>JAABUS010001266.1_pt1 | contig 56686 bp, 56 predicted proteins | sample 5560161 | NCBI WGS metagenome assembly JAABUS01 (sample SAMN10711885, study PRJNA513376) | rock metagenome | isolation source: Antarctica rocks | place: Antarctica: Victoria Land, Trio Nunatak nord | collected 2016-01-04
GCGGAGGGGGCGAAGGGGGACGAGGGTGGTCGCTACGCTCCCGGGGGGACGAGGGAGGACGAGGGAGGACGGGGTGCGGCGGGGGATATGGGGGGGATGATGATGGTGGGGGAGGCGAGAGGTGGGGCGTGAGGATGAGATTGCGAAGCTGCGGGAGATGATCCAGGACATACGGTTCGTGAAGGTGGTCGCGACGGGGGAGCGGGCCGCGCCGGGCGACAACGGGAAGCTGGACTTGACGACGGCGTGAGGCGGAGCGAGGTCGGGCTTTGTCTCGACAGACCTGTAGACCCGGTGTCACTTGGTGTATGCGGTTGCTGAAAAAGGGACACAGGTGTCTAGCTTAGACAGGGGCGAACGTATCCATCGCGAAGTGGACGAATTGGAGCGTGCGGGGCAGCGTCGCGTCGCCATCACCGTGGTCGTTGTCAGCGGCTTGACGCCAGATGAGCGCGTCGCGAATCAGGGTGGACCACTCGGGGAAGGTCTGCATAGCCCAGGTGGCGGCGCGCCGCTTGGACGCCGACTCGCCATGGCGGAACGTGTAGAGCGCCCGGCACATCGTCAGGATCATGTACGCCTGGTCCGATCGCTGATGGCTCAGATCCGTCTCGGTGATCCACTGCCGCCAATCGCGCATCACGTCGTCGAGCGCGCGAACGAGGTCGGCCCGCGAGATGGGATCGATCAGGGTAGCTGGCGGCGGGCCGGCGAGGGTGATGCCCTGGTGCCGGAGGACCGAGAGATCGAGCATCCGGTGTGGGCCGGCTTCGGTGATGTGGAACGGCTCGCCAGGGCTGATGCGCGCGATCGTGTGGTGCGGTGCCAGCCGTCTCAGCTTCGCGACCGCGACGTAGATGATCTCGATCCGGTTGTCCCACTGGGGTTGATTGAGAACGACGTCCGTCTGCATCCGCAGGAGGCCGTCGAATTCCGCGTCGTCGAGATCGGCGGTGAGGGCCGCGAGGAGATCGACGTCGCTGGTTCCAGGGTCGAAGTCACCCGCGGCGAGAGAGCCGAAGATGGAGAGGCCGACGAGTTTTGGCCCCACGATCTGTTGAATGCCGGCCAGGATGAGGTCAACCAGGGCGTTGACATCCGGATAGGGCGTTGGCTGCATAAGGCGATTCTCGCGCATTCGGAGGTCGGAGGTCGGAGGTCGGGGGAGTCGGAGGTCGGAGGTCGGAGGTCAGAGGTCAGAAGCGCGGGGCACACGTCCCAGCTCGCGATCGGCGGGGTTTCATGCAACGGGGAGAATGACGCGCCTGGTCAGCCCGGCGCAGGGGCGAAGGTCTCATGGGGGCGCGAACCAGGACTCCGGCGGCGCTCACGCCGTAGCCCAGGCCGGAGCGCACCCGCCCGATGCGGGGGCGAGGGGAACCACCGGGACGTGGAACAACGACGGGCATGGATCGTCGCCGCCGTTAGCGATCGAGGTGGGCGCAGCGTGGCCCGTTGGCGGCGATGGTGGCGGCGGCGACCAAACGACCTGGCTCCGGGGGATGGTCGCGGTCAGGGTCGAGGCGGATGGGGCGCGGGGTTGGGGATGGGTGGCAGGCGTGGTCGAGGTCGTAGAGTCCGAGGTGGCGCGGCGCTTCCGCGGCGGCCGCGGTCGGTGAGGCGGAGGTGAGCCGGGGGAAGAGGCCCGGTCCGCCGAGACTGCCACCAAGGACGGCGAGGAGGATGGCGGCGGCGATCAACTCGACCAGGGGTCGGCCAGCGATAGGATGGAGGAAGCGGAGTTGATGGGCACCGCCGGCGGTCGGGACGACGGGAGCGAGGGATTCAGCGCGCTCGGTCCCGGCGGTGGCGACGAGGCGGGTCCAGAGTCCGGCGGCGAAGTCGGGCGCGGGCGGGGGGGTGTCGTCGAGGGCATGGACGCGCTGGACGGCGACGGCGAGGATGGGGTCGAGGCCATTGGGAGGGAGGGGGGAGCCACCCGGGTGGACCGGGCCATCGCGGAGCAACGCATCCCAGTAGTGGTTGAGATGGTCGGCGGCGGTCGCGTCGCCGTTCGCCTCAGACGCCGTCGTCATCGTCGGTCTCCTTCGTGCCGCGCGAGGCACCGAGGTCGGTTCGCAGCCGGGTCATGGCCCGGAGTTGCAACATCTTGATGGCGGCGACGCTGCGCCCGAGGGCGTCGGCGATCTCCGCGCCGGTGAGTCCGGCCAGGCGCAGCTCGAGGACGCGGCGCTGGTCGGTGGGAAGGGAGGAGAGGAGGGTGTCGACGGTCTGCCGGGCGTCGGCGGCCAGTGCCGCCTCTTCCGGCGTGGGATCGCGGTCGACGGGATCGCCGGCGGCGACCAGCGGGGCCTCCGGCCGCCGCCGCCGGTAGGTGTCGGTCACGACGTTGTGGGCGATGGCGAAGAGCCAGCCGCCGAACGAACCGTCACGGTAGCGAGGCAGGGCGGTCAGCGCCTTGGCGAAGACGATGCTGGTCGCGTCCTCGGCCGCCTCGCGACCCCCAAGGCGGCGGTAGCAGTAGCGATAGACCGGGTCGAGGTAGCGGGCATAGAGCGGCGCGAAGGCCTGAGGATCGTCCCGGGCCTGGGCCACTAACGCCGCTTCCTGGGTCACGTCCCAGGGCCGCTCGGCCGCCGTGACAGCCGCGGCCCGACCTTCCTCCACTCCGGTCTTCCTCGCGCCGCGCTCGCTCCGCACCAGCACAGACGCGGCAGGGGATTGAAAAGTCACGGACAGACACCGGTGCTTGACGCACTATCGTTCACGCCGTAGATTCCGCCCGGGAGGTCGATGCCGTGATAACCAAGACCACGCGAGAGGCCGCGGAGCAATTCGCCGACATCATCCACCGCGCCGCCGACGATAAGGAGCGAGTCATCCTTGTCCGCGACGGAAAGGAGCTGGCAGCAGTGGTGCCGATTGAGGACATAGACTTCCTTCGAGCGCATGAGGATCGCCAGGATGTGGAGGAGGCTCTGACAGCCCTCGCGGAGGCGGAGGCAGTGGGAACCGTTCCGTGGGAAGAGGTTGCAGCGGAGTTTGATCGGCGGAGCCATTCACGTCCTTGCCCTTCCCCGTAACCGAGGTCGCACCCGGGCAGCGACGAGGACGGCGGGAAACTGGTTCTAGCCCCCGACGAATCGCCGACGATGCGCGTCGAAGCGGAATCGGCTATGACGCGCGTCGAACCGCGGCGTCACTGACCCAGGGGTCGAGATCGAGCGGCGGAGCGGGTGACGGTGTCGCAAGGTGTTCGGGTGGCGCGATCAGGGAGCGGTCTCGCTCCCAAGTGTAGCGGGCGAGGGCGTCGTCCAATGACGGCATGATCCAGCCACGTTCGCTGGCGAGGGCGCGATGGCGTGGAGCCGGGGCCGAAGCAAGGGCGCGCGAGGATCGGCGGCGAACACGCGCCGGATCGAGCCCGGCGTCGGCGGCGACACGCTTGAAGAGATCCACCCAGGTGATCGACCCCTCATTGGCGAGGTGCCAGAGACCCTGCTCGGCGTCGATCAGGAGATCGAGGCAGGCGTCGGCGAGGTGGGGGAGATAGGTTGGTGAGACGGTCGCGGCGGGGGCTGCCAGCGGGACGCCGGCGGTCAGGGTGCGTAGGGCGGCCGTGACCGGGTTATGGGCGTCCCAAGGACCGAAGAGGGGCCCGCTGCGGACGATGAGCGCGCCTGGGTGCACCGCGAGAACGCGCGCTTCGGTCTCGGCCTGCCACTCGCCGATGCCATCGACCGGCGCGGTCGGATCGCTTTCCACGTAGCCGGTTGTTCGAGCGCCATCAAAGACGAGCGCGGAGGAAAAGGAGAGCAGCGGGAGTGCGCGCTCGGCGCAGGCGGTGGCGAGCGCGACGGCGAGGTTGGGCCCCCCGTGATCGGCGGCGGCCGGCCTGGCGTGGTCCGCGGCGATCACCGCCCAGGGCGCCGTCTCGGCGAGGACCGTGGCGAGGGAGTCGGGGTTTGAGAGGGTCGCTTCGGCGGCATCAACGTGTCGATAGGGAAGCGAGCGGGTTTCGCAGAATCGGATGAACGCCGCCGCCAGCGGGCTGTTGTCATCAACGATCAGCAGAGGTGAGGGTGTGCGGCGCGCGGGTGCGGCGCCCGTCGCGGGGACGACCTTATCGTGGTGGACAGGTGGGTAGAGGAGGCGATGCGGTCGCTGCCACCAGCCGGGCGTGCCGAGGACGGGATGACCGGGCTCGTGACTGCCGGCGAGATCGCGGAGGAGGCCAGCGAGGGCGGTCGGGCGGGGGCGCGGGGCGCGGAGATCGAAGACACCCGGCTCATAGTGCCCATCGGCGCGGGTGAGGAGAGAGTTCCAATCGAAGGCGCCGAGGAGGGACCAGGCGGTCACGGCGCGGACGTCGGCTCCTTCGTCGCGGACGGTGCGAGCCGCGCCCCAGACGTGGGCCAGCCAGCGAAGCTGCTCCTCGCGGGTGCAACCCAGGTGGGCCTCGGTGACGGCGAGGGGAAGGTGATACCGGTGCCAGGTCTCCCGGAGCAGCGCTTCGGGTCCGGCCAGATCATCGGCGAGCACGCGGACCGCTTCGACGTCGGCATACCGGCGGCGGGGGGTGCCGCCGTGGGTGTGCGGCGGGTAGCGATCGAGCCGCTCGTCGAGGAAGCGCTCGCTGGTGAGGTAATGATTGACACCGAGGATATTGGGTGGGCAAGGGTCGGCGAGGAAGCGTGTCAGGTCATCCTCGGGGAGACCGAGCCAGCGCATGTGGTGCCACATCCAGTGGTTGGCGTCAACGCGGCCACAGAGGAGATCGAAGGAGAGCCAGCGGCGCTCGTTCTCGAACTCGGCCTGGCGGCGGAGAGCGGGCGTGCTCCAGATCTTGCCGATATCCTCGGTCTGGACGAGGCGGGCGGCGGGGTTGACGCTCCGGATGGCGCGCATGGCGGCGGCGATCGCGGCGCACTGGGTGAGCAAGGCGCGGGAGAAGGTGAGGTCGTCCTGGCCGTGGGGATACCAATGACCATAGAGACCGCTGAAGCGGGCGGTGGTCAGGGGCTCGTTGACGGGGGTCCAGTCCTCGATCCAGGGGTACCGTTCGGCGGCGGCGCGAGCGAAGGCGGCGAGACCGGCGACGAACGAGTGATCGACGAGGCTGGTGTGGCGGGGCCCGCTGCCATGGTGGACGAGCCCAACGATTGGGCGGATGCCGAGGTCGCGGAGCCGCCCGAGCCGCTCGTCGGCCCAGGTCCAATCGGCCTGGTCGAGCCCGTTGGGGGCGATCCGCTCCCAGAGGATGGGGTAGCGCAGAGCGCGGATGCCAAGCGCGGCGAAACGATCGAGGTCATCGATGCGGGTCGCGTGGCCGTTGCGCTCCAGTTGTTCGTAGTAGGTGTCGCGAACGCGATTGACGGTGCATTCCACGCCGCCCCAGATCTCCAGGGGCGGCCGGCGTGGATCAGACGGCAAGGGGGTCAACTCCTCCGAAGAGCATCGAGCGCCAGAGGAGACCCGTTTACCGCGGGTTGGGGCGCTCGTCACCGATGTCTTGACGGGTGCTGAACCGCGGGACACATGGTCCTTCAATGGTCTCACCCCCTAGCGGATGCGAGCGGGGCGATCCCATGATGCGGACGGCGATCCATCCAGTATCGATCATGATACTCGCGATGTAGGCTCGGCGTCACGCCGCCGATGGACACGTCGCGGCCGCGACGCCCGCCGGGCGGCCGCCTCGGTGCGGGCGCGGCGCTCCATCTCCTGCTGCTGTTGGGTGGTCGGGCCGCGGGTGGCGCGGGCGATTTGCGCCAGCGGGAACTTCGGCGTGCGGTCGGCGTAGAGGAGGCCGTTCGTTTCCTGGTAGGTATCGGTGAACTGGGTGTAGCAGAAGCCGGCCAGAAGCGAGAGACCGCGGACCGCGGTCAGCAGCGCCGTGTACTGGCGCTGGAGGTCCGCTGGCGTCTCGGCGCGGGCGTAGCCCCAGCTCGGGTCGCGGCGCTCAGGAGGGACGTAGGCGATCCCCCCGAACTCGCTCAGCATCAGAGGCTGGCCGGTGTGCGGATGCCCGTCGAGCGCGAGAAGGCGGCCGCCAGGGCGCTCGCGATGGAAGATATTCGGGATGCTCTCGACCGTGCCGTAGCGCGCTTCGAGGCGTTTGGCATCTTCATCGTAGTCGTGGATGCCGATGATGTCGGTGGCGACACTCTCCCAGCCGTCGTTGCCAATGACGGGGCGACTGGAGTCGAACGTCTTCGTCAGGTGGTAGAGCGCCTGAACGTAGTCGCGTTGGGCGGGATTATTCGGCAGGTCGGGGACGCCCCACGACTCGTTGAAGGGAACCCAGGTGATGATGCAGGGATGGCTGGAGTCGCGGTTGAGCGCCTCCTTCCACTCGCGGGTCAAGCGATCGACGCTGCGCTTGGTGAAGCGGTAGGCGCTGGGCATTTCTTCCCAGACGAGGAGCCCGAGGGTATCGGCCCAGTAGAGATAGCGCGGGTCTTCGAGCTTCTGGTGTTTGCGCACGCCGTTGAAGCCCATCTTTTTGGCCAGCTCGACGTCGCGGCGGAGGGCGTCGGGAGTTGGCGCGGTCATGCCCGATTCAGGCCAATACCCTTGGTCGAGGACCATGCGGAGGGAGTAGGGGCGGCCGTTGAGAATGAAGCGATCGCCCTGGATGCCGACAGCGCGGAGGGCGGTGTAGCTGAAGACCTCGTCGACGAGCTCACCCTCTGGTCCCTCGAGGCGAAGCTGCGCCTGAATAAGCGTGGGGGAGCTGGGACTCCAGAGAAGCTCGTTGCGGAAGTCGTCGATGCCGGGATCGGAGAGGGCGATCCGCCGGTGGACTTCGCCGGCGACGACGGCGTAGGTGTCGTCGACGAGGAGCTTGGGCGTCTTGCCGGACCCGACGGTGAGACGGAGCCGGAGGCGAAGATCATCGCGGCGGGCGCCGTCAACGAGCGCCTCGATCGTGATCTCCCAGCTTTCGAGACTCGAGCTCCAACGGAGGGTGTCGATCCAGGTGGCGGGGAGGCGCTCCAACCAGACGGTCTGCCAGATGCCGGTCGTTCGGGGGTACCAGATAGCATGGGGCTTGAGCTGCCAGTCCTGCTTACCACGGGGCTTCGCGAGATCGAGCGGGTCGTCCTCGGCGCGGACGACGACGCGCAGCTCGCCCGGCGTGCTGACGAGATCCGTGATGTCGAGGGCGAGCGGCGTGTAGCCCCCTTCATGGTGACCGGCGTAGGCGTCGTTGACCCAGACGGTGGCGGCGTAGTCGACGGCACCGAAATGGAGGATGAGGCGTTCCCCGGAAGGGAGGGAGGGGGGGATAAACGTCCGGCGGTACCAGCAGGCGTAGAAGAATCCGGGATCGTCGATGCCGCTGGCGGGTGTCTCGGGGGAGAAGGGGACAGTGATCTGGCGATCCCAGGTGACCTGGTCGGGATGACGCCAGCGGGCCTCTGGATCAAGGGCGAAGTCCCAGACGCCATCGAGGCTGGTCCACTCGGCGCGGCGCAGCATGGGACGAGGGTAATCATTGGCGATGGCCACGGACGGTCCTCCCGGTCGACAGTACGCGCTCAGCGGCGAGGCGATGGGTCGGGCGCGGCGCCGGCCGCGGGGTCGGAGGGGTTGCTGGAACACCGTTAGTCTAGCGGGCGAGCGGGCAATATGGTAGCGAACGGTTGCGCCCGCGACGCGCCGTGCTCCTTGGCGGCACCTCGGACAGACCAGGCTCCCGGAACGCTGTCCGGCCCCGCTCACGCCGTCATCGTCCCGCTCTGGGGCCGCCCGCGTGCTCTGAGGCAAAGTGGGGCAAGATTGGCGGGGGGCGCGCGATGGAGCAACGGCGGCGGTGATCCTCGCTGATGATCGATGGCAGCCCAAGCGGGAAGGAGGAACGTGATGGAGTCCGACGCGTTTTACTTGGACGGTGCGGACGTCGAGGAGGTCGAGCGGGCGATGAACCGCAAGCTCGACGAGATCCGGCAGAAGGGGGGCCAGGTCGAGAACGTCTCGTTCACCGTGACGACGGCGAACGATCAGCCGTGGGCGGAGGCGCGTTTCGATTACCGGCTGCCGGCGGACGAGATCGGCGAGGAGGTCGAGTTCGATCCCGACTCGGTGGAGGACGTGGCGGAGTAGGCGGACAGCGAGGGAGCGCGGCGTTCCCCGCCACCCCCGGGCGACGTCCGGCGGCCGGGAGGCGGTGTCTGCGGGGTGGGGGCAGGGCCCAGGTAGTCAGGGTGAGCGGGAAGGAGGACGACCGGCGATCTCGCCGGTGTCCTCTTCGAGCATCGTCCGGAGCAAGAGGACGACCCAGGTCCGATAGGGGCGCCAGCGCTCGGCGATCGCCTCGGTCGCGGCCGGGGATGGCGGCGACGCCAAACCGTAGGCCGTGGCGATCGCGCGCGCGAGACGGGGCTCGCTGGCGGGTACCTCGTCGGGGGCGCCAGCGCCGCGGAGCAGGATGAGACCGGCGCCGAAGGGGCCGATGCCGAGGAACTCTTGAAGCGTGGCGAGCGCCTGCTCGGATGAGACGGCGCGCAAGGCGGCGGCATCGAGCCGGCCACTGGCCGCGCCGGCGGCGAGGGCGCGCAGGTAATCGACCTTGCGGCCGCTGAGCCCGGGAAATGCGTCGAGGCGAGCGAGCCGGCTTGGCGCGGGAAAGGCGTGCTCGACGTTGCCGCCGATCTCGACGGCGGTGCCGAGCTGTCGCGCCATCTCGGCCTTGATCTTAGCCGCCTGGGTGATGCGGATGCGGTTGCCGATCAGGGCCCAGGCGGCAGCCTCGTACGGCGAGAGGAAGAGGACGGGTCGGAGACCGGGATAGCGCGCTTGGAGCCGGCCGACGACCGGGTCGCGCTCGCCGACGGCCAGGAAGCCGCTGCCATCGACGTCGAGCGAGAGAATACGCTCGACCTGGCGTCGCACGACGGCCGGGTCGGCGTCGCCGGCGATCTCACCGACGACGCGGTCGCCCTCGGCCCGGAGAATGACGCCGGCGACGCGCTCCGCTCCACCGGGCACGAAGGCGTCGTCGGTGACGAACGCCAAGCGGAGGGCGTCGTCCCGCGGGGTGTAGGCGGCGGGCGTGAAGCCTTCAAGGAAGGCGGTGCTGGCGGCGAGGGAGTAGGGGCCGCGAGAGTGGAGCTCCAGATCCGGCATAAGCGGTCTCCTCACCGTCGTCGCGGAATGCTTTCCGGCCTGGACGCGGGTCGATAACTTTACGCCACGCCGATGCGAGGACGCGTCGACACGATGTTCCGGTCCGTGGCCACACGCCAGGTTGCATTGGTCTTAGCCCAGATACGGGTAGCGCGTCCCTGGACGTTACCAAGGCGATGATGATCGCAAAAACCGGCGTTGACCCGGCGCCGCACGGCGTCGTAGGGACATGAGATGCGGCGGTTCGCGGGCCGTGGACGGCCGCCGGGGGACGCGGTAGAGTAGCGCGCCGCCAAGAAACTGGGGGCGCGATGGTTCTCCAGGGCGTGGAGCCGGGAGCGCGCGATGGGTGATGTCGTGCTGCGGGCGACGGGGATCGGCAAGCGCTACGGTGGCATCGCCGCCTTGCGCGGGGTCGATCTCGAGTTGCGGGCCGGCGAGGTCCACGCGCTGATGGGCGAGAACGGCGCCGGCAAATCGACGATGGCGAAGATCATCGCCGGGGTCGAGCAGCCGGACACGGGGACGATCGAGTGGGACGGCGCGCCGGTCACGTTTCGGGATACCAAGGACGCCGTCCGGGCGGGGATCACGATCGTGCTCCAGGAGCTGAGCCTGATTCCGGACCTCTCGGTGGCGGAGAACATCTTTCTCGTCCACCGGGAAGCGTACCGCGGCGGCTGGTGGCTGGACCGGGCGACGATCCGGCGGCGGACGCACGAGATGTTCGATCGCCTCGGTTGGGATCTGCCGGTCGATCCGGACCGCAAGGTGAGCGACCTGACGGTGGCCGATCAGCAGATGGTCGAGATCCTACGGGCGCTGTCCCTCGATGCCCGCCTGTTTGTCCTCGACGAACCGACGGCGACCCTCAGTCCGCACGAGGTGGGGGTGCTGTTCGATCTGATCCGGCGCCTACGGGCGCGGGGAGCGGCGTTCCTGCTGGTGACCCACCGGTTGGAGGAGGTCTTCTCCCTGGCCGATCGGATCACGGTCTACCGTGACGGCGCACCATCCGGCGCCTTCGAGACCGCCAAGACCGGGCAGCAGGAGCTGATCCGGGCGATGGTCGGCCGCGATCTCGGCGATCTCTTCCAGATCCGGCACCGGAGCAAGCCAGGCGAGGCGATCCTGACGGTCCGCCATCTCTCCCGGGGCCGGCACGTCCGGGATAGCTCGTTCGAGGTGCGGCGGGGCGAGGTGGTCGGGGTCGCGGGGCTGGTCGGGGCGGGGCGGACGGAGCTGATCCGGGCTGTCTTCGGGGCGGATCGGGCCGAGGGGGGCGAGGTCACGTTGCGGGGCCGCGCCGGCTTGCTCGGTTCCCCGCAGGAGGCAATCCGGCAAAGGGCGGCGATGGTACCGGAAGATCGTAAAGCACACGGCTTGTTGATCGACCTGCCGATCGCGCAGAACGTCGCGCTGGCGGACCTGGCCGCCCACGGTGGATTTTGGTTGCGGCCGCGGCGCGAGCTGGCGCGGGCGCGGGGACTGGTGTCCGACTTGCAGATTAAGGCGCCGCGGCTGTGGAAGGGGGCGGGCAGCCTCTCCGGCGGGAATCAGCAGAAGGTGGTGCTGGCGAAATGGCTGGCGATCGACCCGGAGCTGCTGATTCTGGACGAGCCGACGCGGGGCATCGATATCGGGACGAAGTTCGAGCTCTACAAGTTGATCGATGGGCTGGCGGCACGGGGGAAGGCGATTCTCCTTGTCTCATCCGAGCTTCCCGAGATTCTGGCGCTGTCGGACCGCGTGCTGGTGATGAAGGACGGGGCGCTGGTGGCCGAGCTGTCGCACGCGGAGGCGAGCGAGGAGGCGATTCTCTCGCACGCGGCGCGGGAGCCGGGCGAGGCGGCGGCGTAGACGAGTGCTGAGTGCTGCGTGCTGAGTGCTGAGTGCTGAGGACGGAGGACGGAGGACGGAGGACGGAGGACGGAGGACGGAGGACGGAGAGATGATAGCCGGATGTGACAGGCGGCGGGCGGGCGCGGGAGGGTAGGGGAGCGATGGCGGGGACACCCGAGGCGCGCGGACTGCCGGGGCGGCCGCGGGCGGTGCGCGCGACCGGATTCGGGGAGGGAGGGCGGCGCTTCGTCGAGGAGTACCGGGTCGAGGCGGCGATGGCGGTTGCGCTCGTCCTGCTCGGGGCCGGGTTGACGCTGGCGGCGCCGAATTTCCTCAGCGCGGGCAACTTGCGCAACGTCCTCTGGCAAGTGACGGCGATCGGGATCATCGCGATCGGGCAAACGCTGGTGATCCTGACCGGCGGCATCGACCTCTCCGTCGGGGGGATCGCGGCGCTGTCGGCGATGGTCGGCGGCTTGGCGATGACGCGCGGCGGTGGTCAGGAGGTGGCGCTCGGGATCGTGGTCACACTGGTTGTGGGCACGGCGGTGGGGCTCGTCAACGGGCTGCTGGTCGCGTATGGCCGGTTGGCGGCGTTCATCGTGACGCTCGGTATGCTCTCGATCACGAACTCGATGACGTACGTCATCTCCGACGCCAAGTCGCTGGTTGGTCTGCCGAAGGCCTACCGGATCTGGGGCCGGGGCACCCTCGGCGGCGTTCCGTACTCGACGATCACCTTTGTCGCGCTCTTCGTGCTCGGCTATCTCCTGCTGGCGCGGACGAAGCCCGGCCGGTTCCTGTACGCGATCGGGAGCAACGAGGAGGCGGCGCGGCTATCCGGGGTCAATGTCCGGGCCTACAAGGTGCTGCCATACGCGATAACCGGTCTGCTCTGCGCGATCGCGGCCCTGATCTTGTCGGGGAAGCTGGGCGCGATCGACCCGGACACGGGGACCGGCTTCGAGTTGCGGACCATCGCCGCGGTGGTGATCGGCGGGACGAGTCTGTTCGGAGGAAAGGGGAGTCTGGTCGGGACGTTGATCGGGGTGTTCTTGATCGGCGTGCTCAGCAACGGCCTCAACCTGCTCCGGGTCGACGCCTTCTGGCAGGGGACGGCGGTCGGCATCGTGATTATCCTGTCGGTCCTCGTCGAGCGCGTATTCCGGCGGCGGGCGTGAGGCGAGGTCAGAAGTCAGAGGGCAGAAGTCAGAGGGCAGAGGGCAGGAGTGAGTGAAGGGAGGGGGAGGGTGATCGCGGTTCAGACGTGAGGTCGGAGCACGGCGGGCGCTGGTGCCCGGTGACCTGGGTGAGGTTGGCGTGGTTCGGAGATGAATGGTATCTCGCAGAGGAGGACCAGGTGATGAGCGATCCGCGAATTGAGCGTTTTAGCAACCAGATGCTGGCGGGCCGGTTGACGCGGCGCGAGGCGGTGCGGCGGGCGGCGGCGCTGGGTCTGACGGTGCCGGCGCTGGGGGCGGTTCTAGGCGGGAGCGCCCAGGCGCAGGACAAGGAATTTCAGATCGCCTACCTGACGCCGGGGCTGAATGTGCCGTTCTGGAAGTATTTGTCGGACGGCATCAAGCAGCAGGCGGCGACGGACGCGGCCAAGACAGGCGCCAAGATCACGGTGACCGACTACGACTCCCGCAACGACGCCGGGACGCAACTCCAGAATGCTCAGGACGCGATCACCGCCGGTGTGAACCTGATCATCATCTCGCCAACCGATAGCTCCTCGGCGCCGACGGTGCTGGAAGCGGCGAAGGATGGCAACGTCCCGGTCGTGATCGCCGACATCGGCACGGATGAGGGAGAGTACGTCTCGTTCGTGATCTCGACGAACGATCAGGGCGCCTACGACGCCGGCAAGGTGATGACCGACAAGATGGAGGCCAAGGGGTGGAAGGGGGGAGACGTCTTGATGATCACGATCTCCCAGGCGCGGCTGAATGGGCAGAACCGGACCAAGGGGATCACGCGCGCGGTTGAGGAGGCGGGAAGCAAGATCGTCCAGTTCCTGGAGAGCAAGGACTACACGCGGGACGAGGCGCAACGGCAAGCCTCCGACATGCTGACGGCCAACCCGGAGGCGCGCGGCTTCTTTACGCAGCACGACGAAGCGGCGCTCGGGGCGTGGGCGGCGATCGAGGAGTCGGGCCGGGCGGACCAGCTCATCTTCGCCTCGTTCGATGGCAGCCCGGAGAGCGTCGAGCTGATCAAGCAGGGCAAGTTGGTAGCGGCCGCGATGCAGCAACCGGTCCTGATGGGGCGCCTCTCGATGGAGGTCGGGCTAAAGCACCTGCGCGGGGAGAAGGTGGAGAGGCAAACGGAGGTGCCGACGATTTTGGTCACGCCCGAGAACGTGGCGAAGGTCGAAGCGCAGTTGGCGGATACGGTCTTCCCGGCGACGGGCGAGGCGGCGACTCCGGCGGCGTAGGGGGCTCGCTCGCGACGGCCCTCACCCCCAACCCCTCTCCCAATTCTGGGAGAGGGGGAGTCAGTGGGCGGTCACGAACGAGGGCGCGCGCCTGGCGCCCTGGCACGGAGTCGTGGAGCAGAGGCATCGTGAATGGAAGGAAGACCACCCCTCGCGTTCGTGGCACCCGGCCAAACTTGGAAGCCGCGGCGATTGAGTTGCGGCGCCACGCCACGTCCGCAGAGAGTGTCCTTTGGGAGGCGCTGCGAGATCGGCAGGCAGGAGGGTTGAAGTTCCGGCGGCAGCATCCGGTCGGCCCGTTCGTCGTCGACTTTTACTGTGCGTCCTGCAAGCTGGTCGTTGAGCTTGATGGAGGTATCCACGACGAGCAGGTCGCTCAAGATATAGCCCGAACCCAGCACTTGAACGGCTTTGGCTACCGCGTCCTCCGCTTCACGAACGATGCGGTATTTCATAATCGCGACGGGGTGCTGAAAACCATCGCCGCCGCGACACAGTCATAATGTCCGTCAAAACGGCTCCCCCCTCTCCCAGAATTGGGAGAGGGGGGCTGGGGGGGTGAGGGCGCTACCCCACCCCCTCCGGGTTCGCCACGTGGCGGAGGGGCTCGCCCCGGGCGTAGCGGCCGACCTCAGCGGCGGCGATCAGGGCGGCGCGCTCGGCGGTTTCGCGGCTCGCGCCGGCGATATGGGGGGAGAGGACGAGGTTCGGCGTCCTGAAGAGGCGGGAGTCCGGCGGCGGTGGCTCGGGGTCGTAGACGTCGAGGGCGGCGGCGCGGAGGTGGCCGCTGTCGAGGGCGTCGCACAGCGCGTCGGCGTCGAGGAGGCCGCCGCGGGCGCTGTTGACGACGACGGCGCCGCCGGGCAGACGAGCGATCTGGTCGCGACCGAGGAGGTGCTGGGTCTCGGCGGTCAGGCGGGCGTGCAGGCTGACCGCCCGGACGCGGGGGAGGAGGTCGTCGAGGGGGACAAGCTCGGCGCCGACGGCCGCGACCATTGCCGGATCGACATACGGATCGGCAACGAGAACCTGAGCGCCGAAGGCGTGGAGGACGCGGGCGACGCGGCTCCCGACCGCGCCGAAGCCAATGAGACCGACGGTTTTGCCTTCCAACTCCTCACCGGCCGCCTCGTAAGCGTAAAAATCGCCACGCCAGACGCCGTTCTTGAGGTCCCGGTGGCCGTCGGCGATGTGACGCAGCGCGGCGAGGAGGAGGCCGATGGTGTACTCGGCGGTGGCAGCGGCGTTGCGGCCGGGGGTGTAGCAGACGGGGATGCGGCGGGCGGTGGCGGCGGCGAGGTTGACGTTGACGGGGCCGCCACGACAGACGACGATCAGCCGGAGGTCGCCGGCGGCGGCGAGGACCCGCTCGGTGAAGGGGGCCATCTCGGTCACGGCGACCTCGATGCCGGGGACGAGGGCGCGCATCTGCTCCTCGGTGCCGATCGCTTCCCGCACCTCGGCGACCGGGCCGAACGGCTCGACCGGCCAGGGCAGCTCAACCGTCGCCGCATCGAGGCGGTCACCGATCTGGTCGGTCAGGGCATCGAGGAGGAGCCGGTTCAGGACGAACCGATCGCCGGCGACAAGGGTCTTGAGCGGTCGGGGGGCGGCGCGGTCGAGGGCAACTGCCATGCCAGGCGTTCTCCAGTCTCGGCGTCGAACAGGTGAGTGCGGGCGGGATCGAAGTGAAGGCCGACCGCCGCGTCGCGCTCGGCGGCGAGTTCGTGGTGGGTCTCGACGACGATCCGGGTTGAAACGCCCGGCACCGTCACCGTCAGCCGGCCGACCTCCTGCAACGGCTCGTAGGCGAAGACGGTCGCGGGCAGGGCGCCAGGGTCATTGGGACGACCGAGGCGGAGATCCTGGGGACGGATACCGAGGGTTACCGGCCGCTCCCCGGCCGCGCCGGCGGCGAGGCGGCCGGGTAGGGTGAGGCGGACGGTCTCGGAGAGGACGATGGTCAGGCCGTCGGCGGTGTCGAGGTAGCGGCCGTCGAGGAGGTTCATCCGCGGCTCCCCAACGAAATCAGCGACGAAGCGGTTCGCTGGCGCGTCGTAGACCTCGTCGGGGGTGCCGACCTGCTGGAGCTGGCCAGCGTCCATGACGGCGACGCGGTCGGCGAGGGAGAGGGCCTCGTGCTGGTCATGGGTGACGAGGACGGTGGTGTAGCCGGTCTCGCGTTGGAGGCGCTTCAGCTCGCGGCGGGTCTGGTCGCGCTCGGCGGCGTCGAGGTGGGAGAGAGGCTCGTCGAGGAGGAGGACGGACGGTTTGCGGACGATGGCGCGGGCCAGGCTGACGCGCTGTTTCTGACCGCTGGAGAGGGCGCCCGGTTTGCGGTCGAGGAGGGAGGAGATGCCGAGGCGCTCGGCTACCTCGCGGGCGCGACTGGTGGCATTGGGTTCCTTCCGGGCGCGGAGACCAAAGGCGATGTTCTCCGCGACCGTCAGGGGCGGGTAGAGAGCGTAGTTCTCGAAGGCGACGGCGACGTCCCGGAGGTGCGGCGGGCGGCCGACGATCGAGGCGCCGCCGACGCGGATATCGCCGGAGGTCGGGTCTTCGAGACCGGCGATCATGCGGAGGGTGGTCGACTTGCCGCAGCCTGACGGGCCAAGCAGGCCGAGCAGCTCCCCCTCAGCGACGACCAGATCGATCCCAGCGACGGCGTCGACCGGCGCCCGGCCCCGCTGCTGGAAGACTTTGCGCAGGCGGTCGAGGGTCAGATCCTGAGCCTCCGGCGCGGCGCTGTGGTTAGACACGACCAGACACCTCCGGTCTCGCCGCCACGGTCGCAACCGGCGCCGCGATCCGCGCTCCGGTCTCGCCGTCGAAGAGGAGCATGCCGCCGGGAGGCACGGAGATCGTGACCACGCTATCCGGCTCGACCTGTTGGCGGGGCGCCACAAGCGCGATCCGGTTGGCGCCAACGTCGACGGTGACCTCCAACTGGCGACCGAGCGGTTCGACAACGTAGACCCGGCCGCGCAGCGGCAGCAGCCCCGGCTCCTCGCCGAGGACGAGATCGCGGGGACGCAGGCCAAGCTGGACGGGAGTGCCGGGAGCCACGGGGAGGTCGTCCAGCGGCAGACTAATCGTCCCATCCTGGCTGCGAAAACCGCCGCCATCCGGTCCAGTGACGATCTCGCCGGGGACCAGGTTGATCTGGGGTTGACCGAAGGCACGAGCGACGAAGACGTCGGCCGGGCGGTGCCAAAGGTCTTCACGGGTGCCGACCTGGACCAGAACACCCTCGCGGAGGACGGCGATCCGGTCGCCGAGAGCGAGCGCTTCCAAATAGTCGTGGGTGACATACAGACTGGTGGTGTGCTGGAGATCGCCGAGCGATTTCAGCTCGGCGCGCATCGAGGCGCGGAGCTTGGCGTCGAGGTGGGAGAGGGGCTCGTCGAGGAGGAGGACGTCGGCGGGGCGAACGAGGACGCGGGCGAGGGCGACGCGCTGGCGCTGGCCGCCGGACAGCTCCCGCGGGGCGCGTTCCAGGAGGTGGGAGATGCCGAGCGTGGTGGTGACCCGGTCGATCCGGCTTTTCGCTTCCTGCGGGGAGACGCGGTAGCGCGGAGAGCGGAGGGGGAAAGCGATGTTGTCGTAGACGGTGTGCTGGGGGTAGAGGGCGTAGTTCTCGAAGGCCATCGCGACGTGGCGGGTGTTCGGCTCGGCGTCGGTGACGTCGCGACCGCCGATCTCGACGCGGCCGGCGGTCGGCGCCTCAAGCCCGGCGACGCACTTGAGCGTCGTCGTCTTGCCGGCGCCGGAGGGGCCGAGCAGAACGAAGAACTCGCCGTCACGGACCTCGATGTCCAGCCCATCGAGAGCGACGATCTTGCCGTATTCCTTGCGGACGTGACGCAGCGCCAGGGATGCCATCGGCTATCAGCTATCAGCTATCAGCTATCGGCTATTAGCTAGCAACGAGCCGGTCGTGGAGACCGCGCTGGCGACGCCTTCGCTCATGATCTTCCTCCCATGATCGTTTCGGATCTCATCTCGCCTCGGCCGATCGCTGGTACCTGATAGCTCATCCTAGCCCTTGACGGCGCCGAAGGTGAGCCCGCGGACGAGGTAGCGTTGGATGGCGAGCGCGAGGATGAGGGGTGGAATGAGGGCGATCAGGGCGGCGGCGGCGGTCAGATTGTAGCGGGGAGTGGCGCCGCCGAGGAAGGAGAGGGAACCGACGGTGACGGTCTGGGCGTTGCTGCCGGTGAGGGCAAAGGGAAAGACGAAGGAGTTCCAGGCAAAGATGAAGGCGAGGAGGCTAGCGGCGGCGAGACCGGGGCGGATCAAGGGGACGGCCACCTTGAGAAAGGCCTGCGGTCGATTGTAGCCATCGAGCAGGGCCGACTGCTCCAGCTCGGGGGTGAGGTCCTGGAAGTAGGAGCGGAGGATCCAGACGATCAGGGGGAGGGTAATCAGCTGGTAGACCCAGATCAGGCCGCGGTGGGTATCGAAGAGGCCGATCCGGCGGTAGATGACGAGCAGGGGGATGATGACCATCAGCTCCGGGGCGAAGCGAAAGGAGAGAAGGGTGAAGAGGAGACTCTCGCCACCACGGAACTTCCAGCGGGCGAAGGCGTAGGCGGCCGGAACGCCGACGACGATCGAGATGGCGACCGCGCCAAGAGAGACGATCAGGCTGTTGGCAAAGAAGCGGAGAAAGTGGCTGCCGACCTCGCCGCTGCCGCCAAGCACCTCGCGGTAGGCGGCGAGGGTTGGCTGGAAGCGGAAGTAGGTCGTGAAGAGATCGTCCTGCGGCTTGAGCGAGAGAATCAGCATCCAGACCAGGGGAAAGAGGGCGAAGAGGAAGTAGAGGACCGTCAGACCGTTGAGCACGGCATCGCCCCAGGCGAGACCACGCCCCCGTGCGGAAGGCACGGCGACGGTGGGTTGGACGGCGACCGCTTCGTCCGCCGCGCGGTCAGTGGCGAGTGGTTGGGTCTCCTGTGGTCGCTCCACGCTGTCCTCTCCACGTCCGATGAGCGAAGGGGTGATCGGCAACGGTGCCGCCGTGCTGAACGGCTCGTGCGGGAACGTTCGCGCTATCTCCCAGGGCTAGGGAGGGCACAGGGCCAGGGAGGGCACGGGCGTTCCCGTGTTGGGTGCTGGCCCGGATGGCACCAGACGGCCTCCCCGCGAGGATTAGACACCGGCGGCGCGCGCTTGGGCACGGCTGAGGACGACGATCAGGCCGCGGGTGGCGATGTAGACGAGGAGCCAGAGGATGAACATATAGGTTTGGCCGAGTGAGTAGCGGGAGAAGGTGATGGCCTGTTCGAACGCCTTGACCTGGAGGGCCATCGTCGCGTCGCCCGGTCCGCCCTGGGTGAGAACTTGGATCACGTCGAAGACTTTGAGGGAATCCATGAAGCGGAAGATGACCGCGACCAGGATATAGGGCCAGAGCATCGGCAGCGTCAGATTGCGGAAGGTGTACCAAAACCCGGCGCCCTCGACGGCGGCCGCTTCGAAGGGCGCGCGGGGCAATGACCGCAGCCCGGCCAGGACCAGCAGCGCGACAAACGGGGTGTAGGTCCAAACGTCGACGAGGATGATCGAGAAGAGGGCCCAGCCGGAGCTGCCGGTCCACTCCCGGTGACCGAGGCCGAACGGGGAGAGGAGGTAGTTGAGGACGCCAACGGTCGGCAGCATCATCAACCGCCAGATGATGGCGGCGATGACGGGGGCGATCATCAGCGGCATGATTAGCAGCTTTTCGAGGGCGCGGCTGAGGAGGGTCGAGCGGGCCAGAAGAAGCGCGACGCCGACTCCGATCAGGGTCTCGACGGCCGTGGCGCCGAGGGCGAACTCGGCGGTGATGCGGGCACTATGGAAGGAATCGGGGTCGGTCAGGATACGCTGGAAGTTCTGAAAGCCGACCCAGGCGTGCCCCGGCCGGTTGGCGCGATAGTTCTGGAAGGCGTACGTCACGCCGACGAAGAACGGGTAGAGGATGCCGATCGTCAGCAGAATGGCGGGCAGCACCAGGAGATACGGGCGCGCACCACGCCGCCAGCCCGGAAGGGTAACGGCGCGCCGCGCCTCGGCCGGCGCCGCGACTGGGACGGTGCTCATGGTCTGGCCCTTACGGGTGAAGTCGAGGGGTCGAGGAGTCGTGGAGTCGAGAAGACAGCGAACGGGAACCCATGCGCCAGAGATTGCGCAGCGGGTGCGGAAGCGGTCGCGTCATTCCCGCTCGACTCCTCGACTCCTCGACTCGTCTACCTACTCGACCGTTGACTCGATTTTGTCGACGAGGTCGTCGAGGGTCCCCTTGGCGTCCTTGCCGCCGTAGATGTCCTGCAGGGCCTGGGCCCAGAGGGTGGTCGCCTCGAAGAAGGATGGTTGCGGGGTGAAGAGGATCTTGGTCTGATCGATGACGGCGTTGAAGGTGTCGAGGAAGTCCGTTTGGGACGCCATCCGGTCCTTGAACTTCGGGTCATCGACGATCGACTTGCGGACCGGGTCGATCATCTCCGCTTCCAGCGCCGACTTGCGGAGGTGCTCCGTACCGGTCGCCCACTGGAGGAAGAGCCAGCCGGGGCTCTTGTTCTTGGATTTGGCGCTCATCCCCAGCGACCAGATCCACTGGTTGGTCAGGAGCGAGCCGTCCGGTCCCTTTGGCCCGGTGTGCCAGCCGACCTTGCCGCTCTTGTTGTTGAAGTAGCCAAGGATGTCGGCGTCGAAGATCATCGCCGCCTTTTGGGCGCCGAGGTCGTTGCCGACGTCGTACCAATAGTAGTTGGTCCAGTTCGGCGGGCCCGACTTCTTGAGCATCTGGGCCCACTTGCCGGTGAAGTCGACGGCGACGTCGGAGTTCATGACCGGCTTCAGCGTGTCGCCCTGGAGCTCGAAGTCCTTGCCACCCATCCGGGAGTACATCGTCATGAAGCCGGGATGGATCGTCGCCCACTGGCGCGAGCCGCGAGCGCCGAGCCCGTACATGTCAGGGTAGCCGGCGCCCGGCGCCTTTTCGGTCAGCGTTTGCGCGAGTTGAATCAGCTCGTCGAACGTCTCGGCCGGTTTGAGGCCAAGCTTCTTGAAAACCTCGGTGTTGTACATGACGGTGTTGGTCTCGAAGCCCCAGGGGAGGGCGTACTGTCCGCCCGTGCCGAGGGGGTCGCCGACCTTGAGACTCCACTGATCGGCCTGGCGCAGGTTCGGGTAGATGTCCTCCCAGTTGTAGTCGGCGTTGGTGGCGGCGGCGTTCTTGATCCAGGGGTTGAAGTCTTCGAGGTAACCCGGCGGGCCGTACTGCCAAACGAAGTAGGCGCCGAGCATGAAAACGTCGTAGGAGGGCTGGCCGGACTGGAGGTCGACCGTCAGCTTCTCGAAGTAGTTCGACTCGGGGAACTTGTCGTACTGGACGGTGATCCCGGTCAGATCGGTGAAGGTCTTGAGATCCTTTTCAAGGGCGGTCGTGTAGGGATGCTCGTTGAGCAGCGCCTTGATCGTCGTCCCCTTGTGCCGCTTCCAATCAAACGCTCCGGTGACATCGGCGGCGCCGGTGTCTTGGGCACCAACGCGGGGGCTTGCCGCCGGCAGCAGCGATGCCCCGAAGGCGGTGGCGCCGGCACCGAGACCGAGCTGCATCGCCCGGCGGCGGGAGAGGCGGGCGCTGAGAGCGTCCATCCCAAGCGATCGTTCGTCGCGCACCATGCGGATCTCCTCTCCTGATCGTTGGCCGCGACCACCCTGGTCGTCGGGCCGTTCGGCGAACAGAGAACACGGAGTCCTGGAACCTCACGCCAGCCCTTCTTAACCGGCTGACCTGTGACTTTCACACTCTAGCATGGGGCATCGGGACTGGCAATAGCGTACGTGACAGGTGGTCAAGAGCGAGGGCGCTGCCAGCTTCGGGCATCGTGGAGGTGCCTCGATGAGTGAGGTCGAGGTACGCAACCGGGCGAACGTGGGAACGCGGACGAGTCAGCGCGCCTCCTCGGGCACGGCGGCGAACGGTCGCGGTCGGGTTCGCCTCTCGTGCTCGGCAAACCCGCGTGATATGCTGACATCTCAGAAAGCGGTGTGATCTTCTCAGTCATCGGTGGCCGGAATCACGCGAGACGGCGGGACGAGGCGGGGTGATGGCGGAGCCCGCGAACGACGGCAACGAGGCAGGGATCGCGACCGTCCCCGGCACCAGTGGGTTGGCGCCGGCGGAGCGGCGTGAGCGGATCGCGGAGTACGTGCTGGAGCGGGAGTCGGTTTCGGCGCGGGATCTTGCGGCCCGCTTCGACGTCAGCGTAATGACGGTCCACCGCGACCTAGATGAGCTGGAGCGCCAGGGGGTGCTTCGCAAATTCCGGGGCGGCGCCACACCGCAGCCATCCAGCCTGTTTGAAAGCAACGTCCGCTACCGCCTCTCCGCCGCCCGCGCCGAGAAGGAGGCGATCGCCCAGTACGCGCTGACGATGATCGAGCCGGGCCAGGCGGTACTGCTCGACGACGCGACGACGACGCTGGCCCTGGCCCGTCTCTTGCCATCGATCGCGCCGGTGACGGTGATCACGAACTACCTGCGGATGATTCAAGAGCTCCACGACGCCCCAGGTATTCGGTTGATCGCCCTCGGCGGGGAGTACGCGCCGAGCCACGATTCGTTCACCGGCGTGGTCTGCAACGCGGCGATCGCGTCGCTGCGGGCCGACCTCTTTTTCATGTCGACGTCGGCGGTCTCGGACGGCTTCGCCTTCCACCAGGAGCAGGAGATCGTGATGGTGAAACGGGTCATGCTCGGCGCCGCAACCAAACGGGTTCTGCTGATCGACCACGGCAAACTCGGCAAGGTGGCCCTCCACCGGCTGGCGCCGCTCTCCGATTTCGACCTGGTCGTAGTCGACTCGGGCGCCGACGAGGCGCAGCTGCGGGAGCTGCGCGACGCCAAGGTGCCGTTCGAGGTGGCGCCGCTGTGACGGGGGTCGGAGGTCGGAGGTCGGAGGTCGGAGGGCGAGGGGCGGAGCCGCGTGGGGTGGTGTTCGATCTGGATGGGGTGTTGGTCGAATCGGAGCATCTCTGGGAGGAGAACTGGACCGCCCACGCGGGACAAAGCGGCTACGCCTGGTCGGAGGGCGACACGGCGACGGTGCAGGGGATGAGTGTGCCGGAGTGGTCCGGCTACATGGCGGAGCGGCTGGGAGATGGGCAGCGAGCCGAGGCGATCGCCACGGCGGTGATCGACGGGATGATCGCCGCCCTCGACGCGGGGCGCGTCGAGTTGCTGCCAGGGGCGGCGGCGATGGTCGAGACGGCGGCGGCAGGCGTGCCGATCGCCGTCGCCTCCTCCGCGCCGAAACGGTTGATCGAGGCGGTGCTGACCGCGACGGGCTTGCTGGCCCTCTTTGGGTCGACGGTCTCCAGTGAGGAGGTGCCTCGGGGCAAGCCCTCGCCTGATGTCTACCAGGAGGCGGCCCGGCGGCTCGGTCTCGACGCCGCGCGCTGCATCGGCGTCGAGGACTCGAGCAACGGTATCCGGGCGGCGGCGGCGGCGGGGATGACCGTCGTCGCCATCCCCAACCCCGTCTACCCTCCGAAGCCGGACGCGCTGGCGCTCTGTGCGATGATCGCGGCGTCGCCGGACGAGGTGCGTCGCTACCTCGAGGAGCGGCTCACCACTAGGCGGGCCGCGGCGGGACACCACGCCGCCGGCCGGCGCTCGGGGACGGCGGAAGGGGGGAAAGGAGGGGCGGCGTGAAGCGCATGCTGAACGAGGCGGCGGCGTTCCGGGAGGAGATGATCGAGGGGTACGTCGCCGCTTACGGCCGTTATCTGCGGCGGGTGCCGGACGCGTCCGGGGTGGCGGCGATTGGAGCGCCGGCGGCGGGCAAGGTCTCCGTCATCGTCGGCGGCGGCTCGGGGCACTATCCCGCCTTCTACGGGTTGGTCGGGGCGGGGCTGGCGAGCGCGGCGGTGATCGGCGACGTCTTCACCAGCCCGTCGGGCGAGCAAGCCTACCGGGTGGCGAAGGCGGTCGATTGCGGCGCTGGCTTGCTCTTCACCTTCGGCAACTACAGCGGCGACGTGATGAACTTCGGGATGGCCGAGACGCGCCTTCAGGCGGAGGGGATCGAAACACGGACGGTGCTCGTCACCGACGACGTCCTCTCGGCGCCGCCGGCTGAGGCGGACCGGCGGCGCGGTATCGCCGGCGGCTTCTACGTCTTCAAGACGGCCGGCGCCAGCGCCGCGCGTGGGGACGATCTGGCGACGGTCGAAAGGTTGACGCGGCGGGCCAACGACCGCGTGCGAACCGTCGGCGTCGCCTTTGCGGGCTGCACGATCCCCGGTCAGGAGGAGCCGCTCTTCACGGTCGAGCCGGACACGATGGAAGTCGGTCTCGGCATTCACGGCGAGCCGGGGGTGCGCACCAGCGCGCTCGTGCCGGCCCGAGAGATCGCGCGGCTGCTGGTCGACGCGATTCTGGCCGACGCGCCGCCGGACGCCGGTTCGCGGGCGGCGATCCTGGTCAACGGGCTCGGCAGCACGAAATATGAGGAGATGTTCGTCCTCTACCAGGGGGTCGTCCCGCTGTTGGCGAAGGCTGGGATCGAGCCGTACGAACCGCAGATCGGGGAGTTCGTGACCGCGCTCGACATGGCGGGCTGCTCCTTGACGCTCTTCTGGCTCGACGACGAGCTGCAACCGCTCCACGACGCGACAGCGGTCAGCCCCGCCTACACCAGAATCGGCCCCGACGCCGGTCAGGCGATGACAGGCCGCGCTGATACAACCACTGCCGTGACCACCTCAGGTGCGAGTCACGGCGCACCAGCGGTCAACGACGCGGCGGCTGGTGGACGAGCGGGGGAGCAGGCGCGGGCCGCGCTGCGTCGGGCGCTGGCGGCGGTCCAGGAGGCCGAGCCAGAGCTGGGACGGCTCGACGCGGCGGCGGGGGACGGCGATCACGGGCTCGGGATGGCCCGTGGATTCCGGGCGGCGGTTCGCGCCATCGAGGGGTTTGAGGGGACGGCGCGGGAAAGCTTTACCCGGGCCGGGACCGCGTTTCAAGATGCCGCCGGTGGCGCCTCGGGGGCATTGGTCGGCGGCTGGTTGATCGCCCTCGGTGGGTCGCTGCCGAGCGACGACGACGGCGTCGACGCGGCGGCGATGAGCACGGCGCTGGCGACGGGGTTGTCGATGGTCCAACGGTTGGGCCAAGCCGAGCCGGGTGACAAGACGATGGTTGACACCTTGATCCCCTTCGGCGCCGGCTTAGAGGAGGCCATCGGGAACGGCACCGGGCTGAGCGACGCCTGGCAAGCGGCGCTGCCGGCGGCGGAACAGGGTATGCGATCGACGACAGAGATGGTCAGCAAGCGCGGCCGGGCGTCGCGGCTCGGCGAGCGGAGCCGGGGCCTCCAGGACGCGGGGGCGACCTCGATATTCTATGTCTTGCGGGCGTTTGGCGAGGCGTTCGGCGAGTAGTCAGAGCGCAGAGGGCAGAGGGCAGAGGGCAGGAGTAAGAGGGTAGATGGCGCGTAAGTGGGGGGTTCTCGCGCGATCCTCTTCTGCCCTCTGACTTCTGCCCTCTGCCCTCTCACGTGATTGAGGAGGACACGATGGCGGCCGGGAAATATGTGCTCGCGATCGGCGCCGACAACGCCGGGGCGGAGTTGAAGAACTACCTGAAGGAAAAGCTGGAAGCCGATCCCCGCGTCGAGGTGCGCGATTTCGGGGTGCCGGATGCCGGCGATGCGACGGCCTACCCGCACGTCGGGTTGGATGTGGCGGAGGCGGTGGCCGGGGGCGCGGCGCGGCGCGGGTTGCTGGTCTGCGGGACGGGGATCGGAATGGCGATCGCGGCGAACAAGGTCCCCGGCGTGCGAGCGACGGTCGCCCACGATTCCTATTCCGTTGAGCGGTCTGTCCTCTCGAACGATTGCCAGATCCTGACCCTGGGGGCGCGGGTGATCGGGCCGGAGCTGGCCCGGCGCCTCGTCGATGAGTGGCTCTCCTACGAGTTCGACCGCTCCTCGGCCTCGGCGGAGAAGGTGGCGGTGATCAGCGACTACGAGACGACGGGACAGCATCGGGCGGAGCCCGCCGGCGCTCGCGGTGACTGACGGAGATCCCCACCCGATGCGTGAGCGCGCCGCACAGGACGAGGCGCCGCCAGGCGGCGAGACGACGACCACGGAGGAAACCGCCGGTCGCGCCAGCCGGGGACCGGACGAGGGCCCCGCCAGCGACGGCGGGAGCGCGCTTGACGCAAACGACGAGGCCGCCGTGGAGGAGATCGGCGGCGGCTGACCCATGTTCGCCGGTGTCGCGTCAATGGACGGTGGCGGATTCCGCCAGGGTATTGCCAGAAGGCGGCGGCTGCGCTAGGATCATTCCTAGAGTGGTTGCGGGTTGCGCGGCGCCCATCAGGGAGCGCGGTCCCGCGGGTGGCGGTTCGCTCCGCGCGGTTGGCCCGCCTTTGAAGAGGAAGGATGCACGCCGATTATGCCTGCCGTGACCGCTGACGAGGAGATCGTGCCCCGGCCGAGCCGAGTTATCGCCGAAGCCCTCGTCCAGCGGCACGGCCCGCAACGGATTGCCGCCCGTGCCGCCTGTCTCGGCTTGTCTCCTCAATTGACGCGGGTGATGGTTGCCGCCTGCGGGCAAACGGCGGTTGACGTCTGCGGGGTGAAGCGGCGTCGTGCGCTGATCGGCGCTTAGAGGAACGGTCACCATTGGACTGTCCTGTCGTGGTCGCCCTCTAAGACGGGACATTGAGCCGCAGAACGTGGTTGCTTTGAGGCCGGGCATGTGGTCGCTCGCGGCGATTGTGCGTTGACCGCGAGGCGCGGCGGATGCTATAGTCCCGAGTCTTTGGCGCGCCCGGCAATCGGCTCATTTTGCGCGTGCCTGGGCGAAGAACGCGGGCAATGGGACGCAACAAGACGTGATCCTCACTAATGGAGCGATCGGGTAGAGGGAGTAGAAACGCGTGATTAAACTTCGCCTCCGGCGGATGGGCGCTAAGAAGCGGCCGAGCTATCGTATCGTTGCGGCCGACAGCCGGTCCCCGCGTGATGGGCGGTTCATCGAGTCGTTTGGTCTCTACGATCCAGTGACCGATCCGGCGACCGTTCGGGTCGATGAGGAGCGGGCGCGCCACTGGTTGAGCGTCGGGGCGCAGCCGACCGACACCGTCCGCGACATCTTCCGCCGCTCCGGCCTGCTCGGCGAACAGGCCGCCGTCCCAGCCGAGGCCGGTGTTGCCGGGGACGAAAGTGCGGTCGTCGAGGCCCCCGCCGAGGAGGCGGAAGCGGTCGAGGCGCCGCCAAAGCGGCGGCGGCGAGCGCCTGCGGCCGCGTCCGCCTAACGCGTTCAACGGGGCGCCCCGGGTTACGGCCGCGAGCGCCGCAACCGAGTAGCCCTCGATTGAGAGGCGACCGTGCCGCGGTCGCCTCTCGTCATAGCCAGGCACGATACGGGGAGCGACGAGCATGGATGAGCGCGACCAGACCGTTGAGCTGGACGAGGGCGAGGACGAATACGACGAGGAACCCGCTGACTCCGACGGCAACGTGGACGAAGGCGAGGACGACGAGGAGCTGGTGCCGGGGGTCGACCCGGTCGAGCAGCTTAAGGGGTTGGTTACCTACATGGCGGCGAATCTGATCGACGAACCGGACGGGGTTGAGGTCGACGCCGAGCGGCGGGGACCGGGCGTCCACCTGAGCTTGCGCGTGCCCGAGGGTGAGTTGGGCAAAGTGATTGGGCGCCAAGGGCGGATCGCCCGGGCCATGCGAACCGTGTTGATGATCGCCGGCTCCCGCAGTAATGTCCGTGCCAGCCTCGACATCGAAGGCTAGGCGGTCGGGCGCGGGCCAGGAGGGACCGGCGACGGCCGCGGCCAGCGCGGAATCCGACGCGACCGACCCCGCCCCGGGCTCACCTCCGATCGCTGATCTTGCCGCCCACGGGCCGGCGGCGAGCGACGGTGCATCAGCGCCGACCGGTCAACCCCGGCCCGGAGTCCAACGCGCCCGCCGGGGCAAGCCGGCTCGACCGAGGCAGGCGCGTCCGCGCCTCGTTGAGACCGCTGGTCCCGACAGCAATACCCCGCTCGCCGAGGTCCGGTTGGTGGTCGGCACAATCGCCGGAACGCACGGCGTGCGGGGCGAGGCGAAGCTCCGTCTGGTGACCGACGATCCCGAGCATCTGAGCCAGATCAAACGGATCTATCTGGGTGAGGAGACCGAGCCGCGGCGCCTCCTCGGCCTGCGCATCCACGCTGGGAAAGCGCTGATCCGGATTGAGGGAGTGACGACGCCGGAAGCGGTCGACGCGCTGCGGGGTCAACCGGTCCGGATCGCCGGTCGCGACGCCCGTCCGCCCGCCCCAGGGGAGTATTTCCTGTACCAACTGATCGGTCTGGAGGCGGTCGACGAGGCGGGAACGCGTCTCGGTCGCGTGACGGACGTGATGGAGACCGGGGCGCACGACATCTTCATCATCAGCCCAACCGAGAGTGGCCCCGATCTCCTGCTGCCCAACCACCCCGACGTCGTCCTCGACGTCCAGCCCGAAGCGGGTCGGATGATCGTCCGGCCACTGGATTACGGGTAGCGTCCCAGGTACAGCCAGGGCGTGCGACGCCGTTGGGACCGGCGCTGCCGGCCGCCACAGCGAGAGTGACGGCGCGGTCCAGGGCTGAAGCTCCTTTGGTGAGGGACGCCAGGCGGTGACAGGGGCACGTCGTGCTCCAGGTTCGACGTCTCCAGCAATGCGATGCGCTTCGACCAGACGCGACGATGAACGACGGGCGTAGCCCAAGCAACTTTGGCGACGCCATCCGTTTTTCTCGGCCATACGTACCTTACCAGAGGTAAGGTTGAGCCTCGTGGTTGGCATGCGCCATTCGACGGAATGAGAGCGGAACCTGGGGAGCGCGGCCGGACCGGTTCGTCGCTCGTCTGGTGGCCGCTCTGATGTTGTCTGGATCATGCCCGTAATCGTGAAGGGGGACCACGCGTGACGGATCGAAGGCTCGCAGCTCTGACGTCGGTTCTGGAGACGGAGACGACCCGACGCACGGCGCTCGGCCGGTTGGCCGGGGTAGCGGCGCTCCTCGGCGTTCGCTCCACGGCGGCACCGCTGATCGCCGCCGCGCAGGAGGCAACGCCGGTGACGGGCGCCTCGCCGGTCGCGTCGCCAACCGTTCCCGGTGAGATCGTCGCTCAGGGCCTGACGAACCCGCGGGGCTTCACCTGGAGCTCGGACGGAACGCTCTACGTCGCGCTGGCGGGTAACGGCGGCACCAGCGCCGGGGTGGTCAAGATCGAGAATGGCACGGCGACCGCGGTCGTCGACGGGCTGCCCTCCGACGTTAGCGACCAGGGATCGGTCGAGGGAGTGGCCGACGTCGCCTTTCTCGGCGACGACTTGTATCTCCTGCTCGAGGGCGCCGGGCCGGGGCATAAGGCCCCGGAGACGCCGACCGGCGTCTACAAGGTCGGGGCGGACGGCAAGCCGACCCTCGTCGCCGACCTCAGCACCTGGGTCAAGGACAATCCGACGGCGGAGGTTCCCGACCACGAGCCCTACGGCAACCCGTACAAGCTGCTCGCCGGGGAGGATCAGCTTTGGGTGCTGATCGCGACGCCTGACCAGGTCGTGACGGTCAAGCCGGACGGCACCATCACCCGGTTCGTCGACCTGACGAAGGACGGTGGTCACCAGGTGCGAACGGGGATCGCGGCGGCGCCGGACGGGACGCTCTACGTCAGCGCCCTCAGCCCGTTCCCCTACGAGGACGGCACCACGAAGGTAACGAAGATCGCCGCCGACGGCACGTTCAGCGACGCCTGGACGGGGCTGACGGCGGTGACCGACGTCGCGGTCGGTCAGGATGGCACGCTCTACGCGCTGGAGCTCTCGACCAACAACACACCAAAGACGGTGATGACCCCCGGCACCGGCAAGCTCGTTCACCAGACCGGGCCCGCCACGTCGGAGGACGTCGTGACCGGCTTGACCGCGCCGATCGCGATGCGGTTCGGAGCGGACGGGCAGCTCTACGTCGCCTCGCCAGCGGTCGGCGCCGATCATGGTGAGGGAACGATCGTCAAGGTCGCGACCTCCTAACGCGACGCGTTTGCGGGAGGCCGCCAGATGAGCCGGATTCGCGTGTTGCTCCTGATCGTCGCGGTGCCGGTTCTGGCGGCTGGGGGCTTTGGGGTCTACCTGTTGAGTCTCGCCGGTGACTTGCCGTGGCAGGTAGACCCTACCCCCATCTCGTCGCAGATCACACCGTTCGCCGGTCTCGCCGCTGGCTCGGACCCGCCCCTCGGCGTTTCGGCGCCGGGTTCGCCGGCGGCGACTGGGGGGACGCCAGCCGCCTCGCCGAGCGCGTCGCCGGGGGCGTCGCCCGCCGCGTCGCCTGCCGCGTCGCCGGTCGCCTCACCGGCGGCGGGCGGGGCGGCCATCTTTGCCATCGACGGCAAGCGGTCCGAGGTTCGCTACAGGGTGCGGGAACAGTTAGCCGGGTTCTCGACCGATAGTGACGCGGTCGGAACCACGCACGCGATCGCGGGGTCGATCGCCTTCGATGGGAATGGTCTCCCAGCCGCCGGCTCGGCATTCAAGGTCGACCTGCGGACGCTAACCAGCGACAAGGTCCGCCGCGACAACGACATCAAGAAATACTACCTGGAGACGGCCAAGTTCCCGGTCGCGACGTTCGTGTTTCGCGAGGTTCAGGGGCTGACCGAGCCCCTGGCGGAGGGGCAGAGCGTTCCGCTGAAGATCGTCGGTGACCTGACCGCGCACGGCGTGACCAAGTCGATCACCTTGGACGCGACCGCGACGCGGACGGGAGACACGCTCACCGGCAAGGCGTCGACGACCTTCCGCTTCGAGGACTTCGGGATGGACGTGCCCGACATCGCCGGCATGGTCTCCGCTCAAAATCCGATCCATCTTGAGCTGGACGTGACGGCGGTCCGCGGCGCCTGACCATCGGAGCAGTCGAATACTGCATCCGGCTAAACACCTGGCCGCGACATCGCCCGCGGCAGTCAGAGGCTGCGATCGCAAAAGGCCCTCATCCCCGACCCCGACGGCCCTCACCTCCTGACCCCGCCCAAGGGGCACCCGCCCGATGCGCGGGAGAGGGGAGCCCGGCTGCGTAGCGTCGTGCGGGAGGTCGTGGCGATAGCGGACAACGAGGCCGCGGGTGGTGCGACCAAGGAAGACGCGTGGCGTGTGGCCAGGTGTCGGGTCGTTGGTGGCGAGGCGGCGGCCATCGGCGCTGACGCGGAAGAGCGTTTCGATCTGAATCGCCAGGAGGCGGTCGTCAGGGCGCATCGGCGGCGGGAACGTCTTGGCGGCCCAAGCGCTCGATCAGGCGGATGACGAGGGCGGCGGCGCGCTTGCCGACCTCGGCGGTGGGAAAGTCGGTGAAGCCGCCGAGGATGTCGGTGGCGGCGTGGAACTCGTTGTTGGAGATGTCCTTGATCGTCAGGAAGGGCGTCTGGTGGCGGGCGCAGATTTGGGCGATGGCGGCCGCCTCCATGTCCTCGCAGAGCGACTGGTGACGGCCGTGGAGGAGATCGAGCCGGGGTTGGGATTGGGTCCAGGTGTCGGCGGAGGCGACGACCCCGACGTGGACCACCGGGTCGCGGTAGGGCACCCCCGGCGGCCAAAACAGGTCGCCCGGCCAGGGCTCGGGCGTCCAATCGGCGGCGGCGGCGCGGGCCAGGGCGAGCAGAGCGGGATCGGCGGGGAGGGAGGCGGCCGCCATCGTCTCGCCACCGACCTCGTAGCGGGAGCCGACGAAGTACTCTTCGCCGCCGGGGAGGATGTGGACGGCGGCGTGGTTGACCGCCGCCGCGCCGATGACGACGTCGCCGGGGAGAATCTGCCGGGTGTGGGCACCGGTGCAGCCGTAGTTGAGGATCGCGCGCGGTCGGTGGGCCGCGATCAGGTGCTCGGTGCCGGCGGCGGCGTTGACCATCCCCATCCCGGAGCAAACGGCGATGACCGGCACGTCGCCGATGGTCACCCGGCGGTCACGCCACGGCCCGTCGTTTACCTCCCCCTCGACGGCCACCCGTTCCAGCAGGTGCCGCAGCTCGGCCTCCATAGCGACGACGAGGCCGACGGCCGAGAGGGGAGCGGGAAGAGGGGAGACGGCAGGAGCACGAGGACTCCGATCATCACGCCCCATGCGACGTCCTTCTCCTTACGATCATGCTGCGGTCCTTCCCTCTTTCCCTCTCCCCTCTTCCCTCTACCGTCGCAGCGACAGCGCGATGCTGAAGGCGAGGACGGCGAGGACGAGGAGGCAGACGAGGGCGTAGCGGCGGTCGCCGAGGCGAAGGAAGCCGGCGGCGACGACGATGACGGTGGCGACCGGGGTGACCATCAACCAGAGGATCGCGAGATCGACGATGCCCGCGGCGCGGCCGTTGAGGATGGCGGGGATGACGCGGGTGAAGGTGTCCGCTTCCCGGTCGAGCGGCTCGCCGAGCGCGAGGGCGAGCAGGACGCCGACGGCGAGCAGAGCGGCGCCGATGCGGAAGCCCCAGGTGAGGACGGACATCGCGGCGGCATAGAGTGGAGCTAGCTCGTCGGTGTGATCGGCGAGCGCGCCGGCAGCGGCGGTCAGCGGCGGGGCCGGTTCGTCGAGCGGGAGCGAGAGCGGCGTCTCGGCCGCGACCGCGTCGCGCGCGGCGGTCGCGTCGCGATCGCGAGCGGACGGTCTCATCGCTGCCCCGGCAGGTTGATATCGAAGGCGCGGAGGACGAGCGACAGGCCGAGGTAGAGAAGGATCACGGCGAAGAGGAGGGTCAGCCGGCGCGCCCGGAGGCGACGGGTCAGCCGGGAGCCGAGCTGACCACCGGCGAAGACGCCGACGATCGCCGGCACGACGACCGTGGGGTCGATCTTGCCGCGCGAATAAAAGACGAAGGCGGTGGCGACGGAGGTCATGCCGACCATGAAGGAGGAGGTGCCGACGGCGGCCTTGACCGGAACGTTCATCAGCAGATTCATGGCCGGCACGAGGACGACGCCACCACCGACACCGAGCATCCCCGAGAGGACGCCAGCGCCGGCGCCGATGCCGAGACCGAGCGGCATCCGCCGCGGCACGTAGGCGACCTCGCGGGTCGTCGCCGGGTCCCGGAAGAGGGCTCCGAGGCGAAGGGGATCTGGGGTGCCGGGGACGACGACTTCCGGTTGCTCCTTGCGTTGGAGACCCATCGAGACGGCGGCGTAGACGAGGACACCGCCGAAGACGGCATAGATGAGGGCGGGATTGGCGGCGACGCCGATCAGGGCGCCAACGATCGCACCGGAGGCGGTCGCTACCTGGAGCAGCATCGCCAACCGCAGATTGGTAAAGCGGCTACGGAGGTGGATCGACGAGCCGACGACGGAGTTGGTGACCACGGCGACGGCGCTGGCCCCAACGGCGACCTTTTGGTCGACACCGAAGAAAAGGGTGAAGATCGGAACGAGAAAGACGCCGCCGCCGAGTCCGAGCATCGAGCCGAGGATCGCCGCGACGGCGGCGACAGCCCCAAGCTCGACCGCCAGCCCGATGTCCAACCGCCGCTCCCCCAACCGTGCCCAGGCAACCGCTTCCGCGCTGCCTTATAGCATCCGGCCGGGGGCCGGCGCCAGCGCGAACGCGACTCAGCCGTTCGCGGCGGCGTGGGCGGCGTGGGCGAGGTGCCGTCGCTGCGGGAGGCGGCCGGAGTGCCCCGCCGCCACGGCAACGGGATACTCCCACAATGGCGGGGCCGCGGCTCGTGTGGCTGGGCGACTCGGCTCTGGTCTAACGGAGGTTTCGCGGGCATCTACTGTCGTTATGATTCGGGCGCCGAGCACGTTCGTACGCGGTGTTTAGCGTTCTATTTGACACCTTCCCTGTCGCCTGCTATTGTGGTCGGATTGAGCCGAGCGTCGAGAGGACACGATGACCACCCGACAGCACGTACCCCAGTCGAAGCCGCCTTGTACCTACTGCGGTCAGCCCGAAGCGTCGACCATGGACCACGTCATCCCTCGTTCGGTGTTCATCCCGCCGCTCCCTCAGAACATGGTCCGGGTTCCTGCTTGCGAAGCTTGCCAAACGGAAAAGAGTTGGGGCGACGTCGACCTCGCCCACTACGTCAACACGCACTGGGCAGGCAGTCAACACCCGGACTCGCTGAAACAACTGGAGCGGATGGCGAGGGCGACCCAGCTTGGCCGCTCCAAGTTGGGGAAGGCGTTCACCGAAGGGGGCCGCCAACGGGAACTGCTTACAGACGCCGGGCTGTACCTGGGTGACATATGGGAGGTCCCAATCCCCAATGACAACCAGGACATGTTCAGAACCCTGAAGCACATCGTCCGGGGCCTGCACGTCGTGCGGCTTCGGGGGATGCGCTTCGACCGCACAAAGCAACGCCTACCGCCCGATTGTCCGGTGGTCGTTGGGGAGATCGACAGGTTGAAGGCACCGGCCGTTGCGACCCAGCTCGACGCGCTGCCACACGAGACGTCGACGGTCATGGGGAAGAACGTCGCCTGGTGGATGCGCGTCCCGTCGACGGACCCCGAGACCGGCATGTGGCTGCTGGTATTCAACGACCAGGTCTGCTTCCTAGGAGCTACCGGTGGACTGGCTCGGCTGCGCATAGACCAGCAGTCAGCGGCGTAAAATCGGTACCGTGCTTTGGCCGTTCGTGCTGTTAGGAGGGAGACGGCATCAAGACACTGGCATTCGTCCTGGTGGCCAGCGTCGTCGTCTCGGTTGTGACCGTCATCTGGCAACGGTCAGGTTCGTACACCGAGGACCCGAGCCTGACGGGTATTCCAGACGCCATCCTGGCCACCGAACCGCCACCTACCAACAACACCCCGATGCCCTAGCGCCGAGGGCTAAACGACAGAGGTTGATCTGGCTGGTACAATGTGACAGTGGAACGTAACCGTCGCCACCCCTATTAGGAGTTCCCATGAGCCAGCCGCCCTCCGACTACTATTCGTGGCTCCGTCAAAACCATCCAACTATCCCTCCACCGTTCGCAGCTCTAAGGCAGCATGTTCTCAACCGCGACGGCGGGATTTGCCGATACTGCGACGCGCCCGCTACCGAGGTTGACCACGTGTACCCCAAGTCGAAGGGCGGCCCAGATGCCGAGTGGAATCTCGTTGCTAGCTGCACGCTCTGCAATCTGATTGCGAGCGATACGGTCTTCCCCAGCTTTGAGGCCAAGCGGGCGCATATTTGGATGACTCGTTACGTTCGCAGCTATTACTATTAACCTAGACGGCTAGATCCCGCGACACGCCGGTAACATAAACCGAGGCGTGAGCATATCTGCTCTCGTGCGATCGCGGTTGGCATACCTCTCGGCGCTGGCACGCCCGACTGACGCCTTCGACCCGACTCCTCTGTAGACCGCCCCGCTATGCCATCTTCTCGACGCGCTCGATCAGTTCCGGGCCGTCGTTGCGGGCGTTGTTGACGGCGGGAGAGACCGGATCGGCGGCCATCGCCTCGGCCGGATAGGGCCGCAGCAGCGACTGCGCGGCGTGGGCGTCGGTCAGGTCGCGGCTCAGCCAGTCCGCCTCGTCATCGGCCCGGAGGATCGCCGGCATCCGGTCGTGGAGCGGCGCGACCAGCTCATTCGGCGTCGTGGTGATGATGGTGAAGGAGGAGACCCCCTCCGGCGACTCGTCGTAGAGTCCGGCCAGGCCGACGAGGGAGCCGTCCCGGGGATGGAAGTAGTACGGTTGCTTGCGGCCTCCCGTCCGGCTCCACTCGTAGAAGCCGCTGACAGGCACGAGGCAGCGCCGGCGTCCGACCAGGGGGCGGAACATCGGCTTCTCCAGCAGGGTCTCGGCGCGGGCGTTGATCGGCGCGACGGAGCTCGCCTGGTCCGGTTTGCGCCAGCGCGGGAGGAGGCCCCAGCGCATGAGCCGGACCGTCCGCTCGCCTCCGTCATCCTCGACGATCACCGGTAAGTCCTGCGAAGGGGCAGCGTTGAAGAGCGGGAGGAGGGTGAACGGGATTTGCCGCAATTGGAAGCGTTCCGAGAACTCGACGTTTCCCTCGATGACGTAGCGACCGCACATGCGACGTCTCCTCCTTGCACCGATCGCGTTCACGGGCGGGGTGAACGTATAGAATACTTGTTCCATTTTACCACGACAGCGGGATGAAATCGACGGCGGCGGCTGTTATTGGAACGGCAGAACGTCGTCGTGATTAACTGGCTCGCCGCCTGAGTCAAGAGGGTTGATGCGGCGCTAGAGTTGCCCTACCAGAAACGGCAAGCGTGGCGCGACACGTCGGGAATCGACGTCACCGGAGCCACACGCGGTGCCCGCTACCGCCATCCAAGAGTTGCCCTGAACCGCGCGGTCGACACCGAGCACGTCATGAGTCGAGACCGCGAGGGTGGACGCATGCAACGGACCGACGACCAGACGGGTCGCTACGCGGCCGGGGCGGGAAGCTGGCTCAGCACCTCGGCGCCGTGCCGGGTCGCGATCACGGTGTGCTCGAACTGGGCGGACGGCGTGCCGTCCGTGGTCACCACGGTCCAGCCGTCGTCGGCGACGTAGGTGCCGGCGCCACTGCCGACGACGATCGGCTCGATCGTGAAGACCAATCCCTCCACCAGCGGCGCGCCGGTGCCCGGTTCCCCGACGGCCGGGATCGAGGGCGCTTCCCACAAGCGCCGGCCGAGACCGTGGCCGGTGTACTCGCGGAGCAACCGGAAACCGGCGGCCTCGACGTAGCGCTGCATGGCGTGACCGAGGTCGCCGGCATGCCCGCCGGCGCGGACGGCGGCGACGCCCAGCCGCAGCGCCTCGCGGGCGACCTCCATCACCGCGCGCCGCCCCTCCGGCAGCTGGTCCGCCGGTCCGATGCCGAGGGTGATCGTGGAATCACCGCAATACCCGGCCAGTTTCATCCCGCAGTCGATCTTGAGCAGATCACCGGCGCGGAGGGTGCGCGATCCCGGCACCCCGTGGACCGCCTCGTCGTTGAGCGAGGTGTTGATGCAGCCGGGGAAGCCGTTCTGCGTCCGGAAGACCGGCTCGCCGCCGAGGCGACGCATCTGCTCGGCGGCGTAGGCGTCGAGCGAGCCCGTGGTCACCCCCGGCTCGGCGCGCCGCGCCAGCTCGTGGAGCAGCCAGCCGGTTGCCTGACCGGCTCGGCGAAGCCCGGCCCGATCGCGCTTATTCTTGGCGACCACGTTCTCTCCTTCAGATCGTGCGGACCGGCAAGCACGGGCAGCGACGGTCCCTCGCGACGCGGGTCACGCCGCCGCGTCGAGGACGAAGGTAAAGTTCGCCGCTCGGCCCTCGCCAGCGGTCTCGACGTCCATAACTAGGTGAGGGTCGAAAATCCCGTCGGTCGCGTTGTGAGGCTCCTTCGGAAAGTAGAGCTGCGTCGTCAGGACGGGTTGATCGGGGGCTTGGACCTTGACGTGGATGTGGCGCGTCCGGCCGGGGTAGAGCCCAGGGACGACCGTCTCCAGGTGGAAGCGCCCCCGGTCGTCGCTGAACTGGTGACCGCGCAGCCGGTAGCCGGCGTTGTCGTAGACACCGGCGTCGTCGGCTTGCCAGAAGTCGAGCAGCGCCCGCGCGACCGGCCGGCAGTCCGTTGTATAGACATAACCTTCGATGCTGAGTTTCGTACCCGCCATCCCTGGTTCCAGAAGCGAGGCGCGCTCGGGCGAGTTCGGAGTGAAGTAGGGGCCCTCGGTCTGGGGGAGCGTGGCATCGAGATCGTCGTCGTCGCCGCAGGCCGGAGTTGCCGCGAGGACGCGCTCGCCGGCGCTTGGCGTGGAGGTGGCGGCCGAGGCGGCCGGCTGGGCGAGCGCGATCCCCGCCGACCGGCCGTGCCGCGCCAGCAGCGCTAGTGGACCAGGCAGGGTGAGGGCGAGCTTCTGAAAGTCCCGGCGAGTCAGGGTGCGGCGTTCCATCTTGTCCATGCTGTACCACTCCGATCACGACCGCGAATCTGCCGATCACGGTACCACGCCGGGGTTGGTGTCCGCCGCCGAACGGTGTGGCGCCTGGTTTGACACCCCGCGTCGCCGGTGCCACACTGCGGGGGCCGGGCGGAAGCGCCCAGGCGCCTTACCAACCGAGCGTTCATGCGGCAGGGGTGCCCGCCCAGGTGGCTGATGCCACGGGGCGGTCGCGACGGGGGAAGCCGGTGTGAAACCGGCGCTGTCCCGCAACTGTATCGCCGGTCCGGGCTCGCCGGGCGGCGGAGCCAGAGGACCCGCCTTGCCGCGTCCGACGCCCTTCGCGCGAGAGGGGAAGGACTCCGACGCCGCGTTCCTGGGTCGCGACCATGACCCAGCGCCCGGCCGGTTCGTCACCCGCTCTCGTGAGCGGGTTTTTTGTTGCCTCGTTGCCTACCGGTCGCGGCTGAGGCATTCGTCGGAGGAGGGGAAACCGTGTTGCTGCTCAACTGGAAGGGTCGCCCCGCGTGGGCCAAGGCGGGTTTCCCGGCGGTCCTCGTGGCGCTGGTCCTGGCCGCTTCGGGGCTTGTCCTGACGCCGGGTCCCGGCGTCGCGCAGAATGCGACACCGGCAGTCGTCACAGCGACACCCGACCCGGCGCTGGATGCGCTCGATCGCGCGATCGCCTACCTGATCGATCAGCAGGGCGACGACGGCGGCTTCATTGGCCTCTCCGGCACGAGCGATCCGGGAACGACCGCCGACGCGGTGGTCGCCCTCAAGGCGGCGGAGATTCGCGGCGTCGCGACCACCTCCGCGATCAACACCGCGACCGGCTACCTCGAAGATCAGGCGGCGGCGTACGCGGCGGTCGGTCCGGGTCAGGCGGCGAAGCTGGCGCTGGCCGTGGTCGCGGCCGGGCGCGATCCGTCGCGCTTCGGCGGGGTCGATCTCCTCGCCGCGGCGACCTCCCCCGCGGCGGCGCCAGCTGCCGGGACGCCGGCGGCGACGCCGACCGTTCCCGGCGTCTACGGTACCGGGCTCTACGACCACGGGTTGGCGCTGCTGGCGCTCGCCGCCGCTGGGCGCGACCCGGAGCCGGCGGCGATCGACGTGCTGCGCGCGACGCAGGTCGACGACGGCTCCTGGAGCTTCGCCGGCACGACCGAACCTGGCTCCGGTGACAGCAACACCACGGCGCTGATCATCCAGGCGCTGGTCGCGACGGGAAACGGCGAGGATCCGATGGTGGAGAACGCTCTCCAGTACCTGGCCTCGGTCGAGACGACGACCGGTCAATTCGCCTTCCAGAGCGCCGATCCCCTCGTCGCCGACGCAAACTCGACCGCCCTGGCGGTGCAGGCCATCATCGCGACCGGCGGGGACTCGACCTCGGCCGATGACTGGAAGAATGCCGCCCGCGGTCTGGCCGCCTTCCAGAATGTCAGCGGCTCCTTCCGCTACCAGGACACCGATCCGAGCGACAACCTGCTGGCGACGCTGCAAGCGATCCCAGCGTTGGCCGGGGTCCGCCTGCCGGTTGGGATGGCCTGCGACCAGGCGACGCCGGCCGCCGCGCCCGCCGGGACGCCGATCGTCGCCCTGCCGAGCCCGTCGCGGTCCGAAGTGCCGTGCGTCCAAATGGAGGCGGCGGCGTAGGAGCCATGACGGCACAGCCTGGGGCGCGCGTCGCCTCCACCTCGCCCACGCTCGGCCGCCGGTTTTGGCGAACGGGGCGGGGGAGCCGCGCGACGCGCGGCGCGTTGGTCATCTGCCTCCTCCTGATTGGGGTCGCCCTCGGTGGACGGCCGGCGACGGGGCAGGAGGCGCTGCACCACGCCGGGTTGATCGTTCGCCACGGCGATGGACGAGTGACCTACGCCGACGTCGCTTTTCCGGAAGAGACGATCAGCGGCATCGATCTGCTGCGCCGGAGCGGGATCGAGCAGGTGACAATTCCGTTCGGCGGGTTGGGCGTCGCCGTCTGCTCCCTTGAACGGGAGGGCTGTCCGGCCGTCGACTGCCGGCGACGGTTATGCCAAGGGGCGCGGGCGGACGATCCGTACTGGCAATACTTTCGCCAGACCGCGCCGGGTCAATGGCGCCCGCTCACCCTCGGCGCCAGCGCGACGAAGGTTCACGCGGGCGATATCGACGGCTGGAGTTGGACGGGGGGCGATCCCCGCTTGCCGGCGGCGACGATCGCCGACGTCGTGGCCGCCGTTGGTCTGGGCGCGGGGGCGATCTCCGCCAAGAGCGGCGCGGCGGTGGTCGCGATCCGCACGATCTACCCGCCGGGGACCGGTCCCTCGTCGCCGGCGCCGGCCCAGTCCTGGCCGGCGTACGCTGGAGGGGCGGGCATCTTGGTCGCGATCGCGGCGGGTGGGATCTACGGCGCGCGCCGCCGCCGTCACGCCACGGATCGCCCCCTGTGAGCGATCGCGCTCCTGCCCGGCTCGACCCGCGGGCCTGGCTGGTCTGGGGCGTCGCCGCCAGCGCGCCAGCGCTCCTTGGGCGAAATCCGTTCGTCCTGACCGCCACACTCCTGGCGGTCCTCGGCGCGCGCGGCGCCTGGCACGCGGCCGGACCGGGCACGGCCGGCTGGCGAAGTCTCCTCCGGCTCACCCTCGTCTTCGCGGCGATCTCCATCCTCTTCAACGTGCTCACCGCCCACGTTGGCAACCAGGTAATCCTCCACCTCCCGTCGGCGGCGCCGATCGTCGGCGGACCCTTGACGCTCAATGCCCTGGTCTACGGCGTGCTGAGCGCGATCGCGGTGCTGACGCTGGTCCTGGTCGGGACCACCCTTGGCGTCGTCCTCGATTGGACGGCGCTGCTGCGGTTGCTGCCCCCCCGCCTCTCGACCGTCGCGGTCGCGGGCTCGGTCGCCTGGGCGTTCATCCCGCAGACCGCGACGGCGTTGACCGAGATTCGCGAGGCGCAGATGGCACGCGGACATCGCCCGCGCGGGGTGCGCGATCTCGTGCCGCTCGTCGCTCCGCTGCTGGCGGGCGGTCTGGAGCGCGCGCTGACGCTGGCGGAGGCGCTCGAATCGCGGGCCTTCGGCGCGCCGCTGGGCGCGACGATCGAGACGGAGCCGCACCCCTGGCGGAGCATCGTCACGGTTGCCGGTCTGACCACCGGCATCGCCGGCGCCTACGTGCTGGCGACGGGGCAGACCGCGATCGCCGTGGTCTTGCTTGCCGTCACCGCCGTCGCCCTCTTCGTCGTCGGCCGGGATCCAGCCGGGGGGGAGCGGCCGCGGCGGACGCGGTATCGGGAACCGGATTGGGGACGATCGGAGACGGCGATCGCCGGAACGGCCGGGGTCGTCCTCCTCGTCGAGATGGTGACGCTCGCGCTCGACCCGGCCGCGTTGGCGTACGATCCCTACCCGGATCTGGTCGCGCCTCGCGTCGCGCTGCCGCTGCTGGCGGCGCTGGCGCTCCTCCTGGCGCCGGCGGCGGTCGCGCCATGACGTTCCGCTCCCGCCTGGTGCCCACCGGGCGTCGCCAGGATGATGCCGCTGCCCCTGATCCGGTTCCGGTGGGCGCGGCAGCCGCCAGCGACCCGGCGGCAACGTTCGAGAGGGTCTCCTACTCCTACCCCGATCGCGCCACCCCGGCGCTGGCGGAGGTCGATTGGGAGATCCCGGCGGGAGCGTTCGTCGTGGTCGCGGGGGCGTCCGGCAGCGGCAAGTCGACGCTGCTGCGTTGCCTGAACGGGTTGGTTCCCCACTTTTCCGGCGGCCGCTTCGACGGGCGCGTCCTGGTCACGGGCCACGATACCCGGCGCTATGCGCCACGCGCCCTGAGCCGGATGGTCGGGTTCGTCTTCCAGGACCCCGAGGCGCAAATGGTCACCACCCGGGTGGACGACGAGCTCGCCTTCGGCATGGAGCAGCTGGGGGTGCCCGCCGTGACGATGCGCAAGCGGGTCGAGGAGGTGCTCGATCTGCTCGGGATCGCGCCGCTGCGGGAGCGTGAGGTGACGACGCTCTCCGGGGGGGAGCGCCAGCGCGTCGCGGTCGCCGCCGCGCTCGCGCTGCAACCCTCCCTCCTCGTCCTCGACGAGCCGACGAGCCAGCTCGATCCGTGGGGCGCCGAGGAGGTGCTGACGGCCCTGACCCGGCTCAACGAGGATTTGGGGTTGACGATCGTGCTGGCCGAGCACCGGCTGGAGCGCGTCCTCGGCCACGCCGATCGCTTGCGCGTTCTCGGCGCGCCTGGCGGACCGCCGCTCGACGGCTCGCCACGCGACGTCCTGGCGGCGATGGACCCGGCGATGACGCCGCCGCTGGTCACGCTTGGGCGGCGGCTCGATTGGCGGCCGCTGCCCCTCTCGATCAAGGAGGGCCGGGCCGCGTCCCGAAACGACCCGCGACGGCCGCTCTCGCCGCCACCCGACCCGCCGCCGCCCTCGGGTCCGCCGGCGCTCCAGCTCCAGCGCGTCTCGGCGGGATACGGGCGGACGGCGGTCCTGCGGGACCTCGAACTCGCGGCGCGACCAGGCGAGCTCCTCGCGGTGATGGGCCGCAATGGCAGCGGCAAGACGACGCTGCTGCGTTTGGTGATGGGATTCCACCAGCCGAGCGCCGGCCGCGTCACCGTGCTTGGCCGCGATGCGGCGCGCACCCCGCCGGCGGACCTGGCCCAGGACGTTGGATACGTGCCGCAGAACCCCAGCTCCCTCCTCTTCGCCGAGACGCTGCGGGAGGAGCTCCTGTTCACCCTCAAGCACCACGGCGGCCGCGGCGCGGACCCGGACGAGCTGCTCGCTATCCTCGGACTGGAGGGCGCCGCCGAGCGCAATCCGCGCGACCTGAGCGGCGGCGAGCGCCAGCGGGCGGCCCTGGCCGCCGTCCTCGTCGGCGCGCCGCGGGTGCTCCTCCTCGACGAGCCGACGCGGGGCATGGACGCCGCCCACAAACGCGACCTCGGCGATCTCCTGCTCCGGCTGCGGCGCGAGGGGACAACGATTCTGCTGGCGACCCACGACGTCGAGCTGGTGGCGACGATCGCCAGCCGGGTCGTCCTCCTCGGCGCCGGCCGGGTCGTCGCCGATGGTGGCCCGCGCGCCGTCCTCTCCGGCTCGCTGACCTTCGCCAGCCAGATCAACAAGCTCTACGGCGACGGATTCCTGACGGTTGCAGACGTCGTTGCGGGTCTGCGAATCGAGGGGGCGCTTGCCGGAGATAGAGCCGGAGTGGGGGCAGGAGTCCAGCTTAGCTCGGATCCGGTGGGCGGTTAGCGATAGTAGCCATAAGGTTCCACCTCGGACCAGATGAGAAACTCAAGGATTCGTATCGTGGTGAGCGTGTATCCATTGACCGCGAGTGATTGCCGGAGGGAGTCCAACTCTGATTGCCCTATCCGAAGGTTGTCGCGGACTGACTGCAGAACCTCGACCGCGATCCCGGCGGCCCGCCGCTTATCCTGAGTTGCGGCGGGAAGGTGATCTGGCGACGTGCCGAGGTAGTGAGCGAGGACGACGTTATCGAGCATCGGGATCAAAGCTCGTCGTTTGCGATGCAGCACCTTCGTCGCGACCGGTATAAGAACTCGAGGCACCTGGATCGCCAAATGAAGCAGGTCGCGGACGGTTTCAAGTGACGGGTCGAATGACAGGAGGTCGGCGTCTTCTGGAATCTCGGCGAGAAGTGAGTTGCAGGCTGCCGCCAGTCCCTGGTGGATCTCCCGTACTCTTGTGGCGTTGACAGCAAAGAAGGCACTCACCGAGATGGTCGCAAGCAAGTCAAGCGGTTCGATTCGATTTGGCTCATCAGACCGGATGCCATCGTAATAGCGGTACTCTGCTTGGCAGAACCTCAGCAAGCGTTCCATTGGCTCGGCAATGCAACAGTCACTCTGGAGCCTCATCCTCGACATCCTGCCCCATTCATCCGTGCTCGGTCCCTGACCAAGGATCAATGGGCGACGGCCTCTCGTTGCCGAACCGGCAGTGTCTGGTATCTACTGAAACAGCTCCGCGACCGCGACCCTGAAGCCCGGCACCACGTCGCCGCCGTCGAGCTCGTCCCCTTGTTCAAGCGTCCGCGGGGGCTCATTGGGCTCGTGAACGACGACGAGGCGGCGGACGGAGTCGACGACCCAGAGGAGCGGAACGCCTCCGGCGAGGTACGCCTGGACGTGCTCCTCCATCTGTTCGGACTCGTCGACGGGAGAGAGAATCTCGATCGCAAGATCGGGCACGACCAAACTCAGCCCGTCCCATTCCTCCTCGCGGGGCATCCGATCACGCCGGATGAACGCAAGGTCCGGGGGATGCTGGGCGCGGTCGGCGGCGGTGACGAAGCCAAAACCCGGCCCAACCAGGCCAAGATCGTTGCGGAAGACGTGCGCGGAGAGATATTGGATAAGCCGCAACTCGGCCATGGAACGACGGAATGGGGACAGTCGTCGCTCCATCGCCTTGGGCCCCGTTGGCTGGCCGTACCACAACTCGATCTTCTCGCGGCCCGGCAGTTCAAAGAAATCTTCGGCCGTCCAAAGCCGCGGCTTCGCCGCCATCGATCCCTCCAATCCATCCGGAGAATGACACAATCTCGACTCCTCGAAACGTCACCCCGGCGATCTCCTCAGGCTGCGTCGCCTTTCGCCCTTGCGCCGTTTTCGATGACCGGTCAGTACCCCCGGCGCTTGTCGACGACATTGACCAGCGCCTCGCCATGGGCGAAGCGGAGCAGGTTGTCTCGTAAAATCTCGACGCAGCGGCGCTCCTTCTGGCTCGAGTCGCCGGCCAGGTGGGGAGTGATGATCAGATTCGGGGCGTCCCAGAGCGGGCTCTCGGCGGCGAGCGGTTCCTGCTCGGTGACGTCGATCGCCGCTCCCGCTAAGCGACCCGCCGTCAGCGCCTCGGCCAGCGCCGGCTCGTCGACGATGCCGCCGCGGGAGACGACGATCAGGTAGGCGTCGGGGCGCATCCGGGCCAGCATCGCGGCGTCGAGCAGGTGGTGCGTCTCCGGCGTCAGCGGAGCGGCGACGACCACGGCGTCGGAGCGCTCCAGCAGCTCTGGCAACCGGCTCGGCGGCCAGACCTCGTCGAGGAACGGCGCGCCGTCGACCGCCTGCGCGTCGACCGCCAGCATCTCCATCTCGAAGGCCCGCGCGCGCTGGGCGACCCCCCGGCCGATCGCGCCGTAGCCGAAAATGCCCATCGTCGCGCCCTTGATCTCGCGGCTGGTGCGGTACCCCTCCGTCCGGCCCCAATGGTGCTCTCGCTGCCAGGCCAAACAGGTTGGGAGCCGCCGCGTCAGCGCCAGCAAGAGGGCGAAGGTGTGCTCGCCAATCGACGGGCCGTGGGCGCCGCTGGTATTGGTCAGAACGACGTCGCTCTCGACCAGCGCCGGCACCTTCGCGACGTATTCCACGCCGGCGCTCGGCGACTGAATCCAGCGCAGTTTCGGCGCGGCGGCGACCACCTCGGCGGTCGGGAAACCGTAGAAGGCATCGGCGTCGGCGATCTCCGCCACGATCTCCTCGGGCGTCTCGGCCCGCGCGATCCGCAGATTGGGGATCGCCACTTCATCGAGCAGACCGAAGTAGTCTGCCCCCTCCCTTGCCGCCAAGAGTAATTTCACGTGGTCGCTCCTCCTGTAACGAGTGCTGAGTGCTGAGTGCTGAGTGCTGGGTGCTGAGTGCCGAGTGCTGAGTGCTGGGTGCTGAGTGCCGTATGAGGCGACGGGTGCGGTGGGTTGTTTGCTGATGGCTGATAGCTAACAGCTAACAGCTACCGGCTGGCTCCTAATACCGGACCATCGCTCCCTGGTCGCTGGTTTCGATCTCGGCCGCGCCGGCGCGCTCCCATTTCAGGGTGGACAGGTCGTCGCAGAGACCGCCGAGCAGGTAGCGAAGCTCGCTCGCCATCGCGCAGAAGCGGAACCCCTCGCCGAGGCGGCGGTTGACCGCGGCGGCGTCGGAGCAGTGGACGCCGGGCGCGATGCCGTTGGCGACGGCGGTGTCGCGGATGTGCCGGATCGCTTCGGCCAGGCGCGGCTCGTCGCTCTCCAGGGAGACGCCGAGACCAAGCCCCATCGACGCCGCCAGGTCGTTCGGACCGATGAAGCAGGCATCGACCCCTGGCACGGAGAGGATCTCATCGGCCCGCTCGACCCCGGCAATGTGCTCGATCTGGAGGACGAGCAGCACCTCGTCGTTAGCGTGCCGGTAGTACTCCAGGGCACTGGTCTCCCAGGAGAGGGCGTGGCGGCCCCCGCCGACGCTGCGGTTGCCAACCGGGTGGTAGCGAGCGGCTTCGACCGCCAGCTCCGCCTCCTCGCGGGAGTTGACCATCGGCACGACGATCCCCCAGGCCCCCGCGTCGAGCACCCGCTTGAAGTGCTCCGGCGTGTTCCAGGGGATACGGACCATCGGCGCGGTGCCGGAGTTCCTCATCGCCACGAACATCTGGGCCAGCGTTCGGATATCGACCGGGTTGTGCTCGGCGTCAACCACCAGCCAGTCGAAGCCGAGCTTGCTGACATACTCGGCCGCCTCCGGGCTCGGCAAGGAGAGCCAGGTCCCGACCGAGGCTTCCCCGGCCGCTAATCGCCGCCGGACATGATTCGCGCGCATCGTTTCGCTCCTCTCGCCACCGGTCCCGACCGGCGCTCGCCACCGCACGTCCTGGGGCGATTGTATGCCAGAGATGGGGTCGGAGGTCGGAGGGGAGAAGTCAGAGGTCAGAGGTCATACGGAGTCCGGTTGATTCGTGGGTCTTCCCGCTGCGCGAATGCACCTCCCCTCTCCCGCGCATCGGGAGAGGGGTTGGGGGTGAGGGCAAACGTCGGCCACGCCGACGCTATGTATTTATCCGGATTCCGTATCAGAAGTCAGAAGTCGTGGGTCGGGGTGCGAGGAATCCTGCCCCCGGGTGGGAGGGATTCCTCGCGAGTCGGGGATGGAAGCGGGGGAGGGCTACTCGACGGCGTCGACCTCGGTTGGGCGGTCGCTCCAGCGCAGGTCGCGCTCGCTGTCGACCTTGGCCGGGTCGATGTCGATGCCGATGCCGGGGGTCTGGGGCACGGTGACAATACCGTTGACGGGTTTGACCGGTTCCTTCCAGAAGAACTGAAGCAGATCGTTCCATTTAACGAGGTATTCCAGGATCGGGCTGGTGGTCGCCGGTAGCGCCGCCGTCAGGTGCAGGTTGGTCGGCACGGAGTGGCCATGGGGAATCACTGGCACGTCGTAGGTCGAGGCCAGGGCGACGATCTTGACCATTTCGGAGATGCCCCCGGCCCAATAGGTGTCGGGTTGGAGGACGTCGGCGGCGCCGGCGTCCATCAGCAGCTTCAATCCCCAGCGGGTGTACTCGTGCTCCCCGGTCGCGATCGGCACGCGTGAGCGACGGTGGATCTCGGCGCAGGCGTCGATCTTGTCCGGCATCACCGGCTCCTCGATCCACCGCGGCGCATACTCCGCCAACCGCTCGGACATCGCCACCGTGTAGGGCACGTTCCAGCTCATCCAGGCGTCCAGCATGACGTCGATGTCCGGCCCGACCGCTTCGCGCAGCGTCGCCATCACCTCCACGTTGCGGGCGATCCCTTCCCGCCCCTCGCTCGGGCCGTGGCGAGGGAACCACTTGGTTGCCGTATAGCCCTGGGCGGCGATCTCCTGGCCGCGCTGCCGCAGGCGCTCGGGCTCCAAGGAGTAGCCAAGCATGCTGGCGTAGGCGGGAACCGTCTCCCGGATCGGTCCTCCCAGCAGACGGTAGAGCGGCTGCCCCAGCCACCGCCCCTTGAGGTCCCAGAGGGCGCAGTCGATGGCGCTGATCGCCATCATCGTCGCCCCTTTGCGACCGTGGACGGCCTCGCGGTACATGACGTCCCAGAGCCGTTCCGTGGCGCGCGGGTCGGCGCCGACGAGCAGACCGCGGAACTGCTGGTCGATGATGTAGGCGACCTCGTGCGCGATCAGACCGGCGAGCCCGTAGACCTCCTCGTCCGTCTCGATCTGGAGGACGACTGACCGCACCTGATAGCTCCCCTCCTCGATCTTGGCCGGGAGCCAGAAACCAGCAGCCGCCGGCTGCGCCCGGAACTCGGGGTAGACGTCGACCGGGCGCAGCAAACGCTCCTCCCAGTACTCCCCCTCGTGCTCCAGCGTCCCTGTCAGCTCCCGCAGGCGCACATTCGTGATTTTCATCGTCCGCGTCCTCCTCGCTCATCGCGCGGTCACGTCGACCGCTTGGCCCTCGGTGTCCTCGCCGATCATCGCTGGCGGTGGCCTTCCCTGCTGTCGCAGGTACGTCATTACGGTATCGAGCGTCGGAATTCCCGCGCGGCCGCCGAGCTTCAGGCATTTGAGCGCGGCCGTCGCGCCGGCGAACTCGGCGATGGAAGGGAGGTCCCAACCACGGAGCAGCCCAAAGAGGTAGGCGCCGTGGAAGACGTCGCCCGCTCCCGTCGTATCGACCACCGGCACCCGAAAGACCGGTGTCTGAAACTCCTCGTCAGCCGTCTTGGTGAACGAGCCGCGCTCGCCCCGCGTCACCACCACGATCCTCGGCCCCATCGCCAGCAGCCGTGTCGCGCCCTGCCGATCGTCGCCGTCGCCAACAGCCGCGGCGAAACGCTCGCCGGCGATCAGGACGTCGGTCAGCTTGACGAGGTCGCCGACGTCGAGTTCGGGACCGCCAGCGTCGAGGCAGACCGTCACACCCGCCGCGCGGGCGGCGCCGGCGGCCAGCAGCGCCGCGGCTGGGGAATGTCCGTCGAGGTGCAAGATCCGGCCCGAACAGAGATAGTCGAGGTCCAGCTCGTTCGTCGCCACATCGTGCACCGAGCCTCGATTGGCGCAGATGCTTCGTTTGCCCGTCGCGCTGTCGACCAGGATGATGCATTCCCCGGAGGCGGCGCCTGCTTCGATCTGCAACTGGCTGACGTCGACGCCTTCGGCGACGAGGCCACACCGCATCGTGCGGCCCGCCTCATCATCGCCAATCCTCCCCACAAACCCGGTCGATGCCCCGAGGCGGGCCAGTGTCACCAACGCTTGGGCGACCGGCCCCCCTCCCTGCCGGCTGAAATCGAGGAGGTTGACGCCCTGATCGAGTGCCGGGAGGTGGGGCACGAGGCCGAGGTAGTCGAGCGAGGTGAACCCGAGACCGACGACGTCCATGCGTGCCCTCATCCCGTGACCAACACTTTGCGCGTTTCCCCGGACATGAAGAGGCGGAACGCCTCCGACAGCGCGGTGCCGGGGAAGATGTGCGAGATCAAACATTGCTCCTGGACCTTGCCGGCCAGGAGCAGCCGCTGGTTTTCGTCGAACTCGCTCAGCGGGAAGTACCAGGATCGGATCAAGCTGTAGTCGGTCAGCATCGTCTCTGGGCTCGGCTCGAACGTCCACGGCTGCCAAAGCTCGCCCAGCATGACGACCCGGCCGCCGGGAGCGACGGCGCGAATGGCCTGCATGATCGTGGGCTGGCTGCCGACGGCTTCGACGACGACGTCGATCTCTCCGAGCTTGGGGAGATCGGCCGGGAGGACCGGCTGCGCCCCAAGTTCCGCGGCGGCGCTGCGACGGCTGGAGACGAGGTCGCAAGCAAAAACCTCGGTGACCCCGAAGGCGACGAGTCCGGCCACGGCGCCGAGCCCGAGCGGTCCACAGCCGATCACCAGCGCTCGCGTCGCCTCGCTGGCGTGGGCCAGTCGCAAGCCGTGCCAGGCAGTGCCGACCGTGTCGAGCAGCAGGACGGCGGCGTCGAGCGCGACCGCGTCATCGACCGGGATGATATCGATCGCCGGCACGGCCATATACTCGGCATAGCCACCGTTCCACGGCGCGCTCCAGCCCAGAAGCCCGCGGCGCGCGCGACAGAGGTTGGTCAGACCTCGCTGGCAGTAGACGCACTCGCCACAGTAGACGGAGAGGTACGCCACGGCCCGCGTTCCGACCGCGATATCGCAGCCGTTGGCATCGACGACGGTGCCGCTGACTTCGTGACCGGGAGTGAGAGGGAAGCCCTCCCGATACGGTCGCTTGTCGGAGCCGCAGAGCCCGCAATAGGCGACCTTGAACAGCACTTCGTCCGGCGCCGGCTCCGGCATCGGCGCCTCGATCATCTCGATCCGCTCGTTGCCAAGAAAGCGCGCCGCCCGCATCATCCCTCCCGCCGGGAAACCGTCCCGACGGACGGCTCACCGATTCCCAACCTAATCCTTGACCGCCCCCATCGACAGCCCGGCGACGAGGTACTTCAGTACGAACAGCGAGAAAAGAAAGACCGGCGCCAGGACCATCAGCCCGGCCGCGGCCAGCGGCCCCCAGTTAATCCCCTCGAAGCTCATGAAGCCGACGAGGGCTACCGGCGCCGTCTTGACGTTGTTGCGGGTGAACATCAGGGCGAAGAGGAACTCGTTCCAGGAGATGATGAAGGTGAAGACGGAGACGGCGGCCATACCCGGCGCCGCCAGCGGCACGACGATCCGGGCCAGGGCGCCGAGGCGGGTGGCGCCGTCGCAGAGCGCCGCCTCTTCGAGGTCAATCGGAACCTGCATGAAGTAGCCTCGCATCATCCAGATGACGACGACCAGGGCGAACGTGACGTGGAGGATGATGAGTCCCCGGTACGTGTCGAGGAGATGCAGGTCACGGTAGATGATGTAGAGCGGAAAGAGCATCCCGATAAAGGGAAGCAGGCGGGTGGTCAGGATAAAGAAAGCGAGCGGCCGCTTGCCCCGGAATTGAAAGCGCGTCAGGGCGTAGGCCGCCGGCACGCCGAGCAGCAGCGTAATGATCGTGGTCGAGGCGGCGACGATGATGCTGTTCTTGTACTGGTGGAGGAAGCCCGTCTCGTCGAGAGCGGCCCGGAAGTTCTCCAGGGTCGGCCGGAAAACCCAGACCGGAGGCATGGCGAAGGCCTGGGAACGCGTCTTGAACGCCGTCGAGACGAGCCAGAAGATAGGGCAGAGGAAGAGGAACACGATTGCGTAGGTGAGCGCGTCCAGCATGCGTTCGCGGATCGTCCGCCAGCGGCGCGGGCCGACCATCATCATCGCGCGGCCCCTTCCACGTCGAAGTTTGAATACCGGACCAGAAGGAAGCTGATCGCGATACAGATCGCCATCAGGACGAGGGCCAGAGCGGACCCGTAGCCGATGTTCAGGAAGGTGAAGCCGGTCTTGAAGGCATAGAGGTTCAGCGTCTGGGTGGCGTTTGCCGGGCCGCCGCTCGTCATCACGTAGATGAGATCGAACATCCGGATCGCGTCAGTCGCCCGGAAGATGAGGGCGAGAAAGATCAACGGGCGCAACTGCGGCAACGTGATATCGAAGAAGATGCGCCAGGCCGAGGCGCCGTCGACCGTCGCCGCTTCCTTCGGCTCCAGCGAGAGCGCCTGCAACCCGGCGACGAACATCAGGGTGACGAAGGGGACCGCCTGCCAGGTGTCGGTGATGATGACGCTCACCAGCGCCCAGCGGGTACTCGCCAGCCAGACCGGCGTCGGCAGGTGGAGCGAGCCAAGAATGTAGTCGATCATCCCGAGGTCGGAGTTGTAGAGCATCCGCCAGGTCAGGCCGACCACAACGGGCGTCGTAATCAGCGGCAGGAGGAAGAGCGACCGCAGCAGCCGCTTACCGACGAGCTGACGGCTGAAGAGGAGCGCCAGGCACATCCCGAGGACGAGCTGGATCACGACCACACCCACCGTCGCCAGCCCGGTGATCCGCATCGCGCTCCAGAAAATCTCGTCGTGGAGCATCGCCCGGTAGTTCTCGAGCCCGATGAACTTCTTGCCGAGATAGGCGCGCTGCAGGTTCCAATTGGTCAGGCTGTTGTAGATCAGGTAGGAGAAGGGGACGATCGTGATCGCGAGCAGCAGGAGAGAGGCGGGCAACACGTAGAGCACGCCGACATTGCGGCTGAGGACGCGGGCCAGATCCTGTCGCAGGGCTGACTGCCGCGTCATCGCCGGCAACGCGCGCTTCGAGATCGCCTCTTGTCTCACCATCGTCGTCCCTCGTCCGGACGTGGTCGGGGAGCCGGGGAGTCGATCGATCGGGTGTCTACCGCCCGTGAGTCCTCGGACCCACCATGGCATGCTAACCGCCCGTCGCTCGACTCCTGGCTCGTTGCCTTCCCGGCCCCCCGCCAGCCGGCTACGTGAGGAGTCCGGCCTGCTTCTGGATGTCGATGCTCTTGCTCTGGGCGTCCTTCAGGGCGTCCTCCGGTGACTTGGCGCCGGTCAGGATTTGGGAGAGCGTCAGACCGAGCACGTCGGAAAGCTGGGAGTTGGTGACCATCTCCTTCGGGAAGTAGTCATTCAGCCCGTACCCGAACGCGACGCGGATCGTCTTCGCCCAGGAGCCCTTGCCGTAGTCGTACTTCTCGGCGAACTTCGGGCTGTCGAGCGACGACTTCCGCGTCGGGTCGCCGCGGAGACCGACCTGGGTCGTCTGCAGCGTCACCTCCGGGCTCGTCGCCCACTGGATGAAGAGCCAGGCGGCCTGCCAGTTCTTGGCGGACTGCGGCACGCTGAGACCATAGGCGATGGCGGGGTGACCGAAGCGCCCGTCGCATTGCTTCGGACCGCGCGGGCCGTCCGGGCCCATCACCTTCGGCATCAGGGCGTAGCCGATCTTGCCGGAAATCTTGGACTCCGCCGGGTCTTCGAGGCGCGGCCCGAAGTTGGTCGCGTCCATGATGATCGCGGCCTTCGCCTGCTGCATCGAGAGCTGGACTTCGTTCCAGAAGTAGCTCGCCACGTCGGCCGGACCGTAGTCGCGGAGGAAGTGGCTCCAGGCGGTCGCCGCCTCGATCGCCTCCGGTTTGTCGAGACCGACTTCGCCCGAGTCCTGATTGACCCAGAAGCCGCCGTAGCCGCGGAGCCAGGCGAGAAACGGGTAGACGGCGGCGTTGCCTTCCTGACTGCCGCGCAGCGAGATCCCGGCCATCGTCCCGTCCGTCTTGATCGCCTTGCAGGCGGCCTCCAGCTCGTCGACCGTGTCGGGCGCCTTGGTGATGCCAACCCGGGCGAACTCCTCGGTGTTGTAGTACATCATCATGCTCTCGCCGTAGAACGGCAGTCCGTAGAGCGCGCCCTTGTACTGATTCCAGCCGAGGAAGGGTGGGTAAAAGTCGTCCATGGCCAGGAGCGCTTCGTCGGTGCTGTCCTTGTCCTGGCGCAGCTCGTCGATCGGACGGATCCACTTGTTCTCGACGTACTCAGGGTTGAGGAACCAGCCGATGACGTCGTAGGTGCCCGTTCCCGTCGCGAGGTCGGTCCGCTGCTTCTGGTCCATCTGCTGCTGCGGAATCTGCTCGAAGTTGAGCTTGATCCCGGTCTGCTCGGTGAAGCTCGGGCTCAGCTTCTGGATGGCGTCGGTCGCGGTGTGCTTCTGGACGGCGAGGTTGACGGTCGTGTCCTTGAACTTTTGCACGTCAGGCAGCGTGATCTTGCCGAGCGGCGCGCTGCCCTGGGCGGCGGCCTCCGCCCGGCGGAAGATCAGGGTGGGCGCCAGTGCCCCCGCCCCGATCGCGGCGCCAGTCGCCTTGACGAGTTGCCGCCGTCCGAGCCGCCGGTCGAATCCGTCTATTGTCACGATCCTACCTCCTCATTGAGATCCACGAACCGTCCCGATCGTTACGGGCGCGAACGGTCTCCCCAGCGTTGCACCTCCTCGGCGTCCGAGCCATCCATCGCCTCTGGAAGGGGGTGAGTCGTCAGCATCTCTGTGCGGCAGATATGTGCCCGCATCGCCGTTTCGGCGGCCGCCGCATCGCGCGCGACGATCCCCGCCAGCACCTGGCCGTGGGCGTCGATCCGCTCCTCGGTGCCGCGATCGATCGCGTAGGTGGCGGCGATCGTGTTGCGGAGCAGACCGCGCATCGCGTGCACCAGCGCGACGAGGACCTCGTTCTGCGAGGCTTCTGCCACGCGCAGGTGGAAATTGAGATCGGTCTCGACCGTCTCGGCGATCGTCAAGCCACCATGCATCGCTTCGATCGACTCGCCAATCGCGCGGATGTTGTCATCTGTCGCCCGCTGCGCGGCCAGGAATGCCCCCTGGCATTCGAGCATCAGCCGAACCTCCAGCATGTCGCGCGGCCCCGCGCCCTGGCGCAGCAGCATCAGCTCGATCGAGTCGGTGACCGCCTGCCGCGTCCGGTCCGTTACCTGAACGCCGACGCCGTGCTTCGTCACGACCAGACCGCGCGTCTCTAGCGTCCGCAGCGCCATGCGAATGGTTGGCCGGCTGAGACCGAGTTGCTTGCACAACTCCGACTCGGACGGCAGGAAGTCGCCGGAGACCAGCCGTCCCGACGTGATCAGCTCGGCGAGGACGACGACCGCGCGATCGGTCCGCGATCCTGGGTTGATGGCTGGGTAAAGCTCCACCCGTCCACCCTCGGCGGTTGTCTGACAACTGACATCTGACGACCCGCCGGCATCCTACGGCAGCTCTCAGTTGCCGTCAAGAGCGGTCCGGGACCGCGAACGGAGCGCCCGGAGATGACCCGCTGGACGCGAGACGATGGAGCACTCGATACGGCAGGATCACGATCAGCTTTTCGGCTGGTACAGCTTCAGATCGGGGATGCGTTCGAAGTGCCGCAGGTTACGGGTGATAAGCGTCAGGTCGTGGTGGACGGCAGTGGCCGCGATCAGCAGATCCATGTCGGGGATGAGTTGCCCCGAGTGACGGAGCCGCGCGCGGGTCTGGGCAAAGATCTCCATGACGGGATCTGAGAGGGGAACGGTCGTGAAGCGGGCCAACAGTGTGCGGAACTTGGCGAGCCGAACCTGAGGTTCGGGCGCACCGAATGCACCCTCGAAAATCTCACCGTAGGAGACGATGCTGACGCCCAAACCCTGATCGCTCAAGCGGTCGAGCACGCCGACGCTGGCCGGGACGCCGATATAGGCGTCGACTAACCAATCGGAGTCGATCAAGTACCTCACGGACGGTCTATGGGGCGGGTGCCTTCCTCGCGACCGCGGTAGATGAGCTCCTTGAGCCGTTCGCCCTCTTCCGGGGTGATCGTCCCGGCGACGGCCCGCAGCCCGGCCCGTACGGCAGCGGGATCGTAGTTCGCCCAGAGATCGTCCTCGTCGCGGCTCACCCGGAAACGAGCGCCGTTGCGCTCCAAGATGACCGGCGCTCCGTTCGCCTCCGCGAGCGCCTGTCCCAGCTCACTGTCGGGATCAATCGTGACGGTGCGCGGTTCGTTCGCCATGTCCAGCGCCTCTCCTGGTACCGCATCGAAGCCTACGTCGACATTCTTACATGGAGGCGCCGCCGTTCAACCACCGTCCGCCGCTACAGACCTCGTCCGGCAAGAGCGTCGTCGTGGAGCGTCAATCCTCGTCGGTGATGAAGAACCCCCGCCCTTACCCCTTGACGCCCGACAGCCGGACGCCCTCGACGATGTAGCGCTGCATGAACAAGAAGACGACGATCAGCGGAGCGGCACCGACGGCGGCCCCCATGAAGAGCATCGGCAGGTTGATCGTCTGGGCGGTGAGGAAGGTTGAGAGGACGACCTGAACGGTCCAGCTCGACGGGTCCTTGCCGATCACCAGCGGCCAGAGGAAGGCGTTCCAACTGTTGATGAAGCTGAGGACGCCGAGCGCCATCAGGATGCCGACCGAGTTCGGCAGCAGCAGACGCCAGTAGATCCCGAAGTAGCCGAGCCCGTCCAGCCGGCCCGCCTCCTCGATCTCGATCGGGAAATCGAGATAGAACTGGCGGAAGAGGAAGGTCGCGAAGGCGTTGAAGAGCCCGGGGATGAGGATGCCCCAGATCGTGTTGACCATGTGGAGGTTGGCGACGACGACGTAGCTCGGGACGAAGGTGACGGCGCTCGGCACCATCAGCGTCGAGAGGATGATGAAGAAGACGACGTCCTTGCCGCGCACCGGGATCCGCGCCAGCGCGTAGCCGGCCATCGAGGCGAAGAGCGTTTGCAGGAGGAGGTTGACGATCGCGATGATCGCCGAGTTCCGCAGCCCGCTCGCCATCGGCGCTTCTTTGTCGTTGAAGAGGGTGCGCAGGTTGCTCCACTGCGGATTTTTCGGCAGCCATGCCCAATCGAACGAGGTGATCTCGGCCTGCGTCATCAACGCGTTGCGGACGATCAGGTAGAACGGGAAGAGAAAGAGCAACGCCAGCACGGTCAGCAGCGCGTAGCGCCCGGCGGGGCCGGCGATCCGGCCAAAGGACGGCCGCCCGGCCACCTGCAACCCGGCGGGCGGCGCCTGATCGAGCGTCGTCGGCAGCGTTGCCATGCGGCTCCCCCTATGCCGATCGGCCGAAGCCGAGGATGCGTCCCTGGGCCAGCGTCACGACCACGACGATCGCGGTCAGGATGAACGCTCCCGCCGAGCCACGGCCATAATCCTGGTCGGTAAACGCCACCCGGTAGAGGTAGACCAGCGGCGGCCGCGCCAAAATCTGGTTCCCGGCCGAGGCCGCCGTCCCGCCGAGGACATTGAAGAACTCGTCGAAGGCTTGGAAGGCGGCGATGAAGTTGAGTAGCAGCACCGCGATCGTCGTGTTGCGCAGCATCGGTAGGGTGATGTCGCGGAAGGTCCGCCAGCCGCTGCGGGCACCGTCGACGAAGGCCGCCTCGTAGAGCGTGCGCGGAATTTCCTGCAACCCGGCGATAAAGATGATCATATAGAAACCGACCTGGAGCCAGAGCCGGACCGTCACCAGCACCAGCCAGTACCAGGGTGGATTGGCGCTGGCGATCCAGGAGACGGGCCGCTCGACGTGGAAGATATCGTAGAGCACGATATTGGCGACCCCCGACGGGACACCGTTGAAGATGCTCATCCGCCAGATCAGCGAGGCGATGACGTAGGAGACGGCGGTCGGGATGAAGAAGACGCTACGGAAGAACCCGCGTCCCCAGGTGATGCCGTTGACCAGCAGCGCCAACCCCAGCGAGACGGCATAGGTCAGGGGAACGATGAACGCGGTGAAGACGAGGATGGTCAGCAGCGATCGCCGGAACTGGTAGTCCCGGAGCATATCGATGTAGTTCTGGATACCCACGAAGTGGCCGAGGCTGATCGTGTTGCGGGCGCGGGAGAGGCTAATTAGGAAGCCCCAGCCGATGGGGAGAAAGGTGAAGACGAACAATCCGAGCAGCATCGGGGCCATGAAGACCCAAAAGGCAAGCGTCGCTTCCCGGTTGAGCCTGTTCCCCGCCGGGGCAATGATCGCGGGCACCGCCGGCGCCCGGACGCCCTCAACCGCCATCGCGGTCAATCCGTGGTCGCGGCATCTGGAAACCCTCCCTCCAGGGCATCGGCGCCCCAGCGACACCAGCGGCGGGTCGAGTACGGCGGGATGCCGCGCCCGTGGTGGTCAGATGCGATCGGCGCGGGGCCGGGGGGACCGGTCCCCCCG
>JAABUS010001267.1_pt1 | contig 56584 bp, 55 predicted proteins | sample 5560161 | NCBI WGS metagenome assembly JAABUS01 (sample SAMN10711885, study PRJNA513376) | rock metagenome | isolation source: Antarctica rocks | place: Antarctica: Victoria Land, Trio Nunatak nord | collected 2016-01-04
CACCGGTCACGGCGGCTCGGTCATCAGCCTGGGCGGGAACACGACCGTCACGTTCCTCGACCTGACGGCCGACCAGCTCAGGGCGCACGGCGGCCAGTTCACGTCGCGCTGACCTGGGGCGTGGCCAGGGAGGCAAGGAAGGTTGAGGCTCTGCCTCAAACTCCGCCAAAGGCTCGCTTTTGGAATCCACTTGTCTAAGAAAAGTCGGTCCAGGGGCGGCTCGCCCCTGGCGGGTCCGGGCGTAGCTGCCAAAGGTTCCGACGATCCGCTTGGATCGTTGGAATGGCAGCGGAGGGAGAGCCCAGCGTTGCTTTCCTGCGAGTCGGCTGTCCTGGTTGGCACCCTCCGGTGCGTCTTAGGGTTGCAGGTGCCTTGACCGCAGCCGGGCACGCGGGTTAATCGGGCGGCCTCGGAACGATCGGGCCGTCCTGCGCGTAGGGTCGATTCGTGTTCTCGATCGCATCATCCAACAGGGACTTCCCGATGAAACTCCGCATCCTTTGCGCGCTGGCGGCCGTGAGCCTGCTGTCCGCGTGCGCCGACAAGCCCGACGCCAGCGCCGCCAACACCGGGGCGGGTGGGGCGTCGTCGTCGTCGGGCGGCACGAGCGGCACCGCGACGCCGGGCAGCGAGGAGGACCTGGTGGCCAACGTGGGCGACCGGGTGATCTTCGGGCTGAACGAGAGCGCGCTGTCGTCGGACGCGCAGGGCGTGCTGGGACGGCAGGCGGACTGGCTGCAGCGCTACCCGCAGGTGCAGGTGCAGCTCGCGGGCAACTGCGACGACCGCGGCACGGAGGAGTTCAACCTCGCGCTGGGGCAGCGGCGGGCGAACGCGGCGCGCGACTTCCTCGTGGCGCACGGGGTGTCGTCGGGGCGGGTGAGCACGATCAGCTACGGCAAGGACCGGCCGACGGCGCTGGGCGACGACGAGGGCGCGTGGGCGCAGAACCGGAACGCGATCACGTCGGTGCGGTAGAGAAGGCAGGCAAGGCCAGGGCTCTGCCCTGGACCCGCCAGGGGCAGCGCCCCTGGACCGGCCTTGCTTAAGTAATGGATTCCAAAGGCGAGCCTTTGGCGGAGTTTGAGGCGGAGCCTCAACCTTGCTTGCTTCCCTGCCCGGTGGCGTGTTTCAGGGAGCCGGTTCTGACGGGGGAGTGCGCGATGCGCCGACTGGGTTCCTGTGCGTCCGTGCTGCTCCTGGCGGCGGCGCTGCGGCCAGGCCCAGCGGCTGCGCAGGTCGACAGCCGGGAGGGCATCGCGCTGCAGAACCAGATCCTGGAGCTGCGGCGCGAGATGCAGGACCTGGAGCGTGGCGGCGGCCAGGGCGGCGGCGGGCAGGGGGCGGCGATGCGGCCGGTGCCGCAGGCGGCGCCGGCGTCGGGCGACCTGACGGCGCAGCTTCTCGACCGGGTGAGTCAGCTCGAGGACCGCACGCGCAGCCTGCGCGGCCGGGTCGACCAGTTGCAGAACCAGGTGGCGCAGCAGCAGCAGGACTTCGCCAAGCAGCTCGGCGACCTGTCGTTCCGTCAGCAGCAGTCGGGTGCCGCGCCGGCGGCGCCGCCGTTCCCGGGGCTGGCTCCGGCGTCGGGCGGGGCGCCGGCCTCCGCAGGGGGGTCGTCCGGGGGGCCGGCCCCGGCGGCGAGCGCGCCGGCGGCGGTGCACCGGACGCCGGAGCTGGCGATCCATGACGCGAGCGCGGCGCTTGGGCGGCGGGACTACCCGGGTGCGGAGGCGGCGGCGCGCGAGGTGCTGTCGCGTCCGGGGTCGCCGCGGTCGGTGGACGCGCAATACATCCTGGCGCAGGCGGAGTCCGGCGAGCACAACAACCAGCAGGCGGCGGTGGACTATTACGACGCCTACAACCGCGCGCCCAAGGCGGCGCGGGCGTCGGAGGCGCTGCTGGGGGTGGCGAACTCGCTGCTGGCGCTGGGCGACAAGCGCTCGGCGTGCCAGGCGCTGGACAAGCTGCGCTCGGAGTTCCCCTCGCCGCGCGCCGACGTGCGCGAAGGGGTGGCGGCGGCGCGGCGCGGCGGCGGGTGCCGGGGGTAGGCGGGTGCGCGGCGCAGGGCCTCGCGTCGTGACGCGGCCGGCCGGGTCTGGCTGAGCGGTGTCGCCGGAGGAGGCGAGGCTGCGGCTGAGGCGCACCGTCGGGTCGGGGTTGCGCGCGGTGGGGCTGCGGCGCGGCGGGGACGCGGACGGCACGCTGTTCGACGTCGGGCTGCTGCGGACGCGGTCGGCCGCCGAGATCGAGGCGGCGGTGCGGCGGCGCTGCCAAGTGGTGCCGGTGTCTGCGGACACGGCGCTGTGCCGGGCGCTGGGGCGCTACAAGATGTACGTCGACCTGGCCGACGAGGGGCTCAGCCCGCACCTGATGCTGGACGGGGTGTGGGAGCTGGGGACGACGCGGGCGCTGGCGTCGCGGGTGCGCGAGGGTGTCGTCGCGTTCGATGTCGGGGCGAACCTCGGCTACTACACGGTGCTGCTGGCGGAGCTGGTGGGTGCGTCGGGGCATGTCCATGCCGCAGAGCCGAACCCTCTGGTGATGGCGCGGCTGGGACGGACGGTGCGGCTCAACGGGTATGGGGCGCGGGTGTCGCTGCACTCGGCGCCGCTCGGGGCGGTGGGCGGCGAGGAGGTCGTGCTGCACGTGCCCGAGGGGCTGCCGCAGAACGCCTCGCTGCGCGGCGGCGGGCACGCGGGTGCGGCGCGGCACGTGCTGGTGACGACGACGCTCGACGCGGTCGTAGGCGACGGGCCGGTGGGGTTCGTCAAGATCGACGCGGAGGGCGCGGAGCAGGCGATCTGGCAGGGCATGGCGAGGGTGCTGGCGCGGCGCGCGCCGCTGACCGTGTTCGCGGAGTTCACCCCGGACCGCTACGACGACCCGGCTGCGTTCCTGCGCCAGATGCTGGAGACCGGGTTCGCGCTGTCGGTCGTGGCGGCGGACGGCGAGGTGCGGCCGGTCGGGTTCGACGCGGTGCTGGCGGGGCCGCGCCACGTGGACCGGATGCTCGTCCTGGAACGCTGAGGGGTGGCCCTGGGCATTGGCCTGTCAGGAAGGAAGCAAGGCTGGGCTCTGCCCAGACCCGCCAGGGGGGAGGCCCCCCTGGACCGGCTTTGCTTAAGTAATGGATTCCAAAGGCGAGCCTTTGGCGGAGTTTGAGGCAGAGCCTCAACCTTGCTTGCCTGCTTCGTCACTTGGCACGGGGGAGTTCGCGGCGTCGATGGCGCGGCTCGGGCCGTGGGGCGGCGGGCGCAGGGTCGCGGTGGCGGTGTCGGGCGGGGCGGACAGCCTGTGCCTGGCGTGGCTGGCGGCTGGCTGGGGCGAGGCGCTGGCGCTGGTGGTGGATCACGGGCTGCGCGCGGAGTCGGCGGCCGAGGCGGCGTGGGCGGCGGCGGCGCTCGCGGGGTTCGGCGTACCGGCACGGGTGCTGCGGCTGGACGGGCTGGCGCGCGGGCCGGGGCTGGCGGAGCGGGCGCGGCGGGCGCGGCGGGCGGCGCTGCTGGGGGCGTGCGTGGAGGCGGGGCTCGCGGACCTGCTGCTCGGGCACCACGCGGGCGACCAGGCGGAGACGGTGCTGATGCGCCGGCTGGCGGGCAGCGGGGCGGATGGGCTGGCGGGGATGGCGGCGGTGGCGGCGCACGGGCCGTGCCGGCTGCTCAGGCCGCTGCTGGGGGTGGCGCCGGGGCGGCTGCGGGCGACGCTGCGGCAGGCGGGGCTGGGCTGGGTCGAGGACCCCTCGAACCGCGACCCGGCGGCGCTGCGCACGCGGCTGCGCGAGCGGCTCGCCGGGTCGGGGGAAGCGGCGGGGCTGCTGGCGGAGGCGCGGGGGTTCGCGCAGCGGCGGCAGGCGGCGGAGGCGGCGTGCGCGGCGGTGCTGGCGCGGGTGGCGGTGCTGCGGCCGGAGGGGTTCGCGGTGATGGCGCCGGGGCCGTGGCCGGCGGCGGCGCTGGCGGCGGTGCTGCGGACGGTGGGGGGACGGGCGTATCCGGTGGGCGCCGCGGCGGTAGCGCGGCTGGCCGGGGCACCGCGGGCGGCGACGCTAGGGGGGGTGCGGCTGCTGCCGGCGGGGCGCCTGGGGCCGGGGTGGCTGCTGGTGCGCGAGGCGGCGGCGATGGCGGCGCCGGTCGCGGCCGGGCGGGGCGCGGTGTGGGACGGGCGGTTCCGCGTGGTGGGCGAGGGGGACGCGGCGCTGACGCTGGGCGCGCTCGGGGACGATGCGAGGCAGGGGGCGGGGAGCGGGCTGCCGGCGGCGGTGCGGCGGACGCTGCCGGCGCTGCGGCGGGACGGGCGGGTGGTGGCGGTGCCGCACGAGGCGGACAATGGCGCGTGGCGAGGCGGCGTCGTGTTCGAGCCGCCGCAGCCGGCGGCGGGGACGCCGTTCGTGGCGGGTACAGGGAGCAAGCAAGGTTGAGGCTCTGCCTCAAACTCCGCCAAAGGCTCGCCTTTGGAATCCACTTGTTTAAGAAAAGTCGGTCCAGGGGCGGCTTGCCCCTGGCGGGTCTGGGCATAGCTGCCAAAAGTTTCAACGACCCGCTTGGGTCGTTGGAATGGCAGCGGAGGGAGAGCCCAGCCTTGCTTGCTGGCTGGCGGAGGCAGAGGGTTGCACGGCGTGGCAGGCGCTCCACTGTCGGCCGCTGATAAGCCGTTAACCTGCGGGGCTGCATAAGAACGTGGCCGACCCTATGTTGTCAGTCAACGCGGCACAGCCGCTGCCCTCCCGGGCCTGGTACTGGATCACATGAGCAATTTCGGTCGGAACCTGCTTCTCTGGGTCATCATCGCGCTGCTGCTGGTGGTGCTCTTCAACATCTTTCAGCCTAGCGGGACGCAACATCCCGCGGCCCAGCAGGTCGCGTATTCCGACTTCCTCGGGGACGTAAATACGGGCCATGTCCGCAACGTCGTGATCCAGGGCCACACCGTGAGCGGGCAGCTCACCGATGGGCACGCGTTCCAGACCTACACGCCGGACGATCCCGCGCTGGTCAGCAATCTGACGGCCAAGGGCGTGCAGGTCATCGCCAAGCCGGAGGACCAGGACAGCAACTCGCTGCTGCACTATCTGCTGAGCTGGTTCCCGATGCTGCTGCTGATCGGCGTCTGGGTGTTCTTCATGCGACAGATGCAGTCGGGTGGCGGGCGCGCCATGGGCTTCGGCAAGTCCAAGGCGCGGCTGCTCACCGAGAAGCAGGGGCGCGTGACGTTCGACGACGTCGCCGGCATCGACGAGGCGAAGAGCGAGCTGGAGGAGATCGTCCAATTTCTCAAGGACCCGCAGAAGTTCCAGCGCCTGGGCGGCAAGATCCCCAAGGGCGTGCTGCTGGTGGGGCCGCCGGGCACGGGCAAGACGCTGCTGGCGCGGGCGATCGCGGGCGAGGCGAACGTGCCGTTCTTTACCATCTCCGGGTCGGATTTCGTTGAGATGTTCGTCGGCGTGGGCGCAAGCCGGGTGCGCGACATGTTCGAGCAGGGCAAGAAGAATTCGCCGTGCATCATCTTCATCGATGAGATCGACGCGGTGGGCCGCCATCGCGGCGCGGGACTCGGCGGCGGCAACGACGAGCGCGAGCAGACGCTGAACCAGATGCTCGTGGAGATGGACGGGTTCGAGGCGAACGAGGGCGTGATCCTGATCGCGGCGACGAACCGGCCGGACGTGCTCGATCCCGCGTTGCTGCGTCCGGGCCGGTTCGACCGGCAGGTCGTGGTGCCGAACCCTGACGTGAACGGGCGCGAGAAGATCCTGCGCGTGCACATGAGGAAGGTGCCGCTGGCGTCCGACGTCGACCCGAAGGTGATCGCGCGCGGCACGCCGGGGTTCTCGGGTGCGGATCTGGCGAACCTGGTGAACGAGAGCGCGTTGCTGGCGGCCCGCCTGGGCAAGCGCACCGTGGCGATGAACGAGCTTGAGGCCGCCAAGGACAAGGTGATGATGGGCAGCGAGCGTCGTTCGCTGGTGATGACGGACGCCGAGAAGAAGATGACGGCGTATCACGAGGGCGGCCATGCGCTGGTGGCGATGCACGAGAGCGAGTGCGACCCGGTGCACAAGGCGACGATCATTCCGCGCGGGCGTGCGCTGGGGCTGGTGATGAGCCTGCCGGAGAACGACCGTCTGTCGCACTCCAAGTCCTGGCTGCGGGCGAAGATGGTGATGGCGATGGGCGGGCGGGTCGCGGAGGAGATCATCTTCGGCGACGACAAGGTGAGCAACGGCGCGTCGAGCGACATCAAGCAGGCCACCGACATCGCGCGGCGCATGGTCACCGAGTGGGGGATGAGCACGAAGCTCGGCATGATCGCCTACGGGGACAACTCGCAGGAGGTGTTCCTCGGGCACTCGGTCACGCAGAACAAGAACGTGTCCGAGGTGACGGCGCGCGAGATCGACGCGGAGATCAAGTCGATCATCGACAACGCCTACTCGACGGCCAAGCACATCCTCACGGAGAACATCGAGGAGTTGCATCGGCTGGCGAAGGGGCTGCTGGAGTACGAGACGCTGTCGGGCGACGAGATCCGCACGGTGCTGCGCGGCGAGAAGGTGGTGCGGGTCGTCGTGGACGAGCCGGCGCCGGAGACTCGGCGGGCCAGCGTGCCGAGCACGCCGCGGCCGTCGATGCCGACGGGCGGGCTGGGGCCGCAGCCGCAGCCGGGCTGAGCCTCTGCGGACCTGCCTTGCTTAAGTTGCGCCAGTCCAGGGCGGCTCGCCCTGGCGGGTCTGGGCAGAGCCCAGCCTTGCTTCCTTCAGGCCGCCCCGGATCGTCTCCGGGGCGGCCTTTTTCTTGGGGTGCGCCATGATCGAGCCGTTGGGGTTGCTGCAGGGCGCGGACGCCGCGGAGGCGGTGCGGCTCGGGCTGGCGCTGCCGCTGGCGGGCGGACTCGCGTTCACGATGGCGCGGGTGGACGGGCGGGTGGTGCCGGTGGCGGCGCTGGCGGCGGGGTTGCCGGTGCCGGCGCCGTGGGCGGGGCTGCCGGCGCGGGCGCTGGTGATGGGGATCGTCAACGTCACGCCGGACAGCTTCAGCGACGGGGGCGAGCGGCTTGCCATGGCGGATGCGGTGGCGGCGGGGCGGGCGATGGTGGCGCAGGGGGCGGACATCCTCGACGTGGGCGGGGAGAGCACGCGGCCGGGGGCGGAGCCGGTCGGGGTGGAGGAGGAGATGCGCCGGGTGCTGCCGGTGGTCGCGGGGCTGGCGGGGTGCGGGGCGGCGGTGTCGGTGGACACGCGGAACGCGGCGACGATGGCGGCGGCGCTGGCGGCGGGGGCTGCGATCGTCAACGACGTGTCGGGGCTGGAGCACGACGCGGAGGCCGCCGGGGTGGTGGCGCGGGCGGGCTGCCCGGTGGTGCTGATGCACATGCGGGGCACGCCGGGGTCGATGGCGGGGCTGGCGCAGTATTCCGACCTGGCGGGGGAGGTCTGCGCGGACCTGGGGGCGAGCCTGGCGCGGGCGGAGGCGGCGGGGGTGCGGCGGGCGGACGTGGCGCTCGACCCGGGGGTGGGGTTCGCCAAGCGGGCGGGGCAGAATCCGGAGCTGCTGCGCAGGCTGCCGGCGCTGCTGGGGTTCGGGTGCCGGGTGCTGGTGGGGGTGTCGCGCAAGCGGTTCCTGGACGAGGGCGCGGCGCCGGTGGAGCCGAAAGCGCGGCTGGCGGGGTCGCTGGCGGCGGGGCTGTACGCGCTGTCGCGGGGGGCTTCGATCCTGCGGGTGCACGACGTGGCGGAGACGGCGCAGGCGGTGCGGGTGTGGGGGGCGATGGTGGGGGAAGGAAGCAAGGAAGGTTGAGGCTCTGCCTCAAACTCCGCCAAAGGCTCGCCTTTGGAATCCATTACTTAAGAAAGCGCCGGTCTAGGGGGGGCTCCCCCCTGGCGGGTCTGGGCAGAGCCCAGCCTTGCCTGATTTGATGGCGTGCCGCGCGTGTGACAGGGTTGCGGGGACACCGGAGCTGGACAGGAGCGCCCATGGCTGACGGCATGACGCACACGGCGCCGCTCGACGCGGCGCCGGCGGCGCCGCTCGACGCGGCGCCGGCGGCGCCCGGGCGGGTGCTGTTCGGGACGGACGGCATCCGCGGCAAGGCCAACGTCGACCCGATGACGGCGGAGACGGCGCTGCGGCTCGGGCAGGCGGCGGGGCTGATGTTCATGCGCGGCGAGCACCGCCACCGCGTCATCATCGGCAAGGACACCCGGCTGAGCGGCTACATGATCGAGCCGGCGCTGGTGGCGGGGTTCACCGGGGCGGGCATGGACGTGATCCTGGTGGGGCCGCTGCCGACGCCAGCGATCGCGATGCTGACGCGCTCGATGCGCGCGGACCTGGGCGTGATGATCTCTGCGTCGCACAACCCGTTCGAGGACAACGGCATCAAGCTGTTCGGGCCGGACGGGTTCAAGCTGTCGGACTCGCGCGAGAGCGAGATCGAGGCGCTGATGGGCGCCGACCTGTCTGGGCGGCTGGCGGCGCCGCGCGCGCTGGGGCGGGCGACGCGGCTGAACGACTCGGCCGGGCGCTACATCGAGAACGTGAAGCAGAGCTTCCCGCGCGGGCGGACGCTGGAGGGGATGCGCATCGTCGTCGATTGCGCGCACGGGGCGGCGTACAAGGTGGCGCCGACGGTGCTGTGGGAGCTGGGGGCGACGGTGATCCCGGTGGGCGTCACGCCGGACGGGTTTAACATTAACCAGGGCTGCGGCTCGACGGTGCCGCGGCACCTGTGCGCGCAGGTGCTGGAGCATGGCGCCGACCTGGGCATCGCGCTCGACGGCGACGCGGACCGGATGCTGCTGGCCGACGAGCGCGGGCAGCTCGTGGACGGCGACCAGATCCTGGCGCTGATCGCCGACAGCTGGGCGAGGGACGGGCGGCTGCGCGGCGGCGGCGTGGTCGCGACGCTGATGTCGAACCTCGCTTTGGAGCGGTTCCTCAACGGGCGCGGCATCGCGCTGCACCGCACGCAGGTGGGCGACCGCTACGTCGCAGAGCGGATGCGCGCCGAGGGGATCAACGTCGGCGGCGAGCAGTCCGGGCACATGATCCTGTCCGACTTCACCACCACCGGGGACGGGCTGGTGGCGGCGCTGCAGGTGCTCGCGGTGCTGGTGGAGCAGGAGCGGCCGGCGAGCCGGGCGTGCCGGCTGTTCACGCCGCTGCCGCAGGTGCTGCGCAGCGTGCGCTTCTCGGGCCCCACGCCGCTCGGGCACCCGGCCGTGGTCGCGGCGGCGGCGGCGGCGGAGGCGGAGCTGGCGGACGGCGGGCGGCTGCTGCTGCGGCCGTCCGGCACGGAGAAGGTGATCCGGGTGATGGCGGAAGGCGAGGACGAGCGGGTGGTGGCGCGGGTCATAGGCGCGCTGTGCGAGGCGATCGCGGCCGTCGTGTAGAAAGCAAGGCCGGGCTCTGCCCGGACCCGCCAGGGGCGAGCCGGCCCTGGACCGGCACCTTTTGGAGGATCGCGTGACGCTGCGGGGGCGGGTGCTGGTCGTTGCCGGGTCGGACTCCGGGGGAGGCGCGGGCATTCAGGCCGACGTCAAGACGCTCTCGGCGCTGGGGGCGTATGCGGCGACGGCGGTGACGGCGCTGACGGCGCAGAACACGCTCGGCGTGCAGGGCGTGATGGCGGTGCCGGCGTCGTTCGTGGCGCTGCAGGTCGCCAGCGTGCTCGGCGACATTGGCGCGGACGCGATCAAGACGGGAATGCTGGCGCAGCGCGACACCATCGAGGCGGTCGCCGCGGCGTTGGGCAGGCTGCGGGCCGCGGGTCGGGCGGTGCCGCTGGTGGTGGACCCGGTGATGGTGGCCAAGGGCGGGCGGTCGCTGCTGGCGGCGGACGCGGTGGCGGCGCTGGTGGATCTGCTGCTGCCGTGGGCTGCGGTGGTGACGCCGAACCTGCCGGAGGCGGAGGTGCTGACGGGGGCGGCGGTGAGCGACGTGGCCGGGATGCACCGGGCGGCGGAGCGGCTGCTGCGCATGGGGGCGGCGGCGGTGCTGCTGAAGGGCGGGCACCTGGCGGGGGATGTGCTGACGGACCTGCTGGCGACGCCCAGCGGGACGGAGGTGTTCGAGCAGGCGCGGGTGGCGACGCGGCACACGCACGGCACGGGATGCACCCTGGCGAGCGCGGTGGCGGCGGGGCTGGCGCAGGGCATGACGCTGTCGGCGGCGGTGGCGCGGGCGCGGCGCTACGTGCGGGCGGCGATCGAGTCGGCGCCGGGGTTCGGGGCGGGGCACGGGCCGCTCGATCACCTGGCGTGGGCGAGGGGGTCGTCGTAGTGGCTTGCGGTCATCCGCGGCCGGGCGCGCACTCGTCGGCCTGAACCGGCTCACGCTCTCTGGGCGCGGGCCGGCTGTGTGAGAAAACGAGGGACCTGCTGCGCGATGGGCTTGTGCAGGGTTTCAGCGTGTCCGAACCGAGGGCACGCCTGGATTTACGGCCCCGTCAACTGCCGAGGTCTGATGACAGGAAGTCGCCGGGGACCGCTGACCCTCCTGACCGTGCCGGGGTGGACCGGATCGGGGCCGGACCACTGGATGAGCCTGTGGGAGCGTGACAACCCGCGGATCGTCAGGGTCGAGCAGGCGGACTGGGACCGTCCCGATCCTGCGGCATGGACGGCGGCGCTGGAGGCCAGCGTGCAGCGTGCCGCGGCCGCAGTGATTCTTGTCGCGCATAGCTGCGGCGTCTCGGCCGTGCAGCGTTGGGCGCAGCCGGGCGAGCGCCGCGTGGCGTGCGCCTTGCTGGTTGCGCCGCCCAATCCCGAGCAGCCGGATGCGCCCGCGGCCGTAAGCTGCTTTGGGCCAATGGGCGGCCTTGCCCTGCCGTTTCCGGGGCTGGTCGTCGCAAGCGGCAATGATCCGACCTGCACCCTTTCCCGGGCGGAGCAGTTCGCGCGGAGCTGGGGTGCCAGGTTCGTGGACGTGGGCGACGCCGGGCATCTCAACACGGCATCCGGTCACGGTCCTTGGCCGCAGGGCAGGAAGCTGCTGGCCGGGTTGATTGAGGCTCGACGCTGACTGGATGTAATCCTGTCTGCCTGTCTCAGTCTCATCGAGCGTAAGCCTGTTCAAGCCGGTGGGTGCGCGCCCGGTTGCCGACGAATGCAAGCCGCGACAGGGTGCCAACACCGAATGGCCCGTCACCGTTGCAGGAAGGTTTTCGGCGTGGCTCTGGAGCCGGCAGACGACGTGCCGGCAGGTCTCGGGCTCCGCTCAGGGCCGCTGGAGGGCGGGAGCCTGTGGAAACCAGCTTCTTGACCGGGAAACGTCCAGGCGGGTCTTTGACGGATGAGGCAGAGCCTCAACCTTGCCAATCCTGCCGCTTGCGCAACGGAGCCTGCCCCTGCGGGTCAGGCCAGCGCGCCGCCAGCGTCATACGGCCGCGCGGCGGATCGTCATGCCGAGGCGGTGCGGCCCGGAGCGAAGGAGTCCGGCAGCGCGGCCGAGACGGTCCCGAGCTGCGCGACGCGCTCGCCCAGCGCATGCATGGCGGTCTGGTGCAGGGTCAGGCCGGCGTGCAGCGAGGTGGCCGCGCCATGAAGCTCGGACAGCGAGGCGCGCCACGCCGCGACCGCCGCGCTCTGCTGCGCAAGGGCGGCGCGCAGGCTGTCCAGCGAGACAGAGAGCCGGTCCTGCCCGGCGGGCGGCGATACGGCCGGGGTCCGCTGCGCAGGCCTGTCCAGAGCCGGGGTAGCCGGCCGATGCGCGGGCGCAGGCCGCAGGGCACGTCGGTCCGAGCCCGCATAAGGCGTCTGTGCGAGTGGCGCGGCGGTGCGGCGCCCGGTCGCGCGCACCGGGATTGGTCCGGCGGCGGTCGATCCCGCGGTCGGGGGGGCGGTCATCAGGGTCCGGAGGGAGGCAGCGCGGGGCAGGGCGTCGAGCTGCAGGACCGTGGCGGTCTGAGTCGATGCGGTCGTCGACGGCAGGATGGCCGGGGTGCGCGGGGTGGCAGGGGTCGGGAATGGGAGGATGGTCGCGAGCATGGTGCACGTTTCCTAGGCAATTTATAATAAACTATAAAACATATATTAAAATGAGACAAGAGGATTCATAGTTGGACGGCGAGGCCGGTGACGCGCGACAGCAGCACCATGGCCAGCACCAGCACGACCACCAGGGTCAGCAGCCAGCGCATCCGCATGTATCCGGCCGGCACGAGTCCGTCGCGGGCGCCACGTGCTTCCACCGCGGTCGTCGCGAGGAAGCCCGCGATCAGCAGCGCCAGCGCGATGGCGGGCGCGGCCGCGACCGAAACCAGCAGCGCCGCCCAGCCCAGCAGCGCCGGCAGCACGCCGAGCGCCAGGCGCACGCCGTCGCTGCCGGGCCGCAGGGAGCCTGCCTGTGCGGTCGCGGCGTGGTCCTGGGTGGCGAGGGCCAGGCCCCAGTGCACGGCGCCGAGGAAGCTCAGGATGATCGCGGCGTACTCGATCAGGGCGAGCAGGGCGCGGTCGGCCGGCACGGCGCCGCCGGCGGTGACGCTGCCCAGGCCGCAGGCGAGGAACGGGATCAGGCCGCCCAGGCCGAGCAGCAGGGCGAGGGGGGGCAGGCGTGGGGTCATGCGAGGTCCTTGCGTGGGCGGGCGCCACCCGGCCGGAGGCGAGGGGGCGCGGCGATAGCGCACGGGGCGGGGCATCGTTTGCCCGCAGCGGGATAAGCAAGGCTGGGCTCTGCCCAGACCCGCCAGGGGGGAGGCCCCCCTGGACCGGCCTTACTTAAGTAGGGGATTCCAAAGGCGAGCCTTTGGCGGAGTTTGAGGCAGAGCCTCAACCTTGCTTGCTTCGCCTGTCGGCGGAAGTCCGCTTGGGGTAGGCTGAGGCCATGGAAATCGCGGTCGAGATCGTCGTCATCCTGCTGCTGATGGTGCTGAACGGCGTGTTCGCGATGGGCGAGATGTCGCTGGTCTCCGTGCGGCGCGCGCGGCTGCAGGTGCTGGAGGGCAAGGGAGTGGCCGGGGCGCGCACCGCGCTGGCGCTGTCCGACGACCCGCAGCGATTCCTGCCCACGGTACAGGTGGGCATCACGCTGGTCAGCATCCTGGCCGGCGTGTTCGGCGGCGCGCGCCTGGCCGCGCAGCTCGAGCCGTGGCTGGCGCGGATCGCGGTGCTGCGCCCGGTGGCCGACGGGCTGTCGCTGTTCCTGGTGGTGGTGCTCATCACCTATCTCACGCTCGTGGTGGGCGAGCTGGTGCCCAAGCAGTTGGCGCTGCGCCAGCCGGAGCGGGTGGCGGCGCGGCTGGCGCGGCCGCTGGCGGCGCTGGCGCGGGCGAGCGCGCCGGTGGTGTGGGTGCTGAGCCGGTCCTCGGACCTGGTGCTGGCGGCGTTCGGCTCGAAGCTCGCCGCGCGCGAGACGGTGACGGAGGAGGAGCTGAAGGCGATCCTGGCGGAGGGCGCGCAGACCGGGGTGCTGGAGACGGAGGAGCACGCGATGATCGGCCGGGTGCTGCGCCTCGCCGACAAGCCGGTGCGGGCGCTGATGACGCCGCGCACCGACCTCGCCTGGATCGACCGCGGCGACACGGCCGACGAGATCGTGGCGACGCTGCGCGCGGTGGCGCACAGCCGGTTCGTGGTGTGCGACGGCTCGATCGACAACGTGGTGGGCGTGGTGCAGGCGAAGGACCTGCTGAACCTGCTGCTCGACGGGCGGGCGCTGTCGCTGGCCGCGGTGCTGCGCCAGCCGATGGTGCTGCCGGACACGGTCACCGCGCTCGACGCGCTGGAGCGGCTGAAGTCGGACACGCTGGGGCTCGCGCTGGTGATCGACGAGTACGGCAGCTTCGAAGGGGTGGTGACGGCGGCCGACGTGCTGGAGGCGATCGTCGGCGATGCGGGCGAGCGGCCGGAGGACGGCGACGCGGCGGCGGTGCTGAGCGGGGTGCTGCTGATGGACGGGATGATGCCGGTCGACGAGCTGAAGTCGCGGCTGTCGCTGCCGGACCTGCCGGCGGAGGGCAGCTACCACACGCTGGGCGGGCTGCTGCTGGCGCTGCTGCAGCGCGTGCCCAGGGCGGGGGACAGGATCGCGTTCGCGGGGTGGATGTTCGAGGTGCTGGCGATGGACGGGCGCCGGGTGGACCGCGTCCGCGCCAGCCGGGAGAGGCTGGCGGAAGCGTGAGGGCAAGCGGGAAGCAGGCAGACTCGAGGCTCCGCCTCAAATTCCGCTAAGGGCCGGACCTCTGGAAGCCTTCCTTAAAACACTTGATGTCGTTGAAAAAGTCGGTTGTTGCGGCCGAACAAGGCCTGCGCCGGAAGATTGGTTCACTTGCCAAGGGTCCTGCGAATGCTATCGCGTTCGTAACCGACGGCAGAGTTTGTTTGTTGCGTGCACTGTTGCGGTCTCGCCGCTTTCAACGGCATCACTTGCCCCGAACGCCTCTGGCATGGTGGTCTGGGTGGAGCCTGAGCTGCTGCTTGACCGACCTGCGGCACAGGGTCTGCCGGCGTCTGCGTATGCAGCGTTGTCCAGACGATTGATGAGGGGTGGGGATCATGGAACCAGGGCTGCTGCTGGCCTTTGCCGGCTTTGCCTTCGTCAGCTCGATCACCCCCGGGCCGAACAACACGATGCTGCTGGCGTCCGGCGGGAACTACGGCTTCTGGCGCACAGTGCCCCATATCGCCGGGATCGGCCTGGGCTGCGTCGCGATGGTTCTGCTGGTCGGCCTGGGGCTGGGACAGATCCTTGCGGCCGTCCCGTTGCTCCACGCAGTGCTGCGCGACGCCGGGGCGGCCTACTTACTGTGGCTGGCCTGGAAGATCGGCCGCGCCGGGCCGGTGACGGACGACAAGTCAAGCGGGCGCCCCATGACGTTTTGGCAGGCCGCGGCATTCCAGTGGGTCAACCCCAAGGCCTGGGTCGTCGTCGTCGGCGCGGTCGGCACCTATGCGCCGCGGGACGGGTTCGGGCGCGCCGTCGCGATGCTCGCCGTGCTGCTCGGGACGGTCATGGTTCCGAGCATCTCCGTCTGGGCCGCCTTCGGCACGGCCTTGCGCCCCGTTCTGCGCCATCCCGGCCATGTCCGCATCCTGAACGTCACGCTGGCGCTGCTGCTGGTGCTGTCGCTGCTGCCGCTTTTGGGACATTGAGCGTGCCAACCATCGCCAGACCAGGAAAGGCATCCGGCCAGGGCTGCCGCATTCCTGAAGGTTGACGGCCTCGCCGGCATCCCGACCGCGGCCGGGATATCAACCAGGGCCTGATCTACCAGCTCCCTAACCCGGTTGCCGGGGCTTTCAGCGTGAACGGCCTGGCGAGGATGTGCATGCCGGGGTCGAGATCACCCCTCCTCCTCAAGCATGAGCCCTCCGGAGGCCCTTGACTTGCGCCATGAACGTCAAACGCCTGGCCTTTGGCGAGGTTCGAGGCAGGAACTCCTCGCCCGCCCGCCGGTGGTCACGCTGCGGCAGGGGTGGTCCATTCGCGCCACAGCATGATAAGCGCGGACATGATCGCGGGGCCGAGGAACAGGCCGATCAGGCCCCAGGTCTCGACGCCGCCGAGGATGCCGAGCAGCACCCACAGGAACGGCAGCCGGGTGGCGCCGCCGATCAGCGCGGGGCGGATGAAGTGGTCGGCCGCGAAGGTCACGGTGAAGCCGAGCGCCACGATCACGATCGCGGCCGCGGTGGAGCCCTGGGCGAGCAGCAGCAGGGCGGCGGCGCAGAACACCAGGGCGGCGCCGAACGGCACCATCGCCGCGATCGCGGTGGCGGCGCCGAGCAGGGTCGGGTGCGGGCAGCCGGCGACCGCGTAGGCGATGCCGAGCACCAGGCCCTCGCCGAGCCCGACCAGCACCAAGCCGTCCACCGTGCCGTGCACGGAGGCGATCACCTGGCGTCCCAGGCGCTCGCCGCGTGGCCCGAAGGCGCGCCTGCTGGCGACGAGCATCTGCGCGGAGACGGCGGGGCCGTCGCGGAACAGGAAGAACAGGGTGAGCAGGGTGAAGCCGAACACCACGAAGCGGTGGGCGACGAGCCCACCCATCTCGCGGCCAAGCGTCATGGCGTCGTGGCTGGCGCGGCCGAGCAGGGCCTGCGCGCCCTGCGGGTCGGCGAGGTTGTGCTGCCACCAGGTGGCGACCTGGCGCTGGCCGAGGGGGAGCCTGGTCACGATGTCGGGCACCGGGATGCCGTTGTTCCTGGCCTCCACCAGCCAGGCGATGCTGCCGTGGGCGTCGTGGCCGATCTGCACGGCTGCCAGCACCAGCGGGACGACGAACACCAGCGTCACCACGAGGGTGAAGACCGAGGGCACCAGGATGTTGTGCCCGCCCGGCGGCCAGCGGCGCTGGGCACGGCGGTAGAGCGGCCAGATCGCGATGGCCAGGATCGCGGCCCAGGCCAGGGCGGTGAGGAAGTCGTGCAGCGTCCACAGGCCGAGCAGCACGAGGACGGCGGCGAGCACGCCGCGGGCGGTCTGCTGCGAGGCGCTTGCCTCGTCGGGGCGGGCGGACGGGTCGAAATCCATGGCGGTGATCCTGTGGGGCACTGGCAGGCGGGCGGCATGGTGTCGCGTCGACGGCGCCGCGTCCATCGCCGTTGGGGGCGGGTCTGGCGAAAGAGCGGAAAGCAAGGCTGGGCTCCGCCCAGACCCGCCAGGGGGGAAAGCCCCCCCTGGACCGGCTTTACTTAAGGAGTGGATTCCAAAGGCGAGCCTTTGGCGGAGTTTGAGGCAGAGCCTCAACCTTGCTTGCTGCCTCGCCGCGTGCCTGCCGCGACCGTCGCGGGGGTTGCGGCAGCCGGCGGGCAGGCGCGGTATGAGGGCCTGTCGGGGCGGCATTCGGAGGCGGCGATGAGGGTGGCCTGGGTCGGGCTGGCGGCGTTGCTGTCCGGGTGCACGGGGCTGGGCGGGGCGGGCGCGTCGGCGCCGATGACCAGCGTGATCGGGGCGCCCGCCGCGACGGAGACCGACGGGATGATGATCCACTCCGCGGGCAGCGGGGCGACGATCAGCTCCGACATGGAGCAGGGCGGCGGCATGGCCGCGCAGAGCGGCACCGCGATCGGCGCGGGCGGGATCGGCAACGGCATTCCCCAGTAGGCGCCCCAGTCGGCGTCAGGAGGCGACGTCGGGACGAGGGGTGTCGGTCGACGACGTCGCCGGGCCGGCGCACGGCATTGGCGCTGGTGCGACTCCGGACGGTTGAGGGACACTGGCGGACAGATTGGAGTGTCCGCGATGAGTGCCACCATGCGACGGCCCGGGGCAGGGCAGACTGTGCGCCTCAAGGCGCGGGTGATGGACACCGCGTTCGACCAGGAGCACCGGGTGATCGAGGTCGAGCAAGCCGGGGGCGGCGCCGCGCGGTGCTGCGCCTCGCTGCGGCAGGTCGACGCCGACAGCGTGGATATCGGCTGGCCGATCGGCAACCGAGCGGACGGCGCCATCCTGGTGGAGCTGCCGCAGGAGACGGAGGCGGGGCTGTGGCAGGTCTGGGTGCGGCCGGACCAGTTGCTGGTGACGGAGGCCTGCGCACAGGAACGATAAGCGTTTCGCGTTCCGGATGATTATGCAGGGCACGTGCGGCGCTGGGTCGCGACGTCTGGTCATAACGGCGGGCACGCACGCGGGATTTTACGCCGCGTCTCCAGGTAGAAGTCGTAGTTTGTTGGAAAAAGCGTCAGCGAGGCACGCTTGGCGGAGGGGATGTCTGACGAACATACGTTTCCGGGTGTCTCCCGGTGTGCCAGAAAGTGCAGCATTCTCAGCATATTGCGCACTCGTTCGTTTCCCGGCGTTCCCCGCTGTATCCCGAAAGCGCAGTTTTGAACGTATGCCCAAACGTATGCTAGAGGCTCGCGGATGGTTCGCACGCTCCATCGGCTGACGGTTCGCGCCGTGGCCTCCGCCAAGCCCGGGATGCACGCCGACGGTGGCGGCCTGTGGCTCCGGGTCCAGCCCGGCGGCCGGGCGTGGCTGTTCCGCTACAAAAGCCCCATCACCGGCCGGGAGCGGCTGATGGGGCTGGGCCGCACCGCCGACGTGCCGCTGGCCCGGGCTCGCGAGGCGGCGGCTGAGGCCCGCCAGGTGGTGGCCTCGGCCCGCGATCCCCTCGCCGAGCGGCGGGCCGCCGCGGTGGTGCAAGCCGGCGACCGGCAGACCTTCCGCCAGGCGGCCGAGGCCTACATCGAGTCCCAGCGGCCCGGCTGGCGCAACCCGAAGCACGCCGAGCAGTGGACCTCGACCCTGACCCAGCACGCCTATGCCGTGCTGGGCAGCCTGCCTGTCGGCCAGGTCGGGACGGAGGACGTCATGCGCGTGCTCGAGCCGATCTGGACGCATATCCCCGAGACGGCGACCCGGCTGCGCGGCCGCGTCGAGCTGGTGCTGGACTATGCGGCGGCAAAGGGATGGCGGAGCGGCGATAACCCGGCACGCTGGCGGGGCCACATCGCCCACATGCTGCCCAAGCGCTCCAAGGTGGCCAAGGTCGTGCACCACCGGGCGCTGCCGTACAAGCAGATCGCCGGCGTGATGGCGGCGCTGGCGGCGAGCGAGGGCCGAGCTGCGCTGGCACTGCGGTTCCTGGTCCTGACCGCGGCCCGCTCCTCCGAGGTGCGCGGCACCACCTGGTCGGAGATCGACCTGGCGGAGCGGACCTGGACCGTGCCGGGCGAGCGGATGAAGGCGGGCAACGAGCACCGCGTGCCGCTGTCAGGCGCCGCCCTGGACGTGCTGCAGCTGGCCAGGGAGCGCGGGGAAGGGCAGGGGAGCCCCTACCTGTTCCCGGGGCGTGTGGCAGGCTCGCCGCTGTCCGACGTGGCGCTGTCCAAGGCGCTACACCTGGCGGCCGCGAGCGACCCGACCGTGCACGGGTTGCGCTCGACTTTCCGGGACTGGTGCGGGGAGGCGACGGATCACCCGGGCGACGTGGCGGAGGCGGCGTTGGCGCACACCGTGCGGGACAAGGTGGAGGCGGCGTATCGGCGCGGGGACCTGTTCGAGAAACGGCGGGCGATGATGGAAGCGTGGGCAGGGTTTGCCCAAGGGAGAAAGGACGGCGACGCACATGAGCCCTGAGGAACTTACCGTTGGCGCCCGGGTCCGCCGGCGTTTCGCGATTGAAGAGACGGGTGCCGTTATCGGTTGGCGGGTGGATGGTTTAATGGAAGGTCAGACGCTCGGCCATTTCGGGCAAGCAGGCGACGACGGGGCGGATCGTGTCGTCGTGCGCCTTGATCCACCTGTGCCACATGGCGACGGCCACATTATCGGGTATGGCAGTCCGCTAATCGAGTGGGAGCTGAGCCCTCCAGGATAGCGTTGGCCGCCAGTCCGCAGCGTCCCGCCTCTTCCCGTGCCGCATGACTGGCAACTGGCCCGCCGGCGCCTACCCGAGCCGGCCGCCGACCCTCGCCACGATCTCATCCGCCATAGCCGGCCAGCGCCGCACCACCTCGTCCCAGAACGCCTGCAGGTTCCGCGGCCCCGTCGCTCCGGCTTCCTGCATGCTGTGTGGCGGAAGCTGCCTCAGCAGCAGCTCGGCCGGATACAGCGCCCCATTGTGCTCGACGGCTGCAGCTGGCTGGTCGTCACCGTCGTTCGCAGCGTCTCCAGCGACTGGTGCCGGTGGGGTGGCACGCTCCATGAAGGGGAACTGCACGACGTTGTCACGATCCGTCATGGCGAGAGCGTAGCACCGGGCCGGACCGTGTCGGCAAGCTGGATCAGGCTTCTCCCGCTCCTGCCTGTCAAGCGACACCAGGAACTGGACAGTTCCGACACGGAGAACTGGACAGTTGCGTCAAACTGTCTCGCTGCTCGCGTCTGTGCTGCTTCGCTTGAGCAGTCCTGAGCGCCGTTTCTCGCGCAGCCGGTAGCTGTCGCCGCGGATGGTCAGCACGTGGCTGTGGTGCAAAAGCCGGTCCAGGATGGCGGTCGCCACCACCTGGTCGTTCAGGACCGTGCCCCATTCGCTCACGCTGCGGTTGCTGGTCACCAACATGCTGCCGCGCTCGTAGCGTCGGCTGACCAGGGCAAAGAACAGGTGCGCGGCATGGGTCTCGAACGGCAGGTATCCGAACTCGTCCACGATCAGCAGCTTTGGCTTGGCGTAGCGGGTGAGCCGCTCCTCCAGCTTTCCTTCCGCCTGCCCCTTCACCAGGCCGGTGATCAGCGCCACAGCCGAGGTGAACAGCACCGAATAGCCCTGCCGCACCGCCTCGCGCCCGAGCGCCACGGCAAGGTGCGACTTGCCCACTCCGGGCGGCCCCTGGATCAGCAGCGTGTCGCCGTTGGCCACCCACCGGCATGCGGCGAGGTCACGCAGCTGCTTGGGGTCGAGTGAGGGCTGGGCGGCGAAGTCGAACGCCTCCGCTGTGCACCGTGAAGTAGTGGAGAGCTTCCAGGAATTTGCGGTCGTCATGCCCAGGCTCTCCCCGGCTCGACTGCGCCGCATTAAACACTTCCAGCACGATCGACCAATCGCGCTCCATCATTCCCGTCAGCATGTCCGGCTCCGTGATACCGCTCACGCAGTGATTCGAACAAAGACCGATTCGGGATCCGTCAGAAACGCATGTCAGGGATTCCGTCCACACGCCCTAGGCACGGCTGCACCTGGTCGAACGGCTCGGCCGTGCGCACGATGACTTGGCGCCAGGTCTCCCACTACCAGAAATACTAAGGGCACCCGAAGGTGCCCTTTTCAGCCGTGTCCTGCCTCGCCATGCCTAGGCATGCCATGCCTGCCTCGCCCTGCCACGCCGGTCCTGCCTTGCCCAGCCACCCCATGCCTCGCCGAAGCGTGTCTGAGCTGATCTGCAATAGGCCGTCGTGTCGTGGTCCCGAGTCGACCACGACGAACGCACTTTGCGTGACGGGCGTGGCGCTTGCAAGGATCATCAACGGGGTGAACTCGACGCCGGCGCCAAGAGCTGACGGACCACAAGCCCGGCAACGCCTTTATGGCGGCTCCGGTGTCCCCGTCCACCAGCGCCATACATGCAAGGCGACACTCGCGAAAACGACGATGGTCAGGACAATGCCGATCGCCCCTGGGCAGCAAGCTCCTGCACCTTGCGCACGGAGAGGCTGGTGAGGTGCGCGACGTCGGCGGGGCGCACGCGGGGCTCAGGCATTGGTTATAGCCCGGAGCCGCACCCCCGGCCCGCCCCCGTTCTCCTCGATGAACTCGACGCCGGCGGCTTCCAGGGCGGTACGGATGGCGGCGAGGGTGCGGGCGTAAGGCTGGCGTGCCTCGCGTTCAAAGTCGGCGATCGTCTTTTTGGCAACCTTCGATGCAGCGACAAGATCGTTTTGCGACCAGTTCACCAGGGCTCGGGCAGCTCGTATCTGGGCGGGTAAAACTGCCACAACTGGCGTAACCTTACATCGTTGATGTTGACTACGCCAACTAGGCGAGGTTACATCATAAGTGTGCTCTGGGGGAACCCAAAGCATGAACGGCCGAGCGCGCGGGTACCAGCCGCATGCCCGGCCTAACCCTAGGCAAAGGTCACTCCAGATGCCCGAGGCTACCCACACCCATACCACGGGGTGCGTTGTCGCGCCCTCACGCCGGCACTTGGTCGGCGGCTCCATCCTCGCCGCGCTGTCTGGCGCTGCTTTCGCCGGCGCCGTCGTGCTGCCGGACCCAGGCGAGGTGTTCCCGGCGCTGGCGAGCGCGGATGCCGTCCTGCTCCGGCTCTGCGCCGCGGCAGCTGAGGCCGACAGGAAGTCCGAAGCTCTGGTGGACGCTGTCCGCGACCTGCCGCTGTCAGCCTCGATGTCCAAGGCCGCCTGGGCCGAGTCCCACCGTCTCATGGAGACCTACCACTCCGCGCTGGCCGAGGTGGTCAGGATCACTGCCCACACGCCGGAGGGGCTGCGCGCCAAGGCCGGGTTCCTGCTGGCGCATCTGGAGAACGACGGGGAGGACAGCGAGATCGCCCGTTCCCTCGCCCGTGACGTGCTGGGGAGTGCCAGCGCATGAACACGCAGAACCCGGCTGCCGCCGTGCAGCCCGACGCCGCAGCCGATCCGGCTGACGAGACCTGGACCCGCAACAGCAACGAGACCCGCGCGATCCTGCTCATGCGGACCCTGACGCCGGCTGGGCAGGAAGCTTTCGTGCGGGCCGGCCGGCGCATGGTTGCCGGCATGCCGCCGCGGGAGGCGGCGTTGCTCGCCTTCCAGGAGAGCGGCATGGACGAGGCGGAGGTGGCCGACGCTATGGCCGAGCTGCCCACAGCGGCGGGGAGCGTCTGAGCATGGCCCAGCACTCCACCCACCCCGCTGCGACTTCCGCCGACGCCGGCCTGCTGGACCTGATCAGCCGTTTCCGAGCCGTCCGCGATGCCAAGCTCGGCGCCCTGCGCGTCTACACGGACCAGACTGTGCTCGCGTCCGTGCGCAACGCCGCGCGCCTTGTGTTTCTCGACAGAGAAGACGGCTATTTCACCCTCGAGGGCGAGATCGTCGAGACGCCGGCACGCACCCCCGAGGGTGCATTGGCAAAGGCGCTGCTGGCGATTGAGGCTCTGGAACGCAAGCGGCCGATCCCGCTTGCGGGGCTGGCATACTCCGCACTTGCTGACTTGGTTCCTGAGGATGCGATCCCGGGTGGCGTCCTCTACCTGCGGGACGGCAGTACGGTTGCCATGCGGGATGCTCATAAGCGGGTACTGGAGCCGATCACCGATCCGGACGCCGAGCTGCGCAAGGCCTGCGGCGTGTTCCGTCTCGCCGACTTGGAGATGGCCCGGGTGGACGATCCCAATGGCGGGCTGACCGATGACGACGCGGACGCCGTCAGTGGCGCCTTCCACGAGGCACTGGCCACGGTGTCGAGGTTGCCAGCCCGCACGGCGAGCGGCCTGGAGGCGAAGGCTGCCGTATGCCGTGCCGTGCTGAAGGCCGACGAACCCATGGCGACGGCGGGGCAGTTCGGTGGCCCGGCCCGGCGCCATGACGTGCTCGCATGGTCGCTGCTATCCGACATGGCTGGCGTGCGGCCGCTCGCGCCGGTGCCTGCGGCGCCAGATCTGGATGCCGAGCTGCTGGCGGTGTGCGCGGAGTTCGATGCCGTCGAGCACCGGCGCAACGCGATGTTCGACGACGACACCCTGACGGATGAGGCACACGAGGCGCTCAGGGAGGAGCAGGCACCGCTGGTTGACCGTCTGTGCGAGCTGAGGGCGGCGACGATCGAGGGCATGCGAGCCAGGGCGCGGTCGCTGGTGCTCTACGACGACGCGGCGATGGAGCGGCGCACCGTCTACACGAACGACCGGCTGGTGGCGGCGTTGCAGCGTGACCTGATCGGGGAGGCGGGCGCGTGAGCGCCTGTTGCCTAGTGGCAAGCACCAAGCAATCGTCGAGGCAGAGTGCGCCGGTCTGTCACAGGCTGGCTGTAAACTGCAGAGGCGCTTCAATGATCCAAAACACGGCGAAGCAGACCGATGCCCGTACAGTGACGGTTGACCCCAGCCATCCGCTTGCGGAGCTTCACATGCGCGCGGTGATGACGTGGCCGACTGACCGCAGCAAGCGGGATGAAGCAGTTGCGACGTTCGCCGCGTGGAGTTTGGCAGAGCCAGGAACTGGTGTAGCCGCACGTGCTGATGCCGTAAGTGTTCTCAGAACAGCAGTTGAGCAGCGGGGTTACACGCTCAATGATCTAATGAATGATCCGGCAGGAAGGCTTTTTCTCAGGACGACTGAGCAAGAGTGGGTAGAACGAACCATCCATTTCTTCTCAGAAACAATGACGGCGGCTGGAGGTATCGGAGCAGTTGCTCGCGCGCCCGGCCTCGACAGCATCGTGCAGAAAATGCGCGATGTTGAGCGTTCAGAAATGCCTGTGGTGGGATCGGTTCTCTGCTTTGTAACCCAGATGCACCTCCACCATCGTGATGTCATTGCGTCTCAGAATCGCGGATGGGCAGTCTTTGAGAGAGCAGCTGGCGGCAAACCTCCTCGCGCTCCAACAAAAGAAGCGAAATTCAAGACGGCTTGGTGGCTACCTCTTCGGGGCGTTGCGCCGCTCTATGCTGCCTATAAAATTGCCCAGCAAGTCCGGCTCTTAGAACAAACCCTCCACCCGCAAACTCTTGGACCGCGTTGGAGCGAAGGGGAAATGCGTGAAATCTTCGGATGGGCCAAATGGCTTCGCACTTGGGCAACACACCATAAGGCTAAGCATGCGAGAGCCGATGACTGGCTGATCCCAGACAACGAGGCTCTAATCTATGATGTTGACGTACCAGAAATTCAGCCCCCGTTAGGCCCGCTGAGCCCGGCTCGGCTTGAGATTGCAAGATTCTACTACAAAGACAAAGCTTAAGATAATCGGAGCCACTTAGCACTCAACTAGTTCTGTTCGCGAGGACTAGTTCAGGCGCTTCCGTATTAGTTTGTCGGCCTCCTATCCCGATCTTGCCGGCCAAGACACACCGGGAGACGAGGGGAAGCACGCATGCCCAGACTGATCCAGACCCTGATGGCCGGGAGCGCCCCGGTCACCCACGTCCGCCTGCCGGACCTGCCGCGCCTCGTGCCGCTGCCGGATGCGCAGCGCACCTTCGGGCCGTCTCGGGCGACGTGGTACCGCGCCGCCGCTGCCGGGCAGGTCCGCATGCTGAAGGTCGGCCGGGCGACGTTCCTGGAGACCGAAAGCGTGCTGGCCTACCTGGCCAACCTGCCGACGATCACGCCGAAGGCCGCCGCCTAGAAACGAAACCGCCGGCACCCGCGAAGAGCAGGACCGGCGGCGGAAGACCTACGCGAAAACTCAACCTGACAGGCGAGTTGTAGGCGATCCACCGCACTCGGTTCAAGCCTCTTTACGCACGCCGGCCCTCTTTGGAGAGCCGCACTTTGCACCCCGATCCGTCCCGCTACGCCGTCCAGTCCGACCCGGACCGCAACTACCACTTCCGCCGCTTCGCGACCGCACGCCCGCTGACTGCCCGCGAGTTGGAGCTGGCAGCCGACGTCGAGATGGCGTCGGGCAATCTGCGCCGCGCCGACCTGCTGTCGTGGAAAGCGCACCTCGCGCGGACCGCGGTGACGGCATGAGCGGCGATGGAGACTGGATCAGGGCAAACCCTGATCGGTGGTTCCGCCTTCGCCTGAGCGAACCGAGGGAGCGCACCGGCTATGCCCCGCGCGAGATGGGCGACTTGAACTACGCAACGGTAGTCAGGGTCTCCGAGGGTCGGCGGATCTGGAGCAAACAGAACATCCTGGTTGTGGGCGAAATCCTGGATAGCGACGCCGCGGCCAAGTTCGCACTCCATTACTGGGAGAGCCACTTGCTCGACGCGGTTCTCGGGCGGGGTGGCGTCCGATGAGCAGACTCCAGAATGTCAGATTCGACTACAGCACCCTGCCGAGCGATCTGGCGACCAATGCCATTCAGATCGCGGCGCGCATTAAAGCCCGCATGGTCGGCGGCTACATCGCCACTGGCCACGACCTGATCGACATGAAGGACCGGCTGGGCCATGGCAGGTTCGGCGCCTGGCTTGCGGCAGAGTTCGGGCTGAGCGCGCGGAGTGCCGAGCGGTACATGGCCGCGGCACGGTTTGGCATCGCCAATCCCGACACCGTGTCGGAATTGCTGCCTGCCACGATGCAGGCCCTCGCTGCACCCTTACTGTCCAACGAGGCGCGGGAGACCTGCATGGCGCGGGTCCGTGCGGGCCAGTGCCTCTATCCCAGCGACGTGGCCAGCGTGGTCCACACGGCTCGGGACATCGCGCGGAGGCGGGAGGAGGATGAGCGTAAGCTCCCCCGCGCCAAGAAAGCACGCGAGCAGGCGGCTGCCGACCTTGAGGCGAAGCACCGTCAGGAAGATCAGGAATACGCCACAGCCGAGCGGCGACGCATCGTTCTGGCGGCCTTGATTGTGGAGTGCTTGGGTGAGCGGCGTCGTGAGGCCTTTGACCTGGTGCAGTCGCTTCAGAACTGGTTTTTCGAGGATCACTTCAAGGCAGCCCTGTACGCCCGCGTAGCCAGCGACAACGGAGGGGAAGCATGAATCCCACTCCGACCGACACTCTGCGCCTCCAGCGCGGCGCGCAGCACGTCCACGACCTCGGCCCACGTGCCGTGGCCGAGATGGTCGCGCACGTCGCCCGCGAAGGCCTCGACCTCTGGGGTGCCCTCGACCTGATGGACGCATGGCGGGTCGGGTTGTCTATCGAGATGACGGTCGCGGCGCGGGGCGACCGGTTTCCTCCGCGCCCGCTACACGAGGTGGCGGCGTGAACGGTCCCGACCTCCGAGTTGGCAGCCGCGAGGCAATCCAGGCCGTCGCGGACAAACTGGCGCGGATCGGGGCGGCACAAGCTCCGATGTATGCCGCCGTGGCCGCGGGGCGGATCGCGCTGGTCTGCATCATGGCGCCGAACACGCCTTGGCCTGCCGAGACGATCGCGCGACTGACGCGCCCCGCCGTCGTACTGCTGGGCGGAGATCCCGGCTTTGGTGAGCCGACGTTCGAACCCGGCAGGTGGCGCTGCGCCCGCAAGGCGCGAGGGTGGGCCGCCGCGGCGATCGTGCACGGGGCCGGCGGCGAACCGGAGCACTACAGCGGCGCGGTGGCGATGGCAGAGTTGATCGGGCGCCTGGTGTTGGTCGAGACGACGTCGGGCCTGGTCGACGTCTGGGGCACCTTCCTCGCGCCGCTGCCGCGGATCGGATACCGGCCGCCGAACGGGGGCGTGCACCCGGTGCGGCCTGCGGTGGTGCATTGAACGCGATGCCGCCTCCGCCGCTCACGCTGGCGTTGCTGGCACCGCTGCCGCTGTGGGTGGCGTGGCAGCTTGAGGACCGGCCGGACGGGAAGCCGACAAAGGTGCCATACAGCCCGAACGGCAGGAAGGCCATGGCGGACAAGCCCGCCACCTGGGGGAGCCGCCCGGACGCGGAGCGCCGCGCGGCCATGCTGGCGAAGCCCTACGGCCTCGGCGGTGTCGGCCTCGAGCTGGCATCGCTCGGGGACAGCCGCAGCCTCGCCGGTATCGACCTTGATACCTGCCGGAACTCGGATACCGGCCGCTTGGAGGGATGGGCGGAGGACGTGCTGGCCAGCTTCGACAGCTACGCCGAGGTCTCGCCGTCCTTCACCGGTGCCAAGGTGTTCTTCACCTACGATGCGGATGCTCTGCCAGAGTTGCAGGCGCAGATGGGCGGGGCGAAGTTCGGCAAGCAGTTCAAGCAAGGCGGAGGCGAGCACCCGCCGGCGATCGAGCTGCACCTGGGCAACCGCTATTTCGCAGTAACCGACGCGCTGCTGCCGGACAGCACGGCCAGTCTGCGCCACGTCGAGCCGGCGACGATCCTGCACCTGCTGCAGACGGTCGGGCCTGCCTTCGCACCGCCCCGCGAGGCACCAGCCGCCAGCGCCAGGGAGCGCCGTCCGCGTGCCGCGCGCGGCGACGGATCGCGCAGCACCGCCGCCTTCCATGTCGGACGCGATGCCGTGAAGGCCGGCGCTTCGTTCGATCGGATGTGCGAGGCCCTGCGCAGCAACCCCGACACTGCGGCGTGGATGCGGGAAAAGGGCGAGGCGTGCGGCGCCCGCGAGGCGCTGCGGATCTACGACAAAGCAGCGGCGGCCGGCCCCGTCATCCAGATCATCGCCGGCGAGCTGCACAAGACCGCGACCGCGGGCGAGGCGGCGATCATCGCCGCAGGCCTGCCGATCTACCAGCGCGGCAACAACCTGGTCCGGCCGGTGGTGCAGGAAGTCACTGCGGCGCACGGCCGCACCACCCTGTCAGCGGCGCTGCACGAGATCGACGGCCACGGCCTGATCGACGCCCTGTGCAGCGCCGCGACGTGGGAGCGCTTCGACGGACGGGCGGAGGAGTTCGTGCGCGTCAACCCGCCGCGCAACGTCGCTGACATCCTGCTGTCCCGCGCCGGGTCCTGGGCCTTCCCGAAGGTGGTGGGCGTGATCACCACGCCGACGATCCGGCCGGACGGGTCCATCCTGTCGGCGCCCGGCTATGATCCCCAGACCCGCCTCTACCATTCCGCTGATCCGGACCTCACGCTGTCCGCCGCGGTACGGAACCCGATCCGGGCGCACGCGGAGAAGGCGCTGCTGCTGCTGCGCGCGCTGCTGGGCGAGTTCCCGTTCGTGGACGAGGTGAGCCGGGCGGTGGCGCTGTCCGGGCTGGTGACGCCGGTTGTCCGCGGCGCCATGGCGGTGGCGCCGTTGCACGCCTTCCGGGCGAACGCGGCCGGGTCGGGCAAGAGCTACCTGGTCGACATTGCCTGCGCGATCAGCAGCGGCCGGCCCTGCCCCGTGGCCAGTGCCGGCGCCGACGAGGCAGAGACGGAGAAGCGGCTGACCGGGCTGCTGCTGGCCGGCTTCCCGATTGCCAGCCTCGACAACGTCAACTCCGAGCTGGGCGGCGATCTGCTGTGCCAGGCGATCGAGCGGCCGTTCATCCGGCTGCGCCCGCTTGGGCGGTCCGACATCACCGAGGTGGAGTCCAGGGCCACGCTGTTCGCCACCGGCAACGGCCTGCGGGTGCGCGGCGACATGACGCGGCGCACGCTCGTGGGCAACCTCGACGCCGGCGTGGAGCGGCCCGAACTGCGGCCGTTCGCCGGCAACCCTGTCGCGACCGTCATGGAGCAGCGCGGCCTCTACGTGTCGGCCTGCCTCATCATCGTGCGCGCCTACATCCTCGCCGGCCGGCCTGGCCTGCTGCCGCCGATCGCCAGCTTCGCGGACTGGTCCGACGCGGTGCGCTCCGCCCTGGTGTGGCTGGGGTGCGCCGATCCTGCGGACAGCATGGAGGCGGCGCGAGAGGATGATCCGGAGCTGGCCGAGCTGCGCGAGGTGATGATCGTGTGGAAGGCCACGATGGGCATCGGCGAGGGCTTCACGGTCAAGGATCTGGCGGACAGGGCGGAGGAACGCACGCGCACTGTCATGGGCGAGCCGACCGAGCATGCGCACCCGGACTGGCGCGACTGCCTGCTCCGGCTGGCTGGCGAGCGCGGCGCCGTCAACACGAAGCGGCTCGGCCGATGGCTGATGGGCCGTGAAGGCCGGATCGCGGGCCTGTCACAGGAAGGACAGGACGCTGCATTGCTTCGGATCAAGCGCGACGCCATGCCGGCCAGCGGCGGCATCTGGCGCTGGACGCTCGACCGGGCAGAACGCCGATGATGGGTTTGATGGGTTTGATGGGTGCGTTCCAACCCTACGCGAGAAACTGTCATTGCTGATTAAGAACGATACAGATACGTTCTGACAGTTTCCGTGTCGTGGCTGAAACGCACCCATCAAACCCATCAAACCCATTCTTCGGCCGCGCCCGGGATGGTCCGAGCGGCTGGGAAGGCACTCCCCTCCCCGGGGGTCGATCGGACCCCCCCCCCGTTGGGTCCCTCTGAGCCCCCTTCCCGATTACGGGTATTTCGCACCCCGATGCAAAACGAGCCACAGACCCGAAAAGGTGTCCGCAGTGTCCGCACCCCCGCCCGAGATGATCAGCATCCGCGAGTTCGCGCGCCGCGACGGCTGCAGCGAGAAGCGGGTGCGGAACGCTATCCAAAGCCGCCATCTCCCAATGTTTCCGGGCAAGCTGCTGCCCGCGAGCCTGGCCGGCACGGGATGGCGCGAAGGCAACCGGCGCGCCGCGAGCAAGGGTGCGGACAGTGCGGACAGTCCGCACCCCGCCCGCGGTAACCTGGTCGAGCTGTCCGCACCCGCGGCCGAGCTGCTGCCGAGCGAGTGCTGCAGCTTGTCGGCCCTTGTCGACGGTGGTGCGCAGGAGGTTGCGGCGTTGCTGCTGCGGCTCGGCCACCCCCGTGAGACCGTCGCGGGCTACGTCGACGCCTGGCACGAACGGATGCGCGCCGCTTCCGTCGACTGCCTGGCCGAGGACGTCCCGCCACCCACCGGACACGCCACCTGGGCGAGCCACCCGCTGTTCACCGCCCCGTGGCTGGAGGGCACGTCCTGGGCCGAGCTGGAGGGGCTGGCAGCCGATGCCCCGGACCGATGATCCCGCCCGCCTGGAGGCCGTCCTGGCTGTCCTACCCTCTGCGGACGCCCTCTGGCTCTCCCGCCAGCTCGAGGCGCCCTGGCAGGTGGCCCGTCGGCGCCTGGAGGCCCGGGCAGAGGCCCTGCGTGCTGCTCGGGTGGTGCTGGTGCCTACGGACCGGCGCACCCGGGCTGCGGGCCGGATTGCGGCCGAGCTGGGGCGCTACCTGGTCACGGCATGGTGCGAGCAGCAGCACCATGCCGAGTTGCCCCCTGGTGCCTTCGAGCGCCACCGGGTGCTGCACCGGGTCGCAGTGCTGACCGAGGGCAAGCCTTTGGGCGCGCGAACCGTGTTCGAGGCCCTGCGTCCCTGCGCGGCCGACCGGCGCGCAAATGATTAACGCGGGGTTAAGACGTTACTCGTTTCCGGTGCGTAACTCTGTGCATAGCGCGCGCAACCGTTGCCGGCCGCCGCGACGGCCCGCCACGCCGCCGGCGATCGTGCAGAAATCAGCGGCGGCTTTTGCACGAGCCGGCCGGCATCCTCGCCGGCGATGAACAAGCATGCGGCAGCACTGATAGCTCTGAGCCTCTACCTCACCTCGGCGCCGCCGCGCGTGATTGCGGGTCGCGGCCACCATGACACGCCTCCAGCAGTGGGCGTGCGACGGCCGGTCTCCCTCCCCTGGCATGTCCCGCAGGACGGCCGTCTGTGCCAGGGCTGGGCAAATCCTCGCCGCGGAAAGGGACAGGACAAGGCCGGCAATCTGCCCAGAAGCGCAGGCGCATGATGCGCGAGGCGCTCGCGCACCGCTTCCTCAACCGGCCGCTGGCGCTGCTGCCCAGCTACCGGCCGGCGGTGCTCTACCCCGGCGACGGGCCCGGCCCGGCAACACGCACGGACCCCGACAACGAGGTGGTGGCCGGCGTGGCCGTCATCCCGGTCAGCGGTATCCTGGTGCACGGGAGTGGATACGGGTTCGGCTACGGCGAAACCCCCTACGCCACGATCCGGCGCTTGCTGGCCGAGGCCCTGGACGATCGCGCCGTCTCCGCCATCGCGCTGCACATCGACTCCCCCGGCGGCGAGGTTTCGGGCTGCGCTGACCTCGCGGATGCCATCTACGCGGCCCGCGGCGCCAAGCCGATCCACGCCATTGTGGACGAGTTGGCGTGCTCGGCCGCGTACTGGATCGCCAGCGCCACCGATCGCATCCTGGTGCCCCGCACCGGGACGGTGGGCTCGATCGGCGTCGTCGCGTTCCACGCCGACATCACCCGCGCCCTCGACGCGGCCGGGATCAAGGTCACCACGCTGCAGTTCGGCGCGCGCAAGGCGGATGGCGCGCCCACCACGCCCCTGACCAGCGGGACGCAGAAGCGGATGCAGGCGGACATCGACGCCATGGGCGAGCTGTTCGTTGCGACGGTGGCCCGTAACCGCGGACTGCGGGCCCGCGACGTGCGCGGCACCGAAGCCGGCACCTTCCTGGGCCGCGATGCCGTGCGCGCCGGCCTGGCCGATGCCGTGATGGCGGCAGACGACGCGTTCCTCGCCCTCATGGATGCCGCAACCGAGCGGCCGGCGGTTCGGTCCTCCGCCCGTGTGGTTCAGCGCCTGGGCACATCCCAGGCAACAAGGAAGGTTTCAGCCATGCCGCCGACGCGCGATTTCTCCCACCTGCGCGCTGCCGCCGAGCAGCCCGCGCCCGCCGCTCCGAGGCCCAAGCCGCGCACGCTCGGCGAGCGCCACCGAGCGTTGCTCCGGGCGCGGGGCGAGGCCGTGCCCGATCCGGTCGACGCGCTGCCCGAGCAGCCGAAGCGCCGGAAGGCGTCCTCGACGCTCGGCGAGCGCGTCGCCGCCCTCCACAAGAAGATGGGCCGGATCTGATGGACGCAGACACCCTGGCCCGCCTGCGCCCCGCCGGCCGCAGCGTGGCCGACCTGCAGGGCGCGCTCGACGCGCTGGCGCAGGAGCGAGTCGCCTGCGAACGGCGCTCCGTCGCGGCTCGGGCCGATCGCACGACCGCGCTGATCGCCGGGGCAGCTTGGCACGTCGCCGAAGCCGGCAGGATCATGAAGGCCGCGGCCGACGACGTCGAGATGCTCGACGCGCTGGCGCCGGCGCTGCGCGAGCGGCTGGCGCTCGCCGAGATGGTGGAGGCACGCGCCATTGCCGAGCTGACCGAAGCGAACGAGCTGGCAGAAACTGCGGCCACGGCGTTCGCGGCGGCACTGCCACGGTACGCGAAGCACGCCGAAGCGATCTCTGAGATCGCGCGCCTCGGCCAGGCCGCCGACCAGGCCCGGCACCACGCCGCGACCTTGGCAGCAAAGCAGGGGCTGCCCGCGGCGCATCTGGTGCTACCCGCCGGCACATTCACGGCCTCGCCTGCGGGGTCCCTTTCCATGGCATCCCTGATCCGGCTGCCGGCGCCGGATGGCACCGGCCTGCTTGTCGGAAGTTGGGGCCAGGAGCACCAGCCGGTGCCAGCGTTCCGGTATGCGTCGTGACTACGAAGGGAAGGACTCGGCCGATGCTCGACACGGTCACAGTGGTGGTGGCGCGCGGCCGAACCGTGCAAACGGCGGCTGGCACGCACGGCCCCGGCAGCAGCGTCGACATGCCGCCGGACGAGGCCGCGGCGCTCGCGGAGCGGGGTTTCGTGACGTTGCCTGGGCAGGCGGAAGTGCCGCTGCGAACGATCCGCGTAGAGGACGCATCACCGGACCGCACCGGCCTGCAGACCGGCGTGCGTCCATCGTGGGAGGAAGACCTCGCCGCCTCCCGCGCCGGTGCGCCGTGAGCGCCGCACTCGCCGCCTCCACCACCCACGGCGACGGCGACGTGGCGATCGTCGCCGGCGGCGTCTCGGTATCCGGCTGGACCAGCATCCGCATCACCCGCGGCGTCGAGCGGGTGCCGTCCGACTTCGTGGTGGAGGTGACCGAGCGCTACCCAGGCCAGCCCGACATCGTGCTGTCGCCCCTGGACCCGTGCGTCGTGCGGATCGGCGGCGACACGGTGATGACCGGCTACGTGGACCGGTACGGCGCTTCCATCGGCCCGGGCGAGCACACGATCCGGATTACAGGGCGCGGCAAGTGCCAGGACCTGGTCGACTGCTCGGCCGTCATCAAGGCGATGCAGCTCACCGCCGGGTCGATGACCGTGGTGGCCCAGGCGCTCGCCGCGCCCTTCGGCATCACCGTGTTGTCCAACCACATGATCGGTCTGGGCAGCCCCGGCAGCCCCGTGCCGCAGTTCACCGTCAACCTCGGCGAGACGCCCTTCGAGCTGATCGATCGCATTGCGCGCTGGGCCGGCGTGCTCGCTTACGAGGACACCGACGGGAACCTGGTGCTCAACGAGGCCGGCACGGTCCAGCACTCCAGTGGGTTCGTGCAGGGCGTGAACATCGAAGCCGCCAGCGTGACCTTCGCCAGCGACGAGCGGTTCAGCGTTTACACCGCCTGCATCATGTCGACGCAGCAGTTCAGCCAGATCGAGGGCGCCGACGGCAACACGCAGGGCACGGTGGTCGACCCGACCGTGGGCGTGGCGGTGCCGACCCCGGGCAAGCGTTTCCGCCCACGGATCATCATCTCGGAGCAATTCCAGAACGGCGAGTCGATCGCGCTGAAGCGGGCAACCTGGGAGATGAACCGGCGCAACGGCCGCTCGCGGGCCGTCACCCTGACCTGCGACAGCTGGCGCGACAGCGCGGGCAAGCTGTGGGAGCCGAACTACCTGGTCCCGCTGCACATCCCCGCGCTAAAGCTCGAGCACCAGCTCTGGCTGATCGGCGAGGTGACCTACCGTCGCGGCGAGGACGGCACCCACGCGGACCTGACGCTGATGCCACCGGCTGGGTATTCGCTCGCAACGGAGGTGCTGGCGCCCACCTTCAATCAGATCGCGAAGGCGCTGCCGGGTGGGGCTGCGGTCCCACGGTAGACGAATGCGTCGGCTCCTCCGAGATGCTGCCGGGAGGGGGTCTGATGTCAGGCACGACCTGGCGCTCGCAGCAGGCTGCCCACAGCTCGCAGCCGGAGCTCGCCTTGCCGGGGCGTGGATTAGAGTCTAGTCGTCGGTGTTACTGCGGACAGTGCCGCTGGTAATGGGTTGGTTGGCTGGGTTTTTGTTGGCGTAGTGTTCGCGCTGCTCCTGCGTCTCTTCTGGTGTGCCTTTCTTAAAATGGAGCTCGCTTTTTCTAGAAGGAGAAGTCTGGTCTTTGCCGATCAAACCATTAAGCAGGGTCTGTCCAGAGGGAGGCTCGGCGTTTTGGATTGATTGCGCCTCTGCAGGTGAGACGACAACAAAACCGAGCAGGACGGCGGCGTAGAAACGCATCGCGAGGCTTCCTTGCGGGACATGGGTATGAAGCCTCAACGGCGGACTGCCTCGTGTCCAGCGTTTGGTTCGATCTCCTCCCCTAGCCACCGGCTGCCGTTCTTCCATCGGGCTACGTCAGCGCCATGCCCGACCCCATCGCCTTCGACCTTTCCCCCCGCCGCGCCCTGGCCGCCCTCAGCGCCGACGACCAAGCCACCTGGCACCTGCGCTACTGCCCGCAGGAAGGCTTGGAGATGCGGGCCCGGGCGACGCTGGCGAACGTCGAGCGTGAGCTGCGCGACGCCGGCCGGGAGGTCACGATCCACGCGCTGTGCGTCGAGCTGGCGGACCAAGGCGGGGCAGGGGGACGAGCCGGACGTGCGGGCGGCTGCGGCGCTGGCGGGGATGGCGTGCGGGTTGAGGGCGGGGTAGGCGGTCAGGCGGAGATCACGTCGTCAGGCTGTCCGCGATGTTGTTGGCGATCGTGCTCACCCCAGCGGAGATGACGTTTCCGGCCACCGATTGCGCCACGGAACCCACCGCCTTGAGCAGCCCCTTGACCAGCCCCGGCTTCGGCTGCGGTTCCTCGATGGCCTTCTCGAGCTGCCCGAGGTGCAGCGTCATCTCCCCGAGCGTGGCCGGGGACATGCCCATCTGGCTCTCCATCGCGCGAATCTGCCGGATGAGGTCGGCGACCTGCGCGATCTTCTCCCCCGAGGTCTGCGTCGTGGTGGCGTTCACGTCGCCATGCACGATGCCCCCGGCATTTCCCACCAGGTTCTCGACGTGTCCGAAGTTGTTGACGACGCTTGGCGTATGGGCCACGGACTTCTCCCTCTGCGAGAACGATATGCCCTCGCCCCTGACTCCGGCTTCCTGAAGGGCGACGGACCAGTCCACCACCTTCGTCCGCACTGCGTCGAGCGCTCTGACCACCGATCCGCGGTCGATAAAAATCCTAATGGGAACGACTGGATATCGCGCCAATTCGCAAAGGGTCTGCGCCTGAATGCCGCTCAGGTTGATCGCGAGGTTCCCCTCCTCTGTCAGGAAATGCTCAAGGGTCCTTACCGGCTCTTTGAGTGGCTGGGTGCATACCATTCGCTGCACTTCGTAGTCGGAGATGACCACGGGCTGCCAACGGCCAAGCCCGTTCATGGACTTGGCCTGGCCGACAGCCATCCGGTAATCCGGGACGTCTCCGGGATATCCGTTCAGTTCGAGGTTCACCCACTCCAGAGGCTCCTGAAGCGAGAGCTTCGACGCGACCACGCGCACCTTGCGCAGCAGATCGGCCAGGGAGACGGTTCCGTTCAGGGCGTCCCGTTGCAGCTCGTCGACGATGGAGTCCAAGCAAAGAATCTCCGATAGGACAGGCTTGGGCGAGGTCGGGCACTGGAGCCAGGACACCCTGCCGCATGGGCAAAGGGTGCGTATGCTCGAACGTATGCTCAAAAGAAAACAGCACCATAAGGTGCTGTAATTATTGGCGTCTTGGCGGAGGGGATGAGATTCGAACTCACGGTACGGGTTGACCCCGTACAACGGTTTAGCAAACCGCCGCCTTCAGCCACTCGGCCACCCCTCCGCCGGGACAGCGTGCAACACGGCGTTTGCCAGGATGTTCTAGGGGCTCCGGCAGGCGTCGTCAAACGTTGCGGTGCCCTTGGACCGGGCCGACCTGTCGTGGCCACTTCGGGCGACTGGCGGCGAAGGAAGGCCAGGGGCTCTGCCCCTGGACCCCGCCAAAGGCTCGCCTTTGGAATCCACTTGTCTAAGTAAATCGGTGTCCAGAGGCCTTGGCCTTTGGCAGGCCTGGGCGTAGCTGCCAAAGATTCCAACGACCCGCTTGGGTCGTTGGAATGGCAGCGGAGGAAGAGCCCAGCCTTGCTGGCCGCCTGCCGTCAGCTCGCGAGGGCCATGGCCACGCGGCGCGCGAACGCGGCGGGGTCGCGCGGGCTCTCGCCGTCCTGCACCCGCGCGAGGTCGAGCAGGGTGTGCGCGGCGTCCGCCAGGTCCTCGCCGGCGGCGGCGCGCTCGGCGAGGCGGCGGATCAGGGCGTGGCGGGGGTTCAGCTCCAGGATCGGCGGCGGGGTGGGCATGGCGCGACCGGCGCGGCGCATCAGGCGCTGCATCTGCAGGTCGGGGCCGTGCTCGCTGGCGCCGAGCACGACCGCACTCTCGGTCAGGCGGTCGGTGCCGCGGACATCGCCCACGTCGGCGCCGAGTGCCGCCTTCAACGCGGGCAGCAGGGCGTCGAGCGAGGCGGGGGCGTCGCCGCCGGGGGCGACGGGCTCCAGCCTGGAAAGGTCGGCGGCGCCCTGGGTGACGCTGCGGATCGGCTTGCCGTCGTAGGTGTCGAGGCGCTCCGGCCAGAAGGCGTCCACCGGGTCGGCGAGCAACAGGACTTCGACGCCACGGGCGCGGAAGCCTTCGAGTTGCGGCGAGGCGGCCAGGGCGTCGGGGTTGTCGCCGGCGAGGATGTAGATCGCCTCCTGGCCGGGCTTCATCCGCGACACGTAGGCGTGCAACGAGACCAGGCCGGCGGCGGGCGTCGCCGCATCGTCTTCGGCGCCGCCGCCGACCAGCGAGTCGGCGTCGTGCACGATCTCGGCGTCGGCGATGCCGTCCGGGGCGGGGGCGCTGGTATCGAGCGGCTCGGGCGCGCCGGGGAACGCATCCTCCAGGCTCGCGTCGTCGAGCGCGATGCCCTCGGGGGAGGCGTCGTCGGGGAAGTCCGGTGCGCCGGACTCCGGGGTGGCGAGGGTCGCGGGCACGGTGGAGTGGAAGCGCATCAGCTCGGAGAGGGCGGCGCGGTGCTCGCTGTCCTCCCAGACGCCCTCCTTGAGGACGGGGCCGAAGTTCTCCCAGAAGGCGGCGTAGGACGCCTCGTCCTTGGCGCGGGTCTTCAGCTCGGAGAGCACGCGGTTGGTGACGGCCTTGCGGATGCGGGCGAGGACGGGGGTGGCCTGGAGCATCTCGCGCGAGACGTTGAGCGGCAGGTCCTCGGTATCGACCACTCCCTGGACGAAGCGCAGCCAGGGCGGCAGCAGCTTGGCGTCGTCGGTGATGAACATGCGGCGCACGTGCAGTCGCACGCGGCTCTCTCGCTCGCCCTCCACCGGCTCGAACGGGCGGGCGCCGGGGACGAACAGCAGGGCGGAGTACTCGACGGTGCCCTCGGCGCGCCAGTGCAGCGTGGCCCAGGGGGTGTCGAAGGCGTGGGCGAGGTGACGGTACAACTCGGTGTAGGCCTCCTCCGTGACCTCGGACCTGGGCTTGCGCCACAGGGCGGTGCCCTCGTTGGCGGCGACGTCCTCGCCGTCGCGCACGATCACGATCGGCAGGGTGATGCCGTCGGCCCATTTGCGCACGATCGATTGCAGCCGGTAGCTCTCCAGGAACTCGTCGGCGTCGGCCTTGACGTGCATCACGATGGTGGTGCCGGCGGTGTCGCGCTCGGCGGGCGCGATGGTGTAGTCGCCGCGGCCGTCGGACGACCAGCGCCAGGCCTCGGTGGTGCCGGCGCGGCGCGAGGTGACGTCGACGCGGTCGGCGACCATGAAGGCGGAGTAGAAGCCGACGCCGAACTGGCCGATCAGGCTGGGGGCGTCCGCCTTCTTCGCGTCGCCCTCGGAGAGCGTCTGGCCGAAGGCGCGGGTGCCGGAGCGGGCGATGGTGCCGAGGTTGGACAGCAGCTCGTCGCGGCTCATGCCGATGCCGTCGTCGGTGACGGTCAGGGTGCGGGCGTCCTTGTCGGGGACGATGCGGACCTGGGCGGCCTCGGGCGAGCCGAGGGCGGGGTCGGTCAGGGACTCGAAGCGGCGGCGGTCGGTGGCGTCGGCGGCGTTGGCGACCAGCTCGCGCAGGAAGATCTCGCGCTCGGAGTAGAGGGAGTGCACCACCAGGTCGAGCAGGCGGCCGACCTCGGCGCCAAAGGCGTGGCGCTCCTCGCCGGCGGCCGGCGTGTCGGGGGTCGTGGCACCTGCGTCGCTCATGGTCGGGCTCCCTCCGTGCGGCGACCGGCAGGGGTCGCGGCGGGGGCCATATGCGCCAGGGGGAGGGGGGTTTCAAGCTGCGCGGAAGCAAGCAAGGCCGGGCTCTGCCCGGACCCGCCAAAGGGCCGAGCCCTTTGGAAACCCTTCCCTAAGCAAGGCCGGTCCAGGGGCGGCTCGCCCCTGGCGGATCCGGGCGAAGCTGCCCAAAGCTTGCTTCCCCCGTTCAGTTCGAGCGGAACGGCCGGAACAGGACCGGGATCGGCGCGCTGCGGTAGGCGTCCAGGCCGCGCCCGGTGGCCAGCAGGCTCGGCGCACCGGCCATGCGGATGATGTGGGCGCCGCCCATGGTGACAGGCGGCGTCGCGCCGGCGATCACCGTGGCGTCGGACCGGGTCGGGATCAGCCTGGCCGGCGCGGGGCGCTGCTGTGCCGAGGCGCGGTCCGGCTGCGCCCAGGTGTCGAGCACGCGCCGCTGGTAGTCCGCGCCGGGGCCGGGGTTGAGCGAGTGGTAGGCAGCGGCGGCATGCGGCCAGGAGCCCTGCTGGCGGAACAGCGTCTGCAGGAAGCCGGCGGCGTAGGTGGCGTTGCTCTGCGGGTCGAAGGCCTGGTCGAGGCTGGCGAAGGCCTCGGGGTGGTAGCTGAGGTTGACCTGCATGCAGCCGACGTCGATCGAGCGGATGCCCTGCGCCTGGAACGCCTGGGCGGCGGCGATCGCCTCCGCCTTGCTCGCGTAGTAGTGGCCGATGCCCTCGGCGTTGATGGTCCAGGGCCAGGCCCGCACGGTGCCGGTCGACGGATCGGCGCGACCGCTCTCCACCTTGGAGATGGCGGACAGGAGCTGGTCGGGGATGCCGGAGGCCTGCTCCGCGCCGCTGGTGGCGGCGTGGCACTGGGCGAAGGGGGTGTCCGGCCAGAACGACGCGGCGCGGGCTGCGTGGGACCACGCGAGCGCAATGGCGGCGATCACGATCAGGAATGCTGGCGAGCGGCGCATGGGCATAGTGTGACGGCGACTGGTTAACCAAGGGTTTCCGGCACACGCGTTTATGGTGCGGTGCAAAGAAGGCTTGCGCTGCCGGGGCGGACTCGGGTAGTTGTTGCAGCGCAGCAGGGCGGTGCCCGGCTGCATCTTGGACGTTTCCTCCCTAAACTTGGCGGCGCGAAGGCGTCGCCTTTTTTTTGCCCGGGCGCCGGGCCGGTGTGGCGTCGGGGCACAGGCGAACGAGCGTCTCGCGTGTTCCAGGCGGCCGCGGCCGGTCGGCGGGTCAAGCAAGGTTGAGGCTCTGCCTCAAACTCCGCCAAAGGCAGGCCTGTGGAATCCATTACTTAGGGAAGGCGTTTCAAAGGCCCAGCCTTTGGCGGGTCTGGGCGGAGCTGGCCAAAGGTTCCGATGGCCCGCTTGGGCCATTGGAATGGCAGGCGGAGGGGGAGCCCAGCCTCGCTTCCTGTCGGCGACGCGGCCGGCTGGTCAGGGTTCGAGCAGGCCGGGATTGTGCTCCAGGGCGGCGACGAGCGAGGCGACCACCAGCGACAGCCGCTCGCGCAGCATGCCGAAGCCGGGCCGCTTCTCGATCGTCGCCTCATCCATGTACAGGCCGCGGGCCACCTCGATCTGCAGGACGTGCACGTGCTCGCGCGGGCGGCCGTAGTGGCGGGTGACGTAGCCGCCGGCGTAGGGATCGTTGCGGCTGACCCGGTAGCCGGCCTCGCGCAGCAGGGTCTCCACCAGCCGGGTCGCGGCGGGCGCGCAGGTGGTGCCGTGCGCGTCGCCGAGCACGAAGTCCGGGCCGTCCTGCGCCGAGGGCGCCGCGCCGGCGCGACCGGCCGGGTGGACGGGGCCGCGCTCGACAGGGTGCGAGGCGGCGTTGGGCATGGAGTGGCAGTCGAGCAGCAGGCAGGCGCCGCGGTGACGCCGCGTGGCCTCGATGAGCTGGCGCAGCGCCGCGTGGTACGGCTCCCAACAGGTCCGTACCCGGCCCTGCGCGTCGGCGAAGCGCAGGCGGCGGCGGTAGATCGCCTCGCCGGAGGAGACCACGCGCGCCAGCGTGCCGAGGCCGGCGCCGACGCGCACGCTGGTGGTGTTGACCCACGGCGGCAGGCCGTCCTCGAACATCGCGGGGTCGAGCTCCCACGCCTCGCGGTTGGCGTCGCAGTAGGCGCGAGGGAAGGTCGCGGCCAGCAGGGCGGCGCCGTGCGACGGGGCGGCCGCGTACAGCTCGTCGACGAAGCTGTCCTCGGAGCGGCGCAGGGCGCGCGCGTCCAGGCGCGAGGCGTCGACGAAGCTCGCCGGGTAGTTGCGCCCGGAGTGCGGCGAGGCGAGCACCAGCGCGGACGCCTGCCGCTCGGACTCTCGCAGGATGAAGGGGGGGTCGACGACCGGCATATCCACGCCGCCATTGAAGCGCGCGCGCGGCGCTGTGTCACTCGGGCGTCACACCGGCTTGTTCCCGGGGCCGGCTGCGGCAGGGGTGGTGGGCGATACTGGGATTGAACCAGTGGCCTTCCCCGTGTCAGGGGGACGCTCTCCCGCTGAGCTAATCGCCCGCCAACGCCGGGGCCTTCCTAGAGACACCGGCGCGCGCGTGCAAGACGCGGGCGTGACGTGCGGATGCGACAGTGCAGGAAGCAAGGCTGGGCTCTGCCCAGACCCGCCAGGGGCGAGCCGCCCCTGGACCGGCATTACTTAGACAAGTGGATTCCAAAGGCCTGCCTTTGGCGGAGTTTGAGGCAGAGCCTCAACCTTGCCTGCCTGCTGCCCGGGCCCGGGCGTTGTCATCGAACCGTCATCCTTTTGACACAAACACGACCCTGGCCGCGTGTAACAGGGCGGCGTTGTCGTTTCCTGGAGGATTGATGTCCCTGTCGCGCACCGGCCTGGCCCTGGCCCTGGCCGCCCTTCCGCTCGCAGCCCTGCCGTCCGCCGCGCGGGCGCAGTCCATCACGGGCGCCGGCTCGACCTTCGCGGCGCCGATCTACGGCAAGTGGTCGGAGGCGTCGCACGCCGCGACCGGGGTGTCGCTGAACTACCAGGCGATCGGCTCGGGCGGCGGGCAGAACCAGGTGTTCAACCGCACCGTGGACTTCGGCGCCTCCGACGCGCCGGTCCCTGCGGACAAGCTGGCGGCGAACAGCCTGCTGCAGTTTCCCGCGGCGATGGGCGGCGTCGACGTGATCGTGAACATCCCCGGCGTGGAGGCGAACAAGCTCCGCCTCGACGGCGCGACGCTGGGCGGCATCTACCTGGCGCAGGTCGCCAAGTGGAACGACCCGAAGATCGCGGCGCTGAACCCCGGCCTCGCCCTGCCGGACCTGGCGATCGCGACGGTGCACCGCGCCGACGGGTCGGGCACGACGTTCGTGTTCACCGACTACCTGTCGATGGTCAGCCCGGAGTGGAAGGACAAGGTGGGCGCGGCGACCAGCGTGAGCTGGCCGGGCGGGTCGGGCGCGCGCGGCAGCGACGGCGTCGCCAGCACGGTCAAGAACATCAAGGGCGGCATCGGCTACGTCGAGAGCGCCTACGCCGAGCAGAACCACCTGGTCACCGCCGAGCTGAAGAACAAGGACGGCGCGTTCGTGGCGCCGACGATGGAGAGCTTCGCTGCCGCCGCCGCCGCGGCGGACTGGGCGGGTGCGAAGAACTTCGCGGTGGACCTGAACAACGAGTCCGGGTCGAAGAGCTGGCCGATCGTGTCGGCGACCTTCGTGCTGCTGCCCACCAACCCGAAGGACAAGGCGCAGAGCGACGCGGTCACGAAGTTCTTCGAGTGGAGCTTCGCCAATGGCGACCAGATCGCGCACGACCTGCTCTACGTGCCGCTGCCGGCGGCGGTGAAGGACCGGGTGCGCGCGGCTTGGAAGTCCGACGTCAAGGGATGAGCAAGGAAGGCCGGGGCTCTGCCCTGGACCCGCTGGGGGCAGGCGCCCCCAGACCCGCGCACATTGGGTCCGGGGCACGTCATGCCGTCTTGCCTTAACGGATGGGTTCCAAGGCCCCTGGCCTTGGCGGGGTCCAGGGGCAGAGCCCTTGGCCTTGCTTTCTTCGCCCGAGGTGGGGCCTGACTCGCGTGTCCAGGCCTGGGGAGTGCGGATTTGGGGCAGACGGTGACGGTGGCGGGCAGCCACTCGGCCGGCGGGGCGGCTCGCGGCGCGGGCTCGGGCGCCGTCGGCGACCTGGTGTTCGCCGGGCTGGCGCGGGCGGCGGGGCTGCTTGTGCTGGGCCTGCTGGGCGCGATCATCGTGCTGCTGCTGGTGGGCGGGCTGCCGGCGTTCCGCCATTTCGGGCCGGGGTTCCTGGTGTCGACGGCCTGGAACCCGGTGCGCGAGCAGTTCGGCGCCCTGGTGCCGATCTACGGGACCGTGGTGACGGCGGTGCTGGCGATGCTGATGGCGGTGCCGCTGGCGTTCGGCATCGCGTTCTTCCTCACCGAGCTGGCGCCGGCGTGGATGCGCGGCCCGGTGGGCGTCGCGGTGGAGCTGCTAGCCGCGGTGCCGTCGATCATCTACGGGATGTGGGGCTTCTTCGTGGTGGTGCCGGTGATGAGCGCCGTGGTGGAGCCGTTCCTGATCGCGACCCTGGGCGCGGTGCCGGGGGTGGGCGTGCTGTTCTCCGGGGCGCCGTTCGGCACCGGCATCCTGACCGCGTCGCTGATCCTGGCGATCATGGTGGTCCCGTTCATCGCGGCGACGATGCGCGACGTGTTCCTCACCGTGCCGGCGGTGTTCAAGGAGTCGGCGTTCGGGCTGGGCTGCACGCGCTGGGAGGTGATGCGCCACGTGGTGTGGCCGTACACGCGGGTCTCCGTGGTCGGGGGCATCATGCTGGGGCTGGGGCGCGCGCTGGGCGAGACGATGGCGGTGACGTTCGTCGTCGGCAACACCAACGCGATCAGCCCCAGCCTGCTGGGCGCGGGCAACACCATCGCCTCGCTGATCGCGCTGGAGTTCCCGGAGAGCGAGGCGGGGTCGCTGAAGCTGTCCTCGCTGCTGGCGCTGGGGTTCATCCTGTTCGTGATCTCGTTCATCGTGCTGGCGATCTCGCGGCTGCTGCTGCGGCCGCAACGGACGTGAGCGCGCCGAGGCAAACGCCGGAGCAAACAAGGCCAGGGCTCTGCCCTGGACCCGCCAGAGCGAGCCGCCCTGGACCAGCGCAAATTAAGGTCGGGGGCACGCCGCCGAGGGCGGTGGGCCGCGCGCGGGCCTGGGTTCTTGGGAAGCCTTCCCTTCAGTATTGGATTCCAAAGGCGAGCCTTTGGCGGAGTTTGAGGCAGAGCCTCAACCTTCCTTGCTTCCTGGCGGCCCCGTGAGCGCGAGCCTCCCCATGCCGCGCGGCGCGGCGGCTGCCGTGGCGTTGCAGCTCGGGCGGCGGCGGCGGCGCGTGAGCCTGGTGGCGTCGGTGCTGGCCGGGGTGGCGACGCTGGTCGGGCTGGCGTTCCTGGCCTCGATCCTCGCGACGCTGCTGTGGCGCGGCCTGGGCGGGCTCAGCCTCGTCGTGTTCACCACGATCACGAAGTCGCCGGGCTCGCACGGGGGGCTGCTGAACGCGATCATCGGCAGCGCGATCCAGACCACGATCGGCACGGCGATCGGCACGCCGGTCGGGCTGATGGTGGGGACTTACCTGTCGGAGTACGCGCGGGGCTCGGCGCTCGGCAACGTGGTGCGGTTCGTCTCCGACATCCTGCTGTCGGCGCCGTCGATCCTGATCGGGTTGTTCGTCTACATCCTGGCGGTGCAGCCGATGGGGCGGTTCTCCGGCATCGCGGGCAGCGTGGCGCTGGCGGTGATCGTGATCCCGATCGTGGTGCGCACCACGGAGGACATGCTGAGCCTGGTGCCGAGGGAGCTGCGCGAGGCGGCGGCGGCGCTGGGGGCGCCGAAGTGGCGCACGGTGGTGTTCGTCTGCTACCGCGCGGCGCTGGACGGGATCGTGACGGGGGTGCTGCTCGCGGTGGCGCGGGTGGCGGGGGAGACGGCGCCGCTGCTGTTCACCTCGCTGGGCAACCTGAACTGGTCGGTGAGCCTGCGCCAGCCGATGGCCAGCCTGCCGGTGACGATCTATTCCTACGCGGGCTCGGCGTTCGACGACTGGGTGCAGCTCGCGTGGACCGGGGCGCTGCTGGTCACGGCGGCGGTGCTCGTGACCAACATCCTGGCGCGGCTCGCCCTGCGCCGGCGCGGGTAGGAGGCGGCATGGACCGACTGGTCGACGATCGCCGGGAGGCCGCGGCCGCGGCCGGGCCGGACATGATCCTGGCGCGGGACGGGGTGCGGGAGGCGAGGGCAGGGGCGCGGCTGGCGCAGGCGGGGTCGAACAGCATGGCGAACGAACAGCCGAGGCCGCGTGGCGTCCGGGGCCAGGGCGACGGGGGCCAGGGCGACGGGGGCCAGGGCGACGGTAGGCAGGGCGACGGGGAAGGCGCCACGCAGGGCGGAGGCCGGGCGAGCGGTGGCCGCGACGCCGGCGTGGCGGGCGAGGCCGGCGCGCAGAGCGGCGTGCGCAACCCCGCGGGCCTGGCGGCGGGTGCGGCCAAGGTGTCGATCGAGGGGCTGGACTTCTTCTACGGCGCGAACCAAGCGCTCAAGGGCATCACCCTGGCGCTGCCGGAGCGGCAGGTGACGGGGATGATCGGGCCGTCGGGCTGCGGCAAGTCGACGCTGTTGCGGGCGCTGAACCGGCTGAACGACCTGTACCCGGGGCAGCGGGTGGCCGGCGCGGTGATGCTCGACGGCGAGAACATCCTCGGGCCGCGGGTGGACGTGAACCGGCTGCGCTCGCGGATCGGCATGGTGTTCCAGAAGCCGACGCCGTTCCCGATGTCGATCTACGACAACATCGCCTTCGGGGTGAAGCTGCACGAGCGGCTGAGCCGCGCGGAGATGGACCAGCGGGTGGAGTGGTCGCTGACGCGCGCCGCGCTGTGGGGCGAGGTCAAGGACCGGCTGCGCTCACCGGCCGGCGGCATGTCGGGCGGGCAGCAGCAGCGGCTGTGCATCGCGCGCACCATCGCCACGCGCCCGGAGGTGATCCTGCTCGACGAGCCGACCAGCGCGCTCGACCCGATCTCGACGCTGCGCATCGAGGAGCTGATCGACGAGCTCAAGCGCGACTTCACCATCGCGATCGTGACGCACAACATGCAGCAGGCGGCGCGCTGCGCGGACCAGGTGGCGTTCTTCTACCTCGGCGAGCTGGTCGAGGTCGGCACGGCGGCGGGCATGTTCACGGCGCCGAGGCAGAAGCGCACGCAGGACTACATCACCGGCCGGTTCGGGTAGGGGCGCGCGCGATGTCGGACGAGGCGGCGAGGCACATCGTCAACAGCTACGGGCAGGAGCTGCGCCGGCTGCGCGACCTGCTGGCGGAGATGGGCGGGCTGGTGGAGAACCAGGTCGCGGAGGCGGCGCGCGCCGTGGTGCACCAGGACAGCGACGCGGCGACGCGCGCCGTCGAGCAGGACCCGGCGGTGGACGCGCTGGAGGCGGAGGTCGAGCGGTTCGTGATCCAGCTCCTCGCCCTGCGCCAGCCGGTGGCGGGCGACCTGCGCCAGATCGTGGCGTCGCTCAAGATCACCGGCGACCTGGAGCGGATCGGCGACTACGCGGCCAACGTGGCGAAGCGCTCGATCGTGCTCGCCCAGTACTCGCTGCCGTTCAGCCTGGGCGGGCTCGGGCACATGGCGCGCATGGTGCAGGAGAGCCTCAAGCTCACCATCGACGCGATCGGCGAGGCTGATGCGGCCAAGGCGGAGCAGGTCTGGCGCTCCGACGAGGCGGTGGACGACATCTACACCGCGATCTTCCGCGAGTTCATCACCTACATGATGGAGGACCCGCGCAACATCACGCCGTGCACGCACCTGCTGTTCATCGCGAAGAACCTGGAGCGGATCGGCGACCACGCGACCAACATCGCCGAGCTGGTGCACTACGCGGCGACGGGGGAGAGCCTGCCGGCGATGCGGCCGAAGGGGGCGAGCACGGCGTACTCTGTGGTCCGGCCGCGGGAGTAGGAAGCAAGGCTGGGCGCTGCCCAGACCCGCCAAAGGGCGAGCCCTTTGGAAACGTTGACTCTGGGACTGGGGCACACTCGCGGCGTGGTGCCCGACGGATGCAGGTCCAGGGGCGCTGCCCCTGGCGGGTCGCCTCTTTCAAGACATGGGGCAGAGCCCTGGCCTTTCTTTTTCCTGGGGGGATGACATGAGCGGTGCGCGGCCGACGGTTCTGGTGGTGGAGGACGAGGCGGCACTGGCCACCATGCTCCGCTATAACCTGGAGAAGCAGGGCTTCCGGGTGGAGGAGGCCTCCGACGGGCAGGAGGCGCTCACGCGCATCTCGGAGTCCCAGCCCGATCTGGTGCTGCTGGACTGGATGCTGCCGGTGATGTCTGGGATCGAGGTGTGCCGCCAGATCCGCAGGCGGCCGGGGACGCGCGACCTGCCGGTGATCATGGTGAGCGCGCGCACCGAGGACCAGGACGCGGTGCGCGGGCTGAACACCGGGGCGGACGACTACATCACCAAGCCGTTCCACATGGAGGCGCTGCTGGCGCGGATGCGGGCGCTGCTGCGCCGCTCCGGGCCGGTCGCGGTCAAGGGGCGGCTGGAGTTCCACGACATCAGCATGGACCTGGCGGCGCACCGGGTGCAGCGCAACGGCCGCGCGCTGCACCTGGGGCCGACCGAGTACCGGCTGCTGGAGTTCCTCATGCAGCACCCGCGCCGGGTGTTCTCGCGCGAGGAGGTGCTGAACTCGGTGTGGGGACCCGACATCCACGTCGAGCCGCGCACCGTGGACGTGCACGTGCGCCGGCTGCGCAAGTCGATCAACGGCGAAGGCGAGCTGGACCTGGTGCGCACGGTGCGCGCGGCGGGCTACGCGCTGGACACGGAGCCGGTCTAGCCGGCGGGGCGGTCGCGGCGTACCCTGCGGGCCGGTCACGGGCGGGGGGTGGACATGCGCTGGGTCGAGGTGCTGAAGGCGGCGGTGGTGTCCGGCAGCGTGGCGAGCGTGTCGTCGAGCGTGGGGCTGGCGCTCCTCGCGCGCGCGAACGGCCTGCCGCCGTGGCAGCCGGTCAACGCCACGAGCCACTGGCTGCACGGCGACGGCGCGGCGCGGTTCGAGGGCGCGGACTTGGCGCACACCGCGGTCGGGTACGCGACGCACCACGCGGCGACGCTGTTCTGGGCGGTGATCTTCGAGGCGTGGCTGGGACGGCGGCGCCCGTCGGCGCTGGGGATGCTGCAGGACGCGATGGCGATGTCGGCGCTGGCTGCGGCGGTGGACTACGGCGCCACGCCGCACCGGTTCACGCCGGGGTGGGAGCTGGTGCTGCGCAAGCGGGACATGGCGGCGGCCTACGTCGCGATGGGACTCGGGCTCGCGGCCGGCTCGCTGGCGGTGCGCGGTGTGCCGGCGCGGGGTAGGCGCGCGGGCGGGCGGCGCCTGCGCGCGTGAGGTGCCCGATCAGCGTATCGATCGTCGTGGGTTGCGGGGGCCAGGCCAGGGAAGCCAGGCAGCAAGCAAGGCTGGGCTCTGCCCAGACCCGCCAGGGGCGAGCCGCCCCTGGACCGGCCTTGCTTAGTAGTGGATTCCAAAGGCGAGCCTTTGGCGGAGTTTGAGGCAGAGCCTCAACCTTCCTTGCTTTCCGGGGTCCGCCCGCGTCACACGAACGCCGACCCCGGCAGCGACGCCACGCCCAGCAGCGTGATCTGCGTGTGGTCCGCGAAGCCGAGCACGGTGCTGCCCCCCACCACGGTCTGTGTCGGCGCGACGCCGAGGCCGCGCGCCGCGATGTGGTCGGTGCCGACCCGGAAGCCCGCGGCCAGCACGGAGCCGCCCGCCTGGCCCGCCATCACCGACAGCAGCTCGGCGCCGGCGCCGGCGAACACCGTGGCGCTGCCGCTGCCCACCTGGACGTACTCCCCGCCCGCGCCGCCCAGGATCACGTCCGGCCCGTCGCCCGCGAAGATCGTCGTGCCGCCGCCGCCCACGACGGTCGCGGCGCCGCTGCCGCAGACCACCAGGTCGTGTCCGCTGCCGGCCACGATCAGATCCGCGCCGGTGCCGCCGAAGAACTCGTTGGCGCCGCTGGCGGCAGACCCGGTCAGGGTCTCGTTGCCCGCGCCCGCCGCGACGATGTTGCCCTGCGTCCCGCTCGCCACCAGCAGGTCGCCGTCCCCGCCGCCGCCGATCGTCACGCCGCCGAAGATGTGCACCGCGTCGCTGCCGTTGGTGCTGACGTAATAGGTCGGGTCGCCCACCGGGCCGGGCGCGATGAAGCCGGACAGGTCCTGGCCCGCCACGATCACGTTGCCGCCCGACGTGCCGCCGAAGTACGAGCCGCCGCCGTTGCCGGCGAACACGGTGACTCGGCCGGTCCCGCCGGTCACCTCGGCCTGGCCGAAGTGCTCGCCGCCGCCGGTCTGGCTGCGTCCCAGGCCGGTGGCGCCCACGAAGGTCGAGTTGCCGCTGCCGTTGGCGAACGCCACGTTGTTCGCGCCGGCGAACACGGTGAGGCTCGCGTCCACGGTGCTGACCGCTGCCCCCTCCTGGGTGCCCGCCGTGATCGGCGCGCAGGTCACGCCGGTGGAGAGCGCCAGAGTTCCCCCCTCCACCACGACCGGGCCGCTGCCGGTGGCGCCGGTCGCCGCGACGACGACCAGGCCGCCCCTGACGTCGAGGCCGCCGGAGTAGCTGTTCGCCGGGTTGGCCAGCACCAGGCGGGCGCCGATGTCGCTGCCGGCGTCCAGCGCCAGGGCGGCGGCGCCGCTGATCACCCCGGCCAGCGTCCCGGTGGCGTCGATCCTGTCGGCGTCCGTGTAGCTCGCCGGCAGCCCCGCCCGGGACAGGACGATCGGGTTCGCGAGGACGCCGAGCGTGCCGTATACCGTCGCGTAGTCGAGGGTGATCGTGCCGGTGCCCGTGCTCGCCCCCGCGTCCAGGGACAGCATGCTGCCGGTGCCGACGCGGGTGCCGTCCACCGCGCTGAACAGGGCTGCCTGGAAGGTGAGCACCGCGGCCGGCCCCAGGCCAAGCTCGGTGCTGGTCACGACGAGGCTGCCCACGGCGTGCGTGCCGGCGAGGGACTCGCCGGTGAAGACGACACCCGCGCCGGTCAGCAGCAGGCTGGCGGCGGGCCCGCTGCCGGAGATCGTGCTGCCCGGGGACGTCGCGGCGACGAGGGGGATCACCGCGTCGTCCGCCGTCGTCGGCACGCCGGCCGTCCAGTTCGACGCGGTGTTCCAGTCGCTCGACCCGCCGTTCCAGGTGGTGGTGACCATGCCGGGCTCCCCTTTTGGCACGACGCTAGCATGTCGTGCTTACGGGTGCTCGGCCGTCGTGGCGCGGGCGGTGGGTCGTTTCCATACTGGCCTATGGCTGTCAGGAGGCAGGCAAGGCTGGGCTCTGCCCAGACCCGCCAGGGGCGAGCCGCCCCTGGACCGGCTTTACTTAAGGAGTGGATTCCAAAGGCGAGCCTTTGGCGGAGTTTGAGGCAGAGCCTCAATCTTGCTCCCTGCGGCCGGCGAGGCTGGCTCTTTCGCTCCGGTCACGCCAGGATGCTCGCCGGAGCGTGAGGTGACAGTTCCGGCGTCGTCGCCAGATCCTGCGCGTTCCAGGGCGTTTGCGTTGGATGTGGCGGACAGGGGAATTTGTATGCAGCAGCCGGACGTGACTCGGCGCGGCCTGATCGGGACCACGGCGGCGGGGCTCGCGGCGCTGCCGCTGGCGGCGCGCGCGGCGGGCACCCCGCTGCCGCCCGAGGTGGCCGTGGCGATGCCGGCCGCGGGCGCCACGGAGATGGTTCGCGTCGTGCTGCGGGTGAATGGGCGCGACGTGCCGTTGCTGGTCGAGCCCAGGGTGTCGCTGCTCGACGCGCTGCGCGAGTACGCGGGGCTCACCGGGACGAAGAAGGGCTGCGACCACGGCTCGTGCGGGGCGTGCACCGTGCACGTCGACGGCAGGCGCATGGTATCGTGCCTGAGCTTGGCGGCGCGGATGCAGGGGCGGCAGATCACCACGATCGAGGGCCTGGCCGCCACGGCGCACGTCGGCGCGGGCGGCGCGCACGTCGGCGCGCGCGAAGGCTCTGGGGCACGCGAAGGCTCTGGCGCGCGGGAGGCGGGCGCGCGGGAGGCGGGCGGGACCGAGGGTGCGCGCGGCCAGGCGGCGGGTGCTGCGCTGCATCCGGTGCAGGCGGCGTTCATCCGGCACGACGGGTTCCAGTGCGGCTACTGCACGCCGGGCCAGATCATGTCGGCAGCCGCGCTGATCCAGGAGGGCCACGCCGGCTCGGACGAGGAGATCCGCGAGTGGATGAGCGGCAACATCTGCCGCTGCGGCGCCTACCCGAACATCGTCGCCGCGATCCGCGACGCCGCCGGCAGGGAGCCCGCCTGATGCAGCCGTTCATTCTGGACCGCCCGGAGCAGCTCGCGCAGGCCGTCGCGGCCGGGCGCTCGGGGGCCACCTACATGGCCGGCGGCGTCGACCTGATGCAGCTCTGGAAGAACGACGTCGAGGGGGCGATGCGCGTCGTCGATCTCCAGCCGATGGGGATGCGCGAGATCGAGGCGGGGCCGCAGGGCCTGCGCCTGGGCGCGATGGCGACGATGGCGGAGGTCGCCGAGCACCCGGCGGTGGTGCGCGGCTGGCCGGCGGTGTCGCAGGCGCTGCTGCTGTCGGCCTCGCCGCAGGTGCGCAACATGGGGACCATGGGCGGCAACCTGCTGCAGCGCACGCGCTGCCCGTATTTCAGGAACACGGCGTTCGCCTGCAACAAGCGGGCGCCGGGGTCGGGATGCCCCGCGATCGCCGGGGACAACCGCGGGCTGGGGGTTGTCGGCATCAGCGAGCACTGCATCGCGACGCACCCGTCGGACATGCCGGTGGCGCTGCGGGCACTCGACGCGCAGGTCGAGCTGCGCGGCACGGACGGGGTGCGGGCGATCCCGCTCGCCGAGCTGTACAAGCCGTGGGGCGACACGCCGAACGACGAGACGACGCTGCGGCCGGGCGAGGTGATCGCGGCGATCCTGGTGCCGGCGTCGGCGGCGGCGCGGCGCTCGGCCTACGTCAAGGTGCGCGACCGCACGACGTTCGCCTACGCGCTGTGCTCCGCGGCGGTGGGGATCGAGGTCGAGGGCGGCGTGGTGCGCGACGTGCGGGTGGCGTGCGGCGGCGTGGGGCCGGCGCCCTGGCGGCTGCCGCAGGTCGAGGAGGCGATGCGCGGGCAGGCGCTGGACGCGGCGCTGATCGAGCGGGCGTCGGCGCTGGCCAGCGCGGGGGCCGTGGCGCAGAGCCGCAACGGCTACAAGCTGGTGCTGATGCAGCGCACGGTGCGCAGGGCGCTGCAGGAACTGACGGCTTAAGAAAGCAAGGTTGAGGTTCTGCCTCAAACTCCGCCAAAGGCAGGCCTTTGGAATCCATCACTTAAGTAGAGCAGGTCCAGGGGCGCTGCCCCTGGCGGGTCCAGGGCAGAGCCCTGGCCTCTCTTTCTTTGGGAAAACGCGGCCATGTACGTCGGAGAGGGCATCGACCGGGTTGACGGTCCCGCCAAGGTCACGGGCGGCGCGAAATATGCCGCCGAGTTCGGCATGGCCGGCGTGGTGCACGGCGTCCTGGTGCAGAGCACGGTGGCGGCGGGCACGCTGGCCGGGCTGGACATCGCGCGGGCGGCGGCGATGCCGGGGGTGCTGGGCATCCTGACGCCGCAGGACATGCCGAGGCTCGCGCTGGACAAGGCGTCGCCGCAGACGGTGCTCTACCCGCTGCTGCAGGACATGGCGGTGCAGTACAACGGGCAGCACCTGGCAGTCGTGGTGGCGGACACGCTGGAGCGGGCGAGCGAGGCCGCGGTGGCGGTGCGGGCGCGCTACGACGAGGCCGACGCAGTGACCACGATGGTCCAGGCGATGGACCATGCGTACGTGCCGAAGAAGTTCCGCGACGGCAAGCGGCCGCCGGACAGCACGCGGGGCAAGCCGGACGAGGCGTTCGCGGCGGCGCCGGTGAAGGTCGAGCAGACCTACACGACGCCGATCGAGCACCACAACCCGATGGAGCCGCACGCCACGCTGGCGCAGTGGGACGGCGGCAAGCTGACGGTGTGGACGGCGACGCAGGGCATCTCCGGGGTGAAGAAGACGCTGGCGGCGCTGTTCGCGCTGGAGCCGGACGACGTGGTGGTGATCGACCCCTACGTCGGCGGCGGGTTCGGCTCGAAGGGCAACTGCTGGCCGCCGGTGGTGCTGGCGGCGGCGGCGGTGCGCAAGGTCGGGCGCCCGGTGCGGCTCGTGGTGACGCGCGAGCAGATGTACTACTCGAACGGGTACCGGCCGCGGACGTCGCAGACGGTCAGGCTGGGGGCGCAGGCGGACGGGACGCTGGTGGCGCTGCGCCACGACGCGGTGAGCCAGAACGCGATGGACGCGGTGGGCGAGTTCGACGAGCCGGCGGCGCTGATCAGCGAGATTTCCTACTCCTGCCCCAATGTCGCGATCACGCACCGGCTGGTCGCGGTGAACCAGGGGCTGCCGACTTACATGCGGGCGCCGGGCGAGGCGCCGGGCAGCTTTGCCCTCGAGGTCGCGATGGACGAGATGGCGGTGGCGCTGGGCATGGACCCGATCGCGCTGCGGCTGAAGAACTACGCCGAGCGCGACGAGCACGAGGACAAGCCGTTCGCGTCCAAGGCGCTGCGGGCGTGCTACGCGCAGGGCGCGGCGGCGTTCGGCTGGGACCGGCGCAGCGCAGCGCCGCGCTCGATGCGCGACGGGGCAATGCTGGTCGGGCAGGGCATGGCGGGGTGCACCTACCCGACCAACCGCAATCCCTCGCAGGCCAGCGCGCGGCTGGACGCGGACGGCACCGCGGTGGTGCGCGCGGGCACGCAGGACCTCGGCACCGGGACCTACACGGTGATGACTCAGGTGGCGGCGGACGAGCTTGGGCTGCCGCTCGGCAAGGTGCGGGCGGAGCTGGGGGACTCGCGGCTGCCGGCGGCGCCGGTGTCGGGGGGCTCGACCACGGTGGCGTCGGTGCTGCCGGCGGTGCAGGCGGCGTGCCGCGCGGTGCGCACGCAGTTGTTCGGGATGGCGCTCGCGGCGAAGGGGACGGCCTGGGCGGGGGTTGCTCCGGAGCAGCTCGCCCTGAAGGACGGCGTGGTCTCGGGGCCGGCGGGGAGCGTGACGGTCGCCGAGGTGCTGGGGGGCAGGCAGCGCCCGTTCGTGGAGGCGGAGTCGGGCGCCAAGCCGGACGAGGCGTACGAGGCGCACTCGCGGCACGCGTTCGGGGCGCAGTTCGCAGAGGTCAGGGTCGACCCGGACTTCGGCACGATCCGGGTGAGCCGCCTGGTCGGCGCGTTCGACTGCGGGCGGGTGATCAACGCCAAGACGGCGCGCAGCCAGCTCTATGGCGGCATGGTGTTCGGGCTCGGCATGGCGCTGCTGGAGGAGAGCGTCGTGGACGCGGCGAGCGGGCGATACACCAACGCCAACCTGTCGGAGTATCTGCTGCCGGTGAATGCCGACGTGCGCGAGATCGTGCCGATCATCGTCGACAGCGTTGATCCGGTAACGAACGAGCTGGGAGCGAAGGGCGTGGGGGAACTGCCGATGGTCGGCGTGGCGGCGGCGATCGGCAACGCGGTGTTCCACGCGACGGGGGTGCGCGTGCGGCACTTGCCTATCCGGCTGGATGATCTGCTGGTGTGAAGCAAGCTAAGGTTGAGGCTCTGCCTCAAACTCCGCCAAAGGCTCGCCTTTGGAAACCACTTGTCTAAGTAAATCGGTGTCCAGAGGCCTTGGCCTTTGGCAGGTCTGGACAGAGCCCAGCGCTTGCTTCCAGCGCCGCCCGCAGGTGCCCACCGTGCCGCGCGAGCGCCGCCTCAGCCTCCATCGGGCTGAGGCCACGCAGCACGAGGACCGCGGTCTTCACCTTGCCGCCGGCGGCTTCGAGCGCCCGGGTCGCGGCGGGCTCGTCAGCGCCCGAGAGGTCGCGCAGCATGCGCAGGGCGCGGCGGCGCAACTTGTCGTTGCGCGCCTGCATGTCCACCATGCGGCCGCGCCACACCCGGCCGAGGCGCACCATCAGCAGCGTGGAGAACACGGTCAGCGCGGCCTTCTGCGCGGTGCCGGCCTTCATGCGGGTGGAGCCGGCGATTGCCTCGGGGCCGGTCTCGATCAGGATCGCGTGCTCGCTGGCGAGGAGCAGGGGGGCGCCGGGCGCGTTGGCGATGCCGATGGTGAGCGCGCCGTGGGCACGGGCGGCCTCGGCGCAGGCCACGGTGTAGGGGGTGGCGCCGCTGGCGGCCAGGGCCAGGAGCACGTCGTCCGGGCCGAGGCAATGGGCGGCGATGGCGGCGCGGCCCGCCTCGCGGTCGTCCTCGGCGTTCTCGACCGCGCCGAGCAGGGCTTCGCTGCCGCCGGCGAGCAGCAGGACCAAACGCTCGGCGGGCCAGTCGAAGGTGGGCATCAGCTCGGCGCCGTCCTGCACGCCGAGTCGGCCTGAAGTGCCGGCACCAGCGTAGGCCAGGCGGCCGCCCGCCGCGAGCCGGGGCACCGCCGCCTCCGCCGCCGCGGCCAGCGCGGGCAGGGCGGGGCGGAGCGCGGCGACGGCGCTCATCTGGCCCTCCCAGAGCGCGTCGAGGATGGCGGGCGCGGCCCAGGAGTCGAGCGACTCCATGCGCGGGTCGAAGCCCTCGGTGGCGGGCAGCGGCGGGGGCGGCGTAGTCATCGGGAGAGCCTCCGGGGCCGGGACGGACGACGGGCGGGCCGGCGTGGCATCATGCCACCCGATCGTGGGCGGGAGTCGGGGCTTTTGAACGAGGACAGCGACCGGCCGCAGGAGCGCGGCGCGCCGGACCACGCGGGGAGCCGCGCCGCGCCCGGCGCCATCCCCGCGACGCTGATCGAGGCCGGCGCGGTCCGGTTCTGGCTGGCGGTGGTGCTGGTCGGCGTCGGCACCGGGGCGGCTGCGACGGCGCTGACCCTGCTGCTGGGCGTGGTGCAGCACCTCGCGTGGCCGGGCGGCGGCGACCTGCTGGACGCGGCGGCGCGGGCGGGGGCATGGCGGCACGTGGGGCTGCTGCTGCTGGCGGGGCTGGTGACGGGCGCGGGGCAGCTCGTGCTGGTCAGCCTGCCGAGCGGCAACTCGATCGACATCACCACGGCGATCTGGTTCTCGGCGGGACGGCTGCCGGCGCTGCGGACCCTGGGCAGCGCGGCGCTGTCGATCGTCATCGTCGGGCTGGGCGCGTCGCTGGGCCGCGAGGGCGCGCCGAAGCAGGCCGGCGCGGTGGTGGCCAACGCGGTGTCGGACCGGGCGCGCTTCTCGGACGAGCAGCGCCGGCTGCTGGTCGCGTGCGGCGCCGGCGCCGGCATGGCGGCGGCCTACGGGGTGCCTCTGGGCGGCACGCTGTTCGCGCTCGAGGTGCTGCGCGGGGCGCTGGCGCTGCGGCTGGTGCTGCCGGTGCTGCTGGCGTGCCTGATCGCGACCGCGGTGTCGTGGCTGGCGCTTCCGGACACGCCCGCCTATCCGGTCCCGGAGTACGCCGGCTCGGCCTCGCTCATAGCCTGGGCGCTGCTGGCGGGGCCCGTGGCGGGCCTGGTCTCGGTCGGCTTCGTGCGCGCGGTCTCCTGGACGGATCGCAGTAGGCCGCGTGGCTGGGCGCGGCTGGTGGCGCCGACCGTGGCGCTGGGGGTGATCGGGGTGGTCTCGATCCGCTATCCGCAGATCCTGGGCAACGGCAAGGACGTGTCCGTGCTCGCGCTGACCGGGCAGGCGGCGCCGTCGCTGCTGCTGGCGCTGCTGGTGCTCAAGCCTGCGGCGACGCTGCTGTGCCTGGCATGCGGCGCGCCGGGCGGGCTGTTCACCCCGTCGCTGACGCTGGGGGCGATGCTGGGCGGGGTGCTCGGCGCGGCCTGGTCGTGGGCGTGGCCCGGGGTGCCGATGGGGGCATTCGCGGTGGTCGGCGCGGCGGCGGTGCTGGCGGCGACGACGCAGGGGCCGATCTCGGCGGTGGTGCTGATGATGGAGCTGACCGGGCGCGACCGCTCGGCCGTCGTGCCGATGCTGCTGGCGGTGGCGACGGCGACGCTGGTGTCGCGCAGCGTCGAGCCGCGCTCGATCTACGACGCGCGGCTGAGCGACGCGGAGGTCGCGGCGCGACTCGTGAGCCGGGAACGGTCGGCGACGGGGGCGGTCGTGGAAGCAAGCAAGGTTGAGGCTCTGCCTCAAACTCCGCCAAAGGCTCGCCTTTGGAATCCACTCCTTAAGTAAGGCCGGTCCAGGGGGG
>JAABUS010001268.1_pt1 | contig 56573 bp, 44 predicted proteins | sample 5560161 | NCBI WGS metagenome assembly JAABUS01 (sample SAMN10711885, study PRJNA513376) | rock metagenome | isolation source: Antarctica rocks | place: Antarctica: Victoria Land, Trio Nunatak nord | collected 2016-01-04
GACTACCTCTGCTTCTTCCAGTTCGTGCACAACACACGTCGCAGAGGCAGAGCCCTCCTCGGCGCCCTCATCGCGGGGCTGGTCGAATGAGGTGCTCCTCACCACCCCGGAACCCGACAAGAGCCACTCCGCCAATGGCTTGCCTTTGGAATCCATTCCTTCAGTAAAGCCGGTCCAGGGGCGGCTCGCCCCTGGCGGGTCTGGGCGGAGCCCAGCCTTGCTTTCTGCCGTTCAGAGGTATGGCTGCGTCAGCCGCATGGCCGCGTCGCGCAGCCGGACCGGCACGGAGCGGGCGCGCAGCTCGATGCCGCGCACGCGCTGCCCTTGCTTGGACTCCACGAGCCGGTCGAGGGTGGCGGCGAGGTCGGAGTGGTACACCTCGAGGTTCAGCTCGAAGTTGAGGCGGAACGAGCGCGAGTCCCAGTTCGTGCTGCCGATCAGCGCCCATGCCCGGTCCACGACCATGATCTTGGAGTGGTCGAACGGCGGCGGGTTGAGCCAGATGGAGCAGCCCGCCGCGATGAGCGGCCCGAAATCGGTGCGCGCCGCCCAGTCCACCGCGCGGTGGTCGCTCCTCTCCGGCACCACGATGTCGACGCGCACGCCCCGCATCGCGGCCAGAGAGAGCGCGGTCACCAGACGCTCGTCGGGCAGGAAGTATGGCGTCATCAGCCGCACGCCCTCCCGCGCCGAGGCGATGGCCTGCAGCATGATCAGCTCGATCTTCTCGATGTCCTGGTCGGGGCCGGCGGTGATGACGCGCGCGACGGCGCCGCCATCCTCGGCGATGTCGGGGAACCAGGCGTCGCCGTCCAGCTCCTCGTCGCTGGCGAACATCCAGTCCGCGGCGAAGGCCTCGGTGAGCTGGCCGACCACCGGGCCCTCGAACAGGAAGTGCGTGTCGCGCACCGGACCCTCGGGGTTGGTCGCGACGAGGTTGTGGGCAGAGATGTTCATCCCCCCGGTGAAGCCGAGGTGCCCGTCCACCACCAGGATCTTCTTGTGGTTGCGCAGGTTGATGAACGGCATCCGCCAGGGCAGGACGGAGTGCAGGAAGCGCCTCACCGGCACGCCGGCCGCGTGCAGCGCGCTGGCGGCCTTGCAGCGGAAGTAGCCGCTGCCCACGCCATCCACGAGCACGCGGACCGCGACGCCGCGTCGGTGCGCGCGGGTCAGGGCCTCGATGAACGGCTGGCCGCCGGCGTCGTCGAAGAAGATATAAGAGGCGAGGCCGACGCTGGCCTGCGCGGCCTCGATCGCAGCCAGCATCCGGGGGTAGGCTTGGTCGCCGTTCTCGAACTGCTCCACCTTGTTGCCGGCCAGGGCGGGGCGCTTGGTGATGGTGCGCGCGGCAGCCTCCAGCGGGCCGAGGTGGTCGTGGCGGCCGTCGCTGTCAGGGACCTGATCGCCGTTGCGGTGGAGGCGGCGGCGCAGCTTGCGGGCGCGGCGGCTGACCCGGTTGATGCCGAAGCCGAAGTACAGCGCGGTGCCGACCACGGGCGAGATCCAGGCGAAGCCGATCCAGGCCGTCGCGGAGCGGGTGTTGCGTTTGGTCAGCAGCACGTGGACCGTGGCGCCGAGAGCCAGGGCGAGCCGCAGCAGCGCGAACGCGTCGCCCTGCACCGTGCCCAGCGTGCCCAGCACCCAGTCCTCCTGAAACATGCGTGCGCCCCGGGGCTGTTGCGGGGGCAGGTATAGCGGGGGAGAGGTTAAAGAACAGGAGGCAAGGCCAGGGCTCTGCCCCATGCTTGAAGGCGGGACCCGCTGGGGGCAGCGCCCCCAGACCCGCACACGAAAGGAAGACTCGCGCCCAGGGCTCCGCACCAACGGAGGCCGGTCCAGGGGCGCTGCCCCTGGCGGGTCCAGGGCAGAGCCTTGGCCTTGCCTTCCTAGACGGAGAAGTACTTCGCGTGCGGGTTGAGCACGACGATGGCGCTGGTGGACTGCTCCGGGTGGAGCTGGTGCTCGTCGGAAAGCGAGATGCCGATGCGCCCGGCGCCGAGCATCGCGAGCAGCGGCTCCTGGTCCTCGATGCGCGGGCAGGCCGGGTATCCGAACGAGTACCGGCTGCCGCGGTAGGTCTGCTGGAGCATCTTCTCCATGTCGCGGTCGTCCTCGGCCGCGAAGCCCAGCTCGGCGCGGATTCGCTTGTGGGTGTACTCGGCCATCGCCTCGGCCATCTCGACGGAGAGGCCGTGCAGGTAGAGGTAGTCCTGGTAGCGGTTGTCGTTGAACCAGTCGCGCGCGGTGTCGGACGCCTGCTGGCCGACGGTGACGACCTGCAGGCCGATCACGTCACGCTGCTCGTCGTCGACGTCGCGGAAGAAGTCGGCGATGCACTCGCCGTCCTCCTTCGGCTGGCGCGGCAGGGCGAAGCGGGCGACCTCGGTGGTGCCGTCCTGCTCGAACACGATCAGGTCGTTGCCCTGGCCGGCGGCCTTCCAGTAGCCGTAGATCGCCTGCGGGTGGAGGATGTCGTCAGCCTCGCACAGCGCGAGCATGCGCTTCATCACCGGGCGCAGCTCCTGCTTCGCCCAGCCCAGGAACTCTTCCAGCGTGCGGCCCTGCTTCCGGAAGCCCCACTGGAATTGATACAGCGACCGCTCGTTGAGGAACGGCAGCACGGCGCGCGTGGTCGCCGCCAGCGTGCGCGGGCCCCAGAACGGCGGCTCAATCACCGGGGTGGACTGGGTGAGGCGGCGCCGGCGGGCCTGGGCGGCCTTGATGTCGACGGGGGCGAACGCCTTCACGTCCGCCTGGCCGAGGGTGCGGGCGGTGTTGCGGGCCTTGCCGACGCGCTTGGACTGGATCGCGGCGAGGTAGTCGTCGAAGCCGTTGCCGGTGACGCGCTCCATCAGGTTCAGGCCGTCGAAGGCATCGCGCGCATAGACCACGCGGCCCGACGCGTACGCCTGCACGCAGGTGTCCTCGACGTAGTTGCGGGTGAGTGCCGCGCCGCCGAGCAGCACCGGCACGTCGACGCCCTGGCGGCTCATCTCCTCCAGGTTCTCGCGCATCACCACGGTGGACTTGACCAGCAGGCCGGACATGCCGATGGCGTGGGCGTGGTGCTCGCGCACGGCGGCGACCATGTCGGCGAGCGGCACCTTGATGCCGAGGTTGACCACGCGGTAGCCGTTGTTGGTCAAGATGATGTCGACCAGGTTCTTGCCGATGTCGTGCACGTCGCCCTTCACCGTGGCGAGCACGATGGTACCCTTCTCCTGGCCCTCCGCCTTTTCCATGTGCGGCTCCAGGTGCGCGACGGCGGCCTTCATGGTCTCCGCGGATTGCAGCACGAACGGGAGCTGCATCTTGCCGGCGCCGAACAGCTCACCCACCACCTTCATGCCGTCGAGCAGCACGGTGTTGATGATGTCGAGTGGCGGCATGGCGCGCATCGCCTCGTCCAGCTCGTCGGCCAGCCCCTTGCGGTCGCCGTCGATGATGCGGTCCTTCAGCCGGCCCTGCACGGTGTCGGCGCGGACCTTCTTGGTGGCGTCGGCGAGCTTGCGGTCGGCGAACATCGCCAGGACCTTCTGCAGCGGGTCGTAGTCCTCGCGGCGGCGGTCGAAGATCAGGTCCTCCATGACCTGCACCTCCTCGGCGGGGATCAGGTGCAGCGAGCGGATCTTGCTGACGTGCACGATCGCCGCCGTCATGCCGGCCTTGACCGCGAGATCGAGGAACACGGAGTTCAGCACCGCGCGGGCGGCGGGGTTCAGGCCGAAGCTGATGTTGGACAGGCCGAGGACGATCTGCACCTCGGGGTACTTGTCGCGGATCGCGCGGATGCCCTCCAGCGTCCACTGGCCGAGCTTGCGGTCGTCCTCCATGCCGGTGGCGATGGTCAGCACCAGCGGGTCGATCAGCAGGTCGGCGTGCGGCAGGCCGTGCTTGTCGCAGGCGAACTCGACCAGGCGTGTGGCGATGGCGAGCTTGCGGTCCGGCGTCTTGGCCATGCCCTGCTCGTCGATGGTCAGCGCCACCAGCGCGGCGCCGAACTTGCGCGCGAGCACCAGGCGCTCCTCGGCCATGTGCTCGCCATCCTCGAAGTTGATCGAGTTGATGATCGGCTTGCCGCCGTGCAGCTTCAGCGCCGATTCGATGACGTTGGTCTCGGTGGAGTCGATCACCAGCGGCGCGTTGACCGAGGAGGTGAAGCGGCGGATCACCTCGTCCATCTCCATCACCTCGTCGCGGCCCACGAACGCCGTGCACACGTCGAGCGAGTTCGAGCCCTCGCCCACCTGCTCGCGCCCCACCGAGACGCAGCCGTCCCAGTCGGCGCGCTCCTGAAGCTCGCGCCACTTCTTCGAGCCGTTGGCGTTGCAGCGCTCGCCGATCGAGAAGTAGCTGTTCTCCTGGCGGAACGGCACCTGCCCGTACAGGCTGGCGACGGAGGGCACCCAGACGTGCGTCCTCTGCGCCGGCACCGGCCGCGCGACGCTGCCGGCGCGGCGGCGCAGCATGGCGTCGAGCGCCTGGATGTGGTCAGGCCCGGTGCCGCAGCAGCCGCCGATCAGGTTGATGCCGTCCTCTGCGACGAAGCGCTCCACCCAGGTCGCCATGTCGGCGGCGTTCAGCGGGTAGTGCGTCTGCCCGTCCACCAGCTCCGGCAGCCCGGCGTTCGGCAGCACCGAGATCAGGCCCGGCCAGTTGCGGCTGATCCAGCGCACGTGCTCGGCCATCTCCTGCGGCCCCGTCGCGCAGTTCAGCCCCAGCAGCGGCACGTCGAGCGCGTGGATCACCGTCGCCGCCGCCGCGATGTCCGGCCCGACCAGCAGCGTGCCCGTCGTCTCCACAGTGACCTGCACGAAGATCGGCGTGTCGGTGCCGGCGTTCCTGCGCGCGAGCTTGGCGCCGTTCACCGCGGCCTTGATCTGCAGCGTGTCCTGGCAGGTCTCGATCAGGATCGCGTCCACGCCGCCGTCGATCAGCCCGGCGCACTGCGCGGCCAGCGCCGCCTCCAGCGGGTCGTAGGCGATGTTGCCCAGGCTCGGCAGCTTGGTGCCCGGCCCGACGCTGCCCAGCACCCAGCGGTGGCGCCCATCGGCGAAGCTGTCCGCCGCCTCGCGCGCCAGCTCGCCCGCGACCTTGTTGATCTCGTGGGTGCGGTCCTCCAGGTCGAACTCCGCCAGCGTGATCGGCGAGCCGCCGAAGCTGTTGGTCTCCACCATGTCGGCGCCGGCGGCGTAGTAGCCGCGGTGGATCTCGCGCACCAGCTCCGGGCGGCTCAGGTTGAGCACCTCGGTGCAGTTCTCGCGGTTCCAGTAGTCGCGCTCCACGTCCAGCGTCAGCGCCTGCACCCGGCTGCCCATGCCTCCGTCGGCAAGCAGGACCTGGTGGCGGAGCGCGTCGAGGAGATGGGGGCGGGTCATGGGCAGGTACCTCGGGAGAGGAAGCAGGGAAGCAAGCAAGGCCAAAGGCTTTGTGTTCAAGCAGGGGCCTCTGGACTCCGCCAGGGTCAGCGACCCTGGACCGCTTTACTTAGCAAGAGGTTTCCGAATGCGAGGCTTCGGCCATCCACAGGTCAGGCGACCCGTTCCAGCGCGACCATAGCCGCCTCGGCGCACCACAAGCGTATCTCCAGCGGCCCCGGGACGATCCGGCCCGGGGCCGCCGCAAGGCCAGCCCCCGCGAACAGCCCGGCGAGGCCGACGTCGTCAAAACCCGGCCAGCGGTGGGCGAGGGCGCGCGGCCTGGGGTTTGCGCCGTAGGCGGCCAGGTCGATCACCACCAGCCGCCCCCCCGGCGCCAGGACACGCGCCGCCTCGGCGAGCACGGCCGCTGGGTCCTCCGCGTAGTGCAGCACCATCTGCAACACGACCAGCTCGAACGCGGCGTCGGCGAACGGTAGCCGGTACATGTCGCCCAGCCGCACCGCGCAGTTCGGCAGCGCCAGCCCGGCGAGCCGGGCACGGGCCAGGGCCAGCATGGCGCGGCTGGCGTCGATGCCGATCGCGGCACTGGCGCGATACCCGAGCAGCTCCAGCAGCCGGCCGGTGCCGGTGCCGATATCGAGCACACGGCCAAGGCCCGCGTGCGGCAGCAGGCTCAGCAGCGCCGCCTCCACCGCCGCGGCGGGCAGATCCAGCGCGCGCATCTCGTCCCAGTCCGCGCCCTGCCGGTTGAAGCTCGCCGAGGCGACTCGGGCGCGCTCGGCCAGCACGCGGGCGGCGCCGCGCCGGTCCGCCTCCAGCACCGCGTCGTCGCCGGGCAGCCGAGTCAGCAGGGCCTGGGCGAGCCCGCCGGCTGCGGTGCCGTGCGGCACGGTGAACCACACGTTGGCGCCCTCGCGGGCCCGTTCCAGCAGCCCGGCGTCGCACAGCAGGCGCAGGTGGCGCGACAGGCGCGGCTGCGACTGCCCGAGGATCTCCACGAACTCGACGACGCAGAACGCACCGCGCGCCGCCAGCGCCAGCAGGCGCAGTCGGGTCGGCTCGGCGGCGGCGCGCAGGGAGGCAAGCAGCTCGTCCATGCGCTTGTCATACACATAAACATATCCTTATGTCCAGCGGGTATGGTCTGACGATTGGCCCCGCTCCACCGGGATAGGGAGGAATGGCGATGGCGGCTGCGACAGGTCCGGGCGACGGCCGCATCCCCGTTCTGCTGGCCGGGGCCGAGGCTGCGGGGGCGGGCGACGCGGTGCTGCTGGAGGGCGACGGAGCGCTGCCGCCGGGTGCTGCGGAGCGGTTCTCGGCGGCGGCGGGGAGCCACGCCCTCGGATGCGTGTGCTGCGTGCCGCGCAGCGACGCGGCGCGGGCGCTGGCGCGCCTGTTCCTGGCGCGGGCACGGGGCGAGGTCGCGTTCCGGCGGGTGGTGGCGGTGACGTCGAGCCCGGCGGGGCGCGCGGCGGTGGCGGCGGCGGTGGCGGGCGACGTGCTGGCGTCGGCGCGGTTCAGGATGGCGAAGGCCCCGCCTCCGGCGCCCGCTCAAGACTTCCCCTAAAACTCCTGCGCACAGCGCGCTCTCGCGGCTGCCCCGCCCTATTTGTGCCGGTCCAGGGGCGGCTCGCCCCTGGCGGGTCTGGGCAGAGCCCAGCCTTGCCTGTCTGCATTTTTGTTGAAAGGCTCTTAAATTTGAGTCTGTGGGGCTTCTTTAATAGTCTAATCAACTAGCTTCCTTATAAAGCTCTGATTGATATCAATGAAGCCGTACCGGTTTTTGTAGCGTCTCGTCACTTCGTAATAGCCGAGCAAGGCCGCCGATATCAGCGCGAACACCGTGAACAAACGTGATGTTTCGCTTCCGATCTGGCTTTTGATCATCCAGAAGTCGATCAGACCCACAGCCAAGCCGGCGGGGGCGAAGTAGGCCAGGCGCAGCCCGGCTGGCAGGTCGTATGTCACCGAGCGCTCTGCGGGCGGCATGACGGACCTCCTATGCGTGCGTCATAACGGCGTTGTGCGTGATCGAGTCGATGTAGCTCTTGGTCCAGTCGATCGTCGCGCCACTGGACGTCGTCAGGTTCCAGCCACTTCCCGTCGAGGCAGTGGTGCCAGCGAGGCTCCCCAGGGATGGCAGAGCCATCGGTCCGCCGCCGCCGGGGCCGTAGTCGGCCTGGAGCGCCTGGGTCGCCACGACGGCCGAGTGCAGGATGGCATCATAGGCGGCCATCTCGTTCGCGTCGGGATTGAGCACTATGGACTCGCACTTCGCAACCGCGACCCCGACCGCTGAGAACGCCATCAAGGCGATCGGCTTGCTGCCGGGAAACTTTGACATCGTGGCGGCGGCGCCGATCGCCGCGCCGGCAACTGCCAGGGGGCACCAGGCGCCAACCGACGCAACCAACTCCACGACGCCTTGGGCTGCATTGCCGGGCGGGGTCGCGAGAGGAAGGCCGTTGAGGCGCTGCTGGATCGCCGCGGACATGTCGCTCAGCGCCTGTTTCTCGCTTCCATTGTTCAGGTCCGTACCAACCGTCATCCAATCTGACCCCCCGTAGGCCTGGCTGGACACGAGGGTGTAATCGTAGCTGTCGGCGACTCCGGTGAAGTTGCCGCGCACGTCGCCCGACTGACCTGTAAAAATATCCGAACCGACGCCGCCGAAGAACGCCGGCATCGCCCCCAGATCGCGTTCCGGTTCGGCTGGCGGATTGTAGTCCTGAACGATCGGGGCTGGAACTCCGGGATACGGGGCGTAGACCTCCAAGTTTGGTGAAGGGGCGGCTGAGCCCGAAGACAGGAACCTTAACGGGGCGGCGCGGCTGAGAGGAGGGCCGAGGTCGTGCCCGAAATCGAGTCGATCTGATAGATGTCCGAGGTGCTCACCCTTGCTCTCCGGAAAAATGTTGCCCGCGAAACGCTTGCCCGATCGGGCAAGCGGGACGACACGATCGAAACCATACTGCGGTAATTTGTCGCCGCAAGTGCTTATGAAGCCACACCGAGATCATTTCGCAAACAGGGCAAGTGCCTTCGAGAAGGCAGGAAAAGCCAAAGGCTCTGCCTTTGAAGCCTCACAGATTTACCCCTGTGGGGCTTTCGTCTTCCCCGCTCAGCCCCGCGCGAACGGCTGCACCAGCGCGTGGATGAAGCCCAGCTTGCGGACCACCGGCGGCGACAGCACGAACGGGTACAGGTCGCCCTGCCCCATGGAGCGGTTGAGGCTGTTCATGGCGAACACCAGCGGCAGCCAAGCGGCGATGATCTCCTCGATGGTGTCGGCGGTGTAGGGGTTGAGGTCGACGTGCTCGGCGCCTTCGTGGGGCCGCAGGTCCATGGCAAAGGCGCAGGCGGTCTCCAGGGTGTCGACAATGTGCAGGTAGTGCGCCCAGGTCTCCGCGAAGTCCTCCCAGGGGTGGGCGGTGGCGTAGGCGCTGATGGTGCGGCCCTGCCAGTCCGCGGGCGGGCCTTCGGCGTAGTGGCGGCGCAGCGCCGCCTCGTAGTCGGCGCGGTCGTCGCCGAACAGGGCGCGGCAGGCATCGAGGTGGCCGCCGTCGCGCACCAGGCGGTCCCAGAAGTAGTGCCCGCTCTCGTGGCGGAAATGGCCGAGCAGGGTGCGGTACGGCTCACCCATCCTCTGGCGCAGCTCCTCGCGCACGGCGTCGTCGGCCTCGGCGATGTTGAGCGTGATGACGCCGTCGTCCTGGCCGGTCATGATTTTCTGCGAGCCGGGCAGGTCCTCCAGGAAATCGAAGCCGAGGCCGAAGCCGGGGTCGTCGCGGCGGTCGGCGAGCGGCAGGCGGAGGCGGAGCAGGGTGTAGAACAGGCGGTGCTTGGCTTCCTCCAGCTTGCGCCAGCGCACGAGGTTGCCGCCGCGCGAGAGGTCGGGGATGACGCGGTTGTGGCGGCAGGCGGCGCAGAACCGCTCGGCGCTGCCGGCCGGCACCAACCAGTTGCAGACGTCGTGCGCGGCGTTCTCGCAGAACCGCCGGGCCTCGCCGTGCCCGGCGGGGATCGGACGCCAGGCGGCCTCGTCGCGACCGGGCGGCGTGGCGGCGAGCGGCTCCAGGGCGGCCAGGGTGGCGGCGTCGGGCAGGTAGCCGAGCCGGTGGCCGCAGCGCTCGCAGCGGGTGTTCTCGAAGTAGAGCCGTTGTCCGCAGTGGCGGCAGATGAACAGGTCCATGGAGCTCCGGACGCCGCGGCCGGCGCGATGGGGCGGTGCCGGCTGCGGCCGGGAGCGCGGGCCTGATGCCCGGTGCGGGATGCCCGGTGCAGGATGGGTGCCAGGCCAGGATGAGTGCCAGGCCGGGGACGGCGCCTTCTCCCCGGGATGGCGGGGGGCGCTACTCGGGGGTGTCGGCGTCGCCGGCGCCGAGGGTGCGCTGCATGATCACGACATCGAGCCAGCGGCCGAACTTCAGGCCGGCGGCACGCAGCGTGCCGGTGCGCTGGAAGCCGAGGCTGGCGTGCATGCCGATCGAGCCGATGTTCTCCGCGTCGCCGATCACCGCGATCATCTGACGCAGGCCGGCGCGCTCGGCGTCGGCCAGCAGGCTGGCGACGAGCTGCTTGCCGACGCCCTGGCCGCGCACGTCCTCGCGCACGTAGATGCTGTCCTCCACCAGGTAGCGGTAGGCGGGCCGGTCGCGGAACGGCCCATAGTAGGCGAAGGCGAGGATGCCGGTGGCGTCGGCGGCGACGCGCCAGGCGAAGCCGCGGTCGGTGCCGCGCCGGAAGCGGGCGGCGATCTCCTCGAGCGCGGGCGGGGTCTCCTCGAAGGTGCCGGTTCCGTACAGGACGTGGTGGGCGTAGATCGCCTGGATCTCTGGCAGGTCGGGCTCGGCCGTGGGTCGGATGTCCATGCGAGGATCCTGAGTCTGGAGGGGGCGCGGGAAGCGGGCCGGACTGTGGCGCGGGTGGCCGCGGTCCGGAAAGTAATCGTATTTTAACCCTTTGCATGGTAGGGATGCGAGGTTGCGCGTGCGAAAGTGGACGTGAAAGTACGTGGGCCTTGACTGGGAAGGATGCACCGTGGATCGACCGCCCGCAGAGACCGAGGCTGCCCCGACGCCCGACGCCCCGGGCGCGCCGCGACTGTCCGGGCCGGCTGGCGAGGTGCCGCGCAACGCCATGATGGAAGCGCGGCTGCGGGCGATGGTCGCCGCTGCCCGCCACCACGGCGTCGATCTTGACCCGAAGGATTTCCGCGGGCAGGCGGGCGAGGACGTCCCCTCGGCGGCCTCGCTGGTCAACTGGGTGCGCGAGCAGGGGCTCATGGGCCGGGCGCTGAACCTGCGCTGGCGCAACCTGTTCCGCTTCCACGGCACCCCGCCCACCGTGCTGTTGTTCAACGACGGTTCCGCCGGCATCCTGGTCGAGGTGGACGCGGCGCGCGACGTGGTGTGGCTCAAGGACCCCGTGACCGCGCCGTCGGAACCGCCGGTGGCGGTGGACCAGCTCCGGCTGTCGCAGGTGTGGACCGGCGAGGTCGTTCTCGTGCGGCGCCAGCGCTCCAAGGCCGAGGTGGAGGCGCCGTTCAACCTGGGCTGGATCTCCGGCCTGGTGATGGAGCAGACCAAGCTGATGCGCGACATCAGCATCGCCTCGCTGGTGCTCAGCGTGCTGACCATCGTGCCGGCGCTGCTGGTGATGTCGGTAATCGACCGCGTGGTCACGCATCACAGCATGTCGACGCTGGTTCTGCTCTCCTTGATCCTCGTCATCCTGAGCGCCTACGAGACTCTGCTCGGCTGGAGCAGGCGCGAGCTGACGGGCGTGCTGTCGGCGCGTATCGACACCAAGCTGAGCCTGCACATCTTCAACCGCCTGCTCGCCCTGCCGGTCGATTATTTCGAGCACAACCCTGCCGGCATGACGATCAGCAAGCTGTTCCAGGTGTTCAAGGTCCGCGACTTCCTGACCGGCAAGCTGCTGTCCACGTTCCTCGACGCATTCACCCTGGTGTTCCTGCTGCCCTTCCTGTTCTGGCTGGACGCGACGCTGGCGTGGATGGTGGTGGCGGCATCCGGCCTGATCGCCGTGATCATCATGATCTTCCTCAAGCCGGTCGGCCGCCTGGTGGGCAAGGTGATCGCGGCCGAGAACCGCAAGGCCTCGGTGATGTCGGAGACGGTGCAGGGCATCCGCACCATCAAGACGCTGGCACTGGAGCCGGCGCGGCGCGCGGAGTGGGACGAGTGCGTGGCCGAGTCCACCTCGGCGCGCCTGGCGGCGCTGCGCATGTCCAACTGGCCGCAGTCCATCATCACTCCGATCGACATGTTCATCTCGCGCGGCGTGATCATGGTCGGCGCGTATTTCGCGATCAGCGACACCACCGGACTGGCCGCCGGCGGGCTGATCGCCTTCATGATGCTGGGCCAGCGCGTCACCGCGCCGCTGGTCGGCATCGCCAAGTTGCTGGAGGAGATGACCGACGTGCGCGCCTCGGTCGGCGAGGTCGGCAGCGTGCTCAACCAGCCGACCGAGACCCGGGCGCTGACCACCGGCATGCGTCCTCGCCTGGCAGGGCACATCGTGCTGGAGGGCCTGACCTTCACCTACCCGCGCGCCAAGAACGTGGCCCTGGACAACGTGGCGTTCGACGTGCCGGCCGGCACCATGCTCGGACTGGTCGGGCGCTCGGGGTCGGGCAAGTCCACGATCACCCGTCTGCTGCAGGGCATCAACCGCGAGTACAGCGGCTTCCTCAAGATCGACGGCGTGGAACTGCGCGAGATCAACCTCACGCACCTGCGCCGCAATCTCGGCATCGTGCTGCAGGACAACTTCCTGTTCCGTGGCACCGTACGCGACAACATCTCCGCCGGCCGCCCCGGGCTGACGCTGGAGGATGTGGTGCGCGCCGCCCGCCTTGCCGGCGCCGAGGAGTTCATCGAGCGGCTGCCGCAGGGCTACGAGACCTGGATCGAGGAGGGCTCGGCCAACATCTCCGGCGGCCAGCGCCAGCGTCTGGCGATCGCGCGCGCGGTGATCTCAGACCCGCGCATCCTGATTCTCGACGAGGCGACGAGCGCGCTCGACCCCGAGAGCGAGGCCCTGGTGAACGCCAACCTGCAGCGCATCGCCAAGGGCCGCACCATGGTGATCGTGTCGCATCGTCTGTCCTCGCTGATCGACTGCGACCAGATCGCGGTGATGGATCGTGGCAAGCTGATCGACATTGCGCCGCACAATGTGCTGGTGGAGCGCTGCTCGATCTATCGCCAGCTCTGGCTGCAGCAGAACCGTCACCTGAACGAGAAGGGGCGGCAGGCTTCGCTGACCCCCGTGCTCGCCCAGGGCGACTGAGGAGACCGCGATGTCCGGAAACCTTCAGCCCGTCGTCCCGGCGGGGGGCGCCCTTGCCCGCGCCGACCGTCGCGCGGCACGACGCGGCGCGGAGATGCCGATCTCCGTCCTCGAGTTCCACTCGCCCTCGGCAGCGATGGCCAATGCCCCCACCCTTCCCGGGGCGCGCGGCACAATCTGGACCGTCGGCGCCCTGGTGGCCACCTGCTTCACCGTGGCGTGGCTGATCCCGATCGACCGCGTGGTCTCGGCGGGCGGCAAGGTGGTGTCGGTGGCGGCCACGGAAGTGGTGCAGCCGCTGGAGACCTCGATCGTGCGCTCGATCGACGTGCAGGAGGGCCAGGTGGTGCACAAGGGCGACGTGCTCGCCCAGCTCGACCCGACCGACACCACCGCCAACGTGGGCGCTTCTACGCAGCAGTCCGGCAGCTACCGTGCCGAGGTCGAGCGCCTGACCGCCGAGGCGGCGGGCAAGCCGTATCAGCCCACCGCCAGCGACCAGGCCAGCCAGGTCCAGGCCGCGATTTTCGCGCAGCGCAGCAGCGAGCACAGCTTTCGGCTGCAGAACTACCAGCAGAAGGTCGAGGGCTTCCAGGCCCTGGTGCAGCGTGACGAGCAGGACGGCGAGTTCTACAAGCAGCGCCTGGCGATCGCGACCAACGTCGCCAGCATGCGCGCCGAGCTGCAGCACGACGCGGTGGGCAGCAAGCTGAGCACGCTTCAGGCCCAGGACACGCAGGTCGAGGCGACCCGGTCGCTGGGGGCCGCGCTCCGCTCCGCGCAGCAGGACCGGGCGCAGCTCCAGGGCGCCTTGTCCGAGCGCGACGCCTACGAGCAGGAGTGGCGATCCAAGGTGTCGCAGGATCTCACGGAAGCCTCGCGCAGGCTGAGCGCATCGCAGGAGGAGCTCGCCAAGGCCGAGCTGCGCAGCCGTCTCGTGGTGCTCCGCGCCGGCCAGGACGGCGTGGTGCAGACCGTGGCCAAGGTGTCCGTCGGCTCCGTGATGGCCTCGGGCGACCAGTTCTTCACCCTGGTGCCGCTCAACTCGCCGCTCGAGGTCGAGGTCAACATCCCGGCCAGCGAGTCGGGCTACGTCCATGTCGGCGACAAGGTCAGCGTGAAGTTCTCGACGTTTCCGTCCACCCGCTACGGCGGCGCGAAGGGCACCATGCGTCTGGTCAGCGCCGACAGCTTCACCAGCGGTGACCAGCAGGGCCAGCGTCACGGGGCCGGTGGCCAGGGTCAGGACAGCGGCGGAACGCCGTTCTACCGCGGCAAGGTGACGATCGACGAGGTCACGCTGCACGACACGCCCAAGGGGTTTCACATCATCCCCGGTATGCCACTGACGGCGGACATCGAGATCGGCAAGCGTACCGTCGCCGGCTACCTGCTCGGCTCGATCCTGCCGGTCGCCCACGAAGGCATGCGCGAGCCGTGAGGTTGGCGTCTCGAACGCAGCCACGGCGCCGCGGCTGACATCATGGCGCTTGGCGACCGGCTGAACCGGCTGCTCTCCCCCGCAAACCAGCTCCGCAAGGCCGTCGGCCTTGCGGAGCGCGGCGACGTGTCTGGAGCTTTCCCTCTGCTGGCCAGGGCGGCTAGCGCGGGGCTGCCGGAGGCGCAGTTTCGGGTCGGCCGCGCCTATCTCGAGGGCGCGGGCGTGCCCAGCAGCCGGTCCGACGCGGCACGCTGGCTGGAGCTTGCCGCAGAGGCCGGGTGGGTCGAGGCGCAGAGTCTGCTTGCCACCTTATACCTGTACGGGCTGGTGGCCGATGTCACCGTCGCTACGCCCGGTACCAAGCTGTTCGCCGACGGACGCGTCGGCACCGGCCCGGATTTCACCCGTGCGGCACATTGGGCGCGTCCGGCTGCGGAAGCGGGATCGCCGGAAGCCCAGGCCCTGCTCGGCTACCTGCTGGTGTCCGGGACGGAGGAACTGCGCGACGTCGCGGCGTCGGACGCCTGGTACCGGCGTTCCGCCGATGCCGGGTGTGCGCAGGGCCAGCTCGGGCTGGGTCTCTCGATGCTGCGCCAGGCGGACGACACCGGCAGCCAGGTCAGGGCCGCGGTGGAGCTGGCCAAGGCGGCACATGCCGGGCTGCCGACCGCGCTCTATCTGCTCGGCGTGATGACCGAACGCGGTTCCGGCGTGCAGCAGGATGTCGCCGCGGCCTCCGAGCTGTACCGCCAGGCCGCGGAGAAGGGCGTGCGTTCCGGGCAGGCGCGCTGGGGCCTGGCGCTGATGGAGGGGCGCGGGGTGGCGCGCAACGTCGTCGAGGGCGAGTCCTGGCTGCGCCGCGCCGCGCTGGCGGGCGACACCGAGGCTGCCGCGCTGGTTGGCGACCTGTATGCCAAGGGCGGCGACCTGCCGCCGAACTACGCCGAGGCGGCACTGTGGTTCGGCCGCGCCGCGGAGGGCGGCCATGCCGCAGCGGCGCGCGCCCTGGGCCTGCTGTTCCTTACCGGCGCCGGGGTATCGCGCGACCCGGAGGAGGCGGCGCGCTGGTTCCGCCGCTCCGCCGATGCCGGCGACGGCCAGGCGCAGATGGACCTCGCCAACTTGGTGCTGTCCGGCAAGGCCGGCGAGGAGGACCGCGTCCGCATCCGCCAGTGGTTCGAGCAGTCCGCCGGCAATGGAGATCTGGTGGCCGCCTTCAATTTCGGCGTCTGCCTGGCCGAGGGCGTCGGCATCGAGCGCGACGACCGCCGCGCTGCCATGTGGCTGCGCCGGGCTGCGGACGGTGTGGTCAACGCCCAGTACTGGTATGCGCGGATGCTGGTCGAGGGGCGTGGCATCGACGCCAACGTCGAGGAGGGCCGCGCCTGGTTTGAGCGTGCCGCGCAGGCGGGAATGGCCGACGCGCAGGTGGCGCTGGCCGAGCTGGCGCTGAACGGCCGTGGCGGTCCGCGCGACCATCCCGCGGCGCTGCGCTGGTTCGAGCAGGCGGCCGGCCAGGGCCAGGTGGCGGCGATGTTCGCGGTGGGCGCGATGCATGGTGGCGGGCACGAGGTGCCGGAGAACCGTCCCGTGGCCGAGCAATGGTTCCGCAAGGCCGCTGAGCGCGGCCACGGCCACGCGCAGATGATGCTCGGCCGCTACCTGGCGCGTGGCCTCGCCGGGCGGCGCGATCCCGCGGAGGCTCGCGTGTGGCTGGAGCGCGCGCAGTCGCAGGGCGTGGCTGAGGCGGCTGCCGACCTGGCGCGCCTGTCCCCCGCGGGTGCAGGGCAGCGTGGCGCCGTGTCCTCACCTGTCGCTGCCCAGTAGGCGTAAGGGCTCGCCACGTGTGCTGGCGCCAGCAGGCTTTTAGGGTGAGGGGTGAAGCAAGCAAGGTTGAGGCTCTGCCTCAAACTCCGCCAAAGGCTCGCCTTTGGAATCCACTCCTTAAGGAAAGCCGGTCCAGGGGCGGCTCGCCCCTGGCGGGTCTGGGCAGAGCCCAGCCTTGCTTGCTGACAGGTCGATGCATTCGGCCATTGTCGTGACAGGCCCGGCGCAGTCCCGGCCCAACGCGGCTGGGCCGCGAGGGTGACGCCGTGGTGAGCGACACGGATCGCGCCACCTGGCTGCACTGGGCCCGCGGCCGTGCCGGCGATGCGCTGGAGCGCGGCCGTGCCGCCGAGCAGGGCGGCGCGCTCGACGAGGCGCGTCGCTGGCTGGAGCGGGCACGCCGGCTCGCCCCGACCGACGCGACGGTGGCTGTCTCGCTCGGTGGCCTGCTGTTGCGCCAGGGTGATCCCGAGGCGGCGGCGCGCGTGCTGCGGCCGGTCGCCGACGCCCATGATCTGCGCGAGGCCTGGAGCGGCCTGGCGGTGTGCGCCCTGCAGCAGGGCCAGGCGGCGGCGGCGGCGCTCGCGCTGGGCGTGCTGCTGTCGCGCCACTCGCCCGACGAGGCGGCGGCGATGCTGGCCGGGCTGGTGGTGACGCGCGCCGGCCTGCCAGGCTGGTGTGGCGTGTGCGGCGACGGCCGGCTGTGGCCGCCGCAGCCGCCGGACGTGAAGGTCGTCCTGGACGGCGTGGCGCTTGGCGGCGACGCGACGCTGGACACTCTGCCCGCGAGGTGGCGCGCCGGGCAGGTGCTCACCGTGGAGCACGCGGGCGTACCCCTTCTCGGCAGCCCGATCGACCTCACGGCGATCGCCCGGGTGGAGGGCATGGTCGAGGCCCGCGACGGCGGCGTGGTTGGCTGGGCGTGGCACCCCGCCGACCCCGACCGCGAGCCGGAGCTGCGGGTGCACCGCGCCGATGGCATCACATGGCCGCTGCAGGCCGCCGACCTCTCGATCACCGTGGAGGGGGCGGCGCCGCTGTCACGGCCGCGCGGCTTCGCGGCGGGCGCGGAGGCGCTGCGCAGCTTGGCGCTTGCCGGACCGGTGCGCGTCACCGACGCGGCCGGGCGCGACCTGACCGGCAGCCCGCTGGACCCCGGGCTGGAGGCGCGCGTGGCGTGCGGCGCGCAGGCGGCGGCGGACTGGGCGCCCTGCTGGGCCGACCTCGCCGCCCCGCCGGCAGTGCGCGGGCGCCGTGCGGCGCAGGTCGACGTCGTGGTCCCGGCCTACCGCGGCCTGCGCCGCACGCTCGACTGCCTGGAGAGCGTGCTGGCGACCCTGCCCGCGGGGAGCCGGCTGCACGTGGTGGACGACACCTCGCCGGACCGTGCCCTGGTCGCGGCGCTGGGCGAGATGGCGCGGGCGCGGCGCATCCGGCTGATCCGCCAGCCGCACAATACCGGTTTTCCCGGTGCGGCCAATGCCGGGCTGCGCGCGGCGGCCGGGCGCGACGTGGTGCTGCTCAACAGCGACACCCTGGTCCCCCCGGGCTGGCTGGAGCGGCTGCGCGAGGCCGCGCATTCCGCGCCCGACATCGGCACCGCGACCCCGCTGTCCAACGACGCCACGATCTGCTCCTACCCGTCGCGCGAGCGGGTCAACGTGGTGCCCGACCTCGACGCCACCCGGCGCATGGCGCGGCTCGCGGCGGTGGCCAACGCCGGCGAGGTGATCGACATCCCGACCGGGCACGGCTTCTGCCTCTACATCCGGCGCGACTGCCTCGACGTCACCGGTCTGCTGCGCGAGGATTTGTTCGCCCAGGGCTACGGCGAGGAGAACGAGTTCTGCATGCGCGCGGCGCGTCGCGGCTGGCGGCACGTCGCGGTGCCGGGCGCCTATGTGGGCCACGTCGGCGGCGCCAGCTTCGGCATGGCGGGGGCACACCTGGTGCGGCGCAACCTCGTGGTGCTGAACCGCCTGCACCCCGGCTACGACGCGCTGGTGGCGGCCCACGTCGCCGCCGACCCGCTGTTCCCCGCGCGGCGGCGCATGGACGTGGCGCGCTGGAAGCAGGGCCGGGTGGCGGCGGGCGCCGCGCTGCTGGTGACGCACGAGGGCGGCGGCGGGGTGGAGCGCGTGGTGCGCGAACGCTGCGAGTCGCTGCGCGCGGCCGGGCTGCGGCCGATCGTGCTGCGCCCGGCGGGCGGGACGTGCCTGGTGTCGGAGCAGGCCGGCAGCGATGCCGCCTCGCCCGATGCCTTCCCCAACCTGCGCTACCGGCTGCCCGCGGAGCTGCCGGCGCTGCTGCGGCTGCTGCGCGGCGAGCGGGTGCTGCACGCCGAGCTGCACCACCTGCTCGGCCATCATCGCGCGGTGCTGGCCCTGTGCCGCCGCCTGGGCGTACCGTACGATATCTATGTCCACGACTATGCGTCGTTCTGCCAGCGCATCGCCCTGGTCGGGCCGGGGCGGCGCTACTGCGGCGAGCCGGACCTGGCGGGCTGCGAGGCGTGCGTCGCCGATCTCGGGACCAACCTCGAGGAGGAGATCGCGATGCCGGCGCTGCTGGCGCGCTCCGCCGCAGAGCTGGAGGGCGCGCGCACGGTGATCGCGCCCTCGGCCGACGCGGCGTCGCGCCTGCGCCGACATTTTCCCCAGGTGCGGGCGGGCGTGCAGCCCTGGGAGGACGAGGCAGGGCTGCCGCCGATGCGCGCGCCTCGCCCCGGGGCACGCCTTCGGGTGTGCGTGGTGGGCGCGATCGGCCTGGAGAAGGGCTACGACGTGCTGCTGGCCTGCGCGCGCGATGCGGCGGCACGGGCGCTGCCGCTGGACTTCGTCGTGGTCGGGCCGAGCATCGACGACGAGCGGCTGATGCGGGCAGGGCCGGTGTTCGTGACCGGCGACTACCGCGACGCCGAGGTGGACGCGCTGATCCGCGCGCAGCATTGCGACCTGGGGCTGCTGCCGTCGATCTGGCCGGAAACCTGGTGTTATACATTGACGCACATGATGCGGGCAGGGCTGGGCGTGGCGGCATTCGACCTCGGGGCACCCGCGGAGCGCATCCGCCGCACCGGCCGCGGCTGGCTGCTGCCGCTGGGCCTGCCGGCCGGTGCGGTGAACAATGCCCTGCTCTCGCTGCCACGGGTTGCGGAGCACAACCGCCCATCGCACTCTCCGGCCGCCGTCCCGCCCGGACGCTGATCGTGTGCCTGCGTGAAAGAGATCGCCCATGTCCGACGCCGCCGCCGCCGCCTCCCAGCGGGTGATCACCGAGCTTAAGGTGTCCGGCCACCTGATGACGCTCGACAGCGGCGTGTTCTGCCTGTTCTACGCGCCCGGCTCCACGCCGCCGAGCAGCGCCACCGGGCTGCCCGGGGTGCGGCTGTCGCTGCCGCCCGAGCTGGGGGCCCAGGGCGCGAGGGCGGGTGCGTTGTCGATCAGCACGTTCCGCGAGGATGGCTGGCTGGGCGGGCGGGACAGCGCCGCCCTGATCCGCGTGGCGCACGGTCCGGCGCAGGTCCTGGTCACCGTGTACCAGGACGCTGATGGCCTGCACGAGGCCCCGCGGCTGCAGGTGATGCGGCTGAGCGGCGGTCCCGACGAGGCCGCGCCGGCACAGGCCGCGGCCCCGGCGGCCCCGCCGTCCGCAGCAGGCCACAACGCCGGCGAGACGGAGCAGCGCCGCTCGGGCCCGGAGCCGGCTGCGCACGGCGAGACCGGGCAGGCCACGCCCGGCCAGGACACGCCCGGGCAGGCCGACCCTGCTCAGGCGGACGCTGCGCAGGGGGGTACCGCCCTGTCCACGCAGGCACCGCTGCCCGGGATCACGCCGGCGGAGGCCGAGGTCGCGGCCCACGTGCAGGGCCGCGGCGACGTGCTGACCCGGCTCGACGAGTGGATGGGCGAGCGCGGCAGCCAGCGCTGGATCGAGGGTTTCGCGATCGCCCCCCGCCAGCCCGTGACCCGCGACGACATCGAGTACCAGGCGGTGCTCGGCCGCGGCTGGCTGTCGCCCTGGTCCGACGGTGGGCACTACTGCGGCAGCCGCGGCATGGCGCTGCCGATCCTGGGCCTGCGGGTGCGGCTGCGCGGCGACGCGGCGGAGCGGTTCGACTGCCGCGTGTCCGCCACCTTCGTGGACGGCACCGCGATCGGCCCGACCGACACCGGCGAGGCGTGCGAGGCGGAGAGCCTCGCGCCCCTGGAAGCTTTCCACGTCGAGATCGCGCCGAAGCAGGCGCTCGCGGCGGCCGCCTCCACCCCGGCAGCCCTGGTCCCGGTTCCCGCCGGGTCCGACGTCGCCGCGCCGGCCGCCGCACAGCGTGCCCCTGCCGCGCCTCGTCCTGCGGCGGCAGCCCCGGCGCAGGAGCCCGAGCCGTCCCGACCGGTGCGCAGGCCGGCCCGCGCCACCTTCAAGCCGGCGCCGCCGCCGCGCGGCAAGCCCGCGCCCGTCGGCCGCGGCAAGCGATAAGGACAGGACTCCGATCCCGGCGCGTGGCCCCGCCGCGTGCCGGGCTGGAGGCAGAGCCATGCGCTACCTGTTCGTCCACCAGAACTTCCCGGCGCAGTTCCTGCACTTGGTGCGCCGCCTCGTCGCCGAGAACCGCCACGACGTCGTGTTCATCAGCGAGGCCAACGCCAACCAGATCCGCGGCGTGCGCAAGGTCGTCTACCAGATGCCGCGCGGCCTCAACGCCGAGGCGCACCGCGACGCGCAGGAGTTCGAGCTGGCGATGCTGCGCGCCGAGGCGGTGGCGCGCACCGCCGCCAACCTCAAGGCGCTGGGCTACGAGCCCGAAGTCATCATCGGCCACCACGGCTGGGGCGAGCTGCTCAACATCGCCGACGTCTGGCCCGACGTGCCGCTGCTCGGCTACCAGGAGTTCTACTACCGCGTGAGCGGCACCGACGTCGGCTTCGACCCGGAGTTCCCGACGCCGGTGGCCGCCCTGTCGCGGGTGCGGGCGAAGAACGCCGTGAACCTGCTGACCCTGACCAACCCGGGCCATGGGCAGTCGCCGACCGTCTTCCAGCGCTCCACCTACCCGGACTGGGCGCAGTCCAACATCACCGTCCTGCCGGAGGGGGTGAACCTCGAACTCTGCCGTCCCGACCCGGGGGCCGCGCAGCGCCCGTTCGCGCTGGGCGAGTTCACCGTGCCGCCGGGCGCAGCACTGCTGAGCTACGTGTCGCGCGACCTGGAGCCGTACCGTGGTTTCCACATCCTGATGCGCGCCCTGCCGCGGCTGCTGCGCGAACGGCCGGACCTGCACGTGGTCATGGTCGGTGGCGACGGGGTGTCGTACGGCGCGCGGCTGGCGGAGGGCACCTGGAAGGAGCGGCTGCTCGGCGAGGTCGGGCCGCTTGACCCGCAGCGGGTGCTGTTCCCGGGCCGGCTCGACTACGACAGCTACATCCGGCTGCTGCAGCGCTCGGACTGCCACGTGTACTTTACCTACCCGTTCGTGGCGTCCTGGTCGCTGCGCGAGGCCCTGGCGTGCGGCTGCGCCGTGGTGGCGAGCGACACCGCGCCGGTGCTGGAGTTCGTCACCGACCGCGCGACCGGGCTGCTGTCGCCGTTCCTCGACCCGGCGGCGCTGGCGGAGCGGGTGCTGGAGATGCTGGAGGACCGGGAAATGGCGGCGGGGCTGCGCCGCTCCGCGCGGGCGCACGCTGAGGCGACGCTGTCGATGCCGGCCTACCTGGATGCCTACGAGGCGCTGATCGGCCGGGTCGTCGCCGGCTGACACCGGACTCCGTGCTGTGCGAACAGTAAGGCAGGCAAGGTTGAGGCTCTGCCTCAAACTCCGCCAAAGGCTCGCCTTTGGAATCCATTACTTAAGTAAATTGGTGTCCAGAGGCCTTGGCCTTTGGCGGGTCTGGGCGGAGCTGCCAAAGGTTCCGATGATCCGCTTGGATCGTTGGAATGGCAGCGGAGGGAGAGCCCAGCCTTGCTTTCTCATGGGCCAAGGATTCCGGCCGCCAGCATGAGGCTGGCACGCAGGGCGAGGCGCGCTACCGCCGGATCGGGATCTCGTCGAACACGGCGTGCGCCAGGTCGACCAAGTGGCCGGCGGAGAGCGGAAAGCCGGCGCGCTCGGCGTCCTGCGCCAGAGTCAGCAGGCGATCCGACAGCACCAGCGGGCTGACCTGGTGGTCCGACAGCGGCGTGACGACCGGGGTGGCGAAGCCACGGAACGCGAGCTGGGTCATGCAGGTCATAGGTTTTTCCTTGCCGCTCGGCCTGTATTGGCCGCGGCACGATCCTGGCCCAGCCATGCTTTCCCCAAGGTTAACGCGCCTGACCGAATCACTCGCCGGCGGGTCGGTGCGATCGTCACCCCTGTGCCGGACCCGACCCGTGGCAGGGGCATCGCGGGAACAGGCGCCGCGCCTGTCCCCCGTGGCGCGCCTAGACGCAGGCGGCCTCCTGGGCCACCCTCGCGGTGCCGGTCAGCGCCAGGACGCGCAGCGAGGAGGCCAGCGGGCGCTGCGGGTCGCGCGCCGCGTCGACGTCGGCGATCAGCGAGGACAGCGTCTGCCGCCGGCCCTGCGCCATCGCCGACAGCGCCGCCCAGAACTCCGGCTCCAGCGCCACGCTGGTGCGGTGGCCGGCCAGGGTGAAGGACCGCTTGACCAGGGCGCGGATGATTCTCATTGCAGTTCCTCGGAGTGTGTCATGTGACGGGGATCGACCACGCGGTCGAAGGTTTCGGCATCGATATCGCCCGATGCGAGCGCCGCCTCGCGCAGCGTCTGCCCGCGCACATGCGCCTCGTGCGCGATGTGGGCGGCCCGGTCGTAGCCGATGACCGGGGCCAGCGCAGTCACCAGCATCAGCGACCGGTCCAGCAGCTCCGCGATCCGTGTCCGGTTCAGCTCGGTGCCCTCGATCGTGTAGCGGCGGAAGGTGCCGCTCACGTCGGCGAGGCGCCGCGCCGAGTTCAGGACGTTCATGATGATGACCGGGCGCATCACGTTCAGCTCGAAGTTGCCCTGCGCGCCCGCGAACGCGACGGCCGCGTCCTCGCCGATCACCTGGGTGCAGACCATGACCATGGCCTCGCACTGCGTCGGGTTGACCTTGCCCGGCATGATCGACGAGCCCGGCTCGTTCTCCGGCAGGATCAGCTCGCCCAGGCCGCAGCGCGGGCCCGAGCCCAGCCAGCGCACGTCGTTGGCGACCTTCATCAGCGCCACCGCGACGCCGCGCATCGCCGCCATCGAGGCCACCATCGCGTCGAGCCCGCCCAGCGCCGCGAACTTGTTGGGCGCGGTGCGGAACGGCTGCCCGGTCAGCTCGGCAATCGACGCCGCGATGGCCTCGGCGAAGCCGGCCGGGGCGTTCAGCCCGGTGCCGACCGCGGTGCCGCCGGCCGCCAGCTCCAGCAGGCCGTCCTGCGACGCGCGCAGCCCGGCAATCGAGTGGCGGAGCTGGTGCGCGTAGCCGGACCACTCCTGGCCGACGGTGAGCGGCACCGCGTCCTGCAGGTGGGTGCGGCCGATCTTGACCACGTCCGCCCACAGCACGGCCTTGGCCTCGATCGCCGCCGCGAGCTGCTCCAGCGCGGGCAGCAGGACGTGCTCGATCTCCAGCCGCGCCGCGATGTGCATCGCAGTCGGGAACGTGTCGTTCGAGGACTGCCCCATGTTGCAGTCGTCGTTGGGGTGCACCGGCTTCTTGGAGCCGATGGCGCCGCCCATGAGCTGGATGGCGCGGTTCGAGATCACCTCGTTGCAGTTCATGTTCGACTGCGTGCCGGACCCGGTCTGCCAGACGTAGAGCGGGAACTCCGCGTCGAGCCGGCCCGCGATCACCTCGTCGGCGGCCCGGCACATGGCGTCGCACTTCTCGCGGGGCAGGCGGCCAGCTTCGGCGTTGACCAGGGCGGCGGCCTTCTTCACCACGGCCATGGCGTGCGCGACCTGAGCCGGCATGATGTCGCGGCCGATCGAGAAGTGGATCAGGCTGCGCGCGGTCTGCGCCCCCCAGTAACGGTCGGCGGGGACCTCGACGCGGCCCATGCTGTCGCTCTCCCAGCGCGTGCCGGTGGCGTCGATCCCGATCGGCACCTCCGGGAGGGAGTGCGCGTCGGGGAAGCGGGGGCCAGAGGCCATCGTGCGAAGCTCCGTTCTGCCGTTCCCGCTCCAGCTACGGGCGGTTGCGGTATTTGGATGCGTTCGATCACGACGGCCAGGCAGATTCTGTGTGGCGGACGCTAGGCAGCAAGCAAGGCTGGGCTCTGCCCAGATCCGCCAGGGGGGAAGCCCCCCTGGACCGGCTTTTCTTAAGTATTGGATTCCAAAGGCCTGCCTTTGGCGGAGTTTGAGGCAGAGCCTCAACCTTGCTTCCTGCCTCGCCTGCGGCGACCCCGGGCAAGCCGGCCCACCGCCAACGAAAACAGGAGGCAACCGTCAGGTCACCTCCCGCCTCCATCGGCACGATGCCAGCCTGGCGGCAGGGCCGGGGCCCCGCCGCCGCGCAGGTCAGTGTTGCGGCATCAGGGCGCGGGCCTCCTTGATGGAGCCCGCGCACGCGCCGTCGCCCTTGGCGTTCTGGTCCACCGCACGCTGCAGCGCGGCCTTGGCCTGCGACACCTTGTCCTCCGACGCCATCGACGCGCCGCTGGAGCCCTTGCCGTTGTCCATGGCCGCCTGCTGCGCCATCGTCGGCTTGCCCGCGGACTGCCGGCGCACGTCGGCCGCCGAGGTCGCGACCTGGCCGCTCGCCACCGGGTCCTTGGCTTGGCCGCCGGCGCCGCCCGCCACCCCGCCCACCGTGCCGGGCGAGCCGCCGCCGACCAGGCTGGCGCCGCCGCCCTGCTTGCGGTCCGAGGCGCTGCTGTCGGCCTGCTTCGCCCCGTCCTTGCCGACCTGCTGGCCGTTGTCGGGCTCGGACACAGGCGCGCCCAGGCCATTCATCGTGCCGAGCTGCTTGCCGAGCTGGGCGATGTCGTCGGTGCACGGACCCGCAGCCCATGCCGCCGGTGCGAGCGCGAGCGCGGCCGAAAACGCAACCCCGCAGATGATGTAGGTTTGACGCATGAAGTCCCCCCAGGTGTTTTGCCGTCAACGTCGTGCAACCGGCCGAGTTCGAAACGATCGGTAAAACCCGGGGATATCAGTCCCGGCCCGCCCCGGCCCGCCGCTCAGGCGAGGCGGCCCGCCGCCCAGCGCGCGGCGTCGGCCACCACCGGGTCCGGGTCCTCGGTCAGCCGCTCTGCGGCGCCGCGCAGGCCGGGGTCGGCGGAGTTGCCCACCGCGTTGAGCACGTTGCGCACGAAGCGCCCGCGCCCGATCCGCTTCACCGGCGAGCCGGCGAACAGCGCCCGGAACCCGGCGTCGTCGAGCGCGGCCAGGGCGTCGAGCCGCGGCGCCGCCAGGTCCTCGCGCGCACGCAGCCCCGCCGGCGCGGGCGCGTGGGCGAACCGGTTCCACGGGCAGGCCGCCAGGCAGTCGTCGCAGCCGTAGACGCGGTTGCCGAGCTTCGGCCGCAGCGCCAGCGGGATCGGCCCGCGGTGCTCGATCGTCAGGTAGGAGATGCAGCGCGTCGCATCGAGCCGGTACGGCGCCGGGAACGCATCGGTCGGGCAGGCAGCGAGGCAGCGCGTGCACGACCCGCAGCCGCCCGCCGGTGCCGGCTCCGGAGGCAGCTCCAGCGTGGTGTAGACCTCGCCGAGCAGCAGCCAGGAGCCGTGCTCGCGCGAGACGAGGTTGGTGTGCTTGCCCTGCCAGCCCAGCCCCGCCTGCTCTGCCAGCGGCTTCTCCATCACCGGCGCGGTGTCGACGAACACCTTGACCCCGGCGCCGAAGCGGGACGAGACGAACTGCGCCAGGTGCTTGAGCATCCCCTTGACCACGTCGTGGTAGTCGCGGTTGCGGGCGTAGACAGAAATGTTGCCGCGGTCGGGGCGCGCCAGCGTGGCCAGCGGATCGCCCTCGGGCGCGTAGGACAGCCCGAGCGCCACCACGCTGCGCGCCTGTGACCACAGCGCCTGCGGGTGCGAGCGCTCGGCCTGCCGCTCGGCGAGCCAGCCCATGTCGCCGTGCTGCCCAGCGGCGACGAACGCGGCCAGGCGCTCGCGGGCCTCGGGCGCCAGAGCAGCCGGCGCGAAGCCCACGGCGTGGAAGCCCAACGCCAGCGCGCGATTACGGATCAGGGTTTGGGGGGTCATCGGAGAAAGGAAGGCCAGGGCTCTGCCCTGGACCCGCCAGGGGCAGCGCCCCTGGACCGGCGCAACTTAAGCGCTGCGGCACATCGGATGGGGCGTGCCTCCGTGTGCGCCGGTCCAGGGCGGCTCGCCCTGGCGGGTCCAGGGCAGGGCCCTGGCCTTGCCTTCAGCCCGGCTGCGACGTCTTGGCCCCGGTGAGCGGCATCGGCACATAGCGCACGCCGTCGCTGCCCTGGATCAGCATCAGCACGGCCTTGCGATCCTGCTTGCGGATCGCGTCCACGCGGCTTCGCAGCTCGGCCGGCGAGTTCACCGCCTGCTGCTGCACCTCGACGATGACGTCGCCCGCCTTGAGGCCATGCTCCGCCGCCGGCCCGGTCTTGTTCACGTCGGTGACCACGACGCCCTTCTGGTCGGAGCCGAGGCTGAACTTCTGCCGCGCGTCGTCGGTGATAGGCGCCACCTTCATGCCGAAGTCGGACAGCTCGGAGACGGCGGAGGCGGACGGCTTCTTCGTGCCTTCGCCAGCCCCGCCGGCGTCGGCCATCTTGGTCTCGGACGGCATCTCCGCGACCTTGACCTGGAGCATCTGGTCGCGGCCGTCGCGCCACACCTCGACCGGCACGGACTCGTCGATCGCCGTCTCGGCCACCACGCGCGGCAGCGTCTTCAGCTCCTTGATGTCCTGGTTGTTGAACTTGAGGATGACGTCGCCGCCCTTGATATGCGCCGCGTCCGCCGGGCCGCCGTCGTTGACGCCCGCGACCATGGCGCCGTCGGTGCCCTTCAGCCCGAGGCTGTCGGCAAGGTCCGGCGTGACCTGCTGGATGCGCACGCCGAGCCAGCCGCGGCGGGCGTGGCCGTACTCGCGGAGCTGGGCGACCACGGTCTTGGCGGCGTTGGCGGGGATGGCGAAGCCGATGCCGATCGAGCCGCCGGACGGCGAGTAGATCGCCGTGTTGATGCCGATCACCTCGCCCGCCATGTTGAACAGCGGGCCGCCGGAGTTGCCGCGGTTGATCGGCGCGTCGGTCTGGATGAAGTCGTCGTACGGGCCCTGGTGGATGTCGCGGCCGCGCGCGGAGACGATGCCCGCGGTCACGGTGCCGCTCATCGCATAGGGGTTGCCGATCGCGAGCACCCAGTCGCCGACCCGGGGCGCGTCGCTGTCGCCGAACGGCACCTGCACCAGCTTGTGGTCAGTCTTGATCTGCAGCACGGCGAGGTCGGCGCGGTCATCGTGGCCGAGCACCTTCGCCTTGACCGTGGTGTTGTCCTGCAGCGTCACCGTGACGCTGGTGCCGCCCTCGATCACGTGGTTGTTGGTGACGATGATGCCGGCGCCGGCATCGATGATGAATCCCGAGCCGACGCTCTGGGTATGGCGCGGCTGGTCGGGGCTGGCGTCGCTGTCATCGTCGCCGCCCTGGGGGCCGCGGCCATGGTTCTTGTTCATGAAATCCTTGAAGAACTTCTCGAACGGCGAGCCGGGCGGGAACACCGGCATCTCCGGGCCGCCGCCGCCATGTCCGGGCGGCAGGCCCATCGCGGACTCCGCCGGCATGTCCTGGGTCGAGGAGATGTTGACCACGGCAGGCAGCAGCGAGGCGGCCAAGTCGGCGAAGCTGTCGGGCGCGCCGCGGGCCTGGGCGAAGGGGGAGAGGCCGGGGGCCGCGGGCAGGGAGAGCACGCACCCGAGTGCGATGGCGCGGACCGTGTGACGCATGGCGGGTGGCTCCCTCTTTGCCAGGATACTGCGCGCGGGCCCGGACGGGCAGCAAGCGGCATGGCGAGACGCGCAGATGGGGGGACACGGCCACGGCCCAAGATGGCGGCGGCGAAGAAGGCGCACGTGCGTCATGGGCGCCGTCCATGAAGGACTGCCAGGAAGCAAGGCTGGGCTCTGCCCAGACCCGCAAAGGGTCCGAGGACCCTTTGATCCCTTGACTTAAGTAGGGAATTCCAAAGGCGAGCCTTTGGCGGGGTCCCCGCTTTCAGGTAGGGGGGCAGAGCCCCTGGCCTTGCCTGCCTGCCTACTCCCCCGGCAGCCCCTTGAGCAGCGTCAGGATGCCGTCCTCCGGCGTGAGCACCAGCCGGTCCTTCGGCCCGAACGCCGCGCGGTACGCCGCCAGCGTGCGCCAGATCGCGAAGAACGCCGGGTCGCGCCCGTAGGCCGCGGCGTAGATGCCGTAGGCCGTCTGCTCGCCCTCGCCGCGCAGCTTGTCCGCCGTGCCCCGCGCGTCCGCGAGCAGCACGGTGCGGTCACGGTCGGCGTCGGCGCGGATGCGGGCGCTGGCCTCCGCCCCTTCGGCGCGGGCCTGCTTGGCGACGCGCTCGCGCTCGGACTGCATCCGGCTCAGGATCGCCTCGGTGTTCTCCGCCGGCAGGTCGGCGCGGCGGATGCGCACGTCCTCGACGTGGATGCCGAAGCCGGCCATCTCGCCGTCCACCTCGGTGCGGATCAGGCCCATGATGCGGCCGCGCTGGGCGGAGAGCACGTCGAGCAGGGTCTCGCGCCCGAGCACACGGCGCAGGCTCGACTCCACCACCGAGGCGAGCCGGCCGCGGATGCCCTCCTCCGACGGCCCGACGGCCTGGTAGTAGCGCAGCGGGTCGGTGATCCGGTAGCGGGTGAAGCTGTCGACGATCAGGCGGCGCTGGTCGCCCAGGATCACCTCCTCGCCGGGCGTGTCGTAGTCGAGCAGGCGGCGGTCGAAGGCGATCACGGTCTGGATGAACGGCACGCGCGCCTGCAGGCCGGGCTCGGTGATGACGCGCACCGGGCGGCCGAACTGGGTGACGAGCGCCTGCTCTGTCTGGCGCACGGTGAACAGGCTGGCGGTGACGAGCAGCACGGCGGCGAAGCTCAGCGCCACCAGCGGCAGCAGAAGGCGCGGCCAGGGGACGGGGTTCATGGCGCCGCTCCTGCGAACGTGACAACGGGCGTAGCGAAGGTCGCCGCGTCCGCGCGTGGCCCGGCCGCGGCGGAGGGCGCGGGCGCGCCGGGAGCGGTGGCCCCCGGAGTTGGAACGGCCCCTGGCGCCGGGACCCCCGGACCCGCGCCGGGCGGCGGGGCGCCGGCGCCCGGCAGCGACAGGCCGGGCAGGCCGAGGAACGGCAGCAGGCCGCGCACCCCGTCGGCGACCACGATGGTCGGCGTGCGGCTCAGCACGTCCTGCATCGCCTCCAGGTAGAGGCGGCGCAGCGTCACCTGCTTCGCGGTGGCGTAGGCGGATTGCACGCTGGTGAAGCGCTGCGCCTGGCCGGTGGCCGTGGCGATCGAGGCCTGGCGGTCGCCATCGGCAGCCGCCGTGATCGAGGCCGCCTCGCCGCGGGCGCGCGGCACGATGTCGCGTGCGTAGGCCTGGGCCTCGTTGCGCATCCGCTCCGCGTCGGTATTGGCGCGCTGCACGTCGCGGAAACTCTCGATCACGGCGGGCGGCGGGTCGACGCGCTGGAGCTGGATCTGGCTGATCTCCACGCCGCTGCCGTAGGCGTCGAGGATCGCCTGCACGCCGGTGCGCACCGAGGTCTCGATGCTGGCGCGGCCTTCCGTGAGCGCGGACTGGATCGCGGTGCGGCCGAGCACCTCGCGCATCACGCTCTCCGCGGCGGCGCGCACCGTGGCGGCGGGGTTGCGGGTGTTGAACAGGTACGCCTGGGCGTCGCTGATGCGCCAGAACACCGCGTAGCTGATGTCGATGATGTTCTCGTCGCCGGTGAGCATCTGGCCCTCGGCCGCGGGCGCCGGGGTGTGCGACGAGCGGGAGGTGGCGAACGGCACGCGGAAGCCGGTGACGCCGGAGCGCGCGTCGGGGCCGCCGTCGGTCTCCGCGTCGTCGGTGGCGCCGTCGCCGATCTCGATGCGGTTGACCACGGTGACCGAGGGCCGCAGCACGGTCTCCACCGGCCAGGGCAGGTGGTAGTTCAGGCCGGGCGCCGTGGTGCGGTCGTAGGCGCCGAAGCGCAGCACCACGCCCTGCTGGTCGGGCTGCACCTGGTAGATGCCGCTCGCCAGCCACAGCGCCGCCAGCACCGCCGCCGCGGCGGCGGCGCCCCGACCGCCGGCGAAGCCCTGCCAGTCGCCGCCCCGCCCGCCGTTTCGCCCATCATCGCCCTGGCCGCTGTCTCCGCGCCCACCGCCTGGGCCGCCGCCAAGCCCGCTCTGGCGCAGCCGGCGCAGCATGTCCTGGGCGCGGGCGCGGGCGCGCTCGAACTCCTCGCCGCCGATGCGTGGGCCGGGTTTCGGGCCGGGCCGGCGGTCCGGGGCAGGGGCGGGGCCCCAGGGGTCGTTCGGCTCGACGTCCCTTGGCCGCCTGGGTGGGGTGGGAGAAGAGCCCCCTGTGCTCCAGGGTCCGTCATCCGAAGGCATTCTGGTCGCCCGATCCGCTGTGCCGGCCGCGCCGGGGTAGGCGCGAAGCTGGCACGCGCGGCGGGCGCGTCAAGGCCGGAGGCAGGAAGCAAGGTTGAGGCCCCTCCTTTAAGCAGGGGCCTCAAACTCCGCCAAAGGCTTGCCTTTAGAGTCCACCCGCGCTCGATCTGCAACATGCTGATGACAAGCTCCGCGATCGTCACGCGATTGCCGTAGAGGTGGGAGGGTTTCGGGGGCAGGTATCGGGGGCTCCGGTCGGAACAGCAGGCCGCGGGCGGGAGCCGCGATCCATGGGGACAGGCGCTCGGCCAGGGCGTAGTTGTGCTCGCGGTGTTCGGCTCGGCGGATCGCCCAGAAGGTCGTCTCGACGGGCGGGCTTGCCCCGGTCGGGGTATCCGTTTGTTCCTAACCTGGACAATGACGCGCAGGCGTTCGGGTTGAGCCATCGCCCGGTTTGAGGCCGTCTGGATCGGCTGGCAAAGACAGGCGAGGGATCAGGCGTGCCGAAAACCTATGTTTGTAGGACGGACAGGCACAGGCGGGGTTCCTGTGGGTCAGGCGACTTGGTGGACCTGCCACACTACTTTACAAAAGTCCTCCGCCTCCGCTGGCTACGGACAAAGGCTATCAGCTATTTTTAGTTGATAATTCTCCGGCAAAGAGGGTTCCAGCAACCGGGGAAGATGCTTTCACCTTCCCCAATCACTAGTCTATGCTTCAAGCCACAACAGTGTAAAACTAATCAAATCTGTCGTACACGAGATGATGGCACTCTGAGCTTAGTAGCTGGAAGGCTACTGTGCCGCCTCGGATGCCATCTCTTTCAGCCGGTTAGCTGCCTGACCATCAACCACACCGTATCGCCTGACGTAACGCTCAGAAATAGACTCATAGAGAGCGACGCTGGAAGCCATCAAGAACAGCGCCAACAGGAAACGGAGAAACTCGCTACCGACTTGGTAGCTCGCTGTCAGATCCTCGGCAACATAAAGCAGCGCACCGGCCGCCAAAACGTATAACATAACAAAACTTCATGGCAATCCATAGGACAAGATGACAGTTCCTGGCGGCATGGTGCGCATAGTGCGTTCCTTAACTGACGGCGTAAACCGCATGATGAGTGGTAGGGTCGATATAGCCCTTCGTGAAGTCTACGGTGCCACCAGTAGCCGTCAGGTTCCACCCAGCCGCGAAAGTGCTCGCGGTCGGGCTGGTAGCCGACCCAACGGCGTTTTTCATCGCGTTCGGCGGGACGCCGCCGTTTCCAAACTCGTCTGACATCGTCAACGCTGCGTAGTTGGCGGCATGCAAGATTGAGTCGTAGGCGGCAACCTCATCCGCGTCAGGACTTGCGATAAGCGCGGTGCATGTTCTCACGACAGCGATGGCGGAGGCGGTGCCCATGATCGCGAAAACCAACTTACTCGATCTGGCGGCATAGGCCGCCACCGCTCCTATACCGGCAGCGGTCGCAACTATCGTGCAAGCACCACCATAGGCAGTGATCTTGGCAAAACCAAGAGCCGCGTTACCGGGTGGGGTCTCCATGTGAATAGTCTTTAGCGTAATATTAAGCTGGGTCGTGAGATCACGCACTGCCGCCGATTCGCTGCCGTTGTTCAGGTCGGTTCCTATCATCGTCCAGACCGGATTACCCTGCATTGCGGCGACAACGGTATTGTAATTGGCGTCGGCTCCGCTTCCGGCGTAGTCACCGCGTTCATCGCCTTGCTGACCAGCAAATATATCACCACCCGGACCACCGCCCCCAAAGCCGGGCAGTCCCGCCAGAGTGCCTTCAGGATCTGTCGGGGGATTATATTGTAGGACGCCAGGAGGAGGGGGGTAGATTACCATATACCGAGAGTTCGATATTTGGCTGCACTAGCATTGCCGTCGTTGGCACAAGAAACGACAGCGATGCGCTACTTGGTGCCGCGAGGGCCGAGATCGTGTTCTGGTCTGTTGGAATCACGTAAGGGTCGGAGTTAATCATTTTTAGCTCCTATACGCCAGCAAGAACGCAGGCGTATGTCATTATGGCGGTATCCCGATCCGCTGAACAGTCAGCGGATCTCGTATTTAACATCGACGGCAGCGCGCTGTGATCCGGCCAAGGAAAAGGGTCGAGGCAGCGCACGCCAGAAGGTAAAGCGTCGTGCCCGCGCTTACCTGTCATCCTCGACCTTAAAGCGTGGTGCCACCAGAATGAACGCCTTACGCGCGCGTCGCCTCACGGATTTCGTCGGCCAACATGCCGAGGTTGCTGTTACTTAAGTAAAGCCGGTCCAGGGGCGGCTCGCCCCTGGCGGATCTGGGCGGAGCCCAACCTTGCTTGCTGCCCCGCGCGTACCACCGTTGGCACGCGGCGCGGCGCGGGCCATATCTGCCGCGGGGAACGCGGTGTTCCCGTGCCGGAGACCGCCCGCCCATGGCCGAGCCAGACGTCGAGACCCTGCGCGACATCCTGCGCGGGATCGCAGCCCCGGGGAGCGCGCAGGACATCGTGGCCGCCGGCCTGGTGGAGAGCATCCAGGCGAAGGGCAGCCTCGTGCAGGTCACGTTGCTGACCGATCGCGCCCGGGCGCGCGAGATGGAGGCGGTCGGCCGTCAGGTGGAGGTACTGCTGTCGCGCGAGCGCGGCGTGAGCAACGTCGCCACCGTGCTCACGGCGCATCGCGGCGGCGCGGCGGCCCCGGCCGCAGGGCCGAACGGCGCCGTGGCGCGCGCGTCGGGCGCTGCGGGCGCGATGCCGGCGGCGGGCGGGCACTCGCACGGGCCGGGCGGCCACTCGCACGGCCCCGCCAAGGCCGGGCCGGCGCAGGGTCCGTCGGCCGGCGGCAAGGCCGGCGCTGGCCCGTCGCTGCTGCCGGAGGTGCGCTCGATCGTGGCGGTCGCCTCGGGCAAGGGCGGCGTGGGCAAGTCGACCACCGCGGTCAACCTCGCGGTGGCGCTGGCCCGCCAGGGTCTGCGCGTCGGGCTGCTCGACGCCGACATCTACGGGCCGAGCCTGCCGCGGATGCTGGGGCAGAACCGCAAGCCCGAGGTGGTCGCGGACCGGATGCAGCCGATCGAGGCGTGGGGCCTGAAGGCGATGTCGATCGGCTTCCTGGTGGACGAGACCACGGCGATGATCTGGCGCGGGCCGATGGTGATGGGCGCGCTCGAGCAGATGATGGGCCAGGTGGACTGGGGCGCGCTCGACATCCTGGTGGTCGACATGCCGCCGGGCACGGGCGACGCGCAGCTCACCATGGCGCAGAAGGTTGCGATCACCGGCGCGGTGATCGTCTCCACGCCGCAGGACATCGCGCTGATCGACGCGCGCCGCGCGGTGTCGATGTTCGAGAAGACGCGGGTGAGCGTGCTCGGCATCGTGGAGAACATGAGCTTCTTCTGCTGCCCGGCCTGCGGGGCGCGCACCGAGATCTTCGGGCACGGCGGGGCGCGGCAGGAGGCGCGCACGCACGGGGTCGAGTTCCTGGGCGAGGTGCCGCTGCTGCTGGAGATCCGCACCAACGCGGACGCGGGCACGCCTGTGGTGACGCAGGCGCCGGACAGCGATGCGGGGCGGGCATACACGGCGCTGGCGGCGAGGGTGTGGGAGAAGACGCAGGGGCGGCTGCGCGAGATCGAGAGCGCGGCGCCACGGATCGTGGTGCAGTAGGAACGCAGGGCGCCCTGACAGAAAGCAGGCAAGGCTGGGCCCTGCCCAGACCCGCCAGGGGGGAGGCCCCCCCTGGACCGGCTCTACTTAGTAGTGGATTCCAAAGGCGAGCCTTTGGCGGAGTTTGAGGCAGAGCCTCAACCTTGCCTGCCTTCCTTCAGGCCGCGCTTTGCGCCGCCACCTCCGAGCCGACGTTCGTCACGTACGGCAGGAACCCGCGCAGCATGTCCACGGGCACGTCGATGAGCTGGTAGGACGCCGAGTCCACGAACATGAGCTGCTGCGAGCCCTTGCCGAGCAGGCCGCCGTCGGCGCTGCGGATCTCGTGCTCCAGGGTGACGAACTTGCGGTTGTTCTTGCCGACGCGGATGCGCACCAGAATCGCCTCGAACTCGCGGGTCTCGCGCACGAACTTGTGGTAGAAGTCGCGCGTCAGGATGAAGAACCCGGTGGTCTTGAGGTCGAAGTTCGGCACGCAGCGGGCGAAGAACAGCTCTCGCGTCTTGCCGACCCAGCGCACGTAGTTGGCGAAGTATACGTTGCCGACCGAGTTGGTGTCGTCGTAGGTCGGGATCACGTCGTACTGGAACCACTTGCCGTCGAAGCGGCCCATCAACGGCGCCGTTGCGGGCTCGCCGGGGCTGGGCGCGGCCTGGACCGCGACGGCGTGGATGTCCGCAGGCCCGGGTGGAGTGGCGGGGGCTGCGGCCTGCGCGTCACCCTGCATCGTGGCGGCGCGGGTCGTGGCGGCGTCAGGGGCAGGCGCGGCGGCGAGCAGCGGCACGGCGGCCAGTAGCGGCAGCAGCGGCGAGACCGCCATCACCGGCACGAGCTGCGCGTAGTAGCCTACCGCGAAGCACGCCGAGGCTGCGGTGCCCAGCAGGAAGCACAGCATGGAGTCCTGCGGCCCGGCCCGGCGCGTGACCTGCAGCAGCAGGCACGCGGAGTAGCCGACGAACAGCGTGGCGAACGGCGCCATCAGCAGCAGCAGCGGCGCGTCGGCGGCATAGGCGGCGCCGCTGAGCCCGAGGGCCGCCAGCAGCATCCAAAGCGGCGTCTGCACCAGGGCGGCCGGCAGCACGGCGAACAGCGGGCTGGTGCTGCGCGTGGTGGCGGCGACCAGGAACCAGCGGGTCGCGGCGTAGGCGCTGTCGAGCGTGGAGGCGACCGCGATCGCCGCCCACACCCCGAACAGCCAGGCCGTGGCGCGCGCGGGCGGCCCCATCGCCGCGAGTGCGGTCGCGAGCACGGCGGGCGCCTCGGCGACGCCGTCGAAGCCGCGGTGCAGCGTGGCCACGCCCTGCGGCAGCGCGGCTGCGAACAGGGCGTTGAGCGTGAGCAGCGCCAGGAACAGCAGCCCGGCGCCGCCGTAGGCCCGCGCGGCGGAGGCGCCCTCGCGGCGGATGCGCAGCACGCGCTGCCAGTGCTGCAGGTCGAGCCACGGGCCGAGCAGGAAGCCGACCAGCGACGGCACCACCAGGCCCCAGAAACGCAGGTCCGGCCCCGCCGCGACCCGCGCAGGCCCTGCCGCCGGCATCAGCAGGAACGCGGCCAGGGCGCTGGCGACGCCCACGGCCAGCATCGCGGCGTGCAGGGCGCGAAAGTCCTGCACGCGCGCGACGTGGCCGACCGTGGAGGCGATAACGGCGAGCAGCACGGCCACCGGGATCGCCAGGCCGCCGACCAGCGGGCGCAGGTAGTCGGCGGCGAACGCGAACAGGGTGATGCCGACCGCCGCCACCTGGTAGACGAACAGGATGCCGCCGTAGCGCGAGGCGAGGCGGCCGAAGCTGTCCTCCAGGCCCTCGCGCGGGCCGAACCACTCCACCGCGCAGCCGAACAGCGCGAGGCCGAGCGCGTTCGGCACCGCGAACGCCACGAAGCCGGGCCATCCGTAGAGGAACGTGACGTGGATCGCGTAGAAGAAGCCGAGGCCCCACAGCCACGACAGGGCGATGGTGGGGGACCAGGCCAGGGATTGACGCCACATCTGTGCCGGTTCGCTCCACGAATAGGACAATCGAGGCAGGCCTGGCGCCCGGTCCAGGCTGGCGGGCGCGGGCACGACGGATCGGTGTCGCGTCGCAACCTGCGGACCACGCGCGCCCGCAGGGGCGTTCTACGCGCCTGCGAAGAGGAATCCCAGCGCCAGCAGGGCATAGACTCCGACCAGCAGCAGGCCCTCGAACCAGGTGGTCTCGCCGTCGCCGGCGACCGAGTTGACGATCAGCGCGGTGGCCGCGATCGCGAACAGGTCGAGCGGTGCGAACACCAGCGTCATCGGGTGGCCGATCGCCCAGGACAGCAGCACCAGCGCCGGCGCCACCACCAGCGCCATCTGGATCGCCGAGCCGACGCAGATCGACAGCACCAGCCCCATGCGGTCGGCACGGGCGAAGCCCACTGCGGCGAACAGGTCGGCCGAGGTGCCGACCAGCGCCAGGGCGACCACGCCGAGGAAGGTCGCGGACAGTCCAAGCGCCATGCCGGTGGCCTCCAGCGCGGAAGAGACGATCTCGGCCTCCCAGGCGATCGCCAGCGTGGCCGCGACCAGAACCAGCAGCGCGCGGCCGAGGCTCCAGCGGACCTCCTCGATCGTCGCGGACGGGTCGGTCGGCGCGCGGCCGGTCGGGTCCGGGTCGCGGGACGCGGCGGCGTGCGCTGCCTCGTCGTCGCCGAACACGTCGCTGTGGGTGACCAGGGTGTAGGCGAGGTTGCCGCCGTAGAGCAGCAGCAGCACGGCGGCCACTCCCAGACTGAGCTGCTCGTCGCTCGGTCCGGTCGCGGCGCCGCGCGTGCGCAGCGCCAGGTCGAGCACGGCGGGCAGCAGCAGCGCGATCAGCGTCAGCACCAGCAGCGAGGACAGCAGCCCGGCGCTCTCGCGGTCGAATCGCTGGCGGCGGCGGCCCACGGAGCCGGCGAGCACGGCTAGGCCGAGCCCGAGCAGGCTGGTGCCGATGATCGAGCCGGTGATCTGCGCGCGCACCACCGCCGCCTGCCCGTCGGCCAGCACGAACAGCGCCAGCACCAGCTCGGCGATGGAGCCGAAGCTCACGGTGACGAGGCCGCCGATCGCCGGGCCGGCATGGCGCGCGATCTGCTCCGTGGCGCGCTTGACCCAGTCGGCGAGCACCGCGATCGCGCCGGCGCCGGCGCCGAACACCAGCCAGGCGGGCAGCGCCGGCCAGGCCGCGTGGCCGGCATACTGCAGCAGCGGAGCGATCGGCAGCAGGGCGAGGAGCAGGGCGCGCACAGAATCCTGTCCTGCAGAAAGACGATGGATGGGGAGGGCGCCGGAGTCGCGGCTGCGGTCCTCGTGCGGCAGGTCGATACCCCAGGCCGCCGCACGAGGCCAGACCCTGGCAGTGGCAGGGCAGCCGGCTTGCCGGGACGACCCGATGGCGAGCTGGCGTTAAGTATTCGTTCACGCTTTGATGCGGACAGACCGAGCAAAAGCGTAGATCACCGCCGCCGATGACGGTGGGTAAGGGTGGTTGCATTAACCAGTTGTTCATGGTTTGTGCGGCATTGCCTCGACCCGCCAGCCGGCACCGTTCCGACACCGGCCGCGATCGAACATACCGGCCGGCCCGGCGACAACTCTGGCCTGCCGAGGCTGAAAGCCAGGCACCGTACGCACATCATGATCGTCCGCGACGCCTCCATCGCCCGCGACACGGGTGTTTGACGCCCGATCCGCCCGGTGCGTAATCGTGCCGGATGCCGTCCCGGTCCCGCCCGATCCGTGGTGCCCTGCAGTCCTGCGAGGCCGCCGCCTTGCGCGGCGTGGGGCACGTCCTGGGATGGCTGGGGCCGGTGCGGTCCTCCGATGCCGGCGGCTGGGTCGCGCGCGCGCTCGGGCCGAGGCTGCCCGCATCGCGGGTGGCGGAGTCGAACCTGCGGCGGGCGCTGCCGGCCCTCGACGCTCCCGGGCGCGCCGCGGTGATCCGCGCGGTGTGGGACAATCTCGGCCGCACCTGCGCGGAGCTGCCGCACCTCGCCGGCCTGTCGCGCACCCCGTCCGGGCCGGGCTGGGAGCTGGCGGGCGAGGAGCACCTCGACGGCCTGCGGCGGGCGGGAACCCAAGTGCTGTTCTTCTCCGGGCATTTCGGCAACTGGGAGATGGTGCTGCCGATCGCGGCGCAGCTCGGCCTGCCGGTGTCCGGGTTCTACCGCGCCGCCTCCAACGCCGCGGTGGACGCCGTCATCCAGGCCATGCGGCAAAGGGCGCTCGGGCCGGGCGTCTCGATGTTCGCCAAGGGCCGCCACGGCGCGCGGGCCGCGCTGGCGCACCTGCGGGGCGGCGGCTCGCTCGGCCTGATGGTCGACCAGAAGATGAACGACGGCATCGCCGTGCCCTTCCTGGGGCGCGTGGCGATGACCGCGCCCGGCCTCGCGCAGTTCGCGCTGCGCTTCGGCGCGGCGGTGGTGCCGATCCGGGTGGACCGGCTCGGGCCGGCGCGGTTCCGCCTGGTGTGCGAGGCGCCACTCGCGGTGGCGCGCACCGGCGAGCGGGACGCCGACGTGTACGCGCTTACCCTGGCGATGAACGCCGTGCTGGAACGGTGGGTACGGGCGGACCCGGGGTCGTGGCTGTGGCTGCACCGGCGCTGGCCGCGGGAAAGCAAGGAAGGTTGAGGCTCTGCCTCAAACTCCGCCAAAGGCTCGCCTTTGGAATCCACTTGTCTCAGTAAGGCCGGTCCAGGGGCGGTTCGCCCCTGGCGGGTCTGGGCAGAGCCCAGCCTTGCTTTCTTCCCGCTTCCGATGCACGGCCCTGCCGGCAGCGTGGGGGCAGGCCGGTGAAGGGTGCGGAGCCGCTTGTCGCGGTCGGCGAGGTGATCGCCTACCGCCTGTTCGACGTCGCCTACGCCGTGGACCTGGTCCGCGCCGAGGCGATCTGGAGCGCGCGGCCCGGCGCCGGCAGCGCGCGGCGGCGGCTGGGCGCCACGCCGCCCAAGGCGGTGGCCTACGACGTGCCGCCGCTGGTGCTGACGCTCGACCCGGTGCCGCTGCTGATCGAGGGCCACCTCGCGCTCGCCGGCGTGACGGCGCGGCTGTACGACTTCGGCGTGCTGACGCTGACGCTGCGCGTGGGGGCCGCGGACCTGGGCTGGACGGAGTTCGCGGCGCTGCTGAACGCCGTGGACCGCGTGGTCGGCCCGGGCGCCGGGCATCCCGTGTGGCGCACGCTGTGCGGGCAGGTGTGCGAGCTGCTGGGGGCGGCGCTCGACCGGCCGTCGCGCTCGGTGCTGGAGGAGGACTACCTGCTCGGCCTGGTGCGCGCCTTCGACCGGGAGATGAGCGCCGCCGAGATCCAGGAGCGGCTCGACCTGGTGCCGCTGCTGTCCGGCGAGGACCGGGCGCTGTCGGACGGCGCGCGCGCGGACCTGCTGCGCAAGCGGTTCTCGTACTACACCGACGACCTGGTGGTGCTGACCTGGGACCGCGCGTTCATCTACGAGCCGCGCGGCGACTCCGACGTGCTCGACGTGCTGGAGGTCGCCAACGCGCAGCTGCTGGAGGTGCGCTACTACGACGAGCTGCTCGACGACGAGCTGCCGCGTATGTACGAGCTGGTGGAGCGCACCCGGCGCGGCGGCGGCGTGCTGTCCTCGCGCCGCTTCGCCCGCCTCGCGCGCAGGCTGTACGCGCTGGTGGCCGAGGTCACCGAGCTGACCGAGAAGGCGGACAACGCGCTGCAGGTCACCGAGGACGTCTACCTCGCGCGCATCTACACGGCGGCGCTGGAGCTGTTCCGGGTGCGCGTGGTCGCCGCCGGCGTGGACCGCAAGCTCGCGATCATCCGCGACACCTACGCGGCGCTGTACGACGAGGCGTCCGGCGGGCGGGCGGCGCTGATGGAGCTGGCGATCGTGGTGCTGATCGTGGTCGAGATCGTGCTGGCGGTGCTGCGGCCGTGAGGACCGGCGGAGGAGGAATGCGGCCAAGGCGGAAGCTGTACAGGCCAGCCTGGACGTGATCCCGGTCCGGGATCACGTCCAGGCTGAATCGTCAGCCGTAGGCGCGACTGATCACCCGATCGAGTGCGTCCATGATGTCGGATGCACCCTCGTCATCCGAAAGCGTCGTCACCCTGTCGCCGAGCCTCTCGACCTCGATCGAGAAGATCAGCAACGGGTTGGCGACCACGGCGCGGTCCTCGATCTCGAACACCCTGGTCATCGGATGGCGTTCCAGTGACGCCAGGAGCAGCGGCACAACGACAAGGCGACCAGAGGAAGCAAACTCGCCGGACTGGACAGAGACGAAGAAGGGAACCTCCCTCTTCAATCGGCCGGGGTTCAAATGGACATCGAACTGTGCCATCAGAACGGGTTGTACTCATCACCGGGAGCGCCATAACGAGCGACGAACTCGTTGGTTGAAGCGCACCACAGTTCGATCTGTGCCTTGCGGTCGATCTTCGCAGCCTCGCTCTCGGTCACAAAGGTTTCCAGCAGCCCGTCCACCGTGGCGCTCAGGTTGCGTGCACCGACCAGAGTCTTCGCCCGGCGGACGACATCAACGTTCAAGGTCAGGTTCACCGGCTGCTTCGTGGATGCCATGTGGGTCATTCTCAGCCCTTCTGCTGCGCGCATACCTATGCGCGCATCTAGGCGATGCCACAAGGACTCGACACCGCCCGGAGGTCCGGTTGGCGTGGCCAAGGGCCGGCCGCGCCGAATTGTCACGAGACTGACACCAAGCCCTGCCGACGCATTCGCTAAGTGCGGAGCCGGAACAAGACCCGGAGGCAGCGATGTCGGACGTGACGATGAACAGCGGGCTGGGAGTGTCGTCCTCGCGCCCCCGCCTCGACGGCAAGCCGCACGCCGGCGGCGCGCTGGCGTTCCTGGCGGTGCTGCTGGCCGGCCTCGGCTACGCGGCGTTCAGCATCTACAGCGACGTCAGCGACGTGGGCGAGCACGGCCTCGCGGTCGGCGCGCTGGTGCTGCTCGGCCTCGCGTTGCTGGTCGCGCTGGGCTTCGAGTTCGTCAACGGCTTCCACGACACCGCGAACGCGGTCGCCACCGTGATCTACACGCACAGCCTGCCGCCGCTGGTCGCGGTGGTCTGGTCGGGCACCTTCAACTTCCTCGGCGTGCTGACGTCCTCGGGCGCGGTGGCGTACGCGATCGTCAGCCTGCTGCCGGTCGAGCTGATCCTGCAGGTCGGCAGCGGCGCGGGCTACGCGATGATCTTCTCGCTGCTGATCGCGGCGATCATCTGGAACCTCGGCACCTGGGCGTTCGGCATCCCGAACAGCTCCTCGCACGCGCTGATCGGCTCGATCATGGGCGTGGGCCTGGCGAACCAGCTCCTGGCGCCGGCCGGCCAGGCGACCTCGGGCGTGGACTGGACCCAGGCGCTCAAGATCGGCGAGGCGCTGCTGTTCAGCCCGCTGATCGGCTTCGTGCTGGCCGCCGCCCTGCTGCTGGCGATGAAGCTGGTGGTCCGCAACAAGGCGCTCTACGAGGCGCCGCGCGGCAACGCCCCGCCGCCCGGCCCGATCCGCGCCCTGCTGGTCGCGACCTGCACCGGCGTGAGCTTCTTCCACGGCAGCAACGACGGGCAGAAGGGCATGGGCCTCATCATGCTGATCCTGATCGGCGCCGCGCCGACCGCCTACGCGCTGAACCGCGCGGTGCCGGAATCCACGACGCCCGCCTTCCTCGAGGCGACCGGCCGCGCGCAGGCCACCTTCCAGACCCATGCCGCGGGCGCCGCCGCGCCCGCCGACGCCGGCGCGGCGCGCGGCGCGGTGAGCGAGGCGCTCAAGACCCGGGCCGTGAACACGCCGGCGGTATACGCGGCGCTCGCCGCGCTGTCGGCCGACATCGGCAACCAGGTGAAGCAGTACGGCGCGATCAAGGCGGTGCCGGCGCGGGCGACGCAGAACGTGCGCAGCGACATGTACCTGGCGTCCGACGCGATCCACGTCATGGGCCCCAGGCCCGCCGGGTTCAGCGACGAGGAGATCGCCACGCTCAAATCCGAGCAGGGCTGGTTCAACCGCGGCACGCGCTTCATCCCGACCTGGGTGAAGGTCTCCGTCGCCCTGGCGCTGGGCCTCGGCACCATGGTCGGCTGGAAGCGCATCGTGGTCACGGTCGGCGAGAAGATCGGCAAGACGCACATGACCTACGCCCAGGGCGCGTCCGCCGAGATCGTCGCGATGTTCACCATCGGGCTCGCCGACGCCTACGGCCTGCCGGTGTCCACCACGCACGTGCTGTCGAGCGGCGTCGCCGGCACGATGGCCGCGAACGGCTCGGGGCTGCAGTGGTCGACGCTGCGGGCGATGGCGCTGGCCTGGGTGCTCACCCTGCCGGCGGCGATGGCGATCGCGGGGCTGCTCTACGCGATCCTGCGCCAGGTGTTCTGAGGCAGGCCAGGAAGCAAGGTTGAGGCTCTGCCTCAAATTCCGCCAAAGGCAGGCCTTTGGAATCCACTCCTTAAGTAAAGCCGGTCCAGGGGCGGCTCGCCCCTGGCGGGTCTGGGCAGAGCCCAGCCTTGCTTGCTGCCCCGCCGTCCTCGCGCTCAGCGTCCGGGTTCCGGCACCGGCGGCCTCGCGAATTCCGCCGCCCGCCTCATCGCGCAGCCGGCGTCCACCTGCATGACGTGGCCGCGCCACAGCACCGTGCCGCCGCGGTAGCTGGCCGCGACCTGCGCCACCGACAGCAGGTCGCGCGCCGGCAGCAGCGCCGCGGCGAGCCAGGGCCTCGCGCCGCGCAGGCTGGCGCCGGCGTGGCGGGCGAGCAGGCCCGACACCGCGCCCGCCGCGAGCCCGCGCACCAGCCAGGCGCACGCCGCCAGCCCTTCCGTCCAGCCCTCCGCAGGCGCGCACAGCAGGGCGAGCGCGGCCCACGCCAGCGGGAACTGCAGCGCCGAGGCGGCGAAGCCCGCCGGCTCCAGCGCCGCGATGGTGCGCGCCCAGCGCAGCTCGTGCCGCCACAGCGCCCGCAGCGTGGCCTCCGGCACGGCCGTGCCCGGCACCGTGGCCGCGAGCGCCACCTGCAGCCCGAGCCCGCGCACGAGCTGCCCCAGCACGTTGTCGTCGGCGAGGTGGCCCACCAGCGCCGTGAGGCCGCCGACCCGGGCCAGGGTGTCGCGCCGCAGCGCCATGGTGGTGCCGAGGCAGTCCTGCCGCCCGAGATGGCGCGACAGCAGGGCCGCCGGCAGGAAACCCTGGGTGATCTGCATCGCCCCCAGCCTGGCGGCGAGGCCCGGCGCGGTGGGCAGGCCGGTGCACAGCGTGGTGACCAGGCCGACCCCCGGCTCGGACAGGGCGCCCGCCAGACGCAGGAGGTAGTCGGGCGCCACGTGCAGGTCGCTGTCGGAGAACACCAGCACCGCGTGACGCGCCAGCGGCAGCATGTTGATGAGGTTGCAGACCTTGCGGTTCGGTCCGTGGCTGGCGGCGTTCACGGCCAGGGCGATGTCGAGCCCTGGGTGGCGCCGGCGCAGCCGCGCCACCGCGGCGAGCGCGGGGTCGTCCGCGTCCTGCACGCCGAACACCAGTTGCACCGAAGGGTAGCGCTGGGCGGCGATGGCTTCGAGCGCGGCGTCGAGCCCGACCTCCGCGCCGCACAGCGGCCGCAGCACGCTGACCGGCGGCAGGGTGGCCAGCGGCAGAGTGGCCAGCGGCAGAGTGGCCAGCGGCAGAGTGGCCGGAGCGGGGCGTGCCGCGTCGAGCGTGAAGCGCCACACCGCCAGCGCCCCGAGCACCGCCACCCCCAGGCCGAACAGCGTGGCCGCAGCGGCGAGGCGAGCCAGGCCCGCCGTCGCCACGAACAGCAACGCCGCCAGTTGCTCGGCATCGACCGGTGCGACGTCGGGCCAGCTCATGGCGCCCAACGGCCCGGCGGCGCGACCACGGACCCCGGGAGACGGACGCAGCACCCGGCCGGACAGGCGCAGGCCGGCCGAGCCTGCCCGCGCGTGCGGGGCAATCGGATCGCCGCCGGGACTGTATGGGGAGCGCGCCGCGTCAAATCGCCTCCATCCCCTCCGAAGCTCCCGCAGCCGCCTTGCGGGAGGCGCCCGGCCGCCACTTCATGGCCGCGCCGTCAGAACGCCACCAGCCGACCCTTCCAGGCAAGCCACGAATGTCGCGATCGTGACTGTCCGGCATCACGCCCAGCCTCACGCATAGCACGGCGGCGCGAGTGCCAGACACCCGGCACGATTTGGCGCCCGCCGCCTTGCCGCCTATCCTGTCGGCTTCCGTCCGGAGGCCATGTCCCTTGCGCGCGACACGATGCCTTGTCCTCGCCTGTCTCCTGCTGGCTACGACGGGGGCGGCGGGGATGCCCGCCAGCGGCGAGCCCTCCGCGCCGGCGCCGGCGGTCGATCCGGCCGCAGGCCCGGCACGGTTCGCGCCGTGGGGCTACGACCTGTCGGCCCTCGACCCCAGGGTGAAGCCGGGACAGAACTTCTTCGACTACGCCAACGGCGGCTGGCTGCAGACCGCGACGATCGCGCCGGACCGGAGCAACGCGGGCAACTTCGTCGCCCTGGCCGACCTGTCGGAGACCAGGGTGCACGCCATCCTGGAGGGCGCCGCGGCACCCCCCGCCGGCGCGTCGCCAGGGGACGCGGCATCCGCCGACGCGGCAGGCAAGGCGGGTGCGGGCAGGATCGGTGTGTTCTACCACGCGTTCATGGACGAGGCGCAGGTCGAGGCGCTGGACGCCGAGCCGCTCGGGCCGGAGCTGGCGGCGATCCGGGCGGCCGCCGACCCGGCCGCGATCGCGACGCTGATGGGCCGTGGGCAGCGCGGCTTCCTGTCGGGCGTGTTCGGGCTGCAGATCTCGGCCGACCAGAAGGACGCGCACCGCTACAGCGTCTACCTCGGCCAGGGCGAGGGCGGGCTGCCCGACCGCGACGAGTACCTCAAGCCGGACTTCGCCCCGCAGCGCGAGAAGTACCGGGCGTACGTCGCGGCCACGCTGGCGATGATCGGCTGGGCGGACGCGGAGCACGCGGCGGACGCGATCCTGGCGCTGGAGACCGGGATCGCCGGCGCCGGCTGGACGCGCACCGAGCGACGCGATCCGATCCGCACCTACAACCCCACCGACGTCTCGGCGCTGGCGGCGTACGCGCCCGGCTTCGACTGGGCGGCGTTCCTGGCGGCGGCCGATCTGGGCGGCCTGCAGAAGCTCGTGCTGGTGGAGAACACCGCGGTGCGCGACACCGCCGCGATCGTCGGGCGCGCCGGCCTCGACACGCTGCGCGCCTGGTCGGCGTTCCACCTGGCCGCGGCGGCGGCGCCGGACCTGTCGCAGCGCTTCGCCGCCGCGCATTTCGACTTCTACGGCCGCACGCTGAACGGCCAGCCCGACGAGCGGGCGCGCTGGAAGCGGGCGGTGGCGGCGACCAACCGCGCGCTCGGCGAGGCGGTCGGCGAGCGCTACGTCGCGCAGTACTTCCCGCCCTCGTCCAAGGCGGCGATGGTGCGGCTGGTCGACGACCTCAAGCTGGCGCTGCGCCACCGGCTGGAGACCGTGACCTGGATGGACGAGCCGACCCGGGCGGAGGCGCTGCGCAAGCTGGCGGCGCTCGACGTGCAGGTCGGCTACCCCAAGGCGTGGCGCGACTACTCGGCGCTGGAGATCCGGCCCGGCGACCTGTACGGCAACGTCGAGCGCGCCACCGACTTCGAGTGGCAGCGCCAGGTGCGCCGGCTGGACCAGCCGGTGGACCGCGACGAGTGGGGCATGAGCCCGCAGACGGTGAACGCCTACAACGAGCCGAGCTTCAACGAGGTGGTGTTCCCGGCCGCGATCCTGCAGCCGCCGTTCTTCAACCCGGACGCGGACGAGGCGGTGAACTACGGCGCGATCGGCGGCGTGATCGGCCACGAGATGACGCACAGCTTCGACGACCAGGGCCGCCACTACGACGAGGCCGGCAACCTGCGCGACTGGTGGAGCGCCGGCAGCGCCGAGCGCTTCGGCGTGCTGGCCGCCCAGCTCGGCGCGCAGTTCGACGCGATGCAGCCGTTCCCCGGCCTGCACGTCAACGGCGCGCTGACCATGGGCGAGAACATCGCCGACCTGGGCGGGCTGAACCTCGGGCTCGACGCCTACCACGACCGGCTCGCGGGCGCCGCGGCGCCCGTCGTCGGCGGGATGAGCGGCGACCAGCGGGTGTTCCTCGGCTGGGCGCAGGCGTTCCGTGCCAAGGTGCGCGACAGCGCGGCGAAGCAGCGCCTCGTGGTGGACCCGCACTCGCCGCCGGAGGCGAGGGTGGACGGGCCGATGGCGAACATCGACGCGTGGTACCAGGCGTTCGGGGTGGCGCCGGGCGAGGCGATGTTCCTGGCGCCGGAGAAGCGCGTGCGGATCTGGTGAAGGCAGCAGGCAAGGTTGAGGCTCTGCCTCAAACTCCGCCAAAGGCTCGCCTGTGGAATCCACTCCTTAAGTCAAGCCGGTCCAGGGGCGGCTCGCCCCTGGCGGGTCTGGGCAGAGCCCAGCCTTGCTTCCTGAAACCGTAGCGATTCCTTCTACCCCGTGAAGTGGACGAACTGCCGGCTGGCGAGGTCCACGGTCACGGAGTCGTCCGGTGTCTTGGCGACGGTGCCGTCGCCGGCCGGGTGGTACTCGATGCGCAACTGCGTCGCCGTGGCCACGAGGCGCAGGTAGCCGTAGTTCTGATCGTCGTAGTTCTCCAGGCGAACCTCGTCCGTGGTGGCGGAGGCGGGCTGGACCACGGCGGGCGTGCGCAGCGTGGGCTGTCCCACGGTCCCGAGCCTTGCGAGGCCATGGCCGCCGCCGCCGGCGACGAGGTAGGGGATCTGCGTGGCGCCGTGGGTGCGGGTGAAGCGCTGGTAGTTGTGGGCGTGCGCGGACAGCACGGCGTGCGGGCGCAGGCCGACCGCGTCGCAGACCGCGTCGACCTCGGCGGTCAGGGTGGGGCTCCAGCCGTGCTTGCTGCCGGCGGTGTAGGCCGGGTGGTGGTGGGCGAGCACCAGGGCCCCGGCGTACTGCTCGGACTTCGCGCGCTGCAGGGCGGCGCGAAGGAAGTCGAGCTGGGTGTCGCCGATCTCCGGCCAGGCGCCGCCCTCGGACGAGATCACGCCCGGGTCCTCCAGCGTGTTGCTGTAGAGCACGAGCACGCGCAGGAACGGCAGCTCCAGGGTGAAGAACACGCCTGGCTGGACCTGCGCGGTGCGCAGCAGGCCGCCGGCCTCCGGCGCGATGTGAAATCCCTCGGCGCAGAAATTGGCGAGATAGGCTTCGAGCGAGGGCGTGGTCACGCCCGGCGCCACCATGCCGTCGTGGTTGCCGGCCAGCGCCACGATCGGCGCGGGGTAGGCGCGGTACGGGTCGTAGAACTGGTCGTAGTAGTAGGCAGCCTCGCCGAAATTGTAGATCACGTCTCCCAGGTGCAGCAGCATCATCGGCCTGCCGCTGCGGTCGGCGTCGGTGAAGTCGCCGATCATCTTGTCGGCGACCAGGTTCTGCGGGGTCGGCCCGCGGGTGTTGCCGGTGTCGCCCACGGCGTGGATCACGATCTGCCCCGACTGGGCGATGACCTGTTCGGCGCCTGACCCGGACGCGCCGAGCAGGTCGGCATACGTCAGGCGCGGCTCTGCGCCGCCGCGCGGGGCGGGGAACGGCAGGGGGCGCAGCTTGTGCTCGCGGTTCAGCTCGGCGATCTGCTTGTAGACGTCGGCGTCGGTCGGGTGGCGGACGACGAACACTGTGGGGTCGGGGCCGGGCTCGGGCTGGGCGAAGCCGGGGGGGCCTGCGGGGGCGGGCGCCGGGGAGGCATCATGGGCGGGGCGTCGTGTCATGTCCGGGTTCCTCGCGGCGTGGGCACGCCAAGATATGCGGGCGGGCGCGAGGGCGGGATGACGGTTTGGTGGCCGCGCAAGGCAAGCAAGGCCAGGGGCTCTGCTTCCCATGCCTGAAGCGGGGACCTCGCCAAAGGCTCGCCTTTGGAAACCCCGACCAGGGTCTTCCTTTCCAAATGCCGGTCCAGGGGGGGCTTCCCCCCTGCGGGTCCGGGCAGAGCCCGGCCTTCGCTTCCTTGCTCAGCGCGCCGTTCCGCGCCCCTGCGCCGAGAGCTGGTTGCGCCGGTACTCGCCCTGCCGCTCGAACATCCACCCCGGATATTCCGCCGGCAGCGCGCTGACCGCGGCCAGCGCGTCGAGGTCCGCCTCGCCCAGCTCCACCGCCGTCGCGGCGATGTTGTCGTCGAGCTGGTCGATCCGCCTGGCGCCGAGGATGACGCTGCTGACGACCTTCTGGTGCAGCAGCCAGGCCAGGGCGATCTGCGCCACCGAGACGCCGCGCGCCTCCGCCATCGGCCGCATCGCCTCGATGCAGTCGTAGGCGCGGTCGCGCTGCACCGGCGGGAAGTCGAAGCTGGCGCGCCGGCCATCGCCTGACTTCTCGTCGTCGCGCGTGTACTTGCCGCTGAGCAGGCCGCCGGCGAGCGGGCTCCACACCATCAGCCCGACGGTCTCGGAGCGCAGCATCGGCACGATCTCGCGCTCCAGGTCGCGCCCGGCCAGCGTGTAGTACGCCTGCAGCGTCTCGAAGCGGGGGAGGCCGTGGCGCTCGGCGATGCCCTGGGCCTTGGCGATCTGCCACGCCGCCCAGTTCGACACGCCGACGTAGCGGACGTGGCCGTGCTTCACGAGGGTGTCGAGCGCGCCCATGGTCTCCTCGATGGGCGTGGCCGGGTCGAAGCCGTGGATCTGGTACAGGTCGACGTGGTCGAGTTGCAGCCGCTTCAGGCTGGCCTTGCAGGCGTCGATGATGTGGACGCGCGAGTTGCCGCGCTGGTTGGGACCGGGGCCGGTGGGGCCGAACGACTTGGTGGCGACGACGACGCTCTCGCGCGCGACCTTGAGATTGCGCAGGGCCTGGCCGGTGATCTGCTCGGAGAGGCCCTCGGCGTAGACGTCGGCGGTGTCGATGAAGTTGATGCCGGCGTCGATGGAGCGGCCAACCAGGCGCTCGGCCTCCGACTGGTCGAGGGTGCCGATCTGCTTCCACATGCCCTCGCCGCCGCCGAAGGTCATGGTGCCGAGGCACAGTTCGGAGACGAAGAGGCCGGTGCGGCCGAGCTTGTTCATGCGCATGGGGGGTCTCCTGGATTGGTGCCGGCGGGAGCCGGGCGCTGGGATAGGCGAGGCGTGGGAAAGAGAAAGCAGCAGGCAAGGCTGGGCTCTGCCCAGACCCGCCAGGGGCGAGCCGCCCCCGGACCGGCTTTACTTAAGTATTGGATTCCAAAGGCCTGCCTTTGGCGGAGTTTGAGGCAGAGCCTCAACCTTGCTTGCTTGGCGGTCACCTCAGAGGACCATTGGCATCACCTGCTTCCTTCCACCAGCCGCCCCGCCAGTTCCGGCATCACGCCGGCGAGGTCGCGCGCCTCCCGCGCGCTCAGCCCGAACGCCGCCGGGTCGAGTGTCCCCGTCGAGCCCAGCGCGGCGCGCACCAGGGCAAGCTGCTGGGCGGAGAGCGGGACGGCGTTGCGCACGTAGTCCTGGAATGCCTCGTGCACGGTGGGCACCCAGCGCGCGACCACGCCGAGGATGGCCTCGGCGTAGACGCGGATCTCGTACTGCGCGTGGGAGTCGGCGCGCAGGTCGAGGAAGTGCAGCAGGTTCCACAGGTTCACCTTCCAGTAGAACTGCGTGTAGATGCTGACCGGCAGCGTGGTGCGCGCCAGCTCGCGCGTCAGGCCCTCGCGCCCGGGGTCGATGGCCGCGCCGTCCTCGTCCTGGTTCAGCATCGCGAGATAGGCGTCGTAGGAGCGCGCTGCCTCGGCCTTGAGCGTCTCGATCACCGCGCGCGCGGTCCCGTCGTCGGCGGCCTCGCCGCGGCCCTGGCGATTGGTGGCGGACTGCACCGCGACCTGGCCGGGCTCGGGCACGTAGAACTCGCGCTCCAGCACCGAGTAGCGGCCGGAGTACTCGTTGATGCTGGCGGTGCGATGGCGGAACCACTGCCGCGCCACGAAGATCGGCGCGCGCACGTGCAGCTTGAGGTCGCACAGCTCGAACGGCGTGGTGTGGCGGTGGCGCATCAGGTAGCGGATCAGGCCGCGGTCCGAGGACACCTGGCGGGTGCCGCGCCCGTAGGAGACGCGCGCGCCCTGCACCACGGCGTCGTCGTCGCCCATGTAGTCGATCACCCGCACGAAGCCCTGATCGAGCACCGGGATCGGACGGTACAGGATCTCCTCCACGCCAGCGCAGGTGGCCCGCGCGGTCGGCTGGCGGTGGGCGCGGGCGCCCTCGATGTCGGCGTCTTGCTCGGGCGTCAGGGTGCGCATGGGGTCCTCCGGTCGTGGGCCTCTAGTACACCGGGCGTGGGGCCGGGGACATGGCGCAGGCAAGAGAAGGCAAGGCTGGGCTCTGCCCAGACCCGCCAGGGGCGAGCCGCCCTGGACCGGCCTTCTTTAAGAAGTGGATTCCAAAGGCGAGCCTTTGGCGGAGTTTGAGGCAGAGCCTCAACCTTGCTTCCTGCCTTGCCCCGCCTGCGGCAACGCCGGGCAGTGACCCACTTCCTCCCATTCTTGCCTCTGGCGTTTCAGGGCGATGTTGCCTATATTGGTCAGGCTGGCTTGCCGGCTATGGTGATAAACGGTGATTGGAATAAGCGTTGTGGACCCGGGGGCAGTGCCCGGCGCCTCCACCATCCTTCCGGAGTTGTCCGGCGTTGGGGGCGACACAGGCTCGACACGCGTGGTAAAGACTCATCTTTTGCCCGGCATGATACCGCCGTTATCGGGTCAATTCACAAGTGCCAATGACAACAACATTGCACTCGCGGTCGCAGCCTAACAACTGAGACACGCGCGGTTCGGGGGGCACCGGGCAACAGAAGCCCCCCACTTCTCCCCCTTCAGGCTTGCCCTCCCGGCCGTGGCGCGCGGCACTTGCGTGCGGCACGTGGGCGTCGCATTGCTGTCCCGTGCGCGCGGCCCCGGCACGAACGGGAGCGGCGCGCGCGGGTCTGGCGCGCACCGGTTCGGCGCGGGCATGATTGGCGCGGACAGGATCGGCCGATGGAAGACGACGACACCCCACCCCAGGGCGAGGACCCGCCCGGCACGCCGAGCCTGCTGCCCTACGACTCCTGGATGGAGGACGCGATGCGCGGCGTGATGGTGCGCGCGCTGTCCTACGTCGCGTCGCACGGGCTGCCGGGCGGGCACCACTTCTACATCACGTTCCGCACCGACCATCCCGGCACGGTGATCCCGACTCGCCTGTCGGCGCAGTACCCGCAGGAGATGACCATCGTCCTGCAGCACCAGTTCGGCGGCCTCAGCGTGGACGAGGCGGCGCGCACGGTGAGCGTGCGGCTGTCGTTCAGCGGCGTGCCGTCGAGCCTGCTGATCCCGTTCGACGCGGTGAGCGCGTTCGCCGACCCGGAGGTGCAGGTCGGGCTGCGCTTCGGCGTCGTGGTGCCGGACCGGGCGCAGCCGTCCACCGACGTGGTGCGCCTGGCGCCTGCGCCCGCGCCGCAGGAGGACTCGCCGCCCTTGGAGAGCGCCGCGCCGTCGGTCGTCAGCCTGGACGCGTTCCGCAAGCGGCCGAAGGAGTAGGAAGCAAGGCTGGGCTCCGTCCAGACCCGCCAGGGGGCAAGCCGCCCCTGGACCGACCTTACTGAGTAGTGGATTCCAAAGGCGAGCCTTTGGCGGAGTTTGAGGCGGAGCCTCAACCTTGCTTCCTCGATCGGCGAGGGTCCGTCCCGGGTCCAGTTCGCCGAGGCCGCAGTGCGGCTGCCGGAGCGAAACCTCATCGAGCCTTGCGTTGCCGGGTGCCACGGATATACGGCTGCGCCACACAGACAGGCCGCCGCCATGCGCTTCACCGTCGATCGCCTGGACCATCTCGTGCTGACCTGCCGCGACCTGGAGATCACGGCGTCGTGGTACCAGCGCGTGCTGGGCATGGAGCGCGAGGAGTTCGGCACGAAGCGCCGCACCGCGCTGAAGTTCGGCGGCCAGAAGATCAACCTCCACCAGGCCGGCGAGGAGGTGGCGCCGTACGCGAAATCGCCCACGCCGGGCGCCGCCGACCTGTGCTTCGTCACCGCAGTGGGGGTGGAGGACATCGAGCACCACCTGCACTCCTGCAGCGTGGCTCCTGAGGCGGGGCCGCTGGCGCGCACCGGGGCGCTGGGACCGATGACCGCGGTGTACTGCCGCGACCCTGACGGCAACCTGGTCGAGATCGGCACCTATCTCCCGCAATAGCCCATCCGTCGCGGTGGCCGGCCCCGCCACGGGCGCGTCGAGCATCGACAGCTACGACTTCGCGCTGCCGCCCGGCCTGATCGCGCAGCATCCTGCACGGCCGCGTGATTCCGCGCGGTTGCTGCACGTGGGCGAGGGGCTGGCGGACCGCGCGGTGCGCGACCTGCCCCTGCTGCTGCGCCGCGGCGACATCCTGGTGGCCAACGACACGCGGGTGATCCCGGCGCAGCTCGAGGCACGCCGCGGCGACGCCAGGGTCGGCATCACCCTGGACCAGCCGTCGGCGGACGGAACCTGGCACGCCCTGGCGCGCAACGCCCGGCGCCTGCGGGCGGGCGACGTGCTGCGCTTCGTGTCCGTCGCCGGCGAGACCGTCGCGTCGGCCGCCCTTGCCGCAGCGGGCGGAACGGAGGAGGCCGGGCCGGCAGGAGGCGCGTTGTCGGCGGAGGTGGTGGCACGCGACGGGCACGGCGGCGTGACGCTGCGCTTCGACCGCGAGGGCGCCGCGTTCGACGCGGCGCTGCACGGCGCGGGCGCGCTGGCCCTGCCGCCCTACATCGCACGCAAGGCGGGCCCGACCAGGGAGGATGCGTCCGATTACCAGACAGTGTTCGCCCGCCACGAAGGCGCGGTCGCGGCGCCCACCGCCGGGCTGCACTTCACCCCGGCGCTGCTGGCGGCGCTGGACGCGGCGGGGATCGGGCGGGCCACGGTGACGCTGCATGTCGGCGCGGGGACGTTCCTGCCGGTGCGGACGGACTCGCTCGACGCCCACGCCATCCATGCCGAGCGCGGCGTGGTCACGGAGGCGGCGGCGGCGGCGATCAACGCGACGCGCGCGGCGGGCGGGCGGGCGGTCGCGGTGGGCACGACGTCGCTGCGGCTGCTGGAGAGCGCGGTCGGCGAGGACGGCCTGGTGCGTGCGTTCGACGCGAACACGCGGCTGTTCGTGCGGCCCGGGCACCGCTTCCGCGCCGTGGACCTGCTGTTGACGAACTTCCACCTGCCGCGCTCGACGCTGTTCGTGCTGGTGTGCGCGTTCGCGGGCACGGAGCGGATGCGCGCGGCCTACGCGCACGCGGTGGCGCAGGAATACCGGTTCTACTCGTACGGCGACGCATCGCTGCTGGAGCCGGATGCCGGGACGCTGCCGTGAACGAGGCCACGAGCGCCGCCGCGAGCGGGCTTGCGGTGCCGGCTGCGTCCGGCGACTCGTTCGGCTGGGAAGGCGTCGCCCGGGACGGCGCGGCGCGCGTCGGCGTGATGCGCACCGCGCACGGCCCGGTGGCGACGCCGGTGTTCATGCCGGTCGGCACCGCGGGCACGGTCAAGGCGATGACCGCGGACGGCGTGCGCTCCACCGGCGCCACGATCGTGCTCGGCAACACCTATCACCTGATGCTGCGTCCTGGCCCGGAGCGGGTGCAGGCGCTCGGCGGCCTGCACCGGTTCATGGACTGGCCCGGCCCGATCCTGACGGACTCCGGCGGCTTCCAGGTGATGTCGCTGGGCGCGCTGCGCACGCTCGACGCCGACGGGGTGACGTTTCGCTCCCACCTCGACGGCTCGAAGCACCGCCTGACGCCGGAGCGCTCGATCCAGATCCAGCACGCGCTCGACGCCACGATCACCATGGCGTTCGACGAGTGCACGCCGTACCCGGCGACGCTGGAGCAGGTCGCGGCCTCGATGCGTCTGTCGATGCGCTGGGCGGAGCGCTCGCGCCAGGCGTTCGTGGCACGGGCAGGCTACGCGATGTTCGGCATCGTCCAGGGCGGCACCGACGCGGGCCTGCGGGCGGAGTCCGTGGCCGCCCTGCGCGTGATCGGCTTCGAGGGCTACGCGGTCGGCGGCCTCGCCGTGGGCGAGGGACAGGCGGAGATGCTGCGCGTACTCGACGCCACCGTGCCGCTGCTGCCCGCCGACCGGCCGCGCTACCTGATGGGGGTGGGCACGCCGGACGACCTGGTGGCGAGCGTGGCGCGCGGCGTGGACATGTTCGACTGCGTGATGCCGACGCGCGCCGGCCGCACGGCGCGTGCCTATACGTCGCGCGGCGTGCTCAACCTGCGCAACGCGCGCCACGCCGGCGACCCGGGGCCGGTGGACGCGGCGTGCGGCTGCACCGCGTGCCGGCGGCACAGCCGCGCCTACCTGCACCACCTGTTCCGGGCCGGCGAGATGCTGGGGCCCATGCTGCTCAGCGAGCACAACATCCGCTACTACCAGGACCTGATGCGCGGGCTGCGCGAGGCGATCGTGCGCAGAGAGCTGGCGGAGCACTCGGCGGCGGTGCGGGCAGGGTGGGAAGAAGGCAGCCAAGGCCAGGGCTCTGCCCTGGACCCGCCAGGGGCAGCGCCCCTGGACCGGCACACGTAAGGCGAAGGCCGGGGCGACGTGCCGCCGGCCCAGACCAATGTTTCCAAAGGGCTCGCCCTTTGGCGGGGTCCAGGGGCAGAGCCCCTGGCCTTGCTTTCTTCGGGAGGATGCGATGAGCGAAGGCCTGACCCAGCTCGGCCGCCAGGTCGAGGCCCCCGCGAGCCCCGAGGCGGCCGTGCTCGAGCGCGTGCCCGCGCCGCACCAGGGCCGGCACTACGTGGCGCGGTTCACCGCGCCCGAGTTCACCTCGCTGTGCCCGATCACCGGGCAGCCCGACTTCGCGCACATCGTGATCGACTACGTGCCCGGCGCTTGGCTGGTGGAGAGCAAGTCGCTGAAGCTCTACCTCACCAGCTTCCGCAACCACGGGTCGTTCCACGAGGCGTGCACGATGGACATCGCGACGCGGCTGGCGGACCTGCTGTCGCCGGTGTGGTTGCGCATTGGGGCGTACTGGTACCCGCGCGGCGGCATCCCGATCGACGTGTTCTGGCAGACCGGGGCGCCGCCGGAGGGGTGCTGGGTACCGTCGCAGGACGTGCCGGGCTATCGCGGGCGGGGCTGAGCCTGCCCGGCGCGGGCGTGCGGAAGAGTTGCCGGTCAGGGCTGCCGGTCGGATGGGGCAAGGCCGGCGTACAACTCGGCAACTGGAATCTCGATGCCGATCTCCGGAAGGTGGAGGATATCGGTCTCGGCGAGGCCGGTGGCGCGGAAGGCTTCCCCGGCGTGATCGCGCGAGAAGACGGTGAGGGCAGCGGCGCCCGGTTCGACGATGATGTAGCGGCGGATGGTGGCGACGGCCTGATACTCGTGCAGCTTGGTCACGCGGTCGATGCGCACGGAGGAGGGGCTGACGACCTCGAACACGATGACGGGGTCGGGGACGAGGCGATCGCGGTCGGAGAAGGGCGTGCATGTGACCACCGCGTCGGGGTAGCGGATGGCGTCGCCGATCGTGGCGATGGCGGCGTCCGGCCCAAGGGGTTCGCAGGTGCTGCCGGCAAGGCGGTTGGCAAGGGCACGGTTGATGTTGCGGATCAGGCGGCTGTGGCCCAGGTCGCCGCCGGTCATGGCGACGGGGCGGGTGCCGTCGAACTCGTGGCGCGCTGGCTGGGCCTCGGCCCATGCGAGGAATTCGGGGGCTGTCATCGGATGAAGTGCTGCGGACATTAGAGCAGCGCCGGCATCGCCTCGCCGCCCTGGCAGGCAACCACGAGGGCGGGACGACGCTGCCGGACCGGGCGACTGGTGTATGGGAACGGAACCTTGACGACGTCCCAGACCCTAAAACCCGGCATAGGCCTGGGCGTCGCAGGCACTGTCCCACTCGCCAAAGCCCGCGAAAGGGTCTTCCTCATCCGCCGGAGCCGGCCTGCGGGTCAGCACCACGCCGTCCTGCTCGATCGAATAGGCAAGCTCGTCGCCGGGGCGCAGGCCAAGGGCGGTCCGGACCGCCTGCGGGACCGTCGTCTGCGCCTTGCTGGTGAGCCTGCTGGTGATCATGGCCCCAAGGTAAGGAAAATCCTTGCCCGGCTCAAGGGTCTGCCGCCGCAGGAGTGTGCTCACACCGGCAATCCCTGAGCGAAGCCGGCCGGGGCAGAAAATCCAGGAGTTCTTCTTCCGGACCCGGCCAGAAGCTCGGCGTTGAGAGAGTTCTAACTTGAGGTAGGTTCCGTATCTGGCACTCTTCTGGCTTTTGCTGGTGGGGAGTTGGGGATGTCTGAGGGCGGGCTTTGCTGCAAACGGTGCGGGGTGTCGGACTACGCCAGGAGCGG
>JAABUS010001269.1_pt1 | contig 56535 bp, 58 predicted proteins | sample 5560161 | NCBI WGS metagenome assembly JAABUS01 (sample SAMN10711885, study PRJNA513376) | rock metagenome | isolation source: Antarctica rocks | place: Antarctica: Victoria Land, Trio Nunatak nord | collected 2016-01-04
AAAAGATTTCGAACACCATGGCACCCTCTCCCAAACCTCCACCCTCGCCTCCTCCCGTCACGCCATGCACACCGCACTCTCCGTCTCCCGCATACACAATCCCAAAAACCTGATCATAGGTCTCTACAACGCGGAAGAAAACACGACGATTATCGAACACCCGCGTGGGCCTATGATGCAGAAAGTGGGGAAAGCTGACTCTCAGGGTCGCTTGAGCTTGTTGCCGGAAGAAGCGCTGTATTTGGTCGAGAGGGGGAGTTTGCATTTACGATATGGGAGTGGAGTGATGGAGGATCTGGGATTGAGTTTGCAAGCAACGTATAGTTATCTGATGGGGGAGGGCGGGTTGAGTTTGGAGAGGTATACGGTGTATGCGGGGTTGAAGAGGGGCGGGTATGTGGTGCAGCGGGGGCCGGCTTGGTTCGAGGAGGATTATGATAAGGATTGGGTTTTGCATAGGGTGAGGGAGAAGGAGAAGCCGCTGGGGCTGTTTGAGAAGTTCTACCAGGGGCTGTTTGAGAGTAAGATTGTGGAGGAGAGGCCGATGGGACCGCTGGTGCAGAAGGGGCTTTACAGGAGTTGGAATGATATTTATAGGTTGTTGGTTCTCATTCCGAGTCACGACCCTGAGGAGCCGACAGACCGCGAGTCGGCACGTTCGAGTGCGAACATGGGACATCCAACGTCGCCTGCACACTCGAGAATCCGGGTCTCGTTCTACGTCTGGAAGCCGAGTTCGGATTTCAAGAAGTCTGCACCGCCTCCTCCAGACTTCCGTATTGCCGTCATCAACGCCCGCGAGCAAGGTTTCCCAGTTCTAGAGCAATTAGACGACTTGCTGCAAAGCGTACCCTACGACCCACCACCACCAGGAAGCGAAGGACAAGTATATAGACGCGTGAAGCACGGATGGAGAAACGTGGTATTAGCTATCGTAGACCAAGGCGTCGTCAGCTATATGCGCGTCGCAGACGCCGGTTTCGGAAAAGAGAAGATCTATGATCGAGGTACGAGAGGTCGGGGAGGCAAAAGAGGAGGCATGCGTGGTGGAAGGGGCAGAGGTAGAGGCAAAGGAAAGTGATGAGGGAATGTTCTCCGCCGATTATCGACATGGCGCCTTCATCGGAAAACCGAAGGGTTCGAATGAAGAGGGGAGGTTGCTCTGCCATCATCTATAGACGTTCCACCCATGGAGGAGAGTGGGGAGAACGCATATGCTCAGATGGGGTGCTATATTGCAGCAAGTGTGCTTTGGTAGCTCTGAGATACCCAAAATAGCTTGGAATGATTCATGATTCATTGCAATCGTATCTGGGGTATATTTCATGCTCTTCCAATGATCAGTGCGCAACCTTCCGCGTGGATCCCTACGCTCCTCTCCCCATAGCGATCATCATCCTTCTCGCCCATTTTCCTAGACGTGCAAGAAATCCGCCGCCATCAGCAGCTCCAGGCACAACTCCGGTGGAATCTCCATATCCGGCACGTCTTTCGAGTCTTTATGTTTCAGATTGTAGTACAGGTACTCGCAGACTTTCTCCAGTACGACCCCGCTACAAAAGCCGCATCAGCACCGCGTAATATTATACACACCATCGTGGCGTGGGACGAGAGAAGTGTGAGGCGTACTTTATCTCACTCAACGTACACCGGCCAGACACTGCTTCTGCGAAACCACCTGTAGGAGCATCTCGTCAGTACAGTTTGCCTTCAGCAGATACTGTAGAACTTAATCCGTATGCTGGGGAGGTGTGGGGGTAGACGCACTCTGGGGATCAAGCATCTTGTTGATCGTACCGGCGACACAGGCGGCGTCGCGGAGGATGACGAACTCGAAGCCATCGTTGGAAATCAGTGTTACGTACTGCGGAGATGAGGAAGTGGGCATTTTGGTTGAGATTTGTGAGAAGGGGTGTTGGGGAGCGGAGCAAAATGCGGAAAACTTCGCGTCTGCACGTGACTTCATTTTGGCTGAAATCAATTGATGAGATAAAAGCTTCCAAGCTTGGCATGCATTGAGTAGTGTAGAGCTTTTCTACACTGCTGAAGGTAGGTCTGCTAGCTCGCTGGGCTGAAGTATCCTAACAAGCACCTATCCATCCCCTGTCCAACTCTACTGTTGGCTGCACAATATGTAGGGTGAAATCGACCATTCGTAGGATCGACCATTCCTTGTTGAAGACCACAAGACATTAACCACTGAAGATGGCGGGCAAGAGCCCAATATCACTGTAAGTAGCGCCAATGACCTCCCTAACGCTGCTGCCATATGCCATTGGTATCATCGCGCGGAAACAGAACCGGGAAATGCTGACGAGGCCGTGGAAATCATGATGTGAACGAGAACGAAGCTGTTTAATCGTCAATAACGATAGCTCCTTCATCCCCATCGTCGGCAACGATCGAATCGTCGCCTCCAAACCCCTCTGATTTCACGTTCCTCTGCAGCTTCGGAAGCTTGGCTTCCTTCTGAGGAGTGGCTTCGGATTCCTCCATACTTCGCTTTCGCTTTGTTCCGGCGGGGCTGGGTTCAGCATGACCATTGGTATTGCCATTCGCTGCGGGAGCGGGGACGATCTTTGGCTTGCGAGCGATCTGGAGCTTCCCAGGGACCTGAACAGGATTTGACCCTTCAGGAAGAGACTTCTCGGAGATCGAGAGCGAAAGGTTAATTCGAGGATTCTCATCATCGTCGTCGATGATAGTGAGAAAACTGTCGGCTTTAACACCCATATCACTGAACTTCTTTTCAAGGTTGTCGTCAAGGTCTGGATCATATAGCATTCCAGCCTCGCTATTGATGCTGAACTCCTCTCCGTAGCCGAGCTGCTTCTTGAGAACATCCTCGACGAGATTATTGAGTGTGGCACGTTCTGGATCAACCATGAGGCGTGACTGCATCACACCGCAGACGCTGCAATTGGGGTTTGGTGGCTTCAAAGTGTCGCTGTTGATAACTCGCGCGCCTGAGCGTTCAAGAAAAACCATTTTTGCCTTGCTAAGGTCTTCTCGCATGACTTTGAAGGCTTGCAAAACGCAAAGACTAGCTGTCATGGCGTTGGTAGTTGCAATGGCAGGGATGATGTTGCCAGCCATTTGCTTGATATCGAACTTCGATCGTTGCTCGATGCCAAATATGATAGAGCGGAGGTTAGCACTAGCTGCCACGAAATCGAGAGTATCGTCGTCGTCTTTGTCGAAAGTAAGTACTGAAGGCGCGGCAGCAGCAGTAGTAGTATCTTGAGCTTGAAGCTGCTGCAGTCGAGAACTCAAGCGTCGAAGACTTGATACCATTAGCTTGGTTGAAAAGATGTGATAGTCATGAATCTTACCTGTCACAGAACACTGCAAAATTCTCAGCCTCGGTCCACACCTTCTGGTCGTTCTGGGCTATCGATGAGCTAATGTTCTCAGCATCCTTGGACATGGCGTCGAAGTCCAAGGCGGTGGGTGCCTTTCTCGATTTCCACATGTCTCCCATGTTCCGCAGTCGATTGATGTCATCGGTGAAGACTTTGGCGAAGACTCTGCGGGCAAAGTCGTCCGAGCCCATGGCCTGACGGATGCTATTCAATGCCTGCGACTCTTGTCGGAGGTTCTCGATCTCCTTCGCGTTTTCTGTATCCTCCGAGTGGTCAAATTCCGGAGCTTCCTCTTCGCTTGTTCCAAACATCTCGATGAACAGATAGCTCTTGCCCCAAACGATGCAATGGATAGGCTGGCTTGGGGTGCTTCTAATGGTGCAGACGGGGAAGCTCTTCGGCACTTCTTTCGTGTTACAGTCGTAGCACTCGGTTTTCCCCTAAATTAATCAGCGTCCGCAGCAGGAGATCGATACAGGATAGGTCTGACTTTGATGATCACTTGCACCTGGCCATTGAAGCCTGTTGTACCGCTCTCGATCAAGGGCACATCTGCGGCGAGACACATCTTGTTCACATGACGCCGCGCATCGAGGTTGTCCAGCGCGTTGAAGACCAGAGTGAAGGTCTGGAACCAATCGATATTGAATTGAGAGTCTTTGATGTTGGCATGATGAGCCTCGAGCTTAATGTGAGGGTTAAACTTTACGGCGCTCTCTTTAGCAACCTAAGAAGATTATGAATATTGGAATTTGTGAGAGGAGAAGATGATAGCTCACCAGAGCTTTTGACTTCTTGATATGCTCATGACGAAAGAGAAATTGACGATTGAGATTGCTAAGATCAATGGTGTCTAGATCGACGATATGGATCTCGCCGAAGCCAGTGAGGACGAGGTTCTTGAGTAGCTCGCAGCCAATGCCACCAGCACCGACCATCAAGATACGCGACTGTGATAAATGGTGTCAGTAAGAGCGTCGACAGAGGTAGGAGGGTCACCAACCTGCTTGATGCGAGAGTGCAGAGCTCCCAAGGACTGCCTTGGGTATCTATCTCGGCCCATGATGGCTGATGTTCAAGGAATTGATGAATTGGAAGAGGATTAAGAAGTGAGGATTGCGACCATCGACGAAAGAGACATACGACAAAAAGAGCGACGGTAAGGAAGATGAAGGTGAAGTGAGAAGGTTCAACACAAAGTGAGTTTACTTTAGGTACCTCCTGTCTGTATCTTTGACGCGCTTCGGCTAAAGCGGTAATCTGTCCGGATATCCCTGCACCTTGGCATCCAGCCTTACGGGGCCCCTTGCCTACTTTATCATACTTTAAATCGGCGATGATTTCACCGCTCTTCTACTTCCCAAATTATTCAATTCACTCTTTCTTTTGTTTAGACTGTACCATCGTTCTTCGGTTTCATCTTTTCTACGCAGGCTTTTTTTATGTCATTCATGCTACTAGATGCTCTGTAGAAAATTGCTGGATATTTGCTATGTGCGGGAACAAGACCACGGACAATTGCAGCAAACCTAAGGATCTCTTTGTCATACTGTAAAACCAGCCTACTCACTGTACAGCTTCTCAGTACACCTTGTTGAGCTCTTATAATTGAAAGCGTCAAAGGCGGAATGCCAGACGTTGAAGTCGACGAGGATTTACTGGCGCTACTCCGGAAATCATTGGGCGTAGATGTCGGCAATGACGCCCCAAAACCAGCGAAGACTGGCGTTTTGGAAGATTCAGAATTCGTTTATGACAACTCGGCCGATGTGGCGCTAGACATGCGGGGAACCAAAGCGGCGGCTGCCTCCATATGGACATTAATCCAGGAAAAGGAGTACAGCACGAGGGACTGGTCGAAGCACGAGCTTCATCCCAAGGCAAAAGACGAGACTACCGTGAAATTTGTCTTCTTGATGGACTTGATCAACTTCTCTTTCTTCTCCGATCATGATGATCCTGAGCAAGGGTTTGCCGTGGAGTATCGAGGAAGGCAGTGGACTGGATATTGGAGCCTTGTAGCTGCAGTTCAACGAGCGCTCGATGAAGGAATCTCAGTCACGAGCCCAAGCTTCTGGGTCAATGAGGCAGAGTGCACCGATGAGGTACTTAAGCACGTTTTCAGATCTGCGACTAGTGAAAAGATGCCTCTTCTGAATGATCGGATTTACTGCATCCGAGAAGCTGGCTACGTTCTCCAGGAGGTGAATCCCCTGGACACCACTTCATCAAATTACTGCTGACTTTCAGCAGCGGTTTGAAGGCTCCTTTGCCACCTGTATAGAAGACGCGAATGGCTCTGCCGCCGCTCTGGTCAATCTCTTAGTCGACAATTTTCCCTGCCTCGATGACAGGCACCGGTTCGATGGTAGTACAGTCCGTTTCCACAAGCGAGCTCAGATCCTTGTAGCAGATCTGTGGGCTTGTTTCGAAGGTGAAAGCTATGGCTACTTCCACGATATTGATCAGGTCACTATGTTCGCGGGTAAGCGATTTCCGGTGACCTTCTTCAAAAGTACAATAAGAGAACTTAAAAAATTTCAGACTACCGAATACCACAAATGCTCCACTCACTCGGCTGCCTCCAATATAGTCCACCCTTAGAATCACACATCCGGCGGCGCAAACCCATCGAAAGCGGTCATTCATGGGAACTGCAACTTCGAGCCTGCAGTATCTGGTGCGTTGAACTACTAAGGCGTGAAATTCTGCGACAGCACCCAGAATCCCAGATTAACGCAATCCTCATCGACTTCTTCCTCTACGACACCGTCAAGGAAATGGAGGCGAAGGGACTCGAAAGCATTCCTCACCATCGCACTCGAAGCATTTGGTACTGATTCAAAGTCTCTCCTCCCGCTTGGTTGTCATTGATCGATTTCGTGCTAGCAGTCCATGGCTTCATGCTGGGCAGAAGTTATTAGAATGTAGAGGAACGACTAGTTGATTATCCATGGAGGGAGCGCTTTAGATATGCTTGCTGGGCTAATCCTAAGGGCTGAAATTTTGATTCCAACAGAAGACCTCTCGCCCAATGACAGGCTAGCCCTTGCGTCACAGCAAGACGGATATCTCAGAGAATAAAACAAAAGCGTCATGGCTACGGGCCTCACGGTTTGCCCATGAAATGAAAGTCTCTCTTTCACAATTGGTCAGGCTTCTCAAGCTATGTCGTCTTGTGATATGAAGTGCTCGCAGTATTGCTATAGCAGCATCGATGTGTCTTTCATCTCCGCTTGATGCTGAACCCCCTTCCTTACTTATACCCCCTTCCTCTCCCTCTAACCCTACCCCTTCCTCCCCTACCACCTCCCCTCCCCCTGTCATGCCCTCTTCCGCCACCCCTACCATCACCTCGCCACCCTCCCCTCTGCCTCTCACCGCTCATCCTCTCACTCTCATTCTTCGCTGCCTTAACCTTCCTCCGTTCCTCCCTCTTCTCTTCGCCCTCATCGAACCAATTCCTTATTTCGAGAATCTCACAAAATGCCTTCGTTTGCGGATTACTATACTCCCTTGGCTGCTCCCTCCCCACTAACCCAATAGCCTTGCCATCATAGACCGGCCCCGTAATCTCAAAATTCTCGGGAACGTCCATCTTTCCTTGCTTGACGAGGTTCTCTTCGACCCATTCCTCCTCTTTAGTAATTAGTGGAATGTAGGCCGCCTCACCCAGATTCTGGGGATTATGCTGGTGTGGGTCGTGAAAAGCAAAGACGCGGAGAATGGCGAGCCATTCTTTGTCATATTTTAGTTTGGGTGGAGAGGAGCTGGAGCGGGATAGAGGCTCGATATCCAGTATCTGGAGGAAGTCGCGTCTTGGGAGGCATTTGTCCAGGGCTAGAAATTGCGTCCGTTTATTGGTGATTGCTGGTGGTGGAGGCAGTGGTGCTATTTTTTCTGAAGAATTAGGCTGTGGGCGTGTGAAGGCTGCTGGTAGCTGGGAGCGGAGGTCTGAAGGTATTGCTGAGGATTCAGCTGGGAGGTCGGGACTGGTGGAAGTAGTCCTGTCTGGTGCAGTGTCGGTTGGTGGCTTTATGACCGCTTCGTCGTCGCTCATGTTAAGGTCGATCTCGTCGTTGTTCTTTGCAGGTGCAGCAAGCTGAACTGGTATCTTATTGTCAAAGCTCACGTCGCTCTTGTTCACATTCTTGCTGCCGTTCGTCCCCGCATAACCGGTCTCCTTGAACTGTGCCTGACCTGGGGGCATCATAAGTCCCGCTTTGTCATGGTCCACTACAGCAGCGAATTTACAATGTAAATGGGCAGCCAACCAGTATGGTGGTCTTAGCCTATCCATCACGTATTTCGCAGCCAAGCTTCCCAGTGTCCCATCTCTCGCCTCAGCCTCAAATTGGTCTTTTTGTCTGAACAGTGTCTCGTAATCTCCCTCCCATGCAATCCCCCTAGGCCAGTCATGACTTATCCCAACATCCACCGGCGTCCTCAGCAGCAGAAGCTTTCGCACATCGACCTCTCGCACATGATATAGACTCTTTATCTCATCCTCACTGTACGGTAACCTCTCAAAGTGTGGTTTATTGTAGTCAAAACCCTTCCATATCCCACTCAGCCCAGCTATCCTTAGGTCCCCAAACCACACCACGCTCGCAGCCCCAAGGTAATAAATATCCGGCGCAACCCACCCCCCATAATAGAGCTCCTGTAAATGAGAACTAGCTTCATGATTACCCCCTACAAAGAGTGTGAGGTAAGGTGCTTTGCGTGCCCCGCTGTAGTATTCGTGGAAATCGCCCATAGCTCGGAACTTTTGGGGGACAGACATGGTATTGAGGTCGTAGGAGTTGCGGACTGCCTGAGCTTGTCAGATTATTCTTGTATATCAATAGCGTGAGAGGGAGGCGGACCTGGAAGTCGCCGCCAATGATAAGAAGGTCGACGCCATGCCAGCTGTTGATTTCGCAGGTCTTATTGATGGAGGCGTAGATGGCGTGGAGGGTGCCGTGGCCCTGGGCTGAGGTCAGTTTGGCAGATGGAGAGATGGGGCCGGTCTTACGCAGCCCTCAATTGCGACGCGCATCTTGTTCTACGGTCTGTACATCCAAGAACTCCTAGAGGTGGTGTAGTCAAGATCCATTTATATCTTCGAAATCTGTGAAATCAGTGTCTTCTGCCTGGACAACTGGAATCTCCGGAGATAGTTATATGCCATTACAACTAATCCGGAGACAAACACTGAAAGAAGGAACAGATGGTAGTAGCATGTCCGGCTAGAGACAACAAGGCCAGACAGGCAGCTAGCGCACGTGTACGATCTACGATGGTCTGAATTTTTCACCACTCTCATTTGTCACCTTTTCACAACATTCTATTATGAAGCACTGAATGGGTCACATCGCGTGCCTCGACCCTAATGCTACCATGGTCTTAGGACTATTGACGACTCCGAAGACCGGTTCTCAACGTCGACTTCCCATGCATGCCATGAACACAAAGCGCAGGCACGTATTGACAGATTTTAATTCCTCACACCGCCTGCTCCTGTCCTCATTTGCCTCGGTAGGGATTTGCCATGATTGCCTGATCCTCTACAAATCTGGCCCGATCAAAATGCTTATTCTGGAGCTGCATCCACTCCAACGCGGCCCTGTAGTTCTCCTCCCGAAAACATGGATACTCCTTCAGATTGCTTTGAGCCTCCTCATACCTCATATTAAAAGTCAGCCGCGATCGTTGAAGTAGGCATAAAAGTGTTGGACATCGTGCCAGCAGGTCAAAGGTCACACTTACAGAATATACGCATGACCTGTCACGACCCAAAAGTTCCAGACCCCTCTGTCGTTTCGATAATACGTGACATACGAGCCCGGACACAACGCGCCGTATCCTGCACCCTTAATGTCCTTGAGCTTGATCGTGATCATCATGTCATGGTTCAGTCCATCTCCCCGCTCGACCAGAGCTCCTTTGCCTGATGCTTTGCACCACCATGCGACAACACCCTCGTATGGGGGCCATCGTCTGTCGTAGCGTGGTTGAAGGAAATTCGGTTTTCGTGGATTGAGATCTGTTGCTGGTGAAGTGTATTTCTTATCTGTGGGTGTCTCCTCGATGTCTTCCCTTTGAGAAGGAAGGACTGCGATTGGTTCAAGCTTGAATTCATCTTCGAGCTTCCTGGACAGGAGGTCCCGCAAGACCTTAGGTGTTTGCGATGGCGATTGTTGGCTCAATCGACCACACGATGGTGAGTCTGGCGGAGACCTTGGCGCTTCGAAGGCCTCATCCATGGTTACGTCCTCTGAGGTTGAAGAATGCATCGTGTGTGTCAAGCAGCGGTGATATGTAGCACAAGAATGATAGGGAGAAGGGAATGAAGGAAGATCGATGTTGTCCGTCGGTGTGTATATGAAGGGCAAAGCCAGTCTTAATATTGCAAAGAATTTAAATCTCCCTCCCCAGTAGTACAATTCGCCTCCTTAGGGCCTACGCTTAATCGTGAATGCAGATGGTCCTTCATTTTTATTGGTAGAATCGTCCAGTTTCACAGTCACTTCAAGATCGGAGGTCCGGATTTCCGTCTATCACACGACCGGGGTAATATTAGCGAAATTAGCTCTTTCCAAATGTACAACAGCGTTTGCTTGCCCCATTATAGACGAGAAAAAGCAACAGATGACTTTTTCATAGAGTGTTAATTAAAAATCACACCAATTTAATTCTTCCATATGTATCACATTTACATGTTTTGGGGGATACAAAGCAACGCACAGCTTTCAGTCCAGGTGTAAATGTCACGAAATTTACCTTTCCAGACATGTGCTAGGTTCAAATCATGACACTTCGAATGTGACCTGCAATCTCTACGAAAACATAGCTGTTGCATGAGAGCTAGGCCTTAAAAGTAAGTCGTAATCGGAAGAAACAAATATTTATCATTTGAGAACATAAATTGGCAACGCGATTGAACCAGCCCTTGCTATTGCACCAAGCGTCTGTTACATACCAAGCCCTTAAGCGTAGATATTGTCGTCTTACCGAAAGACCAAGCTTCGAATCCTTGTAAAATCTCAATTAGTAGTGAATTTTGACGTTGCCAGCTGAGCTAGCTATTTGCCGCTAGCGGAGCGCGCGCCTGGGGAAGTGTCTGCCAAGACCTATCCATGTTCCCCTCCAGCTTCGCCATAGAAGGGCTAACATTCCAGCAATCGCGTACTCTACAGAATTACCCCTCAGCCATCATGGCATCCCGATCTACCCAACAGCCCCCTCAATCAGCCACCAAATCATCCTTCTTCCAGCAGCGCGACGCCTTAGTTGGAGATATCGCTGTTGTACGCTCCAATAGCAATGTTTTCCCACAGCCGACACGCATTGCTGACGCTTCATCCAGTCCCTTGAACATGTACTCCAAAACATTAACAAGCTCAATCGTTCTCTGGAGGGTGTGATCGCTGTACGCTTGCCCCGCCATTTGCAATGTCAGACTCTCTTTGGCCCCTTGGACTGACAAGGCATGCTCACGTAGGTTGGGAACGAGTTCAGCGCAGTAGAAGCGCTATGGAGTCAATTTGAAGGGGCGATGGCGCAAGAATCTGGAGAGGCTGGTGGAAAGGAAGGAGCTGAGGATGATGGAAGTGAGGAGGACGGTGAAGGAGAGGACGAAGAGGATGTGGAAACTGTAGGTGAGAATGGAAAAGGGAGGTGAATGAACGCAAGCAGAAAAGTGGATTCGGAAAGGTCAACAGAGATGACGCAAGGCAAAGAGCTCGAGGACGGCGTGGACGAGGGAGTGATCCCATGTTAATATTAAAGATGATGACATGATGGGCGGAGGTGCAACAAGGTGTGAGTGCAATCTATGTATGCCGTCAAGACGCCAGAAGCCAATATGTGTGTGTAGCAGCTCGCTGTCAAAGAAGCAGGGGCAAAGATAGCCATGAGAATACAAGATCTGCGCATCGCGAAGGCCGTCATTAAGCCGCTTTTCCAAATGCCAGCTATGCAACTTCATTACGACGGAAAGAACGAATGGTACCATATCCACATCAGATCCCTCAGAGAATGGTGCACGGTCCCCTCCGCTTCGATTTCTTAGGCTTTCCAGCAAGCATATCTCCGGCAGTGTTGTTGAACTGTTGATAGGTCTGTTTCTGCTGGGTCGTCTTGACCTCTCGTCCAACAGCTGTATCTACAGCCAATTCGAAGACCTCGTGTACGCCGGACATCTCTTTGCTGCTGCATTCGACGTACATAGCGCCCATTTGTTTCGCGACAATTTGGCCTTGCTCTGGCGTTACTGGTGTCAAACCTTGGGTCTTCAGGAGGTCGATGCATCCGCGTTTGGTGCGCAGATCGGATTTGAGGCCGACGAGGATGAGAGGGGTGGTGGGGCAGAAGTGGAGGACCTCGGGATACCACTGTCGACGAAGTTAGCGAGGGAAACAATTCCAACGACACAAAATCGCATACCTTATCCATCACGTTTTCTAAGGAGTTAGGGCAATCAATGGCGAAGCAGACGAAGAGAAGATCGGTCTCCGGGTACGAGAGTGGTCGGAGGCGGTCATACTCTTCTTGGCCTGCAGTGTCCCAAAGAGCAAGCTCTACAGTCTTGCCGCTTGGCTTGTGGTCTGTCTGTGTGATGTAGTTCTCGAAGACTGTAGGGACATATTTCTGCGACAAATTAGCAATTGTCGCTGATTGCTCAGCTGCTAATTCCTCACCTCTGGAAAGTAGCCTTGGCTGTAACTGATCAACAGACATGTTTTGCCGCATCCACCGTCACCGACTACCACGAATTTCTTAGAGTAGGCTGGTGGCTGTGTGATGTTTGTAGTTGCAGACTCTCTATCTGATGAACTCGTTGCCGACATGCTCACGTTGCCATTGCTATTTCTTGTGCTCTGCTGTCCCACTGGCTTTCGCCGCGGTGAGATAGACCCAGACTGTGACCCTAATACACCACTTCTCCTTGAGCCCCGTCGTAGAAAGTCGTAATTTTCGTATGAGCCTTGGTCTGTCATGTTTGCGTTCGTGATATGTGGAGGTTGAAGAATGCACAAGGATTTGTAAGGCTGAAAGGGCTCAGTAAAACACCTGCAATTTCAAACTTATACACAGAGAAGAGATTTGCAAGATAAGGGTGCTTTGTGAGGTGTGCTTCTGACTGAAACTTGATTGTGTCAAGATGTCTGATGTTGATCCTGGCGTTGCTGTAGCAATGTTTATCTTATCAGCAGCCACATCCGCGTTTCACCACCTTAGCGCCGGAAATTGTTATGCACCCTTAATTTGATACGAGGCGCAACATAGGACAGCATCTTCTCAACATGTAGCCTGCTCTAAATTGGTGCTGTCGCGCGTATGGATCCAAAGGAAGCAGAAGGTGGAGGTGTGATTCCGGAATCAGAGGGTTTACTGCAGCCTCTACCCACTTTCAATCTCGTCGGGAGTGTGGAACGGCTTGACGCAGGGCTTAGGAGCTTAGATCATTGTAAGAGAGTTCCACCGCCCGAGCCTGAGAAACATATACCTAACATTGTATGAAGACAGGACTAAGCTCCCATTATGGCGCTATACGCCCCGTCAGCGACTCATCCCCCTGGTGCGCTGGGAGACGCCGCGCCTGGCCGCAATTCAAAAAGCCGTGCGGTCTCCTGCCCTCGATACCTACTTCTCCACTACGGCAAATCTAGGGACGCACACATTCTTTATGGTCGTGTTGCCCGTTCTCTTCTGGTGTGGATACACGGGTCTGGGTAGGGGGTATGCGTCGTGCACTAAGCGCTGCTTGTGAGGATGAGCTGACAATTGATTCAGGATGGTACATGTACTTGCGTCTGGCGTATTCTTCAGCGGCTTCTTGAAGGACATGTGGTGCCTACCTCGGCCTCTTTCGCCGCCTTTGGAACGAATCACAATGTCACATTCGGCGGCTCTCGAATACGGCTTCCCCTCAACCCACTCCACCAATGCTGTGTCAGTCGCAGTGTACGCACTATTCATGCTGGGCTCACCAGACTCAGCCGTGGACTCTACACTTAAGCTTGTCTTGCAAGTTGTGGCGTGTTGTTACGCGACATCTATTATTCTCGGACGACTGTATTGTGGGATGCACGGGTTCTTCGATGTTATTGTTGGAAGCGCACTCGGCGCTTTGCTTTCCGTTGTCCAGTGTCTACATGGTGATAACTTTGATCAATTCCTTCACAATGGATCCTGGAAATCCCCAGCCATCGTCATCTTGATCGTCCTTGTCCTAGTGCGAATCCATCCGGAACCAGCAGACGACTGCCCATGCTTTGATGACAGTGTCGCATTTGCTGGAGTCACAATCGGCGTAGAGTTAGGCAATTGGCATTTTAGTCGAACTGGAATGGCCTGGGACTTGCCTGTACTTGCAACAGTACCGTTCAAACTTGACGCGCTGGGCTGGCCTAAAACAATAGCTCGCATCGTCATTGGAGTCTTGATGATTTTTGCCTGGAGGGAAGTTATGAAGCCAGCTCTATTAGGAATGCTTCCACCAGTGTTCCGTATCGTCGAGAGTCTTGGTCTAAGCTTGCCACGCAAGTTCTTTGTTCAAGCTTCGTAAGCTTCACTACTCTTCAAGACCCGCTCCCTTCACTTACAGTGTACAGAGAGTACAACAGAATTCCAACCCAGCTCAAAGACGACAACGTTTTTCCATCAGTCTTGGAAATCCCCTCCCTGCTCACTTCATTACGCCATCCTCGAAGAAGCCGCTCGGTATCCGTCGGTCCCCAATCTGAAGCTGATGCTTACGAGACTCTGGCTTATCGGGAGAAGCGTCGTCGAGAGAGCAGATCGGATATGGCTATAGCGAGACCGAAGATCGATGAACTGAGCAACGGTGACAAGATTCCTCCAAATTACTTCGCCAGAACCACATCAAACAGCGCTTCGAGCAGATACCCAACAGCTGGCCTGTTACTTACTCCAGCATCATCGAATACCGATCTGTATAGATGCATGACAGCGCGCGAGGCTGCATCGTACACTCCCTTGACCCCAGGAAGTGGGCCTAGTAGCCGTCGCCCTAGTGCAGAAAGGAGGCAGGACGAAAAGGAAGAAAGGGAGATGTTTTCGAAACTCGAGAAGCCTAGGGTCCGGTATGACGTCGAGGTCATTACTAAGCTCGTTGTCTACACTGGTAAAGTTGTCTCCTCTAGCTTGCCCGCCTCCGTTGACTGACTAGTGCTGCAGGTATTGGCTGGGTTGCTGTTGAGGGCGCTCCGATCGTCTTCCACGCGATCGGCCTTGGGCTAAGCGGGAGGCCTCCTTGATTTGCCGTACACCTTGTTTCGAACGCAATTATCAAAATACCCTGCTGCATCTATAAGTCAAGGACCACCACAAAAGCGAGACGTATAGCCTGGGCAGGAATCAAGACAATTACCCGACGCAGCGCGTTACTCGACCGAGCCTCGACTATCTGTCTTGATCTAAGGTGATATAGCATCACAATGAATGACCAAGACCGGAAATCGATCATCAGAAGCGCCGCTATGCCTCCAATAAACACGATCCTCTGGTCTGGCACGCGCCGACCCAGGTTCAATCACACCCACCGAGCAGCGAACCAACTTGGCCCTGGCTGTTTGAAGCCGGGTCCGCTAGCCGACTGCGAACACTATCATGTCAACTGTGGCGTTTTTCAAGGGCCCCAGCCACCGGATGCAATCTAGACTTAGGCTCCAGCAAGGAATTGCAGATAAGAAGGGCTGGGCGATTTCTCTTCATCTTCATAGTGACTACGATGAGAAGCAGTGCAAATGTATCATAGTAAACGGAATATTGTAGAATCAAGTTCGATTTGGGTAATCTTTCTCACTGTAACCGCATTACATGTCGATACACATTGTCTACGATGGGCATCGGTTCCAAGTACCTTAGTCGTCCTCTATTACTTTGTTGTAATACAAAGCTTAGATTGCCTTTCCAAGAAATACGATCAGGACGCTTTACAATAGTAGAAGCCAAAAATCAGAAACCTGACCCTAAAATCTAGAAAGTAAAGACTAACACCACGCCCGTATAGCAAAATGAAGTTTTCCGGTCCTTAGATACTCGAAGTTAGACCTATAATATTGTTAGACTATACTAGGCATAGTGGTCCGGTCCAGATTAAATTCTCTAGTAAAGACCAGACCATATCTTAATAACCGGACAAAGACCAAGTTTTCTCGCTCGGTGCTGGTGCTGTGTACCAAATAATCAAACGCAGTCTTCAAAGTTGAATTGGAGATCCACCGTTGTTTTGTCGAAGCTAGCGAAAACATCGGTGTGGCGAGGAAGCATGCAGTTTCAGACTTTTGTGCCCGCCCTTACAGGCTTTTTGAACATTCGAAAAGATTCCATACTGGCTCAATATACCTCTTAAGCGTTTAGCTATACACACGCTACCTTCCATCGTTGCTGGTCCCTGTCTCTATAGGTAGAGTGACCCTTGCAATCATTCACAGATCTTCTCTATTAAGCTAGACTGAGATTCTACTGTATGGAAATGGAGGATGTTGAAGAAATTCAGGTTGGATTAATCGTACCGAGGGACCTGGTGGAGAGAAAGAAAAACATTTTGCAGGCCATAGGCAAGCTTGACAAAAGAATCAAGATCAGGCCAATCTCAGATGACCCAGAGGAATTCCATGTGCAATGGCCCGAAGGCTCCGTTCAAGTTGGCAACTTTTACATCCCCACGACCGTAAGGACGGAAATTGCGAGCATAGACGAGAATACTCGTATGGATCTTGTCAATTGGACTGGTATGCAAGAGTGCTCGGCAGAGGTTGGATTCGTTGGGAGTGCTTTACCAAATCGGATCCCAGCCTCGAGCCGTGAAGCGGACATCACCAATGGCAATCTTCTAACCAGGACAATTGAGCAGTGGTTCTTCGCCTTGCCTTTCAAACAGCAAGAACATTTCGAACTACTTTCGTCTTGCAGATTGACTTACATGATCTACCCACCGCTTCTTCTCCTGCCTCCATCAAGCTTTCTGAGCCAGCTGCCTTATAGTGGAAATGAAGGCCCTTTTGATGATATACGCAAACTTTACGCGTTGCTATGTAAGGGACTCAAAGTCACTCACATTGCTGTGAATGCGCCGATACCTGCAAATTCAGTAGAGCGATCGATTGCTCACGAGCCATCATCTGGAGAGGAAACTAATTACGAACGTCAACAGCAAATTTCGCAGTGCGGTGGCGATACTATACCCAACATTCTTCGCTCTCCTACAGGCCTAACCCCTGTTTACGGTAATTTTGGCCCCGTGCTACCTCTAGGCAATCTTCCAAGAACGGAAGACTTCGAAGCAGCCTTCTGGTGTACTTCGCGACAGAATGGCATATTCCAGATCTGGGCTCCACGTTACACGATGTTCTCCCGTGGCAACATCTCCGAGAAAGCTCGTATCCTAAATCTAGAATCGCTTACTGAGACGCGACTGGGCATGAAGCCTGAGCAGACCAGTGTGGTGGACCTCTACGCAGGGATTGGATATTTCGCATTCAGCTATGCCAGGGCTGCGGTGGGCAAAGTGCTTTGTTGGGAGATCAATCCTTGGAGTGTGGACGGGCTGAGGAGAGGAGCGGAAGGAAACAACTGGGGTGTCAAGATTATCGATGGTGGTGAGCAGCTCGAGGATAGTATCGAGGGAGACGAAAGGCTCCTGGTCTTCTCAGAAAGCAACGAGCATGCAACTGCAAGAGTCAACGCCATGAGAGACAACGTCCCACCTGTCAAGCATGTCAATTGCGGTCTCCTGCCAAGCTCGAAAGACAGCTGGGAGGTGGCTGTCCAGGTTCTTGACCGTACAGGAGGGTGGATCCATGCGCACGAGAATATCGCAAGGAAGGACTTAGAGACGAGGAAGGAGGAGATCTTGGAAAGATTTGGGTGGCTTGCACAAAAGCACTATGGTCAGGATCCCAAAGAACAGCGGAGATTTGAATGTGAGCACTTGGAGCTGGTCAAGAGCTATGCTCCGGGTGTTATGCATTGTGTATTAGACATCAAGGTCACGCCACTCTACCCTGGCTGAGTACGGAGCGAAAACGGCAGCTCAAGTTAAGACTGGAGATTCTTGGCCACGGAACGCTTATGGTTTAGTCATCGTAGCTCTTGGACAATCTCTTCTCCCTCTCAGCTCCTTCACAGACTGCCATGTCTCGGTCAGCCCGCTGCTGCAGAGGTCGATTTCTAGGAACATTACTCACTTCGACGGCGGGTTCCTCTCTCGGAGCTAGCATGCGCGTTAGTTCTGTCTTGAATAGATTTCCACTTCTTGGACCTACGAGCAACTCGATTTGTCTTCAGCACTGTCCTCTCGTGCTTCTGCCGTGCAAAATTGGTCGGTGTACGGAGACTATGACATGACAAGCACAAACAACAGGGAAGACTCGCTGTACTCGAAGCTTCCTTGATCTGCTCATCATAAGTAAGCAAGGATTGCAACGGTGTGGTGGTCAGCGCTTGACTATGGATCCACAGGTCAACGAGCCTGGCTTTTGATGTGGTCACGACAGCTCTTTTGTGTTCGGTTGATACCACATTTGAGCTTGATCGCTTTGCCGACGGCGTCGTAAGGCATTCCGGATGAGGTGAAGTAGAGTAGTACTGCCTCTTCTTCTGTGTCCCAAGCTCGGCCCATCTTGATTTGCTGTTGATACTGGAGCGGCTCTTCGATGAAAAGCTTTTTTGAACTTGGAGCAAGAAAAGTGTCGGAAAGAGCAGATATTCTGTATGAAGTTGAATAAGGATTCCCACAACGGAGTACTTTGCTGAAAGGTCCGCTCTCCTGCATACTAATTGACTATGCTGTGAAAACTGCTTACGTAGGACTACTCCTCCGAGTGACACCACGAAGCTCGTGATGACCAAACGCCAATGATAATCCAGGCCAAAAGAGGAGGTCTCGGTGTCATCAGCAAAAATACTAGAATTCCTTGCCCCTGTCCCGCGCTTTAAAATCAGTCTCCAAGGTTAACGGCCCCTAACGCACCCCGGCTTTGGACATTTAGCATTCGTGCAAGAACGATGACATCCACAACCATACCTAAAGTCCGCATCTTCCGCGTTTCCTCTTCCCGTAGCGAATTTATCTAGGTCTCTGTTGGAAGCAGTGCCCGTATAAGTGAATCTGCGGGTGTACTACAGGATTATCAACCTCGTGATGTGGATACTCCAAACGAAAGAACTCACGTTGGCAAGGATTTTCTTAACATCATGGTCATAAGCAATCAAAGATCGCATGTCTGTTACAGACTGCTTGTTGAGCCAATCATCAACGGCGTTAAGCTTCCATCGCTTCAATCTTGCGCGGCTTTTGTTGTTATAAAGCCCATAATCGGTTCTGAGCTCATAAATCTGATTTCTGACAGAGTGGACCGAGCGTCGCTTGGAACCAGGACATTTGAGGGCGAGTACCTCTGGCATAAGGTCTTGAGGTATTCCTCGGGATATGAAATAGACAGCGACAACGTTCTCCTGGTCGCTCCATCGTGGCCCCATTTGGCATCGTGGAGAGGCTCGTAGTGTGTCTTGGAGGGAAGACGCTGTTGGATGCCGGCAAGAATGATGATATTGGTAAGAAAGGATTTGTCGATGTCAATGAAGAATGTTCATGCCAAGATGGTGTTTGCAGTGAAAAGAGAAAGGGAGAGAGGGGCAAGGTAATGTTATCATATTTCCCTGCCCCATGGCTCTTGCCTCCGACTAGATTTATGATGAAGCTGTTTGAAAGTGCAGGCGCGACCGCTGATCGATGGCGAGTCTTTGCAAGATGTCCTTGCCGCAGGTCAGAGCTCATAAGGAAGTGACCATTGTGTATGTGGTCGAGGAAGGCGCACTCCCACATGCAAGAAATTGGCGCTTGACTCCGACAAAGGAGCAGATTGTCGATCAAAGGCTAATGTCCGTTTGGCATATCAGTATCAGCCAAAACTTCGACGTTCCCTCTTGCATGCCCTCTTTGGCCAAGCCCTAATCACCATCATCCGGATTTCCTTCGCCATATATATCATTCAAGAACAACAGCTTAAGCAAGGAAATCCCTCTTGCGACGAGAATTTCTCCCGATTGAATATGGCTACTGGTTGGGACCACATCCATGCTACAGCACAGACCTCCAGATAGAGCGTGTCTGTATCGAGAACACTCATCTTTCTCATGACATCTTTCCTCTCGCTGTCGTAAGCGATTAGGGACTGAAGCTCCAGAACCGCTTGCTTTCTCTGCGTCCAGATCCGGTCCGCCTCAATTTCGCTCTGTCGCACTGGTCACGATATCGTTCAGTCCTTCCGGATAGGCATATTTTCGATGTGCGACCTTATTCGAACCTCTGTTCCACAGGTGCAGGGACTGTAAATACAAGTCATTCTTCACTGAGCCGTACAAGCAATGGAACGGGGAGTATCACAAGACTAGAGGTTTTATGAAGCACATGTCAGAAAACGCTTTCCATTAAGAATAAGCTACCAATATGCTTCCTCGTACACAGTGTCAGTCGTCTCGCAAGCATATCATCTAAAACCGTGTGAGGAATTGCTCCATCGGGCCACAGAAGCCACCACTTTACCCACTAGGGCATCCAAGGATATGGATCAGCGTTTCTGACAAGAATTTCCAGCGGTCGATTCAGATTGGTAACTATGGACATCTCTCTGCCGTAGAGGTCATATCTCAACTACAAACCCATTAGCTCACATCGATATTCAAGTGCCAAAGCATCGGCCAAACGTACAGGGAACACGACCCCCTTAGCCTCAGCTCTATAGTCGAGTAGAGGAGGAGCTCCACCAGCGATTGTCGGCCCGAGAATCCACCTAAATCGGGTTTCAGTCAGTGTTTATCTCTTGGAATTTTTTCAGAAAAGTGTCAAGCCAAGAAGATGTGGCCGCAGCCTTGACTAGGGTATCACTCTAGCTTAGAAGGGACGTAGAAGAATAAAACATAGATTTAGGGTATAGAAAACGAGACGGACACTGGTCGACGAGGTCCAGGTTCCATGCATCATTATGGCCGGGCGCTCCGAGGGGCGGGCGATTTGCTCGCAACTCAGCCTGTAGAGTCCGTAGTATTCTCTGGGAATTGTTTGGAAGGTTGCGATTTGTATTGCACTTGAACTTGATAAAGCCCTCGATGATAGGGTAAGGTACTCCACGGGAAGCGTAGTAGATGGAGTACTACATCCTCTCTGGAGACTGACTTGACAAGGCCGCTGCCGAAGTCTTGGAGGCGATGTATTGAGAATACCTAGTAATAGCGTTTTCGATACCAGATCAGTCTTAAGTTGACTAGAAGCTTATGATAAAGAAACAGTATAAGTGAAGAGAGAGCGTAAGCAGGGTTTCGGAGTGGAAACTTGTACTATCATGTTGTCACGAGGCCCAAACAGGTTTGCTGGGAACGGAAGGAACCACTGGTTAATTATCTATGGAGGGGCTGTTAATCCATGAGGCTGAAACATCCAACGATTTATCGTTGCGGTCCCATCCGAGAATACCCTGCCATTGCTTGTATCTAGAGCGTAACGTTTCACTAAATTACACAATAACGCGTGAAAGCTTTACATCGACACTACTTCTTAGATTTTCGAGATGTTAAGGGAACGGATAACTCTTCATGAATCTACTTATGGCCGATAAACGCTGGTGTCATGATACATGGAGAGTGAGCTCGATCCATTTATCGGCTTCCTATTGAGACTAGCTACCTATCTTCACATTCTATTTATGTCAGATTTTCAGAATTTTCCGCAAAATTTACGCAAGCACTGTAGTATCGAGTTATTGATCGTCCCTAGAAGCTATCATTTGGCGGACTCACTTATGTGTATCTTATCTTGAAAAGGAGCATTCACGGTTTTACAAGAACGTCCATCAAACGGTTCGTGCTATTGAAGCTTGACATAGCTGAGCCATTGAGATCATACCCGTGCTAGATGGCAAGTTAGACCGTTCCATTCGAAGGATCTGCTTTACGTACCCTTCGTACAATACTCCTGGCAGCACCGTCGAATCTGAGCAAATTTGCCGTTCCTTCGGGAATTCTTGGGCCATCCAACCACCGATCGACAGCGTTCAGGTTCCAAACGTTGCTATAAAGCTTGGGTCGACCTGCGTTGGACTCGAGATTTTTGATATACGAAAGCCTATCGCGACACTGCCCTACGGAGCGTGTAGTCCTACATTTGTGCGATACAAGAGCTGCGACGGCGTCCATCGGCACGTCACGGGAACGGTAATAGAGGAGAACTACGTCTTCTCGGGATGTCCAGTTGTAATTGGGCATCTTGCGGTTCCGTTTGAGGTCTGCTCAAAACGAAGTAATTTTGTAGCTTCTGAATCTCTTGAAGGGTATTGCTGGTCTGCTGGATTGGAATAAAGTAGGGAGAGAAGAGAAGAGAGAGGATTGTAGGATGATGGGTTTTATACCCTTGCCCAAGGCTTGAACCCTTCTTTTGTACAACGAAAGTATTGCACCTGGAGTGGCGGCTGTAACACGAGGTAAGGCTATCACGCGTAAACCAACCAAGAGCGAGGTTTCACTATGCATTAGAACGACGAATAGTAATCCTATCTGGAGAATTTGTGTTGCGGATGACAAGGCTGAAAAGTGAGATAACTTGACAGTCGACACAATGGAGGAGCACAAAGCTGATACAATGGTACGAACGAATGAACCCTTGAGTGACGTGCCAGTAGAAGGCGTGTCACAGAGGGTGCAGGAACAATTCTGAGGTTTGAGCCACAAGGCTACCTCACGCATAAAGCCTTGGGCAAGTAGGAGTATGCAAGATGTGGCGGACTTGCACCACAAATTTGCAGAGCGCTTCGTGTAAATCTGCTGTACCACGAGCTAATGTCACGCGCAGGACACCTCTCAGGTCATTGATTTCGGCATATATCCATAGAAAGTATGCTAGCTATTCCCATTGATCGCATTCAACATCCGTTATGCCACCGTTTCATTTTCAATTTCATACGACCAATTTTGACTCCCATCCGCAAAAAGCCGTGCAAGTAAGCTAGCACTATGCTCAACAAATTAGCTCGGGTTGCCTCTAGAGACCGAAGAGAGGACTCACTCATTTGTACATCATCTCATTTCACCCCTAACGCGTCTATCCAGCGCCCGCGTCCCCAATCTCAGTTTATTCAACCGCGGGTCCGCAAGGAGATATCCTCTCTAGAACAACATTAGCTCATACCAAAAAGTCAACAGGGGCAACATGCCCTCTGCACAGCTCTCTTAGCCGCACCATCATAGCGAAGCAAAGCGACAAGAGCGTCTACTCCACCCCTCATCGCTCTTGCGGCTCTAGCAAGCCAGTCGTCAACCCTGTCTGAATTCCACCTCATATTGGGATACAGGTCGTATCCATAAGCTAGGCTTTCGCAGTTTCGAATACTCGCAACCCTATTAGTAATATCGCCTGAAGTACGACGAGTATGGCATCTCAGCCCGATCATGTCGGCAACGATACTGATGGGCACGTCACGAGAGGCGTAGTAGATGAGGACGGCGTCCTCTTGGGGACTCCACGACATTGTGATAGTGTAGTAGGTATGTTCTTGTACTCGTTTGGGATTTCGCCTTTGTTTGCAAGTTAGTGGAGGGTGTTTGAGTTGATAGGCAGCTTTCAGGAAGATCGATGGAGGAAAGATGGCGAAGATGGCTTCAATTTAATGTTAGAACAGTGTACTACCATTTCTTTTTTCGCATTCGGGCAAAATTGCATGGAGGTTCCACCTAGAAAGATAGTAACACCAGGATTGTCTCACGCACACACAGATAAGGACTATCTATGAAAAATGATTGCGAGCGAGTTTTCACTATGACACATGAAGGATAATAAGCCACGTTCGTGAGCACATGACCTTGTAGTGACCCACAAAGCAAGGAATTTCCGGCGGCTCAGGTTCTCATTCTGTTGCACGTCCTGCTTCCTCGTACCGATATCATTGGTAGTCACTCTGGAATAGATTCTCCCATACCAGCGTCCCAGGATCGTTGGTGTCATCCAATCTCGTTGCGTCTTGGCCCTTGTCCTCGTTGATCGTGTACGGCATACCGCTCATCCCGTCCACCTCCATAGTGTCTTGGCTCTCGTCGTTGGGCGTGATGTGCGGGTTCCCCATGCTTTGAACAAGCTCATCCACTGACATTACGTCTTGACTGTGGTCGTATTTTCGAGTGTGCAACACGAGCTTTTCTGGTGGAAAGTCTTTCAATGGTTGCCTCTATGCTACACCGTTAGCTTGTTCTACACGTTCAGCCAGGGTCTGCTTACCTCGAGCACGATCGGATATGTTCCATCCCCCCAATCGATCAATTTCAGCAAGCGCTCCCCACCTTTCTGGATCAACCATTTGTCGACGATGTCAAGTTGGAAGGCAGCGGCAGTGAAGTGGCCCGGGTAACCAGGCTTTACGTAGTGGCCCATCTTCACCAATTGCTGTCGAATAGACATGAGCCTTCTATTTATTGCCGATGATGAGCGAATGAACCCAAGTTTCTTCTCTAAGATTTGAGAGATGGTTTTGACTAGCACACGGCGAGAGGAAAAGTAGAGGATCACGACATCCTTTTCGTAGTTCCACTCACTCAGCGCGGGCATCGCAGCTGTTGCAGAGATGATGGATTTGAAAAGCGAGCCAAGGTGGTAAGATAAAGAGAGCGGCAGGCCGCACGATGATGTCTTGGAATAAGGTGAAGTGTTGCTGCTTTGATAAAATTTGGATGGTCAAGTTCTGAAGATCGTACCGGAGCAAGCAAGAAGAGTCCGTATTTTTATGTTTCCGGAGCCAGCAATGGGAGGTCTTTTTCAAGAGAAAGCTGGATTTAGGGGTATACAATGTTGCAAGAAGCAATTAGATTGGAAAAGGTAGGCATCTTTGGCGACCTCCTTCGACATAAGTATTATAGTGTATCATAATGTGAAGAACACTGATGCCCGGCGCCTTCCCGATTTACTACTACTTGACTATGATATTCTGCTTTTTCTCATAGGCTGTGGAATGTAAGTGAAAGCAAATCGTGGCAATGTGTAGGCATAGCAAATGAAGAAGACAGTCCCGAGCTCTAGCACGGACACAGCATAGCCGAGGTGAGCATCGTTCAGTGCATTCGAGCCTATTCTAGAATCATTAAACACAGTACCAAGAAATATGTTCGGCGCTTTCAAATGATTTCCTGCATTTCTGCGTGGGTATGCTGTAATGCACGGGCGCTGTGGCCCGTCCAAATACCACCTACCTTGACAACCTGCCTTCTGAGCAGTACAGATTATCCGGAAAGAAGCGCTGAGAGAATTCTCACCCATTCCAAAAAGGCCGTGATATACATGTCTTTGCCTGTGTGAGTGCTGTTCCAACCTTTCTCACATAGCTTGAGAGATCCTGAGGCACTGTGCGACCACCTCTTATCAGATCTAGATGATGATGGAAACCCCACAAAAATACGGACTGTGTGGCCGACTGAAAGAATCGCGAGCTCCGACCAGCAGAAGCCCGCAATTCCTAGTTGATACAGTGAATATAATACAGTAAGGACATACCAACCCTAATACCGCCGAAACTTCTGCGGTATATTCTGCTCCACTATCGGCATTGCATCAATCTGCTCCTGATATTCAGCAGCAGCGTCCATCTCATCGTGCTTCTTGAAATGCGCGATATCCTCAGGATGGGTGAGGTCTTCCTCTCTCGTGTCTGTGGTTGGTCGCTCTTGTCAGTATTCAAATCGGCTAATCCGGCGAGTAGGTTTGGGAAGGTAAGAACAGAAATGGAAAGGGCGACTCACTTTCGTCGTGGTACTTCTCGAAATGGTGGATCTCGTACTCATACTCGTCATCGCCGTGATGACCTGGTCCCGTCTATAGTACATCTCCACAATTAGCAGATATTCTCGTAATCACGCACTGCCCTGTCCACTGGACGTCCTGGCCGCAGCAATACTTGCTTAAGCATTCCTCAGTGCACACATATCGACAGTATCTTTTGCGCCCCGAAAAGCCCTCGCAAGCCATTTACACACGAAGAACAGAACAGAACCCCCAAGGTAATATTCCAGCCTTCTTGATTCAGTCCAGCAAATCGATATATCGCGATAGCTTTGAACCACCCCACAACCAAAAGAACCCTCTGATGCAGAAGGCAAGAACCAATTCCCGGCCTTCTTGAGAGAAGGCGAATTTCCATTGATTCGGCCCTGGCAGCAATACGTAAACCAGCCAAGTACAATCAACCTCGAAAGTCTCCAATTCACCACAAGAAGAAGTCACACCTACCCCAAAATCAGGCAACCTCTTCCCCTCCTTCACCCATCCATTCATCCACTCCCCTCTTTCAACCACCCCATCGCCATTCTTATCAAACAACTCTAAGACTCCTTTCACTACATCTGCTTTCTTTTCCTCAACAAGATCCTTTGCCGACTCGTCGTCAAGGCCGTAGGTACGTCGGATATCTGCTACCATCCAAGAACCCGAGTTATCATAGTCGTGGAGCGTGAAGAAGGAGGCCGGGTCCATATTGGCTATGTGGTGCTCTTCTGTTTGGGAGAGAGGTGGTTAGCTTGTTTCAATGGATGGAGGTGAAGGGAGGTGAAGGGAGTGAGTGAATGGGTGGTACCGGCCATGTGTCGCGTAGCCCAGTCAGCATCATCGGAGATTGGGACTTGGTGGCCGTGGGCGAGGGCGGAGGGGAGAAGGGCGAGGAGGGTGAGATGTGTGAAGAGGGTCGTGGTTCGCATTGTCGAGAGCTTCGGGAGAAGCGGTGAGAGAAGAGAATGATTTGGGAGGGTTGGAGGCGGATGCAAGTTGTTTACGATGCTCAGTGGTTATTGAGGTTGAGACAAGAGAGGGCGTTGTAGAGGTAGGGGGTGTTTCTAGGTCTTGGCAAACAGCGAAGCGAATTCGCCAATCAGAGTCTTTGTTCTGCGAAATGTTTTTGGAAGGCGCTAGACCGGCACTTAGGCCTAGACTGGTCTTCTGGTATATATATATAGTAACTACATAAATGCGGACTCATTCTGCATGAGCCTCCATATAATCGCAACGATAGCGATAGAAGCAACACACAGCATCGCTATTCCCAAGCCTATCTCTAGAGCATGAATATCCATGGTAGAATTCCAGGCCACGAAGACTGCCACAATAGCAAAGACACAGGAACCGAGGACAGGTATGCTAAGCGCGACGTCTCCCAGTTCTGTTGCTTCGACGCGAGGCGCCTTTACCATGGTGTGGATCTCTTCGTCGAGTCTGTTGGCCAACTTCGTTTCGGAAAATTCCTCTTTCACTCGTCTCCTCCCATTCTCGCCCATTTGTTGTAGCTGGGTATCGGTCATCTCGTGAAGTACCTTGTGCATGACTTCGGTCCATTGGTCCACTTTCTCGACTGACCGTAACCAGCCTGTCTCGGGATCGAGTACCGTTTCCAGAGGACCGCCATTGTTGGCTGCTAGAACCGGAACTCCCGCTAGCATCGCCTCAAGAGGAACGATACCGAAGTGTTCATTTGAGGGTGTATATATGAGTAAGTTGGCGGTATGTAGGAGGGATGACTTGAGCTGGGCGGGTACCGAGAGAAGGAAGAGTACGTCGATATCCTCTGGGATGTTCGAAGCGGATACGATGTTTTTGGTGGTAGCGTGTTTGAGATTCAGTGAGTCTGCTAAAGTCTCTAGCTGTTTTAGACAACTTGCGTTTTCTCGAACTCGGTTATCATAGCCACCTTTTTAAATCAGCAGACTTTTCGTCGGAGGAAATGAGTGAGTGCAAGACATACCTGCAACTACTAGTCGTATACCCTCGCGTTCTCTTGGCTTCAAGCCAGCGAATGCTTTGATTGCAAGCCCAACGTCTTTCTTCCGCTCGAAGCGGTTGATACTCAGCAGGACCTTCTTCTCTTTCCACAATTCTTGAGCGTCATCCTTGCCACTTCCACTGGCCCTAATCTCCTTCGTATCCACAGAGGGATACACAATGCCTATGCCCTTCTCCCCACCCAGACCCTTCCATAAGTTCTCCACGACCCCTTTCGTGAACCCGCTATTAGCAACTATTCTATCCGCTCCTCGTATTCCCCAGCCTTCCCACCAATCAAAACCTATCCGCCACAATCTCATGTACCATCTCTTTTGTTCTTGTACCAGAAGCAAATCGGGGAAATGGCAGTAGAAAAGAATCTTCTGATCTTCCCACCACCATCTCAAGAAGGGTATACCATCTGGAAGTTGATCCACAAAGAAGACGGTCGGCTTTAGCTTCGCCAATTCTCCGCTCCACGTAATAGCGAGTATGAGATGAATCTGTCTTAGGACGGAGCAGAGAATCTTGAAGCGCCCAAGTATTGTCGCCCGGAACAGCCAATCTCCGCGAACTCGGACGTCCAAGGTACCATCTCGAGCTTCATCGAAGCAGTGATTTGTATCGCGATAAGACGTGAAAATTGTAACCTTGTGGCCTAGATTCTGCAAGCCGACCGCTGCATCGACAACGAGACGTTCTGCGCCGCCGATGCCAAGGTCTGGATGGAAGAAGACAATGGACTTCTCTCGCGGGGGTTCTGGAGGCGGTACCTTCTCCTTTCTTCTAACGTTGCGCTCCATGGGGGAGAAAGCTGCCAAGTAGTAAGGTGTACGCAAGGCCGAGGCGTGAATTGTTTCCTCGGCGGCTGACATTTGATGCCAGGGTGCCAGGCTCGGCATGATTTGCAGCGGCTTCCCGCGCCTGCAGACGGAAGCTAATTCAGGGGGAAACTTTCAGCATCCTTTTGTTTCAAGACCAAGCACAACCCCTCTCATCATCCTGCCTCCGACGACCCCCAGCGGCAAGGTAAGTACAAAGCTGTCTCCTTTCCTTTCCTTTCCTTTCCTTTCCTTTTCTTTCTTCTTCATTCTCAACTTCGAGGCTGCAGGTCTTTGAAACCACGGTCTTTACTGTAGCAATTTCATTTCAACTCGATAAGCTCATTTCGCTGGCCGAACTATTCTTGTCTGTCTGTCAAATTTGGCACCTCTCATTTCGCGACACTCCTTTGTCCACGCAGATTGCAACCTATCTCCACTGAACAAAGACCTGTTCCCACTTATCATCTTGCCAATTCACGAAACATACTTGTTGATTACGAAGATTCCAGATATCGATGGGTTTCTCAATGTGGACAGCCTTGTATGGCTTAGCGATTGCTTCTATAGCGACTCCAGCCTTGAGCACGCGCCAGCATGATGAGCACCACCATCACACGCGTCGCGCAACCGCAACTACGCCCATGGTGTTTGCTCACTACATGATCTCTTACCAGCCTCCTAAACTAGACTACTCTAACGACATCAATCTCGCCAAAGCTGCAGGAATCGACGCCTTTGCTGTAAATTATGGCGGCTGGGGCAACGCTTTTGCAGACTTTGCGAACTACCTCGACGTATTCTATAAGACTGCCGAACACATGGACTTTAAGCTTTTCATCTGTTTCGACCTTACTAGTGTGACTGACAAAAATATGGTTACCAATCTTACCAACCACTACTCTAAGAGCACCGCACAAGCCAAGGATCCAGCTGGCAATATATTCTTAAGCTCGTTTCAAAAGGGTCCGGCACCCTTCAATTGGCAGAAGGACATCATTGCCAATATCGGCGTTCCGGTAACTCTGTTACCAGGAACCCTGTCCGAAGATGGACCATACACAGCAGGAGCAAAGGAAGGCTTCGGACCATTTACCTGGGTGCACCCTGCTTGTGATGCCACCGAAGAGCAGGCAGTGGACACGAGCTTCGCCAATGAGCGCAATAGCAATGGCGCACCCTGGATGGCAGGCGTGGCGCCCTGGTTCTTCAAGCGCATGGATACCACTATGAATTGGTTGCATGCTCAAGATTCCGCGATTTGGCTTGACAGATGGATGCACCTGCTCAAGGTTAAGCCAAATTACATTGAGATCGTGACATGGAACGGTAATTATACCTGCCAATCTTCAAATCCTCAATCTCGCTGACGTGAGCAGATTTCGGCGAAAGCAGTTACATTGGACCGATGGACAGTACACCAGAAGCCGTCCTCATGGAGGCAAACAGCAAAGGCTATTACGGAAACCTCGACCACACGGCCTTCCTCAAGATGACCCACATGTTCATCAAAGCCTTCAAAGCCGGACAGGAGGAGGTGACGGTCGACCCCAGCGAAGAGGATGTTTTCATGTTCTACCGTATCCACCCCGTCAATACCATGGGCTCGGACAGCAGCTTCCCAGACAATGCATGGCCTTTACCTGAGAATTCTAGCCATATCAGCGACAATGTGTACATGATCCCATTCTTGTCTAAGCCAGCGACCATATACTTGAGTTCGGGAGGTACCCCTTGGCAGATGCAGGCGCCTGCCGGAGCCAGCAAGGGCGTCGTTCCTTGGACGCAGGGTGTGCAGACATTGACTGCGAGTCGGGACATCAACGGACAGGCATTCAATAAGACGGGGCCGGCTATTGTATCTCAGATGCAACGGTACCAGGGAAACGTTGTTGCGATATGAGGGTTCTCGGATTCATGCATCTAAAAATGATTGAGGAGACAGATAGACAGGGCCTTTTCGATTCGTATGCCCGCTTCGCTGGGCGATGTATTATAGACTTGCTTTTGCAGCCTACCTACCTTACATGTACATAGGTTTCGTTTGCAAAATTCAGCAGACTTTGAAAATACCTTTTGGTACTTACAATAGCGATTGGTATCACTATCTTCAAAGTAGCTCCTGGAGCCATCAGGCTTGGTGTCGGGATGAGTGAACGCCAGTGCAATGGACTCAAGCACAAAAAATCATCGAATTGAGCACAACGTAGCCACCAAACCCATGTAAGAACCTAGGATCACGCAAAATCGAGTTATCTTGAGCGTTGATAAGGTGATTCTCTGCTCCAGAGGGATTTTGTACTGCGAGTTGCTGGCTCTGTAACGCTCGTGACTGCTAACTATTTTGCCACCAAGCCTTCTGCTGCAACCTTGTCGTGGCTAGCCACCACAACTTCTAGGGCTCTCTGTATTTCGAAGATACAGCGCTTTCGTAAAGTAAGCAATGTGTGCCAACCGTCCAATGGACACCCTGGCTGTGAGCTGAATCCTATGTTACAAAGAGTCAATGCGCAATGGCGAAGCACAAGGTGATCGAAGACTCAGACGACGAGGACAATGGCAGTCCATCCCCCGAGAAAGCACCCCCACCATTAGAGCTCAACACCAATCCAGTCGTAAACCATGAGACTTCCGCGGCGCCTGAAGATCCTCCGCCATCAGTGGGACCTAGCACAGCGTCAACAGGTATGTTAGCTTTCCCTACGCCCTGTACTCTACAGCGGGAGGACTGACTTCCATAGAAACAATGAATCGTGAAATCCGAAATGCTCACAGAGCCTTGATTGAGCCTACTCCCGACAATAGCCTTACTTCTACTAGAGCCCTAGGTTCATCTCAACAGCATTCTCCTGGTACGCCGTCAACGTCAAGGTCGAAGATGAAAAGGTCGAAGACGTCCGTCGAGAGACCGAAGGCTAAAAAGCCGTTGAAGAGATACGGTTCTATGAGTCGTGATGTGTTCGAGTTTCGAGGAGACAGTGACGGGGAACCGGATGGGATATTGCACAACGATCTGATGTCGTCAGGTGTTGTTTCGAAGCGGCAGACTCAGGATGTGGAGGGCAAGATGGCGAGCACATGGGGTCTGTCTAGTGGGGATACCGAGGCCCTTGGAAGTAGCGACAACAGAGCATTGGATGCTAGGATTGAGAATTCTAGGGTCTCGCCTCAAATGCCTCCTCCAGCAATGAAGCCGACCTCATTCGAGCAGACGCAAGTCTCGGAGACGAATCCCTTGCCTGCAACTGACCCAATGGATCTTACTACGCCTGCAAATTCTAGGACTACGGAAGATGCGAGGTCCTTGAAATTGACTTACTCAGATGACCGGATGCCTACTCCTACAATGTCATCGAGAGGACGAAGCGATGAGGGCGATGTTCTGGATACAGATAGTGCAGATGGTTCGCGAAAACGGCCAAGATGGGATATGGATTTGGAGGTCCCTGATGAAGAGAGCGGTGGTTTGGTCGAGCCAAGCTCAAGTGCTTCCATCATTTCGCCGAGCAAGACTATCACGGTCACTAAGAGCACTTATTCAGTGGGGCTGTCGATCAGTGATGAAACCATTGACGACCAGAGTCCTCTACTTCAAAGGCGCCTGATCAATGGTCCAGAAACCATCAACCCCATCGTGCCACTGCCCCAACCTTTCGAGCACGATGAAGGCCAGGACGAGCTGTCACTCTCGATATCTGACCCAGAACCCGAGAGCAAACACCAGAAAAGGCCAACCCAAGACCCCAAGAACAAAGACATAAATGAGCCTGTGCACGATGGGCTTAGTCCTGATGATACTGCGATCGGCTTGCCCAGGGATCAATATCAGCCACGGCCTAGCAAATCGAGATCTGGTCGTGGTAACGACGAAGTCGTAATACCGACCGATCACACCAAGAAGCCGGAAGCAACCGCGAAAAAGAAGCGCAAATTCCAGAGGCGGAAGACCACAGCGTTCCACGAATTGATACCCAAAGACGAAGACGAGGAAGAGGAGGACGAGGTAATCAAGCCGCCAACCCTGTCAGTCCCCAAGCGCAAGACGCTCAGAATCCTGGAAGATTCAGACGAAGAAGCTCGCGAGCCAAAAGATAATGTCAAAGAGAATCACTCAAGACCTCATGAAGAGGATGAACCGGCACCCGAGCCCCAAGGAGCGAAGAAGCAACGAGGCAGGCCGAAAAAGGGGGCCAATGAGCCTGTCAAAGACAAAGCTGCGATTGAAACAAAGATTGACCATGACCATGAAGATGAGGAACCGCAGAGAGACCTCATCGTTGATGGCTTCAGCGATAAGGTTTCTCAAGAAAAACGAACCAACCCCAATAAGCCGGTCGCCGCAGCAAAGGAGCCCGTGTCCGCACCCAAGGCCAGAAGAGGGCGCAAAAGGAGCAAGGTAAGCGAAGCACCTATAGCCATCAGCGAAGAACACGTCCACAACAGTGATGAGGAGATGGGCGTTTTCGACGATGGCCAAGATGCCTCCAGGAAAGCACTCGATGAAAAGGAGGGAAACAGCATGCTCCAAAAGCCTGCCGAAAAGACGGCAGCGTCACCACCGCCACCCAAGACTGTTCAACCTCCTCCAGAAACCCCTCGCAAGACGACTTCGGCTACTCCGAAGGGCCCAGACAAGCACAGCCCGATCAGTAACGGAAAAGTCGCGTATCGGGTTGGCTTGAGCAAGAGGGCAAGGATTGAGCCACTGTTGAGGATCGTCCGCAAGGACTGATGGAAGCCTAAGGGAAGGTTCATGGCTACGAAGGTTGAATGTGTGAATGGCTATCAAGGAACGAGGTGGAAACAGTCCTCCAATTGAGCTTTAGGTTGATTTGGAGTTAGAGCGGATTATACCCTTGGACTGATGCTTTGATATTTTGAACAGCCCATCTGCTCTCATTTGTGCTATAAACATTATGAGCATGTTATCACGACGGTGTAAACGACCCTAGATCCTGTAACGTTTGAAGATTGATGTCAGATGTCCAAAGTCTAAAGGCAACTTCCTCCGCAAGAACCACGATCCAGGCTTAACAATGAGTCGAAGCACCCGAAACTTGGCTTCAAGGCCTGTTAATAATAGGCCTATTATCGGTATCTTTCCTGATGTTCCTCGAACACACCTGCAAGAACGAGAGCACGAAACGTTTATTAGGCGCGTCAGGTGAGGGCTATCTGTTGTTGTGCCAACCACTACCTACGCTAACCGCATGTGGTATCTGCATAATACCTCGAAAAGGATCGGCCTCTCACGCGTCATTGGTCGACACATGTATATTCGCCGCAGAGGAGTACTAACAATGCCATTCCTTTCAGTATCTCTAAGTTAAGCATTGATATCATGATATCTATGCATCGGACCGCCTCCAAAACAGCGCGACCGACAAACCACACAGCTAGACCGACAGCCTCGAACATCGCCCCCGCAGTAATGGATCAATGGCTTGACTCCCTCTCCGAAGACTGGATCTCCCAACCTCGCTCCCCCCATTCCAGCCCTCTCATCCAAAGCCAAACCTCAAGAGATAGCCCCAGCCCGCCCAGCAACAATGGGTCGCAAAGTCGTATACCCCGCTATAAACCTCGAACAGCCTCCGGTTTGTCCGCCGCAAGTGGGAAAGAGTCGGTACAAACATCTTCTATTCGTAGAACTAGTGGCGCTGCTTTGAAAGAGAAAAGTTCCTCGAATATCAACGCATCGCACAAACGCATACCGAATGGACAGCTTAAGGCGCAAGGTCTCAACGCCGCGTCGATGAGGTTGAGAGGACGACAGGTTTCTTCGGGATCGGTAGGGACTGGGCAGCAGGATACGGTTCAGCATAGGTCGTCGCCGATTAAGGGTGTTGATGGGAGAGGGACCCCCGACTGGAAGAGGAGGGTATTGAAGGAGAACACTGGGAAGGGCGATTTATTTAGTCCGATTGGGTTGGAGGGGATGTTTAAACCGCCTGCTGTTAACGGGAAAGGGAGGAAACCAGTGGGGGCAGGGAAGACGAAGTTGTTTCCTACAGGAGAGTTTGGGTCGAGTCCGCCGCCGTATTCTGCGAAGACCGAGTCTGGGAATGAAATGAATCCTGCAGGACCAAGTCTGGTGGCCAGGACTGAGAACCTTAGAAGTCGATCAATACCAAGAGTTCCCGAATCGCCATCACTACTTCCTCACGGTAATCGGCCACAGACGACAGTTGACCAGACAAATTCTCCTACATCCTCGGACGTGGTAGGGCACAGCGATGCTGGTGACAAGACTCGGAATGAGCACACCAGTCCTGTATACATCTCCAGACAAGACACAGTCGATGGTCGGGTGGAATTCGGAGCTATAGATATGTCTGTACGACGACTACAGTCAGAAATGGCGAAGCTACGGATGCAGCAGCAGAATCTACCAAGCTCACGCTCGAGCGATCATGGGATTGACTACACGGATTCAAGGCTCGATGAGCGATCTCTGCTTCACGAAAAGATGGACGAAGTTACGAGTCAATCGCTCCCCGACGATCTATCCATGGGTACGGACGCTTTTGCCGCCAATGGTGGCTTTGTCAGCGTACATCGAGGGGGTTACTCAAATGATGGGTCGTTTCAAAGGCGGCCAGTCAGTCCTTCCCTACTGCCAGATCCGGACGGAACCAGCTTGAAATTGCCATCTTCCACCCTCAATTGCGGCATAACATCCCGCGAGACATCAGAAAGCTTTGCTCAGACTAAATCGAAGACACCCTCGTCACCTCCCGAGACCCCAAATCGGCGGAGCCGGAACCACTCTAGTCGCGACGAAAGGCCCACATCTTCTGGTAGCCCATTAAAGCTATTCGATAAGTATGACACGTTCACGAACGACAGGCTGGTACGGCGACTGAGTAAGTTCGAAGCGACGTTGAACCAGGAGATCCAAGAGGATTTTGAGCTTGGGAGCGACGGATTGCCGTCCACTCCTTCGCCTGGACCTAAAGTCTCTCGACGGCGGAGCCAACGTCAACATTCGCAAATCAACAGTAGAGATCGCAGAATCAGTAGCTTCGGTGATGGCGAACTTGATGATTACCATTTTCCAGCCTATGACCCACCTGCTGCACAATATCCGCCAGAGCAGGCGCAAACAGTCCACGAGCATGACCAATTGTCTGAGTATGAGCATAATCGTGAGATTTTTAGGTTCGAGCGTTCACCATCCCACGAATCCGCCGGTAGCTTGCCTAGGCGAGTCCTGAACTCCAAGCCACGAGGACGACATGTCAGCAACGATCAAAAGCAGATCCATGTGCAGGATGATAGACACGAAGGGCGAATGAGGTATAATGAGGAGTATAGAGAAGAGTATCGATACGATCGTCATGAGGAGCCGCAGAAGGCCACAGGAAAGCGACTGCCTTATTCTTCCGTCAAGGATCCGGCTCCCAAACGTCGACGAACTTTACGCAGCTCAAATGAAACTGATCAGGAGTTCGCTGGCGTCAACCAAAACATGGAAGCACAGGCGGCACCAGTACAATCTGTGCTTGGGCGGAAACGGAAAGATGCTCGCTACGATAATGAACATGAAGCTGCAGACCCGAACATAATAGCTAGCCGTCAAATCTTGCGTCCCAAAGCTCCCACGCTGAATCGAGGAACGAATGCCCGGAGACGGAATGATGCTGCAGATTCGACCATTGCACATGAGCACTCAGGGAAAGAGTATGAAGAACCCGTTCATGCATCACAAAAAAGTCAAATTGACCAAGCAATCGTGGATCCTCCCACCCGAATCGTTGCTGGAGCATTGGCTACAGTCGCCCTTAACACAGCGCAAGAGATAACAGGCGGCTCCCGAAAGGCTTCCGTTACTACAGCAGACTTCTTCAACGAAGCACAGCAGGTCATGCAGATGATCCGTGCTAAAGGACGCCCCCGGAGTAGCCACACAACCGCAGAAACGTCTGAAATCGGTCATCCAACAATCATGGAGGAGTCTTTCGTCGAAGACTCCACTAAAGACCAATTCTCGAGACCACCAAGTCGGGAGGGAGGCAATTCTCCAAAGTTGGGGGTGCTTGCTGAAATGGACCCTAGAGTAGTCAGCCATCTCCGCAAGTACGAGGACAAGGAGGGTCTGGGTCTTGCACTTTCTTCGTCGCTGAAGAATCTCCAGATCAGCCACTCAAGGAGGGAATCGGCACCTGACTTCGAAGAAAGGCAAGATGATGAATACCACGACAGGGGCACAGAGAGCGATCCACCCAATATACGTATACGAGAAAGTGCTGTTCCAGCTCACCAGCGCAAAGATTCCTCATCTACACAGGACGCCTTGAGCTTCGAAATCCAGCGGCAACACAACTCGCACGGATCCCAATCAACCTCGGGCCAATCCACTAGTCGATCAAACCCTACAGGATCATCTCATAGCTCCACCAATAGGATGGTAATTGCCCCGGAGACCGTTGCTCACCTCTTATCGGATCAAATGGCAGGTATGGCATATGATCATCAAAGAAACGTCTGGGTCAAACGTAAAAGCACCCCCAAGATTGGTGGTATGGAAAATGTGGATCACACTGCCAGCGAAGGAACGGAAGAAGACCTGTTTGGTGATATACCAGATTTGAGTGTTGATGAAATGGAGGAACTTCAAAGAGTCAAAGATGCCGTTTCCTCCATAAGATCGCTGGGATCTACAAAAGACAAAATCTCCGTCCACGATCTGGCAGTCGCTGCCGAAAAGCAAGTGGAAGGACCAGATCGCCACGAGCCGGGTGTCGATGTCAGACCCAGGACAGCTGATGGAAAATACATTGACCCAGTCGATAACAGCTCAGCACCATCAAAGTATTCTCATTTCGCGTTCAGCGGTCCCCTACCCGGAATTCGTGCAACGTCTTGGGGAGATGATGAAGTGCTGCCAAAAGAGCCACAGTTGCCAAAATTGCCTCGTTTGTCAGTCCCTGAGAATGTTCAAGACGGGCATGAGCAAGAGGTTGAGCACGAGATCAGTATCTTGGAAGGCCGCTTATCACCAACTCCCAATAAACAAAGCAAAGGGCGACAAGCGCGAGTGGTCACTGTAGCTTTCTCGTCTCCACTCGTGGAGCAGAGAGAGCCCGCAAATGAGCACGACGAGGGCTTTGACCTCTGCGAAGGAGATAGCCAGTGGGCTCTGGCAGAGTCGCCCCCTCGCAGCGGTACGCAACGGAAACTCTTCTCCAGCCGGCGAACGTCTTTCGGCATGACTCCCAGATCTGCTGTTCGGAATGCCTCTCGGCGACAATCTATTAGCAACCAGTCATACATTGCACGGCCTATGTCCCGCCTCGACGAGCAAGATGAGATGTCATTGGTCCATTGCTCTGTTGGTAATAGACATATGAGCATGGAGTTGGCGATCTCGACACCAATGCCGATGTCCAGAAGCCTGGTAGTACCACCGACGACTGGCCAACGGTCCAGTACAGGCTTCTTCCTCAGCCCATTGCCCGACTTCACTGTAAATCAAGTGGATAGACCAATCGACCCGGATCTCAAATATGTCGCAAGGAGACGTGATGGAATGCCCAAATCGGCTGATAACCAGCTGTCGCTCGCAGCCCAGGATCTCGTGAAGAACCTCACCGACATTGAACCGTACGAGCCGTATTGGGATGATATACGCATTGTTGACCTACGTGATCGCCACTTGAGGACCTTGCACATGCTCGATGAGTTTTGTGGACGTGCTGAGGAACTTGACGTGTCGAACAATCAAGTCTGTGAACTAAATGGTATCCCTAGATCTGTCCGACTTCTTAACATTCGAGGCAATTGCTTGTCAGACTTAGCTGCTTGGCATTCTCTTCACAATCTGCAGTATCTTGACGTTTCCGACAACCAGCTCAGTAGCTTGAAAGGCTTCAACTGCCTTGTTCACTTGCGTGCACTGAAGGCAGACAACAATCAGATGGAGAGCTTGGAGGGTGTTGAGGATCTGGATGGGCTTACTAGCTTGAGTCTGCAAGGGAACAAGTTGCGAGCCGTCGACTTTCGGAGCTACAATATGTGAGCCATCTTGCCAGGAATGACAATCTCGGGACTGACAATAGACATAGGAAGCGGTTGGCGCATATGAACCTGAGCCGCAATGAGCTATCCGAGGTATCCAATCTGCATCATCTCACTTCGCTAGAGGCATGCGATATGAGTAAGTCCCCCAACGCTGCTTTCATAGTGCACAACTTTGTTGACCGCCTTAGGCAATAATGATCTCGAAGCTTTGGATTTCTCAATGTCCGATCCTTTACACAAACTCCAGATCCTCAACATCTCTAGTAACCACCTAACATTCATCGACCTCGCCGAAGTTCCCAATCTTAAGACTCTCAATCTTGATAGGAACTCCATTGGATCCATTGAAAGCCTCAACAGCCTCAGACACCTCGAAACCCTCTCATGGCGCGAACAGACGCTGATTCCCGCTTATGGATTATCAGAAATCCAGTACCAGCACTGCCACGAACTTCGCAACTTGTACTTGTCGGGCAACCAGCTCTCAGCGTTTGCTCCTACAACACCATTCCTCAATCTACACCATTTGGAACTCGCATCCACTGGTATCCAGGCGCTGTCTGCGGACTTCGGCCCAAAATGCCCGAACTTGCGGACCCTCAACGTCAACTACAACGCCGTTTCCGACCTTCGACCGCTGCTTGGAGTCGTTAAGCTTGAAAGACTATATGCAGCCGGCAACCGAATATCAAAGCTTCGAAGAACAGCATCCGTACTACAACGCCTCTTCAGGGAACTATTGGACGTTGACTTTAGGAACAATCCATTGACCGTGGGATACTACACTCCACAACAACCCGTGCAGGATAAGAAGCGTGTTGCGCTACAGAGCCATGACCATAGTTCCGATGGCGATGAAGAAGACGTCGAGGCTAAAGCTTTTCGAGCTTACTTGCTCCCGTCCGTTGACAAAGAAGCCGATAATCATTCAAGGGAACGACTAGACGCAGACACGAAATTGAGGAGAAGAGTGTATGAGATAATGGTCGTGAATGCTTGCAAGAAACTACAACAAATGGATGGCTTACGAGTGGAAAGGACGATGGTCGGCAACAGAGATGGCGTATGGGAGCGCTTGGTCGAATTAAGGGTGCTCAACAATAAGGGTGAGTTGGGTAAGGAGGAGTGTGTTGAGTAAAGCTTGGTTTGTTGCAGTTTTGGTGTTGGAGCGTTACGAGACACGATCTTATAGCATCGCAATGGAGTTCGTGGGTTGCATGCATTGCATCGGCGTTGCAAAAAAATACTTACATACCGTTAAGGTAGACTAGCATTGGTCGAAGCCTTGAAGAATTCATCATTACCGCGAAAGTCGGGGTTGAAACAAGTAAAGTCATCGATCACTTTCGAAACACTGTCTTTCTGCGTCTTGTCAGTCCTATGAAATTCTTCGCTTTTGGTCTGAAACATCGTCTTCGGTGGTGTTCTGTGCTTTGTTGTTTGGTATTGTTCTACTGACTCACCTTAACATTGTCGTTAGTGAGAAAGTCATTGAGGCAACGAATCTTGCTCTTCACTTACGGCCGCGGCCTCGGCATGGCCAAAGTGAAACGTGGTACAAATCGAAGTCGGAAACATTGCCCAAATTTAGTCAATCTGATCAGCCGAGCAATGTTTGTATCACTGCGCTGTCCAACAAATATAGCTCACCAAGATCTCAGATCAAGCATTCACCTTCCCACAAAGCACTACCATCGCGCAACATGCCCCTAAACTCCCACGCCTGTTTTTCACAAACACCAAATAAAAATGTGTACATCCTACTCCGGCGGCCTTCTCTACTCTGACGGTTGCCGCAAAAAAACCCTCTCACCCCGCTGCATCCCTTGCAAACTTCGACCAGTTACCAAAGATGGAGAACCAGGTGATGAGAAAAAATGCAGAAATTACCTATTTGTGGATTTTGGGTTTCATAAGATACTCAGTCTACCGTGTCCGGAACATGAAAGTTTGGAGGTGGATGAGGTGGTGTCTGGCGTTGTGGATATGGATGCGCGCACAGTGGTGAGTTAAAGGTATAAGTTGCAATGTGGGAGGTGGGGCTAATGATGTTATTGTTTTAGGTGAAGATTGAGAGAGGGGAGGACGAGGGTGTGTATATCGAACGCGTTGATGACGGTCGTCGTTGTGAGGAGGTTACACCCGAGACTAGCTGCGCGAGCTTGTGTACCTCACATTCCAGATATGAATCTTCGGGAAGTGATGACAAGATTGAGTCTGAGGATAACGAAGCTGGTGGCAACGGTCCTCGTCCGGAAGAGACTCTGCGAATGACTCGCTTCTTAAGCTCATCTACCTCGCATTTTCAAGATTCCTCAACGGAACGGGATAGCCGGGAAGAGCCTGATCGAGAAAGCGCTGCGAGCAGTGAGCGATCTGGGACTTGGCCCTTGGCTGGGTTGAAGCTTTCGGGGAGACTGAAGGGTCGGATGCGACACAGAAGGAAAAGTCTCGGATCTATGATACCAGTCCCAGCCACAATAGGCGTCAAGCCTAACACTAAGACTTTCTTCCCTGCCCACTTTAATTCCACCAGTATTACCGAAGATGGTAATAAGAACAAATTCAACAAGAATAATACCAGTCTTGACGAAACCTCGACATCCGCTGCATACGCCCGCTTCATCACCCGTCTCCCTCCCTCGCCAATCAAAGACCAAGGCAGGGCCAATAGACCCAGATCGCATACGAGGAACAAAAGCGCCCAGGTGCTGGGGTTGAAGGATGAGATTGTTGATGGAATGAGTGGGAGGGGGTTGGGGATTAATAGGGTGGATACCAAGGTTGACGAGAGCAACAGGATTGTGGCGGCTTTGGATAGGTTGGGGTTTATGTGATGATGAGGTGGTGTGGCTGAGGTTGGGGGTGTGAGTAGGGGGTTTTGGTGAGGCGGATGGGGTTTCGAGGACGGTGTGGATGGGGCCAATGGGAGAGATGATTGGACGTGGATCTCGATGCAAGATAGCGTCTTTGCGTTTCACGGTTTTGTTGCTGCTTGCTGTAACTTCGAGACTTCCCTAAAATTAGACAGAAGAACTTTGAATTGTTCATCGACAACGTCAGATTGACCCGACATATCAAGAATGACAAAGAGACAGAAGACTTGATCATTCGTAGAAATCAATTTCGCAGCGTAACATACAAGAATACACAAAGTCTGCGAACACTGATAGTCAGGGTTGGAGCCAGCGAAAGAAACGGGATTTCATAGTCAAAGGGATAAGATCGTTATGGGGAGGTTGATGCTAAGATAGTTGGTCTTAATGATTGGATATTGTGTGTGAAGTGTGTTACAGATTTATGAGTCGACTAGAGGACTTGAAAAATAGAGGAGTGTAGTTCTCGCCTAGGCGTAGTCGCCACGCTGAAAACGATCGAATATAAGGTAAACAAATCAGTAGGCTCTCGAGAAACAACTATCTTTGGTGTGGTATGAATATCAATCTGAGAATATGCAGAAGTAGTGTTTAGAGCTACCATAGATGCGAGACAACAATGCACCACCTACTGGGAATCAGCGGAGATATGGGAAGGAAGCTACTATTGTGTGAAAGTTGAATTTGGGCAAGGACATCGGATTAAACATGTGGCACTTGGCTACAGCGGTGGTCAACGCTGAGTGAAGCGAGCTTTGTTACACCAAATTTCCCACACAAAAGAAAAAACAAAAATAACAACAACACCGGACCTATATCGGCTTGCATACTCTGCAAAAATTCTCTTACCTAAACAAGCTCCAGAACTAGACGTACTTTACATAGACCGGTATCATCAACCTCGCACTTGACCCACAAAACAATGCCACGCAACGACGTTATCGCCATTATCTGTGTTGTCTTGACTATTGCCTTTGCCGTTCTCTTCATCGTTTGGTTCCTGAACCGACGAGCGTGTGTGACATTTTGGTGGGGTACTACCGTCGCCCAAGTGGAGCTGTCGTTTTGAAGAAAAGGCGCTACGAGGCTGCAAGAGAATCTCGTGGACGAAGACGGTTGTCCTGAGTGACATCGGCACGCGGGGATCGCAGCAAATACGAAGCAAACAATACGAGGGATTATCTTCCGATACAACACCACACTAATTGAAGGGGAAGCTGGGGGGCAAAAACAATACAAGGCTACATAAGCGGCTCGTGGACGAAGGAGGCTCCTTGAGCGGAAGCGAAAGGTCAGAGTTGCGGCGAAAAGGACAAGAACGACACGAAGAAGGATATAGCAGACAAGACAGCAAGAAGAATCTCGACAACTCTCGCATGCCTGGCTTACAAGGAGAGGAGTTGGCTGGTTGTGAAGATAGTTCTTTGATGTGCCACACCCATGCCACTTCTGTTTGAAAGGTAAAACGCCGTTAATCCTACGCAATCCTTCAGGAATAGTACAGGCTGGCATCTCCTATGGAATGATCCTTCACGCGGCGTTGATCTATATGTGACCGAGATTGCAAGGAGTGAAGGAACGAAAGCCTGGCTAGCGGCACTCGCCTGCTCATCAAATGACGAAAGACCTGCCAGCACCACGACATCAGACATCATGACAAACACCTACAATGCCTGTTAACTCGAGAGCTGCAAATCCCTTCTTTTCTGTCTTGCCCGTTACAGAAGATGCGTTAATCGTATCTGACTCCTACCGATTTCAAGATGGCAGGCGGCAGTAGCAGCGACAACAACCTGGAACGGACTTTGTCCCAGGTCTCCACCGCCTCGCGCAACTCCGGTACTGTAAGAGCAGGTTCTCGAAAACACTCGCTGATCACCCCTACTTCCGCCAAAACACTCGAATCTTTCCCCTCGCTATCGCCTGATGCATCGTCTGGCACCAAGCCCGACAGGCAGCTTCTGGCCAGATCTACAACACAAACCCCCTATGAAACACCTCGCAAGCCTTCGAAGCAGAGCCCATCGATCGTTGAGAGCCTTATAACAACCACACCCTCCTTCCGAGGCCGTTCGGCGCTTTTCGACGATTCTCCAAAGAACATTGCACATGACGTACCTGGTGCTCTCCACCACTCCACCGATGCTGATATTAGACACCTGATCAAGAAGAATGGCGCGGTGGCCTTGGTTCGACAGCTAGCAGAAGACTTGGCACGACGAGATTCCGAAATGACTATTTTCAGGCGGAGGGCAGAAGAGAGGGAGAGGGAGCTCAAGAAGATGCTACGGGAGGTAGAGGTTTCTAACCAGGATATTGAGACCAGACTACATCGGATCGAGAACCCTGCGGACGGCATTGTCACGCTACAGAGCCCGCCCTTCAGAGGCGACTTGAAAGTAGCTGGTGCGAGGAATGGGAAAAGCAGGATCAGCGGCGTTACGAGTGGGATTGATGAGATGGTGGGAGAGGCTATGAAGGACAACGTAGGAAGACTGAGTGACGAAATTGACGAGGGCTATTTCGATCCCTCAGTCCAGGCTGACAAGCAGGTCACGGTCAAATCGCGAAGCGAGCTCTCGAAAGGGTCGGATGGACGGTCTACAACATCCAGCGTGGACTCTCGAGGCCAGCCAGGAAGCACAATACGTGGATGGAAGGATTACTTATGGAGTGGTACAGCCACGAGCCGCAGAACAAGCAGAGCGAGCAGCGTGGCGAGCGATCACAACGAGGATACAGGGACTGCTATACGCGCCTGGGGCGATAGCAATGGGCGCCGTAAAGGGCTTGATGATGACCTCTTCCAACCCCCTACGCGTGCTGCGACAATGGAAAGCTCAAGCGCAGACCGCTCACGGAAGTCTTCAACATCTGTTGCCTCGTGGACGATGAAGCTTTTCGCAGGAAATCCTCAAGCGGCGCATGATTCTGACAGACAAGGCACCGTCAGAGGGAGATCTTCTACTACTGGTAGCGGGCACTCGAAGGCGCCAAGAAACGACTCCACGACCGCGGTTCCACCATTACCTACTTCAGCCAAAGCGGCTTTGATGAAGGTCAACAGTATGGACTCTTCCACTCGTGCCTCACGCAAACTTGTCCAACCCTTTACACTTGGACCGGCTGGCATATCAAAGACCATTCCACACCCGCCGAATTCGCAAATGCCTACCAGCCCCACTTCAGTGGATGCCGCAACCAACCTGGGGCCTGTTGAGATGGACACTATTCATCCACCGGATTCTAAGCCCCCCACATTGACCCACTTCAACAACAAAAACGACAGCTCAGACATCCTGACAGACAGGTATGGCTTTATCTATGACCAGCGTCGGAGGAAGAAACAAGCCGAGGTCACCAAAGGCCATGCTAGAGGCAAGTCGAATGCCAGTGCCAATGTCGAGATGATTGGTGGAGCTCGCGACTCGCTCAGAGTCGCAGACCCCGATAGAGCATCTATTCGCTCGAGTGCAAATTCCACGCATCGCCCGGACACACCAGCTTCAACCGACGATCGAGCTGAAGGTAAACCAACCAAACGATGGCAGGACTATCTCAAGGTTACAACATTTCCCACCGAACTACTCTCTCACACTCCAAAGCCTAAACCTGTCACCAATGTTGTCAGCTCCGATGTCCCAAGTCCTCGATTAAAGCGGCTGCCGACAGGTAACGACTCAAGAGGGTCGCTTCCATCAAGTCAGAACCCCGAGCCAGAGATGTCGCCCATCACGGCAGGAAATGCAGAGATAGCCCAAGCTTCTTTGAGTCCTGCGAGTGCTCAGGCTTCATCTACTCTGGCGGACGGAGAACCAGTGAAGCTGCTTCTAGCGCAAATGACCGAGCTTCACGATACGCTCCAGCGGGAGAAGACGCCCAAATGGAACGAATTCTTACGCAAAGTCCGGGCCGAACGCAAAAAGGAGGGCGAATCCGCCGCCAGCACTGACCCGCGCTCCAAACAAGCCACAACGCCTGAAGTCGCACTCACTGACGGCGAAGTCATCGGCGTCGCGGGTTTGGGCAACAAAGGCAAAGTCGGCCAAGCCAAATGGAAGGAATTTAAACAATTGGTCCTAGGCGGTATACCAGTCTCTCTCCGTGCGAAAATATGGGCTGAATGCAGTGGCGCCTCTGCCTTGCGAGTGCCAGGCTACTACGAAGACCTCGTCAAAAACGACGGCATGGACGACCCCAGCATCGTGTCGCAAATCCAAATGGACATCCACCGCACCCTCACCGACAACGTCTTCTTCCGCAAAGGGCCCGGAGTAGCCAAACTCAACGAGGTTCTCCTCGCATACTCGCGTCGTAATCCAGAGGTCGGGTACTGCCAAGGCATGAACATGATCACCGCCTCCCTCCTACTCATCATGCCAACGGCCGAAGATGCCTTCTGGGTCCTCACAAGCATGGTCGAGAATATTCTCCCACGCCACTATTACGATCTCTCCCTCCTCGCTTCGCGAGCTGACCAGCAAGTCCTCCGCCAATACGTCACCGAGATCCTGCCCAAACTCTCCGCGCACCTGGACGAATTAGGTATCGAGCTTGAAGCGCTAACGTTTCAATGGTTCCTGTCCGTCTTTACCGATTGTTTATCAGCTGAAGCGCTCTTCCGCGTCTGGGACGTCGTGCTCTGCTTTAATGACGGCTCCACATTCCTCTTCCAAGTTGCTCTAGCGCTGCTGAAGCTTAACGAGGGCCCGCTGCTGGAGTGTGACTCTGCGGCGAGCGTGTATGGGTATATTGGGAATGAAATGACCGATCATGCTATCAGTATTGACAACCTCATCTCAGCTAGTGACGCTTTGAAGAAAATTGTGAGGCGGAATGAGGTGGAGGATAGGCGATACAAGGCCGTAGAAGAGGAGCGTGGACGCGAAAAGGGGAGGCAGAGGGGAAATAGTGGAGGTACGACTGGTGGTGCTAGTGCTGCGAGTGGAGGCGAATTGAGCTTGCAGGAACCGAGGCCCGTGGGAGTTGAATGATAGAAGGTGGATGATGATAAGGAGTTTGATGATAGCATTCTTTTCGGCTAGAAAATGATACCCATAGAGCATGCAGCTCTTGTAGCATACAATGAAAAAGTTTCTCTTACTACGACACTTTGACTTCTTCACAGCAGGCTGGCAGTGGCATTGCTTGCGATATGCTTTGATCAAAGCATGCCCTTGCGCTTGCCTATTTCTCCTGTTTGCTGTTAATCCAATCCGACTCATAAATAGCTGTATCTGTTTGAGGAACCGTATACTGCCTGCTTTCTTTCGATCAATTTGACCATGAAGTGCCCTGTCCCCAGCTCCAGCCGGTCCAGAAACCCAGGAAATGTGCGCTCAGATTGAAAAATTTGCTCTTTCAACACGAGAATGGATCAAAGAGAATCGGTTTAATTTGAACTGTTTACTCTCGAAATCTCAGAAGCTTTTGGAAGTCAAATTCAGATATCTTCAAATGAAAACAAGGATTACCTAGCAATAACACAAGTTCGAAGATAGTTTCAAACATTTCCCAAATAGGGCAAAAGAGGTATTAGCGTCCACAGAAGTCTCCAAGATCCATCCTTAAAGACCAACCCCCCAGCTTGAAACTCCAATATCACTCCGAAGTTAGATTCTTCAAATCAACCAGCAACCAACCTCGCCGTAACCGGCCTAGCATCACTCTGATGCTTGCTCACAACCTCATTCTCACCAGCATGCGCAAGCTCATCATCAGCCTCAATGATCCTCATCCCCTTCCCCGCATCATGCATCTGCTGCGGGTGCACACCCCACTGCTGGCTATCCCTCCCCGCCTGCGTAGGCGCAGTACTATTACTATACCCGCTCATACTCGTGCTACTCCGTCCACCGATAAGATCTGGGGTTTCTGGGATGGTTGACGCGCGACTCTGCCTGCCCTCCTTGCCGACTTCTTCGTGGGGCGTTAGATGCCCGGTAGAACCGCCGTGCCCGCTATCGTGTTCTTCGCCCAGCATGCTAGCGTCGTCGTTGGAGTTGGTGTGCGAGTGCGTGTGCGTGTGCATCTTGTTACCGCTGCTGGTAGGGAGTTCGGGATCAAGGTGGTTGGCGTCGACGTCTGCATCTGAGGTGTCGGCGTTTTGGGCTAATTGTAGGCCCTCGACGGCGGCGGCGCATTGGTCGCTGATGTTGCGGATGATATAGGCAATGGCGTCGGTTTTGTCGCGGAGGTGGCGGTCGGCTATATCTGCGATACTGAGGCGGTTGCCGGAGCGGCCATTGGCGACAAGCGGGGAGAAGAAGCGGGATTCCATTTCTGGGGCCACGGCTTCGTGGTCGAGTTTGCTGCCGTCGCGGGTGCTGGCTGCTGATAGCGAGCGGCGGGATTCGGGCTCTAGGGGGCTTGGGGCGAGGTTACGGGCTTCGCTGCCTGCTTCTGAGATTTGGTCTTCGGCGTCTTCGGGAGCGTCTTCGTAGCCTTCTTCGATGTAATCGTTGAGCTCTGGGGCTTTATTAAGGGAGCGCACGATATGCTCCATGTGATGAGTTTGTCCATCGATGAGGCTTCGGAGGTGAAGCACCACGCGGCGAGATTCGTCGCGCTGGCGGCTGATGGTTGCGTTGGTATGCTGCAGTGCTGAGAGCTCTTTCTTGTTGCGTTTGCGTTCTCGCTCGAGCTCCTCGGCAATCTCTTGCTGGAGGACGAGCGCTTCGAGGGCGTCGTCCCGTTGCTTTTCTGTGCCTGAGAGACGGGCAGTGAGACGGGCAGCGTCGTCTTTTTGTTGCTCGATGAGCGATGTGAGGCGGCGATTTTCGCGTTTGTGTGTCTCGATCTTGACTTTGAGGTCCTGCGTCTCTTTGGTGAGCTGCTCCGCAAAGGCTTGGAATTTGAGAAACTATAGATGCCGTCAGTATGTATGAGGTGACTGAGACTTTGACAAGTCTTACCTGCTGCTTCCAGCTCTCGAGCTCATCCACGAGGAAGTTATTCCTCTTGGTGACTTTCGAGAGCTCGCCGTCCATTCTACCCTTGAGGTTGATGAAATCCTGCCACGCCTCCATAGCGTCTCTCGAGTATTGATTGCGCTCCCTAACAATCTCGTTGAGATGGCGCATCGACACCTTAGTCATCAGTGGCTTCTTGACCGAGTTTCCAAAGATGGCCTTCATGCCAGTATTGCGGCCCAGCTTCTCGCAGACGTGATCCATTACACTCATGACACCGTCATGGTCCCACCACTGTGGATTCTCCACACTCTCGACCTCGCCTCGCATCACAATTATCTGGCCAGCGGGAATAAGTTTGCCGCCACCATACGCCGACCGAAGGTGCGATGGGACACCAGCAGGTGCAACATCTCCCTTCAGTGCGTTGGTTAATCGAGAGATCATCTTCGCTCGCTGGCCAGCTGAAAAAACGGCAGGAGGCGCCGACGTCATCACGTAGTTCCGGTCCAGGTCAATCACCAGAGCATCTGATGGGGCTGAGAAGAGGGTCCGGCATTCTGCTGTGATACCAAGCATATATGGCCCAGGCTCCTGCACAAGCTCCTTTGCGTGGCGGGCGTGGACGACTGGCACATACAACCCGCTCCATTCATAGACACGAATGCAGTGTCGAATGGTCTCGGTTGCAACAGTGAGCATTGCTGGGTAGTGGCTGACGAAGATAATTCGCCGTGTTGCTGATACTGCAGCTTCGATGACGCCCACGATGTTGGGGATAGATAAACAGTTGAAGAGAGGCCACATGCTGAAGTTCTGGAAGCCAGTAGATGATGATGGGAATTGGTAGCATAGAGCGTAGTCCTTCATGTCTATCCGCACAAGGTCGTTGAGTCTTGGTGCCGGGAAGCTGAGTATGCGGGAAACCTCCTCGGCGTGGAAGAGATTAGTGGCCTTGTTCCAGTGGATCCACATTCCACGAAGGTAGTCTCCTAGAAGATCGTAGAGGGGGTATCTTGAGAGAAAGCTAAGGCAGTATGGGATCCAGTATGTCTCATCTGAGCTCTCGTAGTAATCTGCCTCGGTTTTCCTGCGTAGGTCGCGGATAGTCTCTGCCCGCTTCTCGTCTGCTCTTGACCATACTCGTAGGGCAATGCCGTATAGGGTGTGAGATGAGTCTTGCTGTAGAACAAATGAGTGGTGTACGCATTGTGGTTGGCTTCGGCCAGTGCAAATTTCAACATCGTGGGGGAAGCAAGCCTATTTCTGTCAGCGCCTACTGTCCAGTTGCACCAATTGCGGGTAAACATACCCTCATGGCAGAGTATAGAGCCCTTGCAATCTCATTGTCTTGCTCTAGTCGCGGGCTGCTTCCCAAGATCTCTGGAAGCCAGAATTGCCCAACAGCACCCTTCATGTGCCCAATCTTCCCCTGCACGGTCGGTGGTGCTTTCACCCATTGTGATGGTTCTCGTCCAACACCACATACCATATAAGCATGTGTGAGAGTCTTTGGTGTCCGCTGGCTCGGCTTGATGTTGACGGTTGATGGTATGGGCTGAGTGATGCGCGAATGGAGAGAGGAGGTTCGGCTCGGGATCATCAAAGAGTGTTCGCCATGGTCGCGTGTGGAAGGCCTCTCTCGTTCCTTATCCCGAGTGCGAGGTCGTATGAAGGAGCCATGATCTCGCAATGAGAGTCCCATAGCTGCTGGTGAGCGAGGAGAATAGATGGACGATTGGAGCGCGTCAACGCAAGCCGACCGTCAAGTGGCTGCTCTAATTCTGTCAATTGGTGGTGTATGATATTGTATGCAGCTATACAATTCTTCCGAGAAGTCAGTGCGGCGGCTTTTGAAAGGATCCCCCTGTCGCTTGTATGTTCTTAGTCGCGGGATTTGCAGGTACAGGAGGCATAGATTCCCAGAGAATGATTTTAACTGCAAAAGTGACAGCTCCGGCAGCAAAGCAGTATCAATCTGCTAAAATCAATGCCGTAGAACAGAAGAGATGCAATTGTTGGGGGTAAGGAGGAACGCCGTGCAAGGGCCGAGGGGGGGGGAGGACATCAATACCGCAAATTCCACCCAGTCCAGAAGATACCCCCCAAGAAGCTCGAAGTTTTGGGGAAGGTCCAATGGGGGATTAGCCTGCACGCGAATCACGGGGATGCAGGTTCCCATCGGCATGCTAGCCCGTTGAAGACGTTGTGATGTTGTGATAGTGCATTTGCAAGGATTAAGGAGATACCGAACCAGGGGCAGATCTTGGAAACTATCCCTTCCCCGGAAGTTTATTGTGGGCCTGAGGGGCCACGAGGAGTTACGGATACAAAGCATAAAGAAAGTCTTTCGATATCCCTTAAGAATTTTGGTACGATCTCCTTTTCGAGTGAGATGGTTCATCGCGTACAATCGTTGAACTTTGTAATTGTGCCACTCACGCAAAGAAAGCTTAGAATAGTACTAGTTCTAGCGAATAGCGATCACCTCCAAATGCGCCCACTTGCCATTGCCAATCAGCCTTGATCAACAGGTACAGGGCTTATGAAACCGACCATTGTACGGAGTACGGGACGCTTGTTAAATGCCAACTGAATTAAAAACTCCATGTTCCAACAAAAGCTCCTTCAATCTGCTATCGTCTGGCGAGTTCACTGATTCGGGACTTCCATGCAGGGTGATAGCTTCTGGCCCTTCGTTGACTCTTCTACGGCCTCTAGCGACGACGACCATGACTGGTGATGAAACCCTCTGTTTTGCTGCTGTCCTCCATGCCCCGCCATAGTACTGGGAGTCGGCCATCCAAAGTGTTTGATAAAGATGAGCCTTGGACAAGTGCGATTACTGTGATTCTACTGTGGTTGCTTTCTGTTGTTCGACCGTTGTGCCTCCACTCCTCACTCACCAGAGTCCGCTTCCGCCGAGGAGCTTTTACGACGGGTCTTTCACGAAACTCATGCAGACGACTCAATTGGCGACTGAAGAGATCTATAGGTGTTTGAGGGGCAGGGTCGAGTTGAGTGTCCTGCAGTGGTGACAACCCATCTGCATCGCCCTAGAACTATGGTTCTTGAACCGTAAATTGTGTCATATCTGAATGTGACTTGAGGATATTGTCGACACATTACCACCTCGCGCACGAGTGGTGAAGCCGTTGATGCTGTTGATGTAATGAGCGCCAACAATCTCCCGTGAACGTTTTACTGTTGTACACAACCTTCCTCGCCTTCCAAAGCATGGTCAAAGTTATCGGTCCGCTCGTACCTGAAAAACTGTAAAACGTCGTCTCTTGAAATGGTGACTGCTTTTTATCTCAATCTTCTGATAAATGGTGGTGGTCGTGATCGTAAGAAAAGCTCTGGGTCTTCGTCGTTTGCTCGACCGACACAGACCCTTACTGCGGGCTATGCTACTTGAGCTTGTGTGTTCAGCCAAGGTCGATCTACAGATACCTTAATCGTTAGTGGTAAACGCGCCGTTACTTTCGTTTCAAATGTACAAGATCAGACAATAAAATAAAGACCACCCTCGCCGCAGCACTGCTACACGCAATGACGGAAACGGCGCCAAATATGGATAGCTGTCTCAGAGGCCATGTTGGAGCCTCTGAAATTCCTAGTCCTGCCTTTTTACTCTCAAAAGAAACATTCGATTTCTGAGTCTATTAGTCGTCATATTCTCGCTGTCTGGAAGGTTGTTATTACTCAAAAGCCTATTGGGCACTGCTTGGCATCAACCCACGGGTTGCAGCACCTGCATATCAGAGACTTAATTCTTGAATTCAGAGCAGACTCTATCACTAAAGACTTCTTGATCTTTACGGGAGATTAACTTGTATAGGAAGCAATAATTGGACTCGTTCGAACATAAGTTCTGCCTGGACGTAACATCCACGCTTCTCGACCAAATGATTGTCAACACTGTTGCGAAGCATGCCGGCGTGCTACTCCCTGCCCTGGCCATCTCAGTACATGCAGACCTCAACATCGACCATACATGCACGACAGCTCAGAAAGCCCGACTAAATGCCGCCTTCATCACAGCCAAAAGCGTGGCTGAGAAGGGCATCATCAGGACAGATGCCATCAACACGAACAATCTTGAGGCCTCGGAGATCTCCATAGAAGAAGTCCATCGTGTGAACAGACTCATGGCGACCTTCTTCAAGGTGGGTGGCACTGATCCGAACTACGGAAAGGCATTGTTTGGTATCGAGCGTAAGTTGCCCTCTCCACTAGCACATCAATGTCCAATTTTTGACATATACTCCCTCTAGATGTCCTGAGCGTCCTTTCCCAAGTCACCGAAAGCTCAGTGCCCAAAATCTGGTGCGGGACCCCCGAAACAACCCAAGACGATCCTGACCCCTCTGGAAAATACGTAAAATATACAACCTACCCGGACACAGGCCTCCCCGTCCTCAAAAACGGTGGACCATCCTTCATCTACATTAGTACCTTTACACCCAGCCCCCCATCCCCGATGGATCCACAAATTAGCTAATCGCATCCCCCGTCCAGGCTACCACTTTGGCAAAGACAAAGGCTACCAATGGGGGCCTCCTGGGGAACCCATCTGCGGCGGAGGAGACATACAAATCAAAGCCACCAGCGACGCGGCAGTGCCCGACGAACAATTCTTCATCTTCTGCGACTATGCCTTCACAAGGCCGGGCTTGGACGCCCTGCCCACCACCTTCGCAGGTCGCAGTGCAGACCTGTCTGCGTACCCGGGCACACCACTGATGGACGTCACCACAAACCAGGATGGAGACCAGGTGTATATTGTGGAGGGCAATGGACCGAATACGTTGAAACATTATTAGGATGATTTGAGCATGACGATGTTACATGAGATGGTTCACTTTTATGTGCAAGGTACGTCCTCTTCCCATCTCCTCATCCATACGTAAACATTAACCCCTCTCTCCCACCCAAAAGGTGTAGACGCCACCCTCAACACCCCCATATCCTTCGGCTCCAACGTCTACCTTTACCAGGCATACGGCTACGTCGGCGCCACCGCGCTCGCGAACCAAGGTTTCTCTGAAGCCACGTGGGCGAACCCGGACAGCTGTGTTTTATTCGCACTGGGCTGCTATCTACTTGGGAATGATTGGAGTCTGAACCGTGCGTTTCCGCTACCGCCGCCGCTGCCAGATTTGACTATAGAGGGGGATAACACTAAGAAGCACCGGAGGAGGGGGAGAGGGGGGAGGTTTGCGTGAGGTTGCGATGAGGGTGTTATAAATAGAGTTGTATAATCGTGTATAAAAAACTCCTTCTCCTTCGTATCCGGTTAGTCAGCTCCCGTCGCCCTACTTTAGCGCTATTTATTCTCGGTTTACTCTTTATTTATACTCTACCCTCTAACTTATTTATTATTTAAGAGATATTTATCCTATTTAGATACTAGACGATTATATCTTATTATATCTTATTATATAATTATTTTAATATTATTAAAGAATTATAAATAACTTTATTATATTAGTTTTTTTAATTATATATAATAATACTAGAGAGAGTTATTTCCGGCTTTAAAGAAATTATAAATTCAAACTTTATTAAAATCGACTTAATTTTATATTTACGTATTTACGTATTATTATTTTCTTACTATATATATATTTTACTACTATACTTTTTATTCTTTAATTTAAATAATTCGGTTTCTTTTTATTTTATTATTTTATTAATTATTTTATATCTCTATTTATTTCTTTATAAATTTAATTTCTTTATTCTCTTTTTTTTTTAATTTTCTTTTCTATCGATAAAGTAGGAGTTTATATAAAAAGAGTCGAGGTATTAAATATATATTTTATTAATTTAGGCGGAAAAATAATAAAAAATAATTATAAAAAAAATTAAAAAAAAATTAAAATTTTTTTTAAAAAAAAAGTAACTTCGAATTTAAAATCTTAAATTCGTGATTTTTTACTAACCTCGAGTAACTCGCTAAAATTATATAGAGCGCTATAATTATACTAGTTTAATTTCGATTTTAAATTATATTAATTTATAAAAATTATTTATATATATAATAACTACTTTAAATTAATACGATATTATAACTTATATAATTTATTATATTATTATATATATTTAATTATTTATTAATATTATTTAAACTAGATTATTTTTATTTCTTCGAAATTATTTAAAATTATTTGAAGTATTTATTAAAATATAAAAGTTAGTATTATTTAAAATAATTACTCTTATTATATATTTAGTTTTATTTACTCTATAATATAATTAATTAAATATTTTATTTATATATTTAATAAATTATAAACTCGGTTTAATCGGAGTTTTATATAAAATAATTAATTTTATTAATAAATTATAATTCTAGTTTATTATAAATTAATATACTCTTTATAAATAATAAATAATTATAGAGAGTTACGTCGGGGGTTTCTAACTTTTTTATTTATTTCTTTAATATTTCTAGTTCTTTATTTATTATATTTTAACGAGTTAATATACCTCGGTATAATATTAATTATAATATAATTATTTAAATTAAATTAATTTTTATAATTTATAATTAATAAAAATAATTTTTCTCTAAAAGAATATTAATTAAATATTATATTACTCGCGCGCTTCTTATTATTAAAAATTAGTAATAATTATTCTAAACGACTAAATTATTTAGTTTATAATAATTATCAATATCGTTTCTTTCTATATTATTATATTATTACGATATTTTTGATATATATATTAGTATTAAGGCTCTTCAAATATTAATAGAACCTAGGTTAATACTCTTAGAGAAGAGTATTAAGAATTAATAAATAATAGTCTTTATATAAATAATTAAATATAATTAAATAAATTTAATAAATTTAATTAATAATTTAATAAATATTTATATTTAGAATTTAGAATTAAAAGTTATAAAAGATATTAAATACGAAGCTTTTATATATTAAAAAATATACTATTTATATAGTTAAAGGAAATCGTGTTATTTATTTATTTACTTATTTATTTCTTTATTAAATAATTAAATAGTTAAGTATTTATTTATTTATTTATTTATATATTACGTCGAGTAATAAATAATCTTTTAACTTATTAAATATATTAAGTATATTAAAGTCCAGAGAGAATTTTAATCGTAATATTATTTCTCTCTTTTGACTTTCTTTATTTTTAAAAATAATTTTTTATCTTTTTATTAAATAAAGTAATATAATAACTTATAGGAATATATCGTCTCTAAAGATTTTATAATTATAATTATTTATACGCGCTATACGATACGTTAAATCGAATATCGATTATTATCTTTATCGAAGAAGTATAAAGAATATATTAAGACCGGGAAAAAATATAAGTTTTTAGAATCCGTTATTAGTTTTTTAAATATTAATAAAGTTTTAGAGTATTTAGAGTATTAAGAAAAAAAGATTAAAATTATATAAAAAATAACTAACGAGGCCGCTTTTATAGCGAACGATATTATTTATTAAAAAATTACGAAGTTAAAGAGATTTCGTTAATAAAAGAAATTTCTAAAGGAGTATAAATAAAAGATATTTAATAAACGCTTTACGAATATAAAGAGATTAAAGTATTTAAAAGAGTTTAAGAAATTTAATAAAATAAAGTATATAGTAGTTAATACTCTTTATCTCGAAAATTTTATATTCTTGAAACTCTTTTCGCCGGGAACTTATAATTAGTTTTTTTAAATTATAATTCCTAAAACTTCCTTAAAAACTCCTAATAATTAATAAAATTTATTAATAACTTTTTAATTATTTCCCGACTCGTTATATTCTTTTTATTTAATAAAGTAGTATTAATTTTTATAATTTAAAATCTTTTTTACCTCGAACTCCGTTTCTTTTTTAATCTAGAAATAAAAAGTATTTTATAAAAATAGTAAAGAATTTATTAATTTTAATAAAGAGATATAGGATATTAAATATACTTTAACGTTAATTAGAAACTTTAATTCGTAATCGACTAGTCCTTTACTTTTCTTAATCGAAAATATTTAATTTTAATATAGTTTAATTTCTTACTCAGTTTTTAACTCTTTATATTTTTTACTAAAAAATATACTTTACCCCTGTCTTTTAATTAAGATTTTTTTTTTATATTTATCAACCGACTTTTTTATTCGAGTATTCGTTAAATTAATTTAGATTTATATATTTTAATATAATATCTTTATATTAATTATATTTATTAAGATTCTTTACGCGTTTAGTCTCTATTTAAATTTAAGAAATATCTTAATATATTTATTATAACCCGCGAAGAATAATATAAACTTTATTATATTAAATTAAGTATTATTAAATATTAATTAAATTATAAATAAAAGTTTTACCTAATTATTCTATTTCTTATTAACGTAGTATTATAAATATATTTTTATTATTTAGTTTATTCGTTCTATCTATTCATTAGTCTATAAGTAATATATAGTTAATATTCGTAATTTAATTCTAATAATATTAACTAGTATCTTTTAATAATTAAAAGTAAATTATTTATTTTTATTAAAAGTAATCGATTTAGGAATATTATAATCCCGAATTAATCGATCGAGTAGTATAAAAGTAATTTATTCTACTTTATAAATCTCTTTAATAAGTATTATTATAATATATTTATTAAATTTATTATAGATTATTATTATAGAGTTAAAGGTCTTTATTATAATAAAGTCTTTTAATTTTAATAATTTAATAACGAAGTTTATAATAATATTAT
>JAABUS010001270.1_pt1 | contig 56496 bp, 44 predicted proteins | sample 5560161 | NCBI WGS metagenome assembly JAABUS01 (sample SAMN10711885, study PRJNA513376) | rock metagenome | isolation source: Antarctica rocks | place: Antarctica: Victoria Land, Trio Nunatak nord | collected 2016-01-04
GTGCCGGCGGCCCGACCGCGAGGGTCGTTTCTCCCGTTTCGTGAAAACACGCCGATTCGGAGCTGGGAAGTGCGTCCCTTTCTCCTCGACTTCTCGACTTCTCGACTTCTCGACTTCTCCCCTCCGACCTCCGACCTCCGTCCTACCCGCCCGGCATGCTGCTCGCGTTCGCGGGATTGCTGCCGGCGGCGACCTCGACGCCGTCCCCATAGCCGTCGCCATCGGTGTCGGGCACGGCCGGGTTCGTCCCGTAGACCGCCTCGTCCGCGTCCGAGAGACCGTCGCCATCGCCGTCCGCCGCCGACGCGGGCAGCGCGGTCGGCGGGGGCGGCGGCGGAGCGGTCGGCACGGGCGGAGCCGAGAGGGGATCGGTGCCGGCCGCGACCTCGGCGCCGTCTCCTGCCCCGTCGCCATCGGTGTCGAAAACGGCCGGGTCGGTGCCGTAGGTGGCGGACTCGACGTCGTCGGTCAGAGAATCGCCGTCGCTATCGATCGCCGGGGCCGCGGTTGGCGCGGCGGCTGGCATCGCCGTCGGCTCGGGGGCCGGCGGGGGAGTTGGCGCCTCCGTTGGCGGCGGGGCGACGGCGGTTGGAGGCGCTTCCGGGGCCGGTGGGACGACCGGCGTTGGCGGCGCGCTGGCCACCGGTGGCGACAGATCGTAGACGTCGAGAGTGGCCTCCCGCGCGCTGGCGGTGATCTCCACCTCATACCCGGAACCGTCGGCGAGCAGGTGCACCGTCCCCGAGCCAGGCACGTAGTACGTTGCCGCCCCAGCCGCCAGCTCCGGCTGGGAGAAGGCGTACCGGCCCACGGGGAGGTGGTCCCAGCGCAGCGTCCCATCGCGACCGGGTCGGGCGTCCTCACGCGTCAGCGGAGTCCCCAGGCCGCCGCCCGTCAGCCTGACGTCGTAGCCTGCGGTGGCGGGCGCGCAGGTCTCCGGAGCGAATGTCTCCAGCGTAACGCCGGGACAGACGAAGACCCGGAACGCGATCACGCCGGTCGATGCCTCCCGCGCCGTTGCTGGGGAGGGTGGGGTCCCCGCCGCCGGGGCCGTTGCCGCCGGCCGTGGGGTGGTGGCTCCAGGTTTCGAAGTGGGGGACGCTGTGGAGTTCCGGCCCGAGGCGAAGATGTAGGCGTCGAGCCGGTAGGACCGCGCTGACGCTGTCAGCTTGATCTGATAGCCGTGCTCCCGTCCGATCCCCTCGCCAGTTGTCGACGATGCGTCAATGCCCTTGAGACCGGCGATGAAGAAGCGATCGTAACCAGGCGCCGAGTCGGTCGCGCGCAGCAGGTAGTCGCCGAATGCCAGTGACGACCAGCTCGGGCTCCCGGCGCGAGCCGGGGGCACGGTGACGTCGTCCTTCCCCTGACGCTGGCCGAAGAGCCCGATCTCGGCCGCGGTTGGGTCGCGGTCGCAGGTCGTGGGACTGAATTGATCGGGACGAAGGTCGCTCGGACAGCCGTAGATCGTGATGGCGATCGCGCCGCTCGTCGGCGCCGGGCTACCGGCGGGCGCGGCGACCGGCGTCCCTCCCGCCTGGCCGGTCGTGACCTCGCGGCCAACGACGGCGGCGACGAACGCGGCCCCGCTCTGACCGGTGGCGGTGACCGTCAACTCCCCGCCGAAGACCGCCGCTTCGCCTGGCTTGAGCGACGCGGTGGCGCCGTCGCTGGCCTCGATGCGCGGCATGCCCCGCGTCGCCAGCACGAGCGTTGGCGCCTCGCCGGCGGCGACCGTCCCGATCTCACCCGGCTTCAGGACGTCGCGCACCAGATCGACGTCGCGCTCCCCGACCGGTGCCGTGAACGGTGGGCTGGCAAAGGCACTCCCCGCCACCTCCCGATCGGCGCTCGTCGCGGGGACGATCTCCAGCGCGTAGTAGGAGGCCTCGCCATCACCGCCAGCGATCTGAGGAGGCTCGCTCTCGCCTCGCGTCAGGAGCGCCTCGCCGGGGGCGAGGAGGGTGCGCCGCTGACCCGGCTCGTCGGTCACGAGCAGACTCCCCTGATCGGCGACGAGGAAACCGACGGCGCGTCCGCCGCCGGTCAACCCCGCCGCCGCCACGGTGCGATGCGCGACGCGCCAGATCGCGCGACCCGCCGGTAGGGACGCCACCCCGTGGGCCACGACCTCGGCATGACCCCGGGCGGGGGAGTCGCCTTGGGCCAGTCGCACCGCCGCCGTGGCTGGCCCCAAGCCGAGCGCCAGGACCATCAGACCGACCGCGACGATACCCACGTGACGACCGCCGACCACCCTTCCGTGCCCCATCGATCCCTCCGTGGCGCGATCTCGCTGCTCCGGGTGCGAGGTTCGGGCTGCGGGGTGTACGAACGATGCTACCCCATCGCCGCTGGGGCTGGCGAGCGGACTAGCTGGTCAGGAGGTACGCCTCGATGTTGACCCGGCGGAGGGTGTAGCTCGGGTCGAAGAGATTATCACTCAGGGTAAAGGTGTAGCCGGTGCGATCGGCAAGCAGCGTCACCGGAAACCCTGACCGGTAGGAGCGCAGGGCGTAGCCGTCATACCCCGGCGGCAGGGTCACCGCGATCGTGTACGCCCCGAGGGGCAATCCCTCCCAGACGCGAGCCCCGGCGTCACCGGGGACCGTATCGTTCAGGGTCAGCGCCCCGCTCAGCGCGCTTCCCGTCAAGCGGACGCCGAAGCCAGCGGCGATCGGATCGATTGGGGTACAGCCGGAGCGGGTCATGTCCGGCGCGGCGACGACCCCCGGCGGACACGCCGAAAGAAAGAGGCCAAGGGTCACGAGTGCCCCGCTTGGCGGCGCGACGGGGCCGCTCCGCAGCGCGTAGAGATCGAGGGCAACGGACGAGGAGGCCGACGAGAGGGGCGCGACGTAGCCCCCATTCGGGCTCATGCCGGCCGGAACGTCCTGCGAAAGGTTCAAGTTTTCGAGGCCGGGCACGTAGTAGCGGTCGTAGCCCGGAGCCAGCGCGGTGGCCTGGAGGAGATAGTCACCAAAGGGGAGCTTGCTCCAGGTCCAGGTGCCGTTGCGGACCGTGGCGTCGGCGAGGGTCCGCCGGTTGGCGCCCGTGCCGAGGATAAAGATCTGAAGGTCCGCGACGTCCCCGACGACGGGGCAGGCGGCCGTGGCGAGCGTCGCCAGCGTCATGCCATCGGGGCAGGCGTGGAGGGTGACGGCGATGCGGCCGGTCGTGGCCGGGGCCCGGCCGGACGGCGATCCGATCACGGCGGTGACGACGGTCGCCGGCCCGCCCGTCGCGGTCAGGGAGAAGGGCGCGGAGAACGATTGAGCCTGGCCCGCTTGCAGGGTCCGCGCCGCGGCTCCAACCGGCCCGATTACAGCCTCGCCGTTGGTCACCAGGGCGAGGACGGGCGCCGCGAGCTCTGACAGCTCCAACCGTTCCCCGGTGCCGAGGGCGAAGCGGGAGAGGGTGAGCTGCTGCTGGCCGGGCGGCGCGGTGAAGGTCGGTCCGGCGTAGAGGAGGGTGCCGCTGCCGATGCTGTAGTCGGCGCGGAGGTCCGCCGCGACGACCAGTTCCAACGCGTAATAGGGGACGGGCAACGGGCCGGTGCTGGCGCGGCGGTGGACGTCGCCTTGCCCAACGAACAGCGCTTGACCGGGATCGAGCCGCGTCGACCCTCCGTCGCGCGTCGTGACGTCGACCGGATTTTGGTCGGGAAGGAGGAACCCGAGGGAGCGTTCGGCCAGCGGCGCTTCGCCGGCGGGCTTGGCCATGTTGGTGACGACCCGCCAGCCAACAGGCACCGCCGGCATCTGCGCGACACCCTCGGCGATGACGGGCGGCGAGAGCTGGGTCGAGGCGCGGGCGACCGTGGCGCGTGGGCTCGTCACCAGGGCCAGGACCAGCGGCACGATCGCCAGCGCCGCCAGTGACCCATTCCCGACGATCCGTCGATGAGACCGCTGCTGCTGGAGCATCCTGTCCTCCTCTCCGCCTCGTCGCGGAAGGATCGCCGTCCGCCTGGGAGGTCGATCCTTAGTCGTACCGATGCCGGCATCATACGCGACCGAGAACCGGCATATTTTAACAACGGTCGCCGTTCCAGTATCGTTGCGGCGCCCTTCAGCTAAGGGAGAAGACCGTGGTTTAGTTCGGACGCTGAGGCGGCGAGGCGAAACGAGGGACGACTCGCGGCGGAGGGGCCGGCAACCGCGTCATGGTGCCCGTCCGTCCGCGATCGGCGCGGTCCCGTTAGAGTCAATCGTGCCAAACTGGGTAGCCAGGTCGAATCGCGACAGGGGACGAGATCCCGATGTTCGATCGCGTGGGAGACTGATCGCGGACGAGATGGTGGTGGTCGACGGCGGCGACCTCCGTTCCTAACCCGGCGCCCTGGTCGCGCCGCTCAGGAATTTCAAGAAGGACGACGACGATGGAGACTGCCCGAGGCGGACACGACACCACTCGTGAGGAGGACGCCAGCGCGCCCGCGATTCAGCCGGGTTGGCATCTGACGTGTCCCCGATGCGGCTTCGCGAGCGCGCCCGCCCTCTTCGCTCACGGCTGCCCGGATTGCCTGGCAGGGGGCGAGGCGCAAGGACTTGTCGTCGCCTACGACGGCGACGGCGCGACACTGCCGCCGGCGCCGCGGACGGCGGCGGGGGTCTGGAAAGCCGGTGCCCTCTTGCCCCGGATCGCGCCTCGCTTCGCGGTCACGCTCGGTGAAGGGGACACGCCGCTGGTCCATGTTCCCGCGCTGTCGGCGGCAAGCGGCTGCGAGCGCCTTTTCCTGAAGCTGGAGCTCGCCAATCCAACCGCCGCCCACAAGGATCGCTTCCACGCCGTCAGCCTAGGGGTCGGCCGCGCGCTTGGCTACACAAAGGTCGTCAGCAGCTCGACGGGCAACCACGGGCTGTCGATGGCCAGCTACGCCGCCGCCCATGGGATGCGGGCCGTCGTCGTCTGCGACGAGCGGATGCCGCCCCTCCTCCAACGCGCCATCCGCTTCGTCGGCGGTCTGCCACTGCAATTGCCGGCCGACGAGGGCCTGGCGCTGCTCGCGGCGTTGGTCGACGAGGACGGCTGGTACCCATCGACCTCGTCGTGGCCGATGCCGGTCGCCAATCCGTTCGGCGTCGAGGGATACAAGACAATCGCCTATGAGCTGTACCACGACCTCGACGAGGCCATTCCCGATCTCGTCTTCGCCCCGAGCGCCGCAGGCGACGGTCTGGTCGGACTCTGGCGCGGGATGGATGATCTCCGCCGGTTGGGTATCACCAGCCGCCTGCCGCGGCTCTGCACCTGCCAGCCAACGGAGGCCGCCCCGCTCGTCGCCGCGCTCGCGCAAGGGTTGGAGAGCGTCGCGCGGTTGCCGCGGGCCTTCTCGCGCGCACTCTCGATCGGCGACCCGATCAGCGGAGGCCTGGCGGTGCGGGCGGTGCGCGAGAGCGATGGCTTCGGGGTGGCGGTTGATGACGAGGTCATCGAGGAGACTGGCCGGCTGCTGGCTGCGAACGGTCTGATCGTGGAGACGGCTTCGGCGGCGGCGGTGGCGGGCACGCTCAAGGCGCTCCGCGAGCAGCCGGCGCTGCGGCAGCAGACGGTCGTCTGCCTCGTCACCTCATCTGGTCTCAAGTGGCTCGATGACTATGGCGATGCGTCCGCGACCGGCGCGGATCGCGTCGCGTCCGTCGCCGACGCCCGCCGCCTGATTGCCGATCGAATGGCGTAGCTTCGGGTGCTGCGGTCGCCGCCTGTGGCTGGTCGCGATGGCCAAACCGTAGGCGATCGATCACGCGAAGCCGTCAATCGTTCCGGACCACGTCGCCCGATTCGTTCAGGCTACAGCCATAGGTTTCAAGGGATCGGGCCGTGATCGCGTGGTCGTCGAGGTCGCGCTGAACGAGGGGTACCGGTCGGGTCCTGGGATCACCGTAGCCGCTACCGCCGGCAAGCTCGATCGTCAGGCGTTGCGTGGGGCGACGCAATTCGGCGAGACCGCCAAGCGCCTGCCCCGCCGCCACCACTCCATCCTCTTCGAGCAGAATGTTCGCTCGCCGGCCGGCCTCGCCTCCGAAGAGACCGGGCGTATCGACGAGCAACCCCTGCGGGTGCAAACCGAGCAAGGCGGGCTGACCATCGTCGACGAGCTTGCGGACGCGCACGCGCTGTCCGAGGCCGCCTCGGGCGCGGCCGGCGCCACCGCTATCGGGGATCAACTCCTTGCACTCGACCAAGAGCGGAGTCCGCGCCTCGAACATCTCGATGGAGGTGTTGGCGGCGCTCGTGGGGTAGAGCAAACTGCTCTTGCCGTCGCCGTGAGCGCTGGCCCCCTGACCTCCACCTTGGAACAGGTGATCGTTGAATGACCGTGCGTCAGCGTTGACACCGTAAGCTCCGGCCCCGACCGGGAGGCCGGTGAAGGCTTGAACGCGGTCCGGCAGCACGGGAGCCAGGGCGGCAAAGATGGCTGGTTCCAGGAACCAGCCGGTCATGGTGCGAACACCGACGGGCGCGGGATATCGGCAGTTGAGGATGCTGCCTTCCGGCGCCTGGATGGTGATTGGCCGGTACGAGCCGGCGTTGGCGGGAATGACCGGTGTGAGGATGCTCTTCAGCGCGTAGACGCTGTGGGCGGCGGTGTAACTGAAGGTCGCGTTGACGCCGCCCCGCTCGACCTGGGCCGGTGCGCCGTCCCAATCGACCGTCAGCTCGTCGCCGCGAACCGCGATCCGGACCGGCAGCGTTGCCAGCTCCCCCGTGGCGTCGAAGGCGACGCGGTGCCTGTAGTCGCCATCCGGCACCGCGGCGATTGCCGCTCGCATCGCCTGCTCGGCCCGTCCCTGGACGGTGCGAGCCAGCCCCGAGAGGTCGTCCAGCTCATACTCGGCCATGAAGGCCAGCAGGCGGTCGGCGCCGACCCTGTTCGAGCTGAGCTGAGCGTTGATATCGCCGAGAACCATCTCGCCTTTCCGAACGTTCTGGCGAATCAGCCGGAGCAGGTCGTCATTCGGCTCACCGGCACGGTAGAGCTTCATCGGTGGAATTTGCAGTCCCTCCTCGTAGACCTCACGGGCGACGAGGGCGTCACGAGTGCCGCCGATGTCCGAGCAATGGGCGATTGAGCCGGCGAAGCCGACCAGTCGTTCACCGTGGAAGATCGGAGTGACCAGCGCGATATCAAACAGATGACCGGCACAGAGCCACGGATCGTTAGTGATCAAGACGTCGCCGTCCACCAGAGTGTCGGGTGGATAGCGGTCGAGTAGCGCCCGGACCGCCCTCGGCAGCGTTAGATTGAAGACGGGCATCGACCGCGGCGAATGGGCGAGCGACTCACCCTGGGCGTCGAGGAGCTCGCAGCCGAAGTCTTGGGCCTCGCCAATAATCATGCTGAAGGCGGTTCGCCAGAGCGTGATCCAGCATTCCTCAACAATATTGATCAAGCGGCTCCAGAGGATCTCCAGCGCGATGGGATCGTCCAAAGATGGCTTCATCGATCCATTCCGATCGTGATCCGCAGATTGCGTGACGTATCAACCATAAGGAGGTCGCCCGGCCAGACGACGGTCGTGCTCTCCCGCTCCTCGACGATGGCCGGGCCGTCGATTCGGGCGCCGCGGGGCAAGACCGCCCGATCGTAGACTGGCGTCTGCTGATAACCACCTGTCTCCGGGAAGTAGGCCGAGCGGTGGGTACGGGGGAGGGGCGTGGCGGGGCATGCATCGTCGCGCCCATCATCTTCGCCCGGTAGCCGGAGGCTGGGCTCTGGCCCGAACGCCCGGAGACGCCAGTTCAGCGCCATCGGCTCGTACTCCGGCAAGACGGCATGGTACAGGCGGCGGTATTCCGTGGCGAACGTCGCGGCCAACGGAGCCGCCGCGGCGGCGGTGAGCGGACCAGCCGGGACCTCCACCTCGATGTCATGGAACTGGCCGGCCAGGCGCATCTCGGCGCGTCGCTCCAGGCGCACGTCGACCGCCGCTACGCCGGCCTGGCCAAGGATCGCCCGTGCTTGCTCCTCCATCTGCCCGTAAAGGTCAGCGACCGCCGGCCAGTCCAGCATTCGCAACTCGCCGGGGTGGGAGCGCGAGAACTCAAAGCTGACCGGGCTTATGAGAAAACCGAGGGCCGAGGCCACCCCGGAGTCAGGTGGCACGATCACCTCGCGCGCGCCGAGAATCCGGGCGACGCGGACGGCGTGGGCGGGACCGGCGCCACCGAAGGCGACGAGCGGAAAGCGCCGTGGGTCCTCCCCTTTTTCGATGACGTACACCCTGGCCGCGCCGGCCATGCTCTCACAGACGATGCTGTAGACCCCCCAAGCGGTGGCTGTGGCGTCCAGCCCAAACGAGAGGCCAAGCGCGCGGAGCGCCGCCCTGGCGGCATCGAGATCGAGCAGCATTTCGCCACCGAGGAAGGAGGCGGCATCGAAGTAGCCAAGAACCAGGCAGGCGTCTGTCACGGTCGGCGCGGTCCCGCCCCGGCCATAGGCGACCGGGCCCGGCTCGGCACCGGCGCTGAGCGGTCCGACGCGGAGCAACCCCAACTCGTCGGCGTGGGCGATTGACCCACCACCGGCGCCGATCTCCATGAGATCGACGACTGGGGCCTTGATCGGCAGGCCGGAGCCGCGCTTGAAGCGGTGGACGCGGGCCGCTTCCAACTCGGTGGTGATATCGGGTCGACCATCGCGAACGAGGCAAATCTTGGCTGTCGTGCCACCCATGTCGAAGGCGACGACGTCTGGGAGGTCGATGCCGCGTCCGATGAAGGCGGTTACTAGGGCGCCACCGGCTGGTCCCGACTCGAGGAGCCGGACGGGAAAGGCGCGCGCCGTGCCCGGTGTCGCCAACCCACCGCTCGATTGCATTAGGAAAAATTGCCCATGAAATCCCGCCGTCCCAAGTTCCGCTTCCAACTGGCCCAGATACCGGTCCATCAGCGGCTGGACGTAGGCGTTACAGACCGTGGTCGAGGTGCGCTCATACTCCCTGATCTCCGGCGCTACCTCAGCCGAGACCGAGACCGCCAGGCCAGGGAAGTCGCGCCGGACGGCCTCCGCCACCGTCCGCTCGTGAATGGGATTGCGGTAGGCGTGCAGAAAGCAGATCGCGACGGCCTCGATCCCAGCGGCGACGAGCGACGCGACGTGCTCGCGGACCTCCCCCAGGTATGGAGAGCGCAGTGGATCGCCGTCCCGCGTCATCCGTTCATCGATCTCGATGCGCCACCGGGCGGGTACGAGCGGCTCAGGGTAGCGGAGGAAGAGGTCGTAGATGTCGTAGCGTTGCTCGCGGCCCATCTCCAAGACGTCGCGAAAGCCACGAGTCGTCAGGAGGGCGGTTGAGGCGCCGCGGCGCTCGATCACCGCGTTGGTCACCAGCGTCGTGCCGTGGACGATGGCGGCGCAGTCGGCAAGCGACAGGTTCGCGCTAGCTACCAATTCCGCGAGGCCGGCCATCGCCCCTTGGGCCGGATCAGCCGGGGTCGTCAAGCATTTATGGGTATGGAGGGCGCCAGTCGACTCATGCCAGAGGACGAAGTCGGTGAACGTTCCCCCGATATCCATTCCGATCCGATAGCCGGCGTTCATGCCTCGTTCATGCCTCGCGTTCGCGTGGGGATAGGCTGCGGTTCATCCATCGCTCCGGCTATAGTCGCCTTCCGGCGCCGCGCCGTCGCGTCCTCATCGACCTGAAGCCTGTCCGGCTCGATCACCACGCCATAGTCGCGCGCCGCGGCCTCGAGCGACACGTAGCCGCGAAGGACGTCGAGGCGCACATCCTCTGCCGGACGCTCGGCCGGAAGACCCCAACCGCCACCACCGCCCGTCTGGCACGAAACGACGTCGCCTCGCCGCACGGGTCTTCCCGTGCACTTCTGGATGACTATGGGATCAGGTTGATCCGGATTGACCACCGCGCGGTTGGTCTGGGCCGCGCCGCCGCCGTTCAACCCCCACGGCGGGCATTGGGAGCGCTCCTGGGTCGTGGTGATCCGGCAGTCGTCAGCCAGGATGTGGTAGTCGCGAAAGTGCCCGAGACCGCCCCGGTAGCGACCGGGGCCACCGGAGTCCGGGCGGACGGTGTAGCGATCGATGCGCAGCGGGTACTTGGCCTCAACGATCTCGATCGGCACGTTCCGCGTGTCACCGTCGGCGATGGCGATCATCACGCTCTCGCCGTCACGCCCCTGATTCGCGCCCCAGCCACCGCCCTCGGCCTCGACATGGAGCCAAGGCGCCTTCGTCTGAGGATGCGTCCCGAAGAGAAAGATGGCGCTGACATCGGCATAGTGAGCGGCCGGAATGCGATCGGGAATCGCGGGCGCGAGGGCCTTGAAGATCGTGTCACAGAGAGTCATCAGGATCAAGCCGTAGACGGCGGAGGGAGCTGGCATCTTGGCGTTGAACATCGAGTCGTCGGGAACGACGAGGTGGAGCGGGCGGAACGTCCCCTCATTGACCAGGCTGTGCGGGTTGGTAATCGCCTTGAGGGCGATACGGGCACCGGATAGGGTGGCGGCCCAACCACAATTGATCGGCCCCACAGTCTGAGGCGAGGAGCCCGTGAGATCAACGGTCAACTCATCCCCATCGATGCGAACCGTCACCTTGACTGGTCGGTTGCGACCAAGCACGACACCGTCGTCGTCCATGAACGACTCGGCCTCGTAGACACCATCGGGCATCGCCGCAATGGCCGCGCGGGAGGCGGCCTCCTCCAGCCGAAACATCTCCGCCGTGGCGGCCTGAACAGTCTCGCGCCCAAACCGGTCGATCAGCTCGACCAGCCTGCGTTCTCCCGTCCGGGAGGCAGCCATCTGCGCGCGGAGGTCACCCATCACGCTGTCGGCAAAGCGGACGTTGTCCTCGAGGATGCGGTAGACGTCGCGGTTGAGCTCGCCTGCACGGTAGAGCTGGATCGAGCGGAGCCTGATGCCCTCCTGGTAGATCTCGGTCGTGTCGGTTGTCCATCCGCCTGGGGAGACGGCGCCGATATCGAGCCAGTGGGCGCGGCTGGCGGCGAAGCCGACGAGCGTCGCGCCGTCGGCGAGGAAGACAGGCGAGCAGACCACGACGTCATTCAGGTGCGTACCAACGGTGTACGTGTCGTTGATCAGGTAGACGTCGCCCGGAGTCATCTGGTCAACGCCGACGTCGGCGATGATCTGCTTGACGGACGGACCAAGGTTGCCAAGGAAGATGGGCAGGCCGGCCGACTGCGCGACCATGTCGCCCGAGGCGTCGAAAAGACCAACGCTGAAGTCGAGCACTTCGTAGATGATCGGGTTGTAGGCGGTCCGCATCATATTGATCTTCATCTCGTCAGCGGCTGCCGCGAGGCCATGGCGGATGACCTCGACGGTGATCGGGTCGACGCGCGCCGGGTGGTTAGGCGCCATGCTTCATGCCTTCCGCGTGACGATCAGGTTGCCGAAGGGGTCGACGACCGCCTCGAAGCCGGGGCTGATGACGGTCGTGGCACCCGGCTCCAGGACGAGGGCGGGACCAGCAACATGGTTGCCGGCCAGGAGCCGGGTGCGCTCGAACAGCCGGATCGGAGCGTAGCCGGTCGTCGGATCGAAGCAAGCTTGCGCTTCCCCGAGATCAGCATCCGCCGGTGGGGCGCAGCTGCCCTCGGGAATGGCGCGCAACTCGGGGGGGCGGAGCGTCCCGAAAGCGGTCAGGCGCACGTTGATGATCTCTGTCGGCTCCGTCGTCGAGGCGTGGCCGTAGGCCTGGTCATGGAGGCGGTCAAACTCCCGGCGCAGGAGCCGGAGATCGTCCGTCGTCAGGGGGCCGGAAGCAACGGGAACCTTCACCGTGTACTCCTGGCCGACGTACCGTATATCGAGGAATCGCTCGAAAACGATCGCGTTGCCTTCGGGCAACTCGTGCGCCAGGAGGGAGCGGCCCTCCTCCTCCAACTCGGCAAACAGCGCGGTGATGGCATTGGGGTCGGCGTCGTCGGCGCGCTTGAGACGCGTCCGCACGAGATCGTGCCGGACGTCACTGACGAGCATCCCGAGCGCCGAAAAAGCGCCGGGCGCGATGGGAACGACAACCGTTGGGATGCCCAGCTCGGTGACCACGTCGCAGGCGTGCATCGGCCCAGCGCCACCGAAAGCGAGCAGCGCGAAGTCCTGAGGATCCAAGCCCCGCTGGATCGTGATGGCGCGGATCGCGTACGCCATCTTCGAATTCACAATCCGGACGATTCCGGCTGCTGCCTCAGTAAGACTCACGAAGACTCACGCCGAGCGGAGCGGCGACCCTGGTCTCGACGGCGGCCATAGCGGCCGAGGTGTCCAGCGTGAGGCGACCGTCGAGCAGTTGCGGCACGAGGTGACCGAGAACGAGGTTGGCGTCGGACACGGTCGGCTCAATGCCGCCCCGCCCATAACAGGCGGGTCCGGGTTCGGCGCCCGCGCTACGTGGACCGACGTCGAGGACGTTCTGGGGCGTCCGCCAGGCGAGGGAACCGCCACCGGCGCCAATCGAGCGGATATCGACCATTGGCACCATGATCGGGTGACGCTCGAGACGGGCCTCGGCGGTGACACGCACTTCACCCTGCCAGACGAGCGCGACATCGGTGCTCGTGCCGCCCATGTCGAAGGAAATGACGTTCGGGAAGCCGGCGCGCCCGCCGACATAGGCGGCGCTCACTGATCCACCGGCCGGACCGGACATGATCGTCCGCACCGGTTTCCCCTTAGCGGCGGCGACTGACATCAGGCCGCCAGAGGACTGGTTGACGAAGAACGGGCGGGTATAGCCCCGCTCGCCCAGGCGGTCTTCAATCCGGGACAGGTAGCCCTCGACGATGCGGGCGATATAGGCGTTGACAACCACCGTGCTGGTTCGCTCATACTCGCGCCACTCCCGCACCAGCTCGTGAGAGAGGGTCACCAGCGCCTCTGGGTAGATCTCTGTCAGAAGTTCTCCGACGCGACGCTCGTGAGCGGGATTAGCGTAGGCGTGCAGCAGACAGACGCCAATTGAGGAGATGCCGTCCGCGCGGAGGCAGGCGGCTGCGCGGACCACGTCCTCCTCGTGGAGGGGAACGAGGACGGTGCCGGACGCATCCAGCCGCTCCCGGACCTCCAGCCGGTGCTCGCGCGGCACGAGCGGCTCAGGTTTCCGGTAAAAGAGGTCATACATGTCTTCCCGATTGACCCGCCCGATCTCGTAGACGTCGCGGAATCCTTCGGTGGTGATCAGCCCGGTCCGGGTTCCCTTGCGTTCGAGGAAGCAGTTCAAGCCGATGGTTGTCCCGTGGACGAGCATCGAGACGTGCTCAAGATCGACGCCGGCCCGCTCCAGACCGTCGCGAATCCCCGTCCAGAGATCCGCCGGCGTGGTCGGCGTCTTTTCCAGTCGCACCGCCCCGGTCGCCTCGTCAAGGACGACGAAGTCGGTGAAGGTGCCACCGATGTCGATGCCGACGCGATGGCTCGCCGGAGCAGTGGCCACGTCGCTGTTCCCTTCCCACGATACGGCCTTCGACGGGCCCGGTCACCATCCGGCACCCATTGTGGCAAGGGATACTCCCGTCGGCAAGCATCGATTCTGTGCACGATCGCCAAGCCGCGCGACCAGATTCGGGCAAACGGTCGCTTGTTTACCGCTGCGGTCCCTTGCTATGATCTCGATCCCCAAGTGGGATACACCGGGAGACAGGGAGACGGGTCGTGGGGATCGTTCCAGACGGTGGCGCCGAGTTGGCCACCGACGCTTTCACGCGGGAAATCGTCCGCAACAAGCTGCTCGCGATCGCTGGCGAGATGGGAATCGTGCTGGCCCGGACCAGCATGAGCCCGATCGTCTACGAGGTGCTTGACTTCGCCTGTGGTCTGACCGACGCCGGGGGCCAAGTCATTGCCCAGGATAACGGCCTGTGCCTCTTCACCGGAACGTTCCGACCCCAGGTCGAGTCGATTTTGGCCCGGCACCCGGCGTCGTCGATGCGACCCGGCGACCTCTACATGACCAACGGCGCCGCCGGCGGCGGTACCCACAACAGCGACGTTGCCCTCGTCCAACCGATCTTCGCCGAGGATCGCGTGATCGCGTTTGGCATCTCGGTCACCCACTGGACCGAGATTGGCGGCAAGGTTCTCGGCTCGCTCTCGCCCGACTCAACCGAGGTCTACCAAGAGGGGTTGCAGTTCCCTCAGCTACGGCTCGCCCGCGAGGGTGTCATGGATGAGGAGCTGATCGAGCTGATCCGGGCGAACGTGCGCCTGCCAGTCATGTCGATCGGTGATCTCAACGCCGGCGTCGCCGCCGTCCGCCTGGCCGAACAGCGGCTGGGGGAGATCGTCGACCGCTATGGCCTGGCGGCGACGCTCACCACCTTCGCGGCGGTCCTCGATCACGGCGAGGCGATCGCCCGCGCCGCGTTAGCCCTCGTCCCGCCCGGGGTCTATGAGGCGGAGGATACGATCGACGGCGACGGGATCGACGAGGCACCGATTCCAGTTCGCGTTCGCGTCACCGTGACGCCGGGGTCGTTTGTCGCCGACTTCACCGGCAGCGCGCCGCAAGTGCGAGGACCGATCAACTGCGCCCGGGGCGCTCTGATGTCGGCCTGCAAGACGGTCTTCAAAGGGATCACCGCGCCGGAGGCGCCGTCGAACGAGGGGCTCTTCCGGCCACTGACGGTGATCGCGCCAGAAGGAACCGTGTTCACCGCGGTCCGGCCGGCTGCGACCGGCTGGTACTTCGAGGCCTCGGCCTTCGCCACCGAGCTGATCTGGCGGGCCCTGGCGGCGGTCATGCCAGCGCGCTTGTCGGCCGGCTCGTACGTCTCGCTCTGCGCCTCCTACATCGGCGGCACGACGCCGGCCGGGGAGTACTGGGTGCAAGCGACGCCGCAGGACGGCGGCTGGGGTGCCGGTGAGGACGTCGACGGCGAGAGTGGGTTGATCGCGACGACTGACGGCGACACCTACAACTACCCAGCGGAAGTAATCGAGACCGCCTTCCCCTTGACGATGGAGCGGAACGCGCTCAACGTTGAGGCGGGGGGAGGGGCGGGTCGCCGCCGCGGTGGCTTCGGCACGATTCGCGAGTATCGGGTCGTGAACCCCAGCGGCGGCTTCCTGCTCGCCTCGCTCGGTCGCTCCGTCCATCGCCCGTGGGGCTTGGCCGGCGGTCAGGAGGGGACGACCAATGCCTTCGAGGTCGTTCGCGCCAACGGCGAGCGGCTCCGCGGCGGGCGGGTGACGAACCTGCCACTGGCGGCGGATGACCTGGTGCGGGTCGTGACCGGCAATGGCGGCGGCTGGGGTGATCCGCGCCAGCGCGAACGGGAGCTGGTCGCCGCCGACGTGCGCGACGGCTATGTCACGCCGGCGGTGGCGCGTGATGTCTACGGGCTTGACAAGGCCCTCGCCTCGCTCTCCTCCGGTTCGCGCTCAGGTGAAGGCAAAGGGTCGTGAGCGGTGAGGCACCCGGCGGTACCGGCCCCTCGCTGCGGGTGGCGGTCGACATTGGTGGGACATTCACCGACGTCGTCGCGTTCGACGAGACAAGCGGTCGTCTCGTCGAGGCGAAGGCGTCGTCGACGCCGCGGGACTTCGCGCAGGGTGTCTTGGACGCGATCAGGACCGGCGAGATCACCCCGGAGCAGATCGGCGCCTTCGTCCACGGGACGACCACCGTCATCAACGCGATCACGCAGCGGTCGGGAGTCACGACCGCCCTGGTGACGACCGCCGGCTTCCGCGACGTGCTTGAGATCGGGCGGGGGAACCGGCCCGACATGTATAACCTCAAGTTCCACAAGCCGCCGCCCTTTGTGCCTCGTCGTCTCCGCTTCGAGGTGCGCGAACGCGTCACCGCCAGCGGCGACGTGCGCGTCCCCCTGGCGACTGAGGACTTCAACGCGGTCGTGACGTCCTGCCGGGAGCAGGAGGTCGCGGCGATCGCGATCTGCTTCCTCCACAGCTACGCGCATCCCGCGCACGAGGTGGAAGCGGCCGCCATCCTTCGACGGCGGTTGCCGGGCGTGGCGGTGACCGCCTCGTCGGAGATCACGAAGGAGTGGCGTGAGTATGAGCGGACCAGCACCGTCGTCCTCAACGCCTACGTCCAACCGATCCTGGACCACTACCTGGGGAACCTGGAAGCCCGCCTCCGCGAGGCGCGTGTCCCCGCGCCCCTCTTCGCGATGCTCTCCAACGGCGGCACCGGTTCGTTCGCCGTCGCTCGCCAGCAACCGATCCACCTCGTCGAGTCGGGGCCAGTTGCCGGGGTCACCGGCGCCGCGCTGATCGGTGAGATGCTCGACGAGCCAAACGTGATCTCGCTCGATATCGGCGGCACCACCGCGAAGTGCTCGCTGATCGACGGCGGCGAGGTCCCAATCACGACCGATTATCGTCTGGAGCGAACCCCAAGCTCACCGGGATACCCGGTCAAGGTGCCGGTCGTGGATATCGTTGAGATCGGCGCCGGCGGCGGCAGCATCGCCTGGTTCGACCGCGGCGGCGCGCTCCGGGTCGGACCGACCTCCGCCGGGGCTGATCCAGGCCCCGCCTGCTATGGCCGCGGCGGGACGGAGCCGACGGTCACCGACGCCCTCCTCCTGTCCGGCGCCCTCGATCCGTCCTACTTCCTGGGGGGCAGGATGAGCGTGGATGTCGATCTGGCCCGCCGGGTCTACGCGCCGATGGCGGAGAGGCTCGGCGTCGCGGTGGAGGAAGCGGCGGCGGGAGTGATCCGGCTGCTGAACGAACAGACGATCGACGCCCTGAAGCTGATCTCCGTTCGGCGCGGCTATGACCCGCGCGACTTCACCTTGGTCGCCTTCGGCGGTGGTGGCCCGGTTCACGCCGCGGCGCTGGCCGAAGAGCTCGGAGTCAAGCGCGTGGTGATCCCGCCGTTTCCGGGGACGTTCAGCGCCTGGGGGATGTTGATGACCCAGCCCCGCGTCGACCTGATCCGGACTCGCGTTCTCCGGCTGGACCGCACGTCACCGGGGGAGCTGGCCGCGGTCTTCGCCGAATCGGAGGGCGCCGCGGCCCAACAGCTCGCGGACCAGGGGTTTGACCCGGCCGCCATTCTGCCGGGCCGGCGCAGCCTGGACCTGCGCTATCACGGACAGGAGCACACGGTCGAGGTGCCGGTGCCACGTGGCGATCAGGCGCTGGCGCGAGGGGAGCTGGAAACGACCTTCCACGATCGCCACCGCCGGCGGTACACCTTTGTGCTTATGGACACACCGGTCGAGATCGTAAACTTTCGGACTACTACCTTCGCCCAGACAGCAAGACCACCAGGTGGCAGGACCAAGAGCGGCGATGACGCCGCGCAGGCGACGCGCAAGGGTGCCCGCATCGTGGACTTCGGCGCCGGTCTTTCGCCGGGGAGTGCCTCGCGGGTCGAGACACCCGTCTACGAGCGATCGCGGCTCCCGGTCGGCTTCCGGGCCACGGGGCCTCTGGTCATCGAGGAACCGAGCGCGACGACCCTCGTGCGCCCGGGGCAACAGCTTGAGGTCGACGACAGTGGCAACGTGATCATCGGTCTCTGACACGACAGGATTCGTGTCACCGGTCGCGCAGACGGCACCGGTCCGATTGGATCACCAGGGCCAACGCCCCGAAACGAAGAGGAGGTGTCCCGTCTCGCGCAACGAACGATAGACGCTCGGCAACGCGACGGTAGCCGGTAAATCGTGATGGAGGAACGCAGATGTCGACACACCAGGAGATCAAGCGGCTCAGTGAGGAGTACGGAGCGCGGCGGATCACGCGGCGTCAGCTTGCTCAGGGGGCGGCCGCCCTCGGCCTATCCGGAGCCTGGATCGCGGCGCTGGAGAAGGGCGCGCTGGCGGCGCCGGCCGCGCTCTGGAGCGTGCGTGCCCAAACCGACAAGGCGACGACGATGATCGTCGCCGTCGCCGAGAACGTCGACACGTTCGATCCCGGCTTCACCGTCGGCTCGAAGACAGCGCAAACGGCGATCCAGAACGTCTTCGACCAACTGACCCAGTACGAGATTGTCGACAAGAAGTCGCCCGACGGCATCCCCTACCGGACCGTCAACACCGAAAAGATCCTGCCGATGCTCTGCGAGTCGTGGAAGATGGACGGCGCCGACATGGTCTTCACCATACGCGACGGTCTGACCTACGCGAACGGCGATCCGATCGATGCCACCACCATAGCCGAGGGCTACAAACGGATCTTCGAGACCAAGGCGGTCTCCTCCTTTCTGCTCAGCATGGGCGGCGGTATTACCTCCGGTGCGGCCTTTAGCGCCCCCGACCCGAAGACGTTCGTCACCAAGATGTCCAAGGCCAACACCCTGATCCCGAAAAACAACGTGATGCACAACACCAGCGCCCTCGATCCGAAAGAGGTCAAGGCCCACGCGACGGCTGCCGATCCCTACGCCCTCGACTACTTCAAGAAGAACTTGGGGACCGGCAACGGGCCCTATCGCCTCGACTCGTACAAGCCGGACGACTCGCTGGTCCTGGTCGCGAACGAGAAGTACTACGGCGACCCACCGAAATTCACGACCGTCATCCTCAAGGTCGTGCCGGACGCGACGCAGCGAGTTCAACTTCTGAAGAAGGGGGACGTCGACTTCGCGACGCAGATCCCGCGGCAAGAGTTCACTGGGCTGAAGTCGGCGTCTGGGATCAAGGCCCTCTCTCTCCCGTCGACGTTGGTCTCGATGCTCGAGATGAACACCAAGCTGCCCCCCTTCGACAAGAAGGAGGTCCGTCAGGCGGCCGCCTACGCCACGCCCTACAAGGCGATCATCGATCAGGTCTTTAAGGGCCAGGCCCAGTTCGGCAAGAGCCTGGTGCCCAACGGCATGCCGACCAGCGACTTCTCGACTAACAAGTACGACACCAACACTGACAAGGCGAAGGAGCTGCTCGCCGCGGCCGGCTTCCCGGAAGGGAAGGGTTTGCCGGAGATCAAGCTCACCTTCAACGCCGGGATCCCCGAGTGGGAACGGATCGCGATCCTGATGCAGGCCGCGCTCAAACAGATCGGCATGAACATCCAACTCGAGAAGCTCCCCTACGCGACCTTCAACGAGCAGGAGCAGGGCAAGAAGCTGCAGATGTGGACCGACGAGTGGATCTCGTGGGTCAACGACCCGTACTACCACATGAGCTGGTTGGCGGCCTCGACCAGCCCCTCGAACTACCCGCAGTTCGCTAACGCCCGGGTCGACGAGATCATCACCAAGTACACCCTGGCGGAGAACAGCCCCGAGCGGGATGCGGCGAGCAAGGAGGCGCAGGCGATCATCATCGACGAAGCTCCCTACGTTTTCCTCTGCCAGCCAAACTGGCTCTTCTACACGCGGGACGACCTTGACGGCTACGTCTACTACAACGATGAGCTGCCCCGGTACTACCACTTCTCCCGCAAAGCGTCGTAGCCGCCTCGCGCTCCCCTCGCGGCTGAGCGAGGGGAGCGCCGACACCGATCGCCACGAACCCCGGACGGGACCAGTCTCATGCGCCTCGCCCGCTACACACTGCGCCGCCTCATCTTTGTCGTTCCCGTCGTCCTCGGGGCGATATTCATTGCGTTCCTGCTAACACGAATCGTCCCCGGCAACCCGATCGAGCGAGTCGCTGGGCCATATGCCGACGACGCGCAGGTTGCCGCGCTAAAGCACGCAGCGAATCTCGACCGGCCCTTCTACGTCCAGTTCGCCATCTATTTGGGGAATCTCCTGCACGGCAACCTCGGCACGTCCTACACCACCGCGCAGCCGGTCTGGCGTGATCTCGTCGACCGGTTCCCGGCATCGCTGGAGCTGGTGCTCTACGGAATGCTGTTAGCAATTGGGCTGGCGTTGCCGCTGGGCGTCGTCAGCGCGGTCAAGCGCGGCACCTGGATCGACCACCTGGGCCGGGTGCTCGCCGTGCTTGGCGTTTCGGTACCCATCTTCTGGATCGGTCTCGTGCTCCTCTCGATCTTCTACAACCGGCTCGGTTGGCTGCCGGGAGCGCAGGGGCGGCTGCCGATTGGCATGACGGAGCCGGATCGCATCACCGGCCTCTTCACGATCGACGCGCTGCTGCACGGGCAGTGGGCGACCTTCCGTGAGGCGGCCAAGAGTCTGATCCTGCCGGTCGCCACGCTCGGCCTGGTGGCGATGGCGCCGGTGGCGCGGATGACGCGGGCGACGATGATCGACGCCCTGGAGTCGGACTACATTCGCACCTCGCGTTCGCTCGGTCTGCCGGGGCGGGTCATCGTCCTTCACCACGCCTTCAAAAACGCGATCCTGCCGGTGCTGACCCTGATCGCGGCCGTCTTCGGCTACGCCATCGGCGGCGAGGTCCTGATCGAGCTCATCTTCTCCTGGCCGGGGCTGGGGCTCTACTCGTACAACGCCATCGTCAGCAGCGATTTCCCGGCCATTCAAGGGTTTATCATGCTGGCGACGACCGTCTACATCCTGATCTATCTGGCGGTCGACCTCATCTCGGCGGTGCTCGATCCGCGGGTGGAGTTCTAACCGTGGCCCAACCCCGCGTCACGCCGGCGACCGCCTCCGCGATCGGTTTGGGCGAGCCTCAGATCGGCACCGCCGTCGCTGCCCTCCGGCCGCCTCGTGGCGAGCGCTTGGGGGAGGCTTGGTACGCGCTGCGGCGCAACCCGACCGCGCTAGTCGGGCTGGCGCTGATCGGCCTGCTCGTTGTTTGCGCGATCTTCGCGCCCCTGATCGCCCCGTACGACCCGTACGCGGTCGACCTCGAAGTGGTCACCCAGGGGCCGAGCTGGGCGCACCTGTTCGGCACCGACCAGTTCGGGCGGGACGTCTTTTCGCTCGTCGTCTATGGGGCGCGGATCGACCTCTTTATCGCCCTGTCGGCGGTCGTTGTCTCGATGACGATCGGCACGCTGATCGGCGCCGTGTCTGCCTACGTCGGGGGGTACGCCGACGAGGGGTCGATGCGGTTAATGGACATCCTCCAAGCGTTTCCCCGCTTCATCTTCGCGATGGGCATCGCCTACGCCATCGGTCCCGGCATCGGAACCGTGGTGATCGCCACCTCGGTGCTGAACATCCCCGGCTACGCGCGGTTGATGCGGACGGTCCTCCTCTCAGCGAAGCAGAGCCAGTACGCGATGGCCGCCAGGGCAGTCGGCGCCCGGCACCGGATCATCCTCCTCCGACACCTCGTCCCGAACTGCCTCGGCCCGATCTTCGTCCAGTCGACACTCCAGTTCGGCTGGGCGATCCTGGAAGCGGCCGGGCTCTCGTTCATCGGGCTCGGAGTGGAGACCTCGAAGGCGGAGTGGGGGGCGGTCATTCAGCTCGGCTTCCAGGATTTCCTCCAGGGCCACTGGTGGATCTACACCTTCCCCGGGCTGGCCATCGGGGTGGCGGTCCTCGGCTTCAACCTGATCGGCGACGGCGTCCAGGACGTCCTCGATCCGAGACGGCGGTGAGCGTGGACGAGACGAGACCATGGTGACCACCGCACCGGCGACGGTGCCCGCCGAGGCGGCCGCGCCGGGGCAACCCCTCCTCGACATCCGGGGGTTGCAGACCCACTTCTTCACCCGCAAGGGGATCGTCAAGGTCCTCGACGGGCTCGACCTCCAGATCGGGCGCGGTGAAATCGTGGGTCTGGTTGGTGAAAGCGGGTCAGGTAAGAGCGTGACCGGCTTCTCGATCGTCGGGCTGCTCAAGCATCCTGGGCGGATCGTCGGCGGCGAGATCCTGTTCGAGGGGCGGGATTTGACGAAGCTGCCGCCGGCCGAAATGCGCGACCTGCGGGGCAAGCGGGTCGCGATGATCTTTCAGAACCCGCGCTCCTCCCTCAACCCGGTCATCCCGGTCGGCGAACAGATCGCCCAGGTGCTGCGCTACCGTCAGGGCATGACGCGGCAGGCGGCGCGAGCGGCAACCGTCCGGTTGCTCCGCACGGTCCACATCTCCGAGCCGGAGCGGAGAATGGACGCGTTTCCTCACCAGCTCTCCGGTGGTATGGCGCAGCGCGTGATGATCGCGATGGCAATCTCCTGTTCGCCGACCCTGCTGATCACCGACGAGCCAACGACCGGACTCGACGTCACCATCGAGTATCAGATCATCCACCTCCTGAAGGAGATGCGCGACCTGACCGGCGCCAGCGTGATCGTCATCACCCACGACTTGAACATGGCGGCCGAGGTCTGCGATCGGATTGCCGTCATGTACGCGGGGGCCATCGTCGAGCATGCTCCGACGAGCGACTTTTTCACCACGCCCCGCCATCCCTACACGGTCGGCTTGCTCGCCTCGCGCCCGCGCCTCACGGTCGAGGAGGAGATTCCGACGATTCCCGGCAACGTCCCGGATTTGATCGTCCGGCCGCCCGGCTGCCCCTTTCACCCTCGTTGTCGCTGGGCGACGAGTATCTGCACCGAGGAGTTCCCACCATTGCGGCCGATGGGGCCGCATCATTTCGCGGCGTGTCACCACGCCGAGGACGTTGCCCGTGACATCGTTGCTACGCATTGAGAATCTAACCAAGCACTACCCGATCCGGACCGGCCTCTTCGCCCGGAAGATGCTCCACGCCGCGGACAGCGTCTCGCTCGACGTGAACGTCGGCGAGACGGTCGGGCTGGTCGGCGAAAGCGGCTCCGGCAAGAGCACGGTCGGCAAGTGCGCGACGATGCTGGAGAAGCCGACGGCGGGGAGCGTCACCTTCGGCGGCAAGGAGTTGACCACCCTCTCATTCGACCAACTTCGCGGGGTCCGGCGGTCGGTCCAGATGGTCTTCCAGGACCCCTACGACTCGCTCAATCCGCGGCGCACCGCCGGCGAGACGGTGCTGGAGCCGCTGACGATCCATGGGATCGCCCGCGGCGCCGCGGCGCGGGAGCGGACGGCGGCGCTATTCGAGCGGGTTGGGCTGAAGCTGGAGCACATGGCCCGGTTTCCGCATCAACTCTCGGGCGGTCAGCAGCAGCGGGTCGGTATCGCCCGTGCCCTGGCGACTGACCCCGCGCTGATCGTCCTCGACGAGCCGACCTCGGCCCTCGACGTCTCCGTCCAGGCCAAGCTGCTCCGGCTGCTGCGCGGCTTGCAGCGGGACCACGACCTCGCCTACCTCTTTATCTCCCACGACCTGTCAGTGATCGGCTATCTCTCGGACCGGGTCGCGGTGATGTACCTGGGTCAGATCGTCGAGATCGGACCGACGCGGCAGGTCTTCTCCCGGCCCCGCCACCCCTACACGATGGCGCTGATGAGCGCGATCCCGCCCGCGAACCCGCTGGAGAAGCGGGAGCGCATCCTGCTGACGGGAGAGATTCCGTCGCCGATCGCGCCGCCTAACTATTGCCGGCTCGTTTCCCGCTGCCCGTTCGCCACCGACGTCTGCCGCTCGATGCCGATGGAGCTGTGGGAAGTGGCGCCCGGACAGCGGGCAGCCTGCATCCGTTCCCTTCGCGGCGAGATTCCGATCCCGGAGTACGACCTAACCGGTCAGCCGGTGACCATTGTCGGGGCAGCGGCAGTGGACGAGCGCGCGGCCGTCGCGGATGATGCGCCGGTGCCGGTCGTGGAGGACACGGCTTAGCCAGCCGCGACCGTTCGTCACCTCGCGTCCGCGCGTCGCGGCGCGGCCCGTCCCGGGACAGTGCCGGTCGAGTGCTAAAGGAGCAACGATGAGTCTGCGGATTGGGATCGACGTCGGCGGCACCAACACCGACGCTGTCCTGATGGACGGCCTGCGGGTGGTCGCTAAGATTAAGACGCCGACAACCGCCGACGTGACTGGAGGAATCACGACCGCCCTGCGCCACATCCTCGACACCTCCGGCACCGCGACCGGCGACGTCGCCGGTGTGATGATTGGGACGACGCACTTCACGAATGCTGTCGTCGAGCGGCGACGCCTCCAGCCAACGGCGTCGGTCCGCTTCGGGTTGCCCGCGACCGCCGCCCTGCCGCCGATGGTCGATTGGCCGGCGGACCTGCGGGACGCGCTCGGCGGACACGCTTACCTCTGCCACGGCGGCCACGAGTTCGACGGGCGCGAGATTTCCGCCTTCGATGAGGATGAGGTCAAGCGCGCCGCGGCCGACATCGCCGCCAAGGAGATCACGGCGGTCGCCGTCTCCTCCGTCTTCTCCCCGGTCAATGCCAGCATGGAGGAACGCGCCGCCGTCTTACTCCAAGCGGAGATACCCGGCGTCTCGGTGACGCGGTCGAGCGAGATCGGGCGGATCGGCCTCCTGGAGCGGGAAAACGCGGCGATCCTCAACGCCTGCCTGCGCGATCTCGCGACCCGGACGGTTGCCGCCTTCCGTCAGGGGATCGCCGAGCTCGGTATCAGCGCCCCGCTCTACCTGACCCAGAACGACGGCACGCTGATGAGCGCCGACTTCGCCGAGCAGTACCCCGTCCTGACCTTCGCCTCGGGTCCAACCAACTCGATGCGCGGCGCTGCATTCCTCTCGGGCCGCAAGGACGCGATGGTCGTCGACATCGGCGGCACGACGAGCGATGTCGGGGCCCTGACTCATGGGTTCCCCCGCGAAGCCTCGGTGGCGGTCGACGTCGGCGGGGTGCGAACGAACTTCCGGATGCCCGACGTCTATTCCTTTGGACTTGGCGGTGGTTCGCTCGTGCGCCAGGAACCGCTGCGGATTGGTCCCCAGAGCGTCGGCTACCGGCTGACCGAGCAGGCGCTCGTCTTCGGTGGCGACACCCTGACGACAACCGACATTGCAGTCGCGGCCGGCGTCGCCGAGATCGGCGAGAGGGCGCGGGTGCGCGATCTCGACGCGGAACTGGTGCGGTCGGCGATGGCGCGCATCCAGGAGCTAACGGAGGCGGCGGTCGACCGGATGAAGACGAGCGCCGACCCCATCCCCGTGATTGTTGTCGGCGGTGGCAGCGTCCTGGTGGCGAAGCCGATCGCCGGCGCCTCGGAGATGGTCAAGCCGGAGCACTTCGAGGCGGCCAACGCGGTCGGCGCGGCCATCGCCCAAATCTCCGGCGAGGTTGACCGCGTCTACGCCCTTGACAGCCTCTCCCGCGAGCAAGCGCTCGACAATGCCAAGGGGGAGGCGACCGAGAAGGCGATCGCCGCCGGTGCGGACCGAAAGACCGTCCAGATCGTCGACGTCGAGGACGTGCCGCTTGCCTATCTACCGGGCAACGCGACACGGGTCCGCGTCAAAGCCGTCGGCGATCTGTCGTTGAGTCCGGGATAAGCTGCTCGGAAAGGAGGCGATGGCGAGGAACGATCCGTCGCTAGCCTCCGTGCTCCAACCTTCTAACGAACGCGAGCGAGTGGATCGCGAGGCGACAGGTATGCGGGAGATCACGGTTGATAACCTGGCGGATATCGCGGTCGGAGCCGCCGTGGTCGGCACCGGCGGCGGAGGTAACCCCTATATCGGGACTCTGATGGCGCAGCGGGTCATGGAGCGACGGGGTGCCGTGAATCTGCTCGACCCGGACGAGCTACGCGATGACGATTTGATCGTCCCCTCGGCGATGATGGGCGCCCCGACGGTGATGGTCGAGAAGATTCCGAGCGGCAACGAGATCGTCACCGCCTTCAAGATTCTCCAGGCCCACCTCGGCCGGCCGATTACGGCGACGATGTCGATCGAGGCCGGTGGGCTGAACTCGACCACGCCGTTCACCGTCGCCGCGGAGCTCGGCATTCCAGTCGTCGATGCGGACGGGATGGGACGCGCCTTTCCCGAGCTCCAAATGGTCACGCCGACCCTTTTTGGCGTAGCGGCAACGCCGATGGCGATCGCCGACGAGAAAGGCAATAGCGCGATCATCACCACTATCGACAATCGCTGGACAGAGACCTTCGCCCGCACGGTCACGATCGACATGGGGTGCTCGGCGATGATTGCCCTTTACGCGATGAGTGGCAAGGAGGTCAAGGACGCCTGTGTGCCACGGACGATCTCCCGCGTCGAGGGGATTGGGCGGGCGATCCGGGAGGCCCACGCCGCCCACCGTGATCCGGTCGAGGCGGTCCGGGCCGCCACGGATGGTCACGTCGTCTGGCGCGGCAAGGTGGCGGACGTCGCGCGCCGGACCGAGACCGGTTTTGCCCGCGGCGAGGCGGTCATCGCCGGCAGCGGTCACTACGATGGGAGGAGCCTGACGGTCGCCTTTCAGAATGAGTTTTTGATCGCTCGCGACGGCGACGAGACGCTGGTGACGACCCCAGACCTGATTACGATCCTCGATGCCGAGACGGGCGAACCGATCACGACCGAGGAGTTGCGCTATGGCTTCCGGGTCGTCGTCCTCGGTCTCCCCTGCGACCCACGCTGGCGCACTCCCGAGGGTTTGAAGCTGGTCGGCCCCGCCTACTTCGGCTACGACGTCCCGTTCGTGCCGATCGAGCAGCGGTTTGGCGCTCCGGGGACGGCGGCGTGAGCGCGCGAGGAGCTACGCCCGCCCCTACGCCGGGTTGCGCGTTACCCGAGGAGGACGCGCTCGACCTGCTGATGTTTCTGGTCAGCTCGGCGGAGATCTGCACGGTGGAGCCGACGTATTACGGCACCTTCCGTCTGATCGACGCCGCGAGCCGCCTGATCGGCCACATGCTGGAGCACGATCCTGGCCAGAGTGCGGCGTTCCTCCGCCGGTTCAAGACCGAGGTCGACACGAAGAAAGGCTGGATGATGTGGGACCGGGAAGCCTACGTCGAGTTTCTGCGCGCGGCCCCCGCCCAAGTCGCGGGCGAGGTCAAACGCCTGGCCGAGGCAGACCGACCCATCGCGAAGGAAGCACCGTGACCGCGACCGCCTCGCGTGACGCCGACCAGCTGCTGGCATTAATGCGGAGCCGGCGGGTGACGCGCTCCTTCACCGGCGAGCCAGTCGCCGCCGACGACCTCCGCCGGATGACGGAAGCGGCCCGCTGGGCGACCAGCGCCGGCAATCGCCATCTCCACAAGTTCCTCATCGTCCGGGACCCTGAGCGACTCCGCCTGGTCCGATCGGCGGCGCCGGGGATGCTCGCTCCGCCTCCGGCGCTGATTGTGATTCTGACCGACACGGAAGTCGCCGCGCGTGAATCAATGCAACTCGAGCGCGATCATTCGTCGTGGATCGATGTCGGCACGGCAGCCATGAACATGATGCTGCTAGCTCATGCGCTAGGCCTCGGCACCTGCCCCGTGACGTCGTTTAGTCGGTCCGCGGTGTCGGTCATGCTCGATCTGCCGCCGCACGTGATCCCGGAGCTGATGGTTATGGTCGGGCACCCGACCATAACCGACCGTGGGTTACGGTCCGGCGCGCCAAAGCCGGTCACCGCCGGCGAACTGACCTTCTGGGAAGCGGTGGGAGCACATGACCCGCCGGCGTCTGAACGACGTGGCGCGGCTGGACTCCCGACCGACGGCTCGTCTTTACCCTCGAAGCCAGGAGCCCCGACAGCATGAGTCGTCATCCCCGATCCGGCGTCTTCCTGGCTGACGATGTTCCGGCGACGAGCGGGAGCCCGCCCGCCGTACCCTGGCGATTGGCGCCCCGGTCATTGGCCTTGGCGACCATGCTTCGGCGCGCGGATCGAACCACGGGGGACCGATGGCGCTGAAGCTCACCGCGGCGGATCTGCCTGATCTCGCTCGCGGCGCCGCCTTCCTCGGCACCGGCGGTGGCGGGAACCCCTACATCGGCCGGCTGATGGTCGAGCGGGCGATGATCGAGACGGGACGGGATCTGGACCTCCTCGATCTGGCCGACGTGCCAGATGACGCGCTCGTCATCCCGACTGCGATGATGGGGGCGCCGACCTGCATCGTCGAGAAGTTACCGGAGGGGAGGGAGGCCGCCGCCTCCCTCCAGCGGCTGGAACGGCATCTGGGCCGGCGCGCGTTCGCGACGATGCCGATCGAGGCCGGTGGCGTCAACTCGATGATTCCGCTTGTCGTCGGTCTCCGGCTTGGTCTGCCGGTCGTCGATGCCGACGGCATGGGGCGCGCCTTTCCCGAGCTGTTCCACGAGACCTTCCACGTCTACGGCGTCCCAGGTACTCCCATGGTCATTACCAACGACCACGGCGACCAGACCCTCGTCGAGACCCACGACAACTACGTGATGGAGTGGTTGGCCCGCGGTATCACGATCAGGATGGGGGGAGTCGCCTACATCGCGGAGTATCCGATGGACGGGGCCACCGCCAAGCGCACCGCGATCCCCGGCACGCTCGGCGTCGGTCTCACCATCGGCCGGGCGATTCGTGAGGCGCGTGAGCGGCACCATGATCCCTTTGACCGGCTGATCACGACGCTCGCGACGACAGCGTACTCCCCGGCCAAGACCATCTTCGCCGGCAAGATCGTCGAGGTCTTCCGGCGAACGTCCGAAGGCTTCGCCAAGGGGACCATCCGCATCCAAGAGCTTGGCGGAGACGCGGGCGGAGACCCGGAAACGCTGGAGATCGAGTTCCAAAACGAGAACTTGATCGCCCGCCTTGGGGAGCGGGTGCTGGCGGTCGTGCCGGATCTGATCTGCGTCCTCGACGCTGAAACGGCCGAGCCGATCACGACCGAGGAGTTGCGCTACGGACAGCGGGTCAAAGTGCTGGCGGTTTCCGTGCCGCCGATCATGCGGACCCCGGCGGCGCTGGCGGTCTGGGGGCCACGTCACTTCGGCTTTGACCTCGATTTTGTGCCGATGGACGAAGCGACAGCCCAGAAGAGGGAGATCGCGTTGTGAAGCTGGCAACCGACATCGGCGGGACGTTTACGGACCTCGTCTATCTCGACGAGGCGACCGGCACGCTGGGACTCGCCAAAACCGCCTCGACGCCGCCTGACTTCGAGCGCGGGGTCATGGACGCGGTCACCAAGTCTGGACTCGACCCGGCTAGGGTCGATGCTTTCGTCCACGGCGCAACCGTGATCATCAACGCGTTGACCGAGCGCAAGGGGGCGAAAACGGCGCTGGTGACGACCGAAGGCTGCCGCGACGTGCTTGAGATCGGCCGCGCCAATCGGCCCGATATCTACAACCTGCGGTTTCGGAAGCAGCCGCCGTTCGTTCCCCGAGAGCTTCGCTTCGAGGTGCGGGAGCGCCTCTCCTACAAGGGAGATGTCCTCGTTCCGCTCGATCTCGCCAGTGTCGACGCGGTCGCCGCCAAGTTGCGGGAGGCGGCGGTGGAGGCCGTCGCCGTCTGCTTCCTGCACAGCTACGCGAACACTGCCCACGAGGAGGAGTGCGCGGCGCGGCTGCGCGAGCGCCTGCCGGGGGTGCAGGTGACCGCTTCCTCCGAGATCGCCCGCGAGTGGCGCGAGTACGAGCGAACGAGCACCACCGTCCTCAACGCCTACGTGCGGCCCGTCGCCAGCGCCTATCTCCGAGCGCTGGAGGGACATCTGCGAGCCTACGACGTTGCCGCGCCGTTGAGCGCGATGAAGTCCAATGGCGGGACGGCCTCCTTCGCCGTCGCCGGGCAGCAACCGATTCACATGGTGGAGTCCGGGCCGGTTGGTGGCGTGATTGGCGCCCAGGCGATCGGCGCGGCGATCGGCGAACCGAATCTGATCACCCTCGATATCGGGGGCACGACCGCGAAGTGCTCCTTGATCGACGGCGGGGCGGTCAAGATCTCTTCCGACTACCGGATTGAGCGGGACGCCCGCAACGCCGGCTACCCGATCCGGGTTCCCGTCGTCGACATCGTCGAGATCGGAGCCGGGGGCGGCAGCATTGCCTGGATCGACGCCGGGGGTGCGCTGAAGGTTGGGCCGACGTCCGCCGGCGCGGTGCCAGGCCCCGCCTGCTACGGTCAGGGTGGAACGGCACCGACGGTCACCGATGCCAACCTGATCGCCGGGCGGATTAACCCCGGCTATTTTCTCGGTGGTGAGATCGCGGTCAGCGTCGAGCGTGCCGAAGCGGCGATGGCGCCCATCGCCGGCGCCCTTGGTGTCGCGATCGGAGAGGCCGCGCTCGGCGTCATCCGGATCGCCAACGCGAACATGATCAATGCCCTCAAGCTCGTTTCGGTCCGCCGCGGGTACGATCCGCGGGACTTTATGATGGTGGCCTTCGGTGGCGGTGGCGCGATGCACGCCGCCGCCCTCGCGGCCGAGCTCCACGTTGGCCGTGTCCTGATCCCACGGGCGCCCGGCCACTTCTCGGCCTGGGGCATGCTGATGACCGATCCGATCCAGGATTTCACGCGAACCACCCTGCTCCGGAGTGAGGCTGCCAACCTGGTCCGAATCGGCACTCTGTATGCCGCGCTCGAAGCCGAGGCGCGCGAATTCTTTGCCGGCGACGGCGCGACGACCAGCGTCCCCCGCCTCGATCGCTTCGCCGACATGCGCTACGTTGGCCAGGAGCATACGGTCCGCGTTCCCGTTCCGACCGAGGGTCTGGACCTGGCGACGATCGACGAGCGGTTCCACGCGCTCCACGAGCACGCTTATACCTATCGTCTTCCCTCAGCCATCGAGCTGGTCAACTTCCACGTGGTCGCCTCGATGCCGACACCGAAGCCGGATCTCCAAACCTTCGCCGACGAAGTTGGAGACGGCCAGCCGAAGGGGCGCCGGATCGTCGACTATGACGAGGACGGACGTCTCGAGAGCGCCATCTTCGAGCGTGCCAACCTGCGCCGTGGCGTGCCGATCGATGGTCCAGCGGTGATCGAGGAGCCGGCCGCGACGACGCTCGTTTATCCCGGCCAGCGAGCAACGATCGATCGGGTGGGGAACATCCTGATTGAAACCGGAGTCTAACGATGTCTGCCACATCCACTCGACCCCCGACCCCCGACCCCCGACCTGCCCCAGCTGGACCGACCCCGTTGGACCCGTTCACCGTCGAGATCATCAAAGACGCCCTGGTCGCCGTGGGCGACGAGATGTTTGTCTCCCTGCAACGCACGTCGAAGAGCCCGATCATCTACGAGGTGCTCGATTACTGCTGTGGCATCCTCGACGACCAAGCGCAGCTCATCGCCCAGGGAAACGGGGTGGCCGGCTTCCTCGGGACGCTGACCTTCGCCGCCCAGTCTGTTTTGGCCAAGTTTGGGCGTGAAGGTCTGGTAGAGGGGGACATCGTCGTCACCAACGACCCCTATACCGGCGGCGGTACCCACCTCTCCGACGTTTCCCTCGTGATGCCGATGTTCGTCGAGGGCGCATTGGTCGGCTTCGCCGCGAATAAAGCGCACTGGACCGAGGTCGGGGGCAAAGATCCTGGGTCTTGGACAACCGATTCGACCGACATCTTCCAGGAAGGGCTGCAGTTCCCTTGTGTCAAGCTCTTCGACCGCGGGCAGCCGAACCAGGCCCTGCTCGATCTGATCGAGGCCAATGTCCGAACGCCGGACATGACGCTTGGGGACATCTGGGCCCAGGTCGCCTCGTGCCGGTTGGGGGCGTTGCGGTTTGGGGAAATCTGCAACAAGCACGGCGTCGGCCGCGTTCAGGAGGCCATCCGCCTCCTGCTCGACTACGGTGAAGCGATGGTCCAACGCGAGTTAGCGACCCTGCCACGGGGAACCTTCGAAGCCGACGACTGGATCGACGACGACGGTCTCTCGGACGAGCCGCATCACTGCCGGGTGAAGGTTACGGTGACGGAGACGGAGTTCATCGCCGACTTCACTGGGAGCGCAGCGCAGACACCTGGACCGATCAACTGCACCTGGACCGGTCTCGTCTCGGCGGTGCGGATGGTCTTCAAGGCGCTGACCGATCCCCACATCCCGGCAAACGAGGGGACATTCCGGGCGATGACGGTTATCTGCCCGCCGGGAACGGTCTTCACCGCCGAGCGGCCGGCGCCGGTCTCGACCTACTGGGAAACAATGATCTTCGCCGCCGACCTGGTGTGGAAGGCAATGGCTCCCCACGTGCCGCACCGTCTTTCGGCTGGGCATTTTCTGAGCGTCTGCGCCGACGTGACCGTGACCGTCCACCCGGATACCAGCCAAACGACGATTCTTGTCGAGCCGAACGCCGGTGGCTGGGGCGCCAGCATCGACCAGGACGGCGAAGGGGGGCTCGTCTGCGTTGGTGACGGTGAAACCTATATCCTGCCAATCGAAGTCACGAAAACGGTCTACGGTATCCTCGTAGACCAGTATGCGTTCGACATCGTTGATGGAGGCGAGGGGACGCATCGGGGAGGCCGAGGGCTGGTCCGCGACTATCAAATCATCAGCGACGCTGGGGGCAGCATTACCGCAACCTTCGGCCGCCACAAATACATGCCGTGGGGTGTCGCCGGTGGTCATGATGGATCACCGAACGCCGTCCAAATCCGCTTCGCCGATGGCCGGCCTCCGGTTACCGTCGGCAAGACCGCCCGCTACCCGCTGGCGAAGGGGGACGTCGCCCGCCTGATTACCGGGACGGGCGGCGGCTGGGGCGACCCGAAGCGGCGTCCGCGTGAGCTGGTCCTGGCCGACCTGCGCGCGGACGCGGCCCGCGAGATCTATGGTCTGACGGACGAGGACCTGGCAGGGAGGTAGACGTTGTTGCGACCCCGGTGCTGATGGGTCTCCTCCATCAGCTCCGACTGATCGCACTCATTCACAATACGTCGCGAGGGCGGCTCGATCGTGGAGCGTGATCCGGTAGCGAGCGTCGACGGAGAGGTAGCGATGTCGCTTGAAGCCGACGAGGACTTCATTGACGCGAACCCGGGTCGCCCCGACCAGGTTGGCCAGGTCGCCCTGGGTTAGTCGAAGCGGGATGCGCAGGTCTCCCCCAGGCAGCGCTTCGCCGTGGGCCTCGGCCAACGCGAGCAACTGGCGGGCGACCCGGCCATGGACATCGAGGGTGGCCATGGCCTGAAGCTGGCCGTTCGCCAGCCGGAGACGACGAGCCAGCAGCGCCAGCAGGTTCTCGGTCAGGGCCGGTATCTCCCGTCGCAACTGACCAAAGGAGGTCCGGTCGAGCCAGAGGAGCGTCGAGGACTCCAGCGCCATCACATCGGCCGAGCGGCCACCGCGGTCGGCTAGGGCCAGCTCACCCACGACTTCGCCCGGACCCAGGAGGGCGAAGGCCAACTCCTGACCATTCGCTTGAACCACGCTCACTTTAAGGGTGCCTTCAAGCACGACGTACACGACCTCGCCCGGCTGAGTGGTGGTCAGGATGGTGGCCCCGGCCGGGAAGCGCGTCCTCCCGGACGCGTTGTTGAGCCGGGTGAGATCAGCGCTCGACAGGCCCCGAAACAAATCTAGGTCGCTAAGGGCATGGGGATCGGGTACCGCGGGCATCGCATCATCCCTCCGATCGTAGCGCGGACGGGTATCATCGCCGATCAGCCGTCATTGTGCCTGTCGACTCCATCCGGATCAAACCGCCAGTTCCGCCTTTGTCAGCTCGGGTGCCAACCTGTTGACTGCGCTGCACGCCCCACTCGGCTGAACTAGGGGAGGGAACGATGGAGTGAAAAACCATGCCATCTATCACCGCCCGGCGAACGCATCCTCGAACCTTGGAGAGGATGTCGTTCACGCTGGGACTACAATAGGTCCGCGGATCGACTGGAGAGCCAAGCGCTACCTTGACTGAGGTGGCCGCGCGCGACCCCTCGATGCTCCGCCTCGGGAGCGGCATGGAGTGCCGCTCGTGTCTCGGCTTCGTGATCGCACAGAAGGAGCGCTCTCATGAGTTCACGCTTTCCCGCGCCCCTGCCGCGCCGTACCGTGGTCGCGGCGGGTCTCGCCGCGATGGTGCTTGGGTTGCCGCACGCGCCGGGAGCCGAGGCGAGGTTTATCCTGGCTCGCGGCATGACCGGCGGCGGGCTCGCCAAGCTGAACGGGGATGGAGCGCCGCGGCTGGCGAACTTCTCCCTCTTCGCTTCATCGATGCAGTTCCCTGAGGGAAACACCCTTTTTCTTGGAGCCATCCGCTGGATCGAGGCCGGTACGGGCTTCCGGTTGGAGAGCTTGGAGATCACGCAGTGTAGCCCGATGACGGACCGGAGCGACGGCGCCGAGATCCGGGGACGGATGAGCGTCAATGGCAAGGGCAGCTACCCCTTCGTCATCCACGCGATCGACGGTGGGGAGCCCGGGTCCGGCTTAGATGCCATCGAACTCGACGTCAACGGGCCGAAAGCGAGGACCGGCACCGTCGAGCCAGGCACTACTGACCTCACCTACCAGGTGACGGCGACGCTCGTCGCTGGCGACGTCAACTGGCTCATAGTCGACGCGGACATGCCCAGTTGAGGTGGCTAACGACCGCGGCGTCGACCCCCTCGTTTTCGTACCTTTCCGTTTTCGAAGCGGCGCGGGGTGAGGAAGCGCGTTCACCTGCCCGGAAGCACTCGCACCGGTGAGCGGTCGGGCGCCAGGGTCTCGGCAATGACCTGCTCCAACGCCATGTCCTGGCCTTCGTCCCAGGCCAGAGCGAACGCGTCCTCACCCATGGTCTGGCGCAGCGGGGCCATCAACTCGTCGGCCTCGGGGCCGGTGTCGGGGAGGCTGTGGGTGGCGCGCAGGGCCGTCCTCACCGCCAGGAGCCGCACCGCTGATGCCATGCGCTCGCTCGCGGCAGCCAGGTTGGCAAATCCAACCAGACAGGCGCAGATGCCGAGCCAGTCGCCGACGGTCCGGTAGAGGGCAAACGCGGCGGTGTAGAGCGTTTGCGCTCGCGCCGGATCACCGCGCCGCCGCGCCAGGTCGGCGAGATTATCGAGCGAGATGGCCGTGCCGAGTTTATCGCCGGTTTCTTGAGCGAGCACCCGGCTCTCCTCGTAAAGGGTCGTGGCCCGGTCGTCGTCGCCCTGACGCCGCGCAACCTCGGCGAGATTGTTGAGCGTCTGCCCGATACCCGGCTTGTCTCCCACCGCTTGTCGAAGGGTCAACGCCTCGCTCAGCAGGGTGCCCGCTCCGTCAATGTCCTGCTGGTCGAGGGCGATCGCGGCGAGATTGTTCAGCGAGGCGGCGATCTGCGCATCGTCACCTAAATCACGAAAGAGGTGGAGACCCGCTTCGTACGCGGCCTTGGCCCGATCGACATCGCCGTGATAGTAGGCGACGTTGCCGAGGTCGGTGGTAGCGGTGGCGATGGCGAGAGTGTCGCTGGTCTCCTGTGCGATGGCGAGATTGCGTTCGAGGAGCGACTGGGCGCGGTCGTAATCACCTTGACGCATGGCGACCCAACCCAGGTTGTTGAGGGACCAGGCGATAGCGCGCTTGTCGCCAAGGGCTTCAACGACCGCCAGGCTCTCCACATGCAGCGCCGCCGCCCGATCGTAGTCGCCTTGACCGTCGGCGAGCACGCCGGCCCCATTCAGCGCCTTCGCCCGCGCCGCCGACTGAGCGTCGGTGGGGAGGAGCAGGAGTTCATCAAGCTGAGCGCGTCCTTCCGTGAAATGACCGCGTAAGCACCAGAAGCGCCAAAGGGCACCTCCCAAGCGTAGGGCGAGGTCGGTCTCGCCGCGCTCACGAAGCCAGCCGAGGGCGGCACGCAGGTTGGCGTGGTCCTGGTCAAGGCGGTCGAGCCATCGTGCCTGCTCAGGACCCTCTAGGTGCGGCTCCGCCTCCTCCGCCAGCGCCAGGAACCAGTCGGCATGACGGCGGCCGATCGCGCCGGCCTCATCGCTGGCGGTTAAGCAGTGCTGCGCGAACTCACGAATCGTCTCCAGCATGCCGAGGCGCGGCGCTTCTTCCGCGTCGTCAAGCAGTCGGATCAGGCTCTTGTCGGCCAGCGAGTCCAGCAGATCGAGTGAGGCGGGAAGATCCTTTCCGCCGATCTCTTCCGCCGCCTCGAGCGTGCAGCCCCTGACGAAGATGGCGAGGCGCGCGAAGAGGCGCTGTTCATCCGGGTCGAGGAGGTCGTAGCTCCAGGCGATCGCGCCGCGCATCGTCTGTTGCCTCGCCGGCAGGTCCCGGGCGCCACCGGTCAGCAGATCAAGCCGGCGATCGAGGCGCCGTAACATCGCCTGAGGAGGGAGCAACCGAATGCGCGCCGCCGCCAGCTCGATACCGAGCGGCAGCGCGTCGAGGCGACGGCAGATCTCGACGACCGCGACGGCGTTCTCAGGGGTGACGGCAAAGTCGGCCTTAACCGCTTGGGCCCGCTTCACGAAGAGCTGGACCGCCTCCGACTGGGCGATCTGATCCAGGGGTGCCGGCGGAGACGCTTCCTCCGCACCCGATGCGTCCAGGTCAGGGAGCGCGAGGGGCGGCACGGGGAGCTCGTGCTCGCCGCGCAGATGCAGGCAGGCCCTGCTGGTCACGAGTAGCTTTAGGCGGGGGCAATCCGCAAGGAGCTGAGCCACGACTGGTGCCGCCGCCGTTACCTGCTCGAAGTTATCCAGAACCAGCAGCAGGTGACGTCCCCGCAGATCCTCCCGCACGAGCTCGTCGAGCGGCTGCCCACCCGTGTCGCGGACACCGATCGCGGCGGCGATCGCCGGCAGCACGAGATCAGGGTCGACGATCGCCGCCAGGGAGACGAAAAACACGCCATCGGCGAATTCGGCGGCGGTGACGGCGGCGAGGTGGAGCGAGAGGCGGGTCTTGCCAGCACCCCCCGGCCCCGTCAGTGTCACCAGACGAACGTCAGAGGATTGCAGCAGGTCACGGGCCGCGACCGCCTCTTGGGCCCGCCCGATCAGGGGAGTGGGATGCGTTGGCAGATTGTGAAGCAGCGTGTCAAGCGTCCGCGGTGGTGGGAACTCCGAGGCCAGACCGGGAGCGAGAACCTGGAAGATGCGCTCCGACTGCTGGAGATCCTTCAGCCGGTGCTCGCCCAAATCACGCAGCGCGAGATCGGATGGCAAACCATCCCGGACAAGCTCGTGGGTCGCGCGGGAGAGAAGGATTTGGTCACCGTGGCCGGCAGCGAGCAAGCGCGCGACACGGTTCAGGGGCGGACCAAAGTAATCGCCGTCGCGCTCATCGGTGGCGCCGGAGTGGATCGCCATCCGTACCCGCAGCCCGCCAAGCTCACCCCACGCTTCCGCGCCGAGGGCAAGTTGCGCGTCCACGGCCGCGATCACGGCCTCGATAGCGGTCGGGAAGGCGGCGCAGACCGCGTCGCCGACGGTTTTAAAGACGCGGCCGCCGTTCGTCTCCACCGCTTGGCGGACGATGACGTCGTGGCGCGCGAGCGCGTCCGTCATGATCTCGGGCCGTCGCTCCCACCGCTGGGTGCTGCCCTCGATGTCCGTGAAGAGAAAAGTAACGGTTCCCGAAGGGAGTTCCGGCACGGCTGCCTCCCGCTCCCCCAGCGATCTTCCCGTGCCGCGGTGTGATCGGGGACAACGGATGAGCGCACCGCGACGACGGCGCGAGACTATCATCGCATAGGCTGAGTAGACATTGCCCCGGCGGCTCGTCATCGCGCCAACCAGGCCAGCCCGATCTCACCCAGCACCGGCAAGCGATAAGACCCCACCGCAACCGAGAGGGATCAACCTGTATCCTTCCGGACCCATGTGCTTGTTCGCTGACCCCTTGCCGATGCATTATCAGCGTCGGACGACGCGTCACGACCACGTCCTGTCCAACGCTTGATCTGGACCTCGCTCACCGTCACCGGGCGAGTTTGGCCCGGAGGAGGCGGCGCAGGCTCTCGTCGAGGCGTGCCTCGGAGACCGCGCCCTCCTCGACGCGTCGTTGGAGGTGGGCGATGAGATCGGCCGGATCGGCGGCGTGGGTGGCGAAGAGGAGGAGATCGACGCCGGCGGAGAGCGCGCGGTCGACGACGGCGAAGGGGTCGAGGTCGGCGAGGGCGGCCATGCCGAGGTCGTCGGTGACGATCAGCCCGGCAAAGCCAAGCTCCCGCCGCAGCATGTCGACGGCGACCGGAGAGATCGACGTGGGGACATCGTCCCAGCGTGGGTAGAGTAGGTGGCCAAGCATGACGATCGGGACGCCGGCGGCGACGGCGGCACGGAACGGGAGACCGTCGGTCTGGCGCCAGTCGTCGAGTGAAAGGTCGATCTCCGGCAGCGCGACATGGGAGTCGAGCGCGGCGCGGCCGTGCCCCGGAAAGTGCTTGGCAGCGTGGAGGACCCCGGCGCCGGCCACGCCACGGACGTAGGCGGCAACCTTGGCGGCAACGGCTGCCGGATCACTGCCGAAGGAGCGGGCCGCCATGACGCTGTCCGCGGTGTAGGCGACGTCGGCAACGGGGGCGAAGTTGACGTCGAAGCCGAAGGTGGCGACATATTCGGCGCGAGCGTGGGCGAGGGATTGAACCTTCGCGGTGGGGAGGAGGCCGAGCTCGACCGCGCCGGGAGCGGGGTCGGCGGGGAGGCGGGTGACTGGGCCGCCCTCCTCGTCAACGGCGACGAGGGGCGGCAGGTCAGGATTCGTGGCATGGATCGCGGTGACAAAGGCGGCTACCTCATTTGGGGCGCCGACGTTAGGCCCAAGGAGAATGACGCCGCCAGGCCGGAGCTGCGAGAGGCGATCGGCGTACTCCGGCGTCATCATGGTGCCGGGAGCGTCGATGATGAAAAGTTGGGCGACCTTCTCCGCGAGGGAGAGGCGGGCGAGAACCGCCTCGACGTCGACCTCCGGTGCCGGTTGGGCGGCGTGACTCACCGAACGCTGGATTGGCAGGCCGGTGGTCGCGAGCGTCGCGAGCACACCGGTGAAGGCGCGTCTCGACACGCGGACATCGCGACGGTTCAACGTCTCCTCGGGGCGACCGGATCGCGCCAGCGGTCGGAGACCGGCGCGGGCGTGCTCATGAGCCGCGTGACCGGCTGATCGCCGGCGGTGGAGCGGGGGAGAGCGCCGGTTGGGCGGGGGCCGTGGAGGGCTGGCTGCCGATGATGTGTTCGCGGGCGAGGCGGGTGGCGCGGGGGAGAGCGCCGGGGATCTGGCCGGAGCGGATCCGGGGGTGACGGCCGAAGTAGATGGAAAAGAGAGACATCGAGAGGATCGAGAAAAGAATCAGGCTGAGAAAGCTGGCGTTGTAGCCAACGCGGACAATCAGCAGACCGGCGGCGAGACTGGCGATGGAGTAGCCGACGTTCCAGGCGGCGGAGCGGAACCCGAAGACGCTGGCCCGCGCGCGTGGTGGCAGGACTTCAGCGATAAACGTCGAATCGACCGGCCAGGCCATGCTGATACTCGTTTGGCGGACGATATGGGCGACGACCGCGAGGCCGTAGCCGGGGACGAGGATAAGGAGGAGGTAAAAGGGAACGATCACGAGGCGGACCAGGGGGACGGCGCGGAGGGAGCCGAAGCGCCGGGCGACGGCCGGGGCGGCAAGGCCGACGATGGCGGCGCTGAGTCCGCCGAGGGCAAAGACGTAGCCGATTTGCCGGGCGCTGGCGCCGAGCGTGGACAGGTAGACGTTGTAGAAGGGAACGACCGCGCCTGCGCCGAGGGCCATCAGGCCGCCGATGAGGACGAAGGTTCCCATGTCCCGGCGGACCTGCCGACGCTCGTCTTCTCCCTCTGCCTCCTTGAGGGCTGTGGGGTCGCTCGGCGCCTTGCCATGGCGGGCGGGACCCATCAGGAAGAGGGGGATGAGGCCGAGGGTACCGACGGCGGTGCCGGCGACGAGGGTCCACCGATAGACGCCGACGCCGGCGGCGGGGATGAGACCGGGCAGGAAGCCACCGAGTAGAGCGCCGAAGGTGGCGGCGAGGGAGATGACGGAGAAGGCAACCGCGGAGACGTGCTGCCGCTGGTCGCGCCGCGCCCACTCGATGATGAAGGGCATGGTGGCGGTGAAGAGGTAGGCGAGACCGATCCCATTCGTGACCGAGAGGGCGAGGATGAGCCTAGGGTGCTCGGCGAAGGCGAGGGAATAGGAGGAGAGGAGAAAGAGCGAGACGCCGGTAGTGATGCAGCGCCAGAGACCGAAGCGGGCGAGGAGCGGTCCCATCGAGGCCGCGGCGGCGGCCATTGCGAGGGTCTGAGCGGCGCTGAACGCGCCGATGTCGTCCTCGCGCAGATGCAGCCCGGTCAAGTAGAGGTTGAAGATCAGCTGGAAGACACCCCAGCCGACGTTGGCGAGCAGGTTGTAGAGCAGAAAGAGCTTGATGTCGCGCCGGAAGCCCCGTACCTGCCGGATGTACTCGCCCATTACCTCGTCGCCCGCGTGGCGGCGGGCCGCCTGGTCGGTTCCGGTGACGCGCCCCCGTGCCGGTCAGTATAGCCGGGTCGGAGGTCGGAGGTCGGAGGTCGGAGGTCGGAGGACTCAGGGCGCGTGATTCGCGATACCCTTCAGCTGGAGGCGCAGGTGGCGCGGAAGGGGGACCGAGCGATGGCGATCGAATCGAGGACCTCGGGCGAGATCAGGATCGGTTTAGCGGGTCTGGGGCGGTTTGGGAAGCTGCACGCGGCGACCCTTAGCCGGTTGCCGGGGGTACGACTGGTGGCGGTCTGCGATCCGGTCGCGGACGAGGTGGCGGCGGTCGCCGCCCGATACGAGGTGGCGGGGCAATTCGACGACTACGACCGGATGCTGGCGGAGACGGAACTGGACGCCGTGTTCGTAGTCACGCCGGAGCCGCTGCACGCTGAGATGGCGCTGGCCGCGATCGGCCGGCGGCTGGCGGTTTTCGTGGAGAAGCCGCTGGGAACGACCCACGCGGAGGGGGAGCGGGTGGCGCGGGCGGCGGAGCGGGCGGGGGTGCCGTTGCAGGTGGGGCTCCTGCTGCGGTTCGACGTCCAGCATGCGCTGCTGCAGGCGGAGGTGACGGCTGGGAGGTTCGGGCAGATCGTCTCCGCCCGGGTCAAGCGAAACGTGTCGCGGGCCTGGTTCCCAGCCTACGGCGACCGCGTTCACCCGGTCTATGAAACAAGCATTCACGATATCGATGTGCTGCTGTGGCTGGTGGGCAGCCCGTGCACCCACGTCTACGCGATCGAGCGGAACCTCTCCAGATTGCGCTACCCGGACGCCTGCTTCGCGTTACTCCGGTTCGCGGACGGAGCAGTGGCGATGCTGGAGACGAGCTGGTTCGTGCCTGAGGGTGCGCCAGCGAACGTGCTGACGCCGACCTGGCACGGGACGATCGACGCCGAGCTCGAACTGGTGGGGACCGAGCGGAGCGCCCGCCTGCGCCTGCTCGACACCGGGCTGGCGATCTGGGGTCCGGAGATGACGGCCCATCCGGAGACAGGGCTGTGGCCCGAGGTCTCCGGACTGGTAGCGGGGGCGCTGCGGGAGGAGGTCACCCACTTCGTCGAGTGCGTGCGGCGGGGAACGCCGTCGACGGTCGCCTCGGTGGGCGACGCCGTCAGCGGTCTGCTGATCGCGGAGGCGATCGTCACTTCGGCGGGGACGGGGCGGGAGGTAGCCCTCGAGACGTGAGAGTAACCGCCTTGTTGCCAACGTCTCGTGTCAGCGCCAGCGACACGAGAGAGCTCGTGGTTGGGAAGAGACGCGATCCGGGGCGGCGGCGGGCGGCGCCAGGTGACATGAGCGGCGGCGATCCGCGGAAGTGGAGAGGAGATGGTCCGGAGAACGCGCCGGGCGGGATACAATCCGGCTGGCGAAGGCACGAAGAAATCAGGAAAAGGAGCGGCGGCGGGTGATCGAGATCGATCTGTCGAGCGATACGGCGACGCGGCCGACGGCGGCGATGCGCCGGTTCATGGCGGACGCGTCGGTGGGAGACGAGCAGCGGCGCGAGGATCCAACGGTCAACGAGCTGCAGCACATGGCGGCGGAGCTGACCGGGAAGGAGGCGGCACTCTTCCTGCCGTCTGGGACGATGTGCAACGCGATCGCCTTCTGTGTCCACGCGGTGCGGGGCGAAGCGGTGATTCTCGACCGCTGGTCTCATCCGAACCTGTACGAGGGGGCAGGACCCGCCTGGCTGGCAAACGTGATGCTGAGGCCGGTCGACGGGGATCGGGGAATATTCACGGCGGAGCAGATCCGGCCGTTACTGCACCCGGGCGACACCCACACATCGCGGACGGGGCTGATATCGGTCGAGAACACGGCGAACCACGGCGGGGGAGCGGTCTGGCCGCTGGCGACGCTGACGGAACTGCGAGCGCTGGCGGACGAGCACGGGATGCGGGTTCACATGGACGGCGCCCGCCTGCTGAACGCGGTGGTCGCCAGTGGGGTGCCAGCGCGGGACTACGCGGCGACGGTCGATTCAGTCTGGATCGACCTCTCGAAGGGACTCGGGGCACCGGTCGGGGCGGTGCTGGCGGGAACGGAGGAGTTCATTGAGCGGGCGCGGCGATTGAAGCATCTGTTCGGCGGGGCGATGCGGCAGGCGGGGATCATCGCGGCGGCTGGTGTCTACGCGCTTCGCCATCACGTCGAGCGGCTGGCGGAGGACCACGCCAACGCGGCGGTACTGGCCGAGGGGCTGGCGACGATCCCTGGGGTGCGGCTGGCTCACGCGCCGATCGAGACGAACATCGTCTTCTTCGACGTTGCCGAGACCGGGCGGACCGCGGCGGAGGTGGGGCGGGGGATCGAGGCGCTCGGGGTGCGGATGGGAGCGGAAGGAGCGACGCCGACGACGATCCGGGCGGTGACGCACCTGGACGTGACGCGAGAGGGGTGCGAGCGGGCGGTCGCGGCCGTGCGGGACGTCTGCGCCTGAGGAACCAGGGCCAACGTAGCGGGTGGTGGAAGTTCTTAGCGTGGCAGGCGGCGGGTCCCGCGCCGGCTGAGCGGAGGCTTGGTGAGCTCATCTGACCGCACGGTTTCCAGTGGATGAAACAACGATCCAACGTGGGTTATCTACCGGAGGCGGCGTTAGCCCCGGGCGGTGAGGCGGCGGCGCAACTCAGCGTAGCCGGCATCGTTGTGGGCGCGGGCGGACGACTCTCGCGGCAAGTTGAGGTTGACCTCGACGTGGGGCGGCGTTCCGCGCTCGACGAGCAACCGGGCCGTCTCGGCGATCAGCGCCTCGACGACCGCCATCACCAGCATCGAGGAGATCGGGGCTACTGGGTCGTCGAGGCCGTCGATCTTGACGCAGGCATCACCAAGGGGAGCGCCCGTATCGATGACGACGTCGGCTACTTCATAGAGGCGCTTGCCCGAGGAATGACGAGGAGTGACTGCCGAGGAGTGCTCGACCGAGGTCACGCCTATGAGCGCGAGGCCGATCTCTTTCGCGGCGAGCCCCATGTCCAGGATAACTGCGTTCATCCCAGAGTGGCTGAAGAGAACGAGGGTGTCCGAGGGGTCCAGGCGGTGGCTCTCGAGGATGGCGCGGCCGTACCCTTCCTGGCGGTGCAAGAAGCGGTATTGGGCAACGCCCATATCGCCGAAGACGTGGTGGAGGAGGGTGATCGGTAGCTCGGCGATTGGATGGAAGCCGACGATGCTGCCGCTCCGGGGGAACGCCTCCAGCGCCGGGAAGCTACCGTGGCCGGTGCCGAACAGGTGGACGAGTTTGCCGTCGCCGATGCTATCGGCGCAGCGCTGGGCTGCGGTCCCGATCGCGCTTGACTGAGTTTGCCGCAGGCGGGTCAAACGCTCCGTCGCGTAGCCAAAATAGTCGAGCATGCTGTCTCCTTCCCTCACGATCCGTGCGGACTCGAGCCGCTGCCGGTGTCAGTCCACTGGCGTCGCGACGACGGCCGCAAGCGCGACCTCAACAAGTTGCTGCTCGCCGCGGCGGCGCTCAGCCTCGTCGAGCCGGGCGCGGCTGGTGCCATCGACGCTGACGAGGCAGAGGGAGCCGGCCTGGACACCGAGGACCGCGCCCGCGACCAGGACGACTGAGGTCTCCATATCGACGGCGAGCACGCGCAGACGTCGCAGATCGGCAAGACGCGCCTCAACGGCCAATCGGCGCGTTTCGTCGGCGGCAAAGAGCTCTGTGTAGAACCCGTCGAAGGAGGCGAGGGTACCGAACCGGTAGGGCGCCTTGCGGCGGTTGAGCTCGGCAACGATGTGGCCGTTGAGTTCCGGATCGGCGGCGGCCGGAAACCCGAGCGGCGCGTACGTGTTCGAGGTCGACTCGCCACGCAGTGCGGCCTGGGCGACGACGAACGCGCCGAGCGGTGTCCCCAGCTGGGGACCGACGGCCATCGCTGTCCCAGCCCGCAGAACGACGCGGGCACCGAGCGCGACGAGTTCTTCCAGGACGACCGCCGCGATCGGCGCCCCCATGCCGAAGGCGCTGACTGTGACGGGCACGCCACCGCGGGTTCCCGTCACGGTGCGCAGGCCGCGCTCCTGGCTGACGAGGTGGGCGCCGTCGAGATCGGACGCAAAGAGGTCGACCCGCGCCGGATCGCCAACTAGTATGCAGCGTGCCGCGACCTCATCGGCAGTGATGCCGAGATACCAGGCTCGCCTCATGATGGGTCCTCTCTTGCCGCTCGCTGGCGCAGCAGCGATGCGACCTCGCGGCTGGCGCTCCGGGCCGACGATACCGGGTCAAGCCCGCTCAACCAGCCCGCGACGAAGGCCCCGAAGAAGGTGTCGCCCGCCCCGGTCGAGTCGTGAACGGCGACCGGATCGCCCGGTACCGTCCCGTTTCCCGTCGGCCACACGACCGTGCACCCTGCGGCACCAGCCGTGACGACGACGACCGCGTTCCCCTCACCGCGGAGCGTCGCCAGCGCCTCGTCATCGTTCTCGGGTGGGGTTGAGCGCAGCGCAGACGCGACGAAGGGCAACTCGTCCCGGTTGAGGCAGATCACGTCCGCCTCGCGCACCAGCCGGCGCCGCAATGGCGGCGGGTAGGCGGCTGGGTCCCCTTTCACGTTCCAGGCGAGTCCGCTTCCCGGCGGGCGGGCGTCCAACAACCCTTCAGTGAGGTGGGCGGGCGCGACGGTGAGCGCGAGCGCTCGTGCCGATGCGAGCATCGCCCGGGTGGCGTCGGTCAGGCAGAGCTGGGCCGAGTCGCTGGGGTGGTAGTAGCAGGTTGCGCCGCCGAGAGGATCGTAGAAGAGGTAGCAGCGGGGCGAGGAGGAGCCGCGGGCAATGGTCACCCCGCGGGTGTCGACGCCGTCCTCCGCGAGGTCCCGGAGGTAGGCCGCGCCATCAGCGTCGTCGCCCAACCAGGTCAGGAGCCGGGTCTGGCAACCGAGCCGTGCCAGTTGCCGGGCGGCGTTCGGGCCGCAGCCGCCGAAGCGCCGGGGGACAATGACCGGTCCCGTGAGGCGCGCCGTTCGGCCGACCACGGGCGGGGCGCTCGCCTGAAAGGCCAGGTCGATCGAGGCGTAGCCGGCAACGATCACCTCCGGGCCGTTGCCAGCGGACTCCGGCGATGACGGCCTAGCCACCGGCGGACTCCGTCTCACGCATCCAGCGGAGGGCAGTCGCCTCGTCGACCACATCGCCGAAGTAGCGCTCGATATCCTCCATGGTCGCCGCATGGAGATGCGGCCGGTTGGAGTTGACTGTTTCGCGCACCACCGTTGGGCGGAAGCCGTGGGCGAAGGCATCCTGGACGGTAGCCCGGATGCAAACGTTGGTCTTGACGCCCGCCACGATCAAGCGCTCGACCGCTTGCTCGCGCAGGAGGAGCGCGAGGTCGGTCGCGAAGAACGCTGAGTAGCGCCGCTTCTGGACCACTGGCTCGCCGGGCGCTTCCTCAAAGCCAGGGAAGGGGAGGGCGTCGAAGTCGTTGCGGACGCAATGGGGCGGCAGCTTATAGGACTCGAAGTCGCCGAGGTCGGACCGGTGCCACTCGCGGGCGTGAACAACGAGCCGGCCAGAGGCGCGGGCGGCCGCCAGCAACCGCCCCAACGGCTCGAGGACGCGCTCGGCATCAGGATAGTAGAAGGCGCCGCGCGGATCGAAGAAGGCGTTGTCGACGTCGATCAGGGCGAGGGCGAGGCGGTGGCCCGCCTTCGGGCGCCAGGTGAAGGGGCCGGACCGAGACGCATCGTGCGACGTGGGGATCATCGGGTATCTCCGGTGAGGCTCGGAGGGGCCGCGCGTTCCGCCCGGCGCCGGATTTGCCAGCGGTTACGGACGGCGACCAGCGTCAGGCTGAGGACGACGACGAGATACGGCAGCATCTGGACGAGCTGGGGCGCCAGTCCGGAGCTCCCGAAGTGGAACGAGGCAGCCTCGAAGACGCCGAAGAGGATGGCTGCGCCGGCTGTCGGCCACGGCCGGGCGTCGCCGAAGTAGAAAGCGGCCAAAGCGATGAAGCCACGGCCCGCAGTCATGTTCTTGTTGAAGAGAGTCACCACCCCGAGTGAGAGCTGTGCTCCGGCCAGACCAGCGAGAAGACCAGCGACGACGCTCGAGAAGTCCCGCCAGCGGCGGGTGGCAAGCCCGGCGGCGCGTGCCGCCTCGTCGTCGGCACCGGTGGCGCGCAAGGCGATGCCCCAGGCGGTTCGGTACAAGAAGAAGGAGGAGAGTGGCACGCTGAGCCAGGCCAGGTAGGTGAGCGGATCGTGACCGGAGAGAACGGGACCGAGACCAGGGATCGCCGCGACGAGGGGCAGGTCGATCTTCGGGAGGCCAAGCAACCCCGGCGGGAGGTACGTCCCCTGGACACCGAAGCGGACCGGCAGGAGATAGCCGATCAGACCGAGGACGAGGAGGTTGAGGCCGAGACCGGCGATGATCTGGTCGGCGCCGAGACGAGTGATCGTCCACGAAAAGAGGAGCCCAACCACTCCGCCGGTAGCGGCCGCCGCTAGCACCCCGGCCGGCCAACTGCCCAATCTGGCGTCGACGGCGACCGCGGCGAAGGCCCCCGCCAGCATCATCCCCTCGAGACCAATGTTTACGATGCCGCCCTGTCGGTTGATCAACCCGCCAATCGCGGCGAGGAGGATCGCTGTCGAGGCGGGAGCCGCGGCGGTGAGCACGCCGCCGATGCCGTCAAGCATGGCGCGGTCTCCTGCCAAAGCGCCGAAGTTGGACGACCGCCAGGATCATGACCGTACCCTGGAGCACGTTGATCAGGTCGATCGGCACGTCGCTGAAGAGCTGGATCATGGCTCCGCCGTTGGCGAGCGCGCCGAAGAAGAGCGCGGCAAGCACGACACCGAGAGCGGTGTTGCGGCCGAGGAGGGCAACGGCGATCCCCGTGAAGCCGTATCCCGGCGAGAAGCGGTCGACGAAGCGGTAGTTGACGCCAAGCACCTGAAACCCGCCAGCGATGCCGGCGAGCAGTCCCGAGGCGAGCATGGCGAGCAGAATCACCCCCGCCAGTCCGATTCCCGACGCCGCCGCGAAGCGCGGCCCGAGACCGGCCATTCGAAGTTCGTAGCCAACGGCGGTCGACCGGAAGAGGAGCGCGTACAGGGTGGCCGCGGCGATCGCGGCCAGGAAGGCGACGGTCAGCTGGGTTCGCGCCAGGAGCGGCTGGAGTCGCGCCTGATCGGCGACGAGCGGGCTCATCGAGTTGGCCACCCCCGGCGCCAGAAAGCGCTCGTTGACCAGGTAGCCGGTCAGGAGGATCGCCACGTAATTGAGCATCAGGGTCGTCACGACCTCGTCTACCCCAACCCACGCCCGCGCCAACGTGGCCGGTAGACCCCAGAGCGCCCCCGCGAGGGCGGCGGCCGCGAGCGCGGCCGCGATTAGGAGCGGACCGGGCAAGCCGGTGAAGGTAAACCCGACCCAAGCGGCGGCGAAGGCCCCGGCGTAGAGCGATCCCTCAACCCCGATGTTGAAGACTCCGGCCCGGAAGGCAAGGGCGGTCGCCAATCCGGTAAAGAGCAGGGGTGTCGCGGCGACGAGGGTGTTCGCCAGTTGCGTCGGACCGCCGAACGCTTGTTCAAAGAGCAGGCGATACGTGCCAAGGGCATCCCGACCGGTCGCGGCAAGCACTAGGCCGCCGACGGCGAGCGCGAGCGCGAAGGGAGTTAGGAGACCGAGCGCGGTGAAGAGCCGGGATTGGATGCCGCCCGCGCGCCGGCCACCGGTGGTCAGGGCGGCGGCGCTCACGCTGCTAGCCCGGTCATCAGGGCACCGAGGCGCTCGGGCGTTGCCTCCTGCGCCAGCAGGTCGGCGACGACGCGGCCGTCGAAGAGCACGAGCAAGCGATCGGCCACATCGAGAAGCTCGCTCAGCTCCCCCGACACAACCAGGATCGCCGCGCCCGCGTCTCGCGCGGCGGCGATCTGCGCGTGGATAAAGGAGATCCCACGAATATCGACGCCGCGGGTAGGATGAGAGGCGATCAGGAACCGTGGCGCCTCGTGGAGCTCGCGGGCGACCACCACCCGCTGTAGGTTCCCGCCAGACAGCGCCGCGGCTGGGGTTGCGGCATTGCCGCCGCGGACTTCATAACGGGCGAGGAGACCAGCGGCCCAGCGACGGATAACGTCCCAACGAAGGAGGCCGCTGCGCTGGAAGATCGAACGCCGCACATCGACGGCGACGAGGTTCTCGGCGAGGGACGCTGGCAGGCAGGCGCCTTCCTCGTCGCGATCGGCCGAGACGTAGGCGAGCCCCCGGCGGCGGCGAGCGCGGACGTCGAGGCCGGTCACCGCTTCGTCGCCGAACCTTATCGCTCCGCGCAGTGGTCGGCGCAAACCGATGAGTGCCTCGACCAGCTCCCGCTGGCCGCTCCCCTCGACTCCGGCGACTCCGACGACCTCACCCTGGTGGACGACGAACCCCGCGTCGTGGAGGGCGAGCCGGCCAAGATCGTCGGCGACGGTCAGCCCTTCGACCTGGAGCATCACCGACGCGGCCGGTGCTGTGCGGCGAGTCGGGGCGGGAGCGAACCGCTCGCCAACCATCTGAACAGCGAGCGTGGTGGGATCGGTGGCGCCGACCGGTCCGCTGGAGACGACCTGGCCGCGGCGAACGACTGTGACGCGGTCAGCGACGGCGAAGACCTCGCGGAGCTTGTGGGTGACGAACAGGATCGTCCGCCCGGCGGACGCGAGGCGACGCAGCACGACGAAGAGGTCGTCCGCCTCCTGGGGAGTGAGGACGCTGGTCGGCTCGTCGAAAATCAGGATGTCCGCTTTGTGGTAGAGCAGGCGAAGGATCTCGAGGCGCTGGCGGGCGCCCACCCCCAGGTCGCGGACGAGCCGGTCCCACTCCATGCGGACGCCGAGCTCCGCGGCCAGCCGTTCGGCATCGGCACGGGCGAGGGCGCGATCAAAGACGATGCCGAGCCGGCGCGGAACGCGGCCGAGGACGAGGTTTTCCAAGGCCGTGAGGTTCTCCACCAGCTCGAACCGCTGGTGCACCATGCCGATGCCGAGCCTGATCGCCTGACCAGGGTCGGCGATCACCGTCGCGATCCCGTCGAGCTCGATCGTGCCTGCATCCGGCCGGACCATGCCGTAGAGCATCCGCATGAGCGTCGTCTTGCCAGCTCCATTCTCACCGACGACGGCGTGGATCTCGCCGCGTGCCACGCGCAGGTCGATCGCGTCGTTGGCAACGAGTGGGCCGTACCGCTTGGTGACGCCGCGGAGGTGGATCCGCGGCGTCATCGCGGCCGGTGAGGTTGGCGAGGTGGCTGAGACCACGGGGACATCCATCCTGCGCCTGGTCTACGGTCGGTAGAAGTCTGGGTAACCTTGGTCGATCACGTTCCAAACCGTGATCTTGCCGTCGATGATGTCCTGGCGAAGCTGGGCGACGCGGTCGAGGTCGGCGGCGGGGATTCGGTCCCGTGTCTGGGTCATCGGACTGAGCCCGACGGCGCCTTCGGCGAGGCCAAGGGTAACCGTCTCGCCGCCCTTGAGGGTGCCGCAGACGAGGCGATTGATCGCGTCGTAGACGGCGAAGTCGGTCCGCTTGATCATGCTCGTCAGAACCGCGCCGGGCGCGAGCGCGTCCTGATCGGTATCGACCCCGATGGCATAGCGGCCCGCTGCCTTCGCCGCCTGGATGATGCCGGTGCCGGTGCCGCCGGCGATCTGGTAGATGACATCGGCGCCCTGGCCGAACATGGCGTCGGCCAGCTCCTTGCCACGGGCGGGGTCGCCGAAGCCGTTGGCATAGTTGACCAGCACCTTGACCGAGGGATCGACGTCGCGGGCACCCTGGATATAACCAACAATGAACTTGTCGATGCCGGTCGACTGCACCCCACCAATGGCGCCGATCACCTTGTCCGGGTTGGTTCCCTGGACGCTGGCCTCGGTCGTCACCATCGCGGCGAGGGCTCCGGCCAGGTAGGAGCCATCCTGCTCGTTGAAGAGGTACCCGGTAATGTTCGGTCCGGAAGATGGCAGGTTAACAATCATCCACTGCGTGTCCGGGTAGGTTGGACCGATCGCCTTGAGGGCGTCGGCGGTGCTGAACTCGAGGTCGACGACCAGGTCAAAACCGGCCTGTCCGGCCTGCTGCAGGACCGCCTGCCCCTGGGAGACGATGTCGGGCGACTGGATCCGCTGCGCCTGAATCGGAAAGTCGGCCTCGGCGCGTTTCAGGCCAGAATCGGCGAGATCGTTGTACGATTGGTCGCCGAGGCCCCCCTGGGCGATGACCATCGCGACCTTGAATGTTCGGTCTGTCGGCACCTCGCACGACGGGGCGAAGACCGGCTCGGCGGCCGTTGCCACCGGCGACGCGGCTGGCGAGGCCGGTGGCGACGCTTGGCGGGCGACGGCCGCCGGTGGGATGGCGGCAGCGAGCGCCACCACCAGGGTGAGCGCGGCTAGCGTGGAAAGCGTGCGCCAGAGCCGACCTGTGTGACCCACCATCATCCGTCCTCCTCTCCATGGGCCCGTCCGCCGATCGGAACGGGCGTACCCGGCGCGCCGACCCCGGTGCGCCGTTCAAGCTGGACCACATAGTCATATCTATCGCCGAGGTAGTCAGCTCGCACGACCTCGATCAGGCGGTCAGCGTCGTCTCTGGTCAGGCGGAGGACGCTCATGATGGGAGCGCCAACCGGAGCGCCGAGGAGTCCCGCCTCAGCGGGGCTGGCCAAGCGCGCCCGGAGGTGTTCCTCCGCCCAGGCGATTCGGACGCCGGCGCGACCGAGGAGCTCGTAGAACGAGACCGTTGGATCCGAGCGCAGGAGCTCCTCGCGGAAGCCGACGGCTTCGGCGACTTCGAGCGGGACGTGGATGGTGTGCAGACCGACCGTGACGTCGCTCGCGGAGCGGAGGCGGACGACCCGAACGAGCGGGCTCCGGTCCGGAAAGTGGTGGCTGTCACCAGACTGGGCGGCCAGAACTAATTCATAAGCGACGAGGTATCCGGAGGCACGGATGCCGCGAGCCCGAAGGTGTTCGGAAAATCCGGTCAGGTCGGGGAGGGAGCGCTCCATCGCCGGCAGGGTGACGAACGTGCCGCGGCCCTGGTGACGCTCGACGATGCCGCGTCGCTCCAGCTCCGCGAGCGCCTGGCGCACAGTCGCGCGGCTGACCCCGAAGCGCCGGCACAGTTCGGTCTCCGCGGGCAGGGCCTGGCCGGGAGCCAAGCCAGCGTCGGCGATCAGCGCCTCGATCTGATCTTGAACCTCGACATACAGGGCGATGCCCCGTCGCCGCGCGATCGCCATAATCGCTCCCGGCAGTTATCGGTTCCCGAGAAGATCGGTCGCCTTGGACCCAAGTTGTCCGGACGACCGGATCTTAGCAGGCGACCCAGACGAACGCAAGAGCGACTCCAGAACTGGGGGGAAGGGACGAGATCTCGCGCGCGGTCGGCACGATAGAACAGCGGAAACAGCGCTCGTGGCCAGGTTTCCGCACCATCTCGCAGCGGGCATAATGGGCCGGGACGAGACGGACACCATCCAACTCTCGCGCATCGTCCGGGACGAGCGCCATGCAGGCAATGACGGGTCAGCCCTCCCAGGCGCGGCTGCTCGGGCGTCCGATGGCGGACGGCAACGGCGAGAAGGAAGCGCCGGGCGTGAATACGTACGCGTGGCGGCAGACACGTGACGGGCAGACCAGCTGGACTGCCCCTGGGATCTGACAGAGGAGGAGCGCTCGTGGGCGACCGCGGCGGTGTAGGCCAGCGGCGCAGGCGACGCGCGGGGGAGCGCAGCGGGCGGCCCGGTTTCGCGGCTGGTCGCTGCCTCATGCTCGTCGCGATGGTGCTGGCCCTAACGCTGGTGGCGCGTCAGCCGGCGGAAGCGCAGGCGACGGCCGGGCAGACGCTGACCGCGGAGGAGCAACTGGCCCAGAAGTACGCGCCGATCGCGTATCTGAAGCGGCAGGAGTTCCCGTGCGATCCGGAGGGCGAGCCGTGGCTGCCGGCACCGGTGGAGATCGACTTCGGCGATCGGGAGGTGGCGCTGCGCCAAGCGCCGGGGGCGGTGGAGGTCAAGCGCGGCATCGACGGCGCGGACCTATTCGGGCAAGACGCATCGCATTACATCGACTTGCCTGGCAACCCACGGGAACCGGGGTGCGGCTACGAGCGCCACGCCCGGGAGCGGATGGCGGGGCAGTCGCCGGTGGTCTACGCACACATCGCGAAGGAGCCGGGGCAAACGGGGCTCGGGTTGCAATACTGGTTCTACTACTATTTCAATGACTTCAATGACAAGCACGAGAGCGACTGGGAGATGATCCAGCTGGCGTTCGACGCCGACTCGGCGGCGGAGGCGCTGACCCAAGAACCCGTCAGCACCGCCTTCTCCCAGCACAAGGGGGGGGAGACCGCGGCCTGGAACGGCGGTAAGCTGCGGAAGGAGGATGGGCACCCGGTCACCTACCCGTCGCGCGGGTCGCACGGGAACTACTACGCGCCGGGCGTCTGGCTCGGTTGGGGCGAGAACCGATCGGGGTTGGGCTGCGACAACACCACCGGTCCGTCGATTCGGGTGGCGCCGGAGGTCCGGTTGGTGCCGGACGAGGTGAGCGGCCCGGACGATCCGTTCGCCTGGAGCCGGTTCGGGGGGACCTGGGGGCAACGGGAGGCGTGGGTCTACGATGGGCCGCGCGGGCCGAATCTGAATGCCCGCTGGCGAGCGCCGATCGCCTGGGCCGAGGGGTTACGGGATAGCAGCCTGCGGCTGGACGCGCCGGACGCGCTGGGACCGGCTCCGACTGCCGTGTTCTGCACGGCGGTCGAAACCCTCTCGGATCTCTACACCCAACTGAAGGTCTACCCGGCGATCGTCGTCGGCGGGTTGGCGGCGTTGCTGGCGCTCGCGGGCTGGCTGATCTATCTGGCGGAATCGACGCTGTCGGCGGCGTGGGGGATCTATTCCCGCCACCTGGGGACCTTCGTGGCGATCGGGGCGGTGCTGATCCCAGCGGGGCTGATCGCGAATGGGGTTCACTATCTGCTGGTAACGAATCCGCCGGTCGAGACGCTGGTGGCGGTGACGGAGAAGGCTCCGTTCGTGCCGCTGATCTTAGGGCTGACGCTGGGGAACTTTCAGCATCTGGTGAGCTTGATCTTCGTCGGGCCGGCGGTGATCGAGGCGGTGGCCGATATCCGGGCGGGGAGAGCGCCGAGTTTCCGCCGGGCCTACGCGGCGGTCTTCAGCGACTTCCGGGCGCTGCTCGGGGCAGGACTCCGGGTGGTCGGCGTGGTGGCGGGGCTGACGCTGACGGTGGTCGGGCTCCCGTGGGCGGTGTTCTGGGGTGTGCGCTGGGCGTTCATTGGGCAGGCGGTGATCCTCGATGACGCGGGGGCGGGGCGGGCGCCGGCGGTAAGCGCCGGGGTGGTGCGCGGACACTGGGGCAGGACGCTGGCGATCGTCGCGGTACTCGTGTTCGTGGCGGCGGTGCTGGGGCCGCTGATCGGGATTCCGTTGATGATTCTGGTCAAGGCGCCGCTCGATCTGGTGAACGGGCTGAGCGGTGTCGTCTACGCCTTTTCGCACCCGTTCGCGGTAATCGGGGGGACGCTGCTGTATGAGCAGTTGCGGGGGGCGGAGGGGGGCGAGTAGGACGAGGGGGACAAGTCGAGGAGTCGAGGAGTCGAGGAGAGACGGGCGCAGCTCCCAGCTTGAAATCAGCGTGTTTTTCAGCAACGAGGAGCAACGATCCTCGCGGTCGGGCCGCCGGCACGAGTGCGGACGGCCGCGCCCGCTCAAACCACACGCCGCCGGACGGGAGACGGAGAGAGGGAAAAACGGGAGGATGCGCCGTGCATCTGACCCTTTTGAGGCACGCGCCCGGGTCTTCTCTGGCCGCCTTCCCCGGTGGCTCGCCTTCCGCCGCGGGGCCGATTCCCCCATCGTGGGGGCGGGTCGCGTCACGGCGGAGCGCTACCTCGCCGCCCAGGGCCTTCCCCGATGGTGCGACCGGCGGCGATTGACCGGGGGACAGTGGCGAACGACATCCATGTGGCCGCCAACGGATAATCAGTCGTCAGGCTTCGCTATGTGTCCTGACCGGACGTTACAACCCCCGATTTTTGCTTATCAGTCAGCCAGCAATCACCTTCGGCAAGTACCTGGGAGAAGAAAAGTAGGGTCAGTCCTGGTGGGATGCAGGGGCGGCGCTTGGCTCTGATTGATGAGACCCGAGCCCTGGCTCAGTGGGCTCTAGAACGGTATTCAAATAGCCCAGCACCGCCCCTTCGATGGCGCGTTCCAGTGATGAGGGATCGACAGCCTTTTGACGACCGGCGGCGTCAGTCAGCGCCCGCGTGATCTCCATCACGTCGATCGCGACGGACATGGATCTTGTGGCCGAAAGGCGGTAGCTCCTCTGGAGGAACTCGATAACCGCCGCGCGGACCGCGGTCGCGTTGCTTGAGCCCGGCATGACCGCCGCCAACCGGGCTTCTTCGAAATCGAGCAATCGTGCCAGCTCGGGACGCCGGAGCTGATTGCGCACTGCGGCCTCGATGATCGCCCGGAGGGCCTGTCCCGAATCACGGAGGCGAAGAGCGGCGGTCACCTCGTCGAGCAGGGTCGTCGATTCTCGCTCGATAAGCGAGATCGTCACCGCGTCCTTGCCCGGGAAGTATTGGTAGAGCGAGCCGATGCTGACTCCCGCCCGGGCCGCAATCTCGTTCGTCGTGTAGCCCTCGAGGCCACGGTCTTCGAGAATGTGAGCAGCCCCTTCGAGTATGGCCTGGACGGTTCGAGCCGAGCGCGATTGCGAGGGCTCTTTCCTGGGATTTAGGCGGCTGGCGACCGCCTTCTTGGAACGCGAGTTGTTCATTTGAGCATTTACTCATATTATTCTATCAATTAACCGACGCCGCGAGGCGACCACACCTGGAGAACGCCGATGAACGTTGTCGATCCTACCACCGCTGTCCCGGACGTTGCCGTCGCGGGTGATGAAGCGCTCCTGCCCGCCGTTGTGGCGGCCGTTGAGGCGGCGGGCAGCCACATGAAGGGCCGTTTCTCCTTCGATTCGCGTCTCGGGAGCGGGGACGACATTATCGCCGCGATCCAAGCCAACGATGCGGCGTCGCTCGGGGTTCTGCGTGAGGCGCTGGCACCAGCGCGTCCAGGCGCGGGGTGGGCTGAGGACGAACTTGGTAGCGGTGCATTGCCACCTGGCGAATGGTGGGTGACTGATCCCGTGGAGGGAAACATCAACCACATTCATGGGATGGCCGACTGGTGCGTTACGGCGACGCTGGTGCGCGACAACACGCCAGTGCTGACCGTGGTGAATCTACCGATGACCGGCAACACCTACACCGCGGTGCGGGGCGGCGGCGCCCATCTCGACGGCGTGCGATTGCATTCGTCGCTGAAGACGGAGTTGGGCGCGGCGCTGGTTGGGACCGGTCAGGCGAGACCAGGGGAGGACAGCGAAACGTACCGCCGCATTGGCCAGTCCGTGACCGCAATGCTCGAAGGTGCCCTGGTTGTCCGGGTCTCGGTGCCGGCCACGCTTCAGCTCATTCAGGTCGCGGCTGGGCGGATGGACGTCTTCTGGCAATACAGCCAAATTCGCTCCGGACTGGTGGCTGGCGCCCTGCTGGTTGAGGAAGCCGGCGGGACGATCAGCGATACCCATGGCCGTCCGTGGAGCTTGACAAGCGACGACTTTCTGGCCGCCGCACCAGGCCTCCACGCCGCCGCCGTGGACCTGCTGTCCACGATAGCCTGACCAGACCTCTCCAATCCATCAGCACCCAATGGAGGATACCTTGACCAGCATTGGCATCTTCGGATCCGGCCGGGTCGCCACCGCCCTGGCGACCAAGCTCGCGACCACCGGGAACGACGTAACGATCGGGACGCGAAACCTTACCGACGTATCAGCGAGGTGGAAAGGCCCGGCTGTCACCTTCGCGGACCCTGCTCAGACCGCGCGTCAGGCGTCGATCATCATCAACGCCACGCCCGGCGACACCAGTCTGGAACGGCTGAGCGTTCTCCGCGAAGAGTTGGACGGCAAGATTTTGGTCGATGTCTCGAACGCGACCGAACACGGCTCCAACGGACTACCGGGAACCCTGAGCTACCCCAACAGTAGCCTGGCCGAGCACCTGCAACAGGCCCTGCCCGGCACTCATGTCGTCAAGACGCTCAACACCATGCTCTTCTCCGTCATGGTTGACCCGCACAGCCTCAACGTCCCCCCGACGGCGTTCCTATCGGGCAACGACACCGGCGCGAAGGCAGCGGTCAGCAAGGTGCTCGGTGACCTCGGGTGGCCGCCAGCCTGGATTCACGACCTGGGTGACATCTTCACCGCCCGGGGAACGGAAGCGCTGGTTCTGCTAGAGCCTGTCTGAGAAGGGGAAGTTTGGTAGGATAGAAGGAGTGTAGCCGAGGGAAAGGACCCCGCGCCATGCCCCGCCATCGTTATCCCTCCGACCTCACCGATGCCCAGTGGCTCCACCTCGA
>JAABUS010001271.1_pt1 | contig 56492 bp, 2 predicted proteins | sample 5560161 | NCBI WGS metagenome assembly JAABUS01 (sample SAMN10711885, study PRJNA513376) | rock metagenome | isolation source: Antarctica rocks | place: Antarctica: Victoria Land, Trio Nunatak nord | collected 2016-01-04
TGGAATGCGCCATGGCCATGAATGGAATAGGGCCATGGCCATAAGTGGGGCCATGCATGGGGGCCATGTTGGTGGCGTATTCTAAATTTAGGTATTCTCACCAGCCAAAAATATTCTCAGGAGCGCTCATGGGGACTAATAGCGCTCGAGAGTCAGGATATAGTATCACCCCGCTCAACCCAGCTCAACCGGCTTATGTGCGCTTATAGCGCTCAGAGCCTACCCTACACTTTTGTAGATGAATAAAAATCGCGGTCTAATCCTTATTTTAAATGAAAATAGGGTAGGGTAAAACTTTTATCGAGAAATTCTTAATAATAAATATATAACTAGTTAACTTTAAGAATATACTCGATATTATAGGATATTAGAAGATATTTTATAATAAGAAAACTTTAATTTATATTAGATAATAATATTTCTATTTATTTAAATTTTATAATTATTCTTTTTTAATTCTAATTAAGAAGCTAGACTCGTAGGTTATTAATTATTATAAATAATCTCTTTTATATTAATCGAATAACTAGATAAACTAGATTTAAATCTTTTTTCTCTATTATATTTATCGATCTTTAAATTAATCTTTATATAATTACTTCTTTTCCGAGCTAGATTTTGAATATTAAAATAGAGTTATATTATTAATACGAATATTTCTTTTATGTTTCTAACGGCTAGAGATTAATTATTAATATAAATTTTATAATTATAAAATTAATTAAAATTTATATAAATAGGCTCGTCTTCGTTATTATTATTAAATATTTATTATTTATTATTATATTATCGCTTTTCCTTTGAATTCTCTTTATAAATAATTTATTTTTATTTTATATCTTTCTAAAAAAGATTCTCTATTTAATTATTAAATAAATAAAATAAGATATTTTAAACCTAGTTTTTCTTTATTTTTCTATTATATTTATATAAAATAATTATAGTTTAGAAAGTTACTAGTATTTATAATTTCTAAATATTATATAACCTCGTAGTAATTAAGAATAAATATTTTATATTAATACTCGTAATTAATATAATTAATATATTACGAGTAAAAAGGAAGAAATTACTATTTAAAAAGTTATAAGAAAAAAATACGGGTATTAATTAATTAATTAATTAATTTATTTATATACTTACTCTAGTAAAATTACTTTATTAATAAAGGAGTTCTACGAATACTCTCTTAATAAGGCTACTAGTGGTATTTATTAATTATTAAATAAAGAAACCTTATTAATTAAAAACTTTAATTTATTAATAATTTATTTCCTCTTTTTATAAATTAGTAACCGATAATTATAATTATTCTAAAATATTATTTATTCTTCCCTCCGTTTCCTTTTTATTTTAACTTTAAATTTTATAAATTTATTTTATAAATTTATAGGCCGCTTTATTATAAACTTATTAAATAATTAATATCTACGGCCCTCCGGCCGGCGGTTTCTTCTTTTTCTTTCTCTTTTTTATAAATTTAAATATATTATTAAATCTTAATAAAAGTTTAAATTATACTAATTATTCTTTAATAAAAAAAAATTAACCGAGTTATCCCGTTTTTATTATTTACCGTACGGTTATATATTTATTTTAGGCCTATATTACTATCTTTTTAAAATTATATATATTTATTTATTTTATTAGCTCCGCTTTATCCCTAACTAGTTCCGAGTAAAATAATAATTTTTTTTTTTTTTTTAATTCTTTTATCTATATTAATAACTAGCGCTACGAATTATAAATATTTTTATTGGGTATAAGAACTTATTTAATTCGATTTTACTATATTTTAATTATATTATTATAAAGTTTTTAATCTTTTTTAATTAATTATAATAATTAAACTAGTCCCTGAATAAATCTCCCTTTTAAACCGGGTTAATAATTTATATAAAAGTTATTATTTTATAACTCTTTTATTTATCTAGTTATCGCTAGCGGGTTTAGTTTTTTACTTTTTAATTAATAACTTTAATATTTTAATATTCTTCGATATTTTCGATTAAATTTATCTAGTCTTTTCTCCTCCTTATAATTATAATTATCTTATACTATTCTTTAAATCCTAGGACGATACGGGTATTATATAATAAAGAAAATTCTATTAGAGGTATAAAATTAATTAAAATAAAAAGAAATAAAAATAATAAAGATAAGATTTAAAATATTAAAATAAAGAGTAGATATAAATTATTAACGCGTTTTAACGCGACGAAGATATCGTAATAAATAAAGAGGACTAGTAATCGAATAAAAAAATATAAAAAAAATATATAAATATTAAAAAAATTAATAATAATTATAATAAAGATTATAAAAGATATAGAGTATAAAGAGGTATAATAAATAATATATTATAAATTATAACTAATATAGATTATATTAGGAATAATCTTTAATTATATATAAAAATAAATAGAAAAATATATATTTTAATTAATCTAAATAAAGTCGCTGAAATAAAAAGTTTAAAAATTTAAAGCGAGAAGTATACTTATATTATTAATATAAAGCTAGGCTAATATTACCCGTAGAAATATATTTATTTTATCGAGGTATATAGCCGAAACGAATCCCTCTCCCTTTATAATAACGACTAGCGCGAAGGCGAAGTAATTAATAATTAAAATAAATAATATTAAGACTAGAGAATAATTTAAGAAAATAACTAATTTTTAATTAATTAAAATATTCTAGAATAAAGTTTATTTAGTAACGGAGTCGATTATCGGGGTAAAATAAATAATAAAAGAAAACTCTATTCTATATTATATAATAATAGAAGTAAGATAAGAGTTAAAGAAAATAATTAAATAAGAAAAAAATATTAACCCCTCGGCGAGAGTACTAAAATAAACTTATATAATAATAATATATAATATAAAAAAGAAGGCCGTCGATATAAATAATTAAAAAATAATAATAAAGATATTATAAAAGAATAATTATAAGCTATACTCGGGATTAAATATTATAAATATAAAATAATTAAAATTCGCTCTTAAACTAAACGGATATAATTATAAGAAAAAATATTTAATACTTCTTTTTAAAATCCCGGACCTAGATATAATAAATAGACTAGTAATGGACGGGTTCCTAAAAAACGAATAACTATTATTATATAAAAAATAGGAGAGAATAAATAACCCGAGATAGTATTTTAACTATTAGGGGTATAATTATATAACTTTAATTTATAAAAACTAGCCTAAATATAGGATATATATAGAATTATATTAATTATATAAATATAGTATTAGAAGCCCGAAGGAAAAGCGTTATATAGTTTACTTCGGATATTATAAATCTTAAAATAAAGTATATTTAATTAGGTAAAAAAAGATATACCGAATTTAATAAAGATTAGAGAATAAACCTAGATAATTCGTAATATTATTAAGAATAATAACTTTAAGCTCCTAGGTCTAATTAATTAATAATAAATTCACGCTAGTACCGACTAGGGGTATAAAGAAGAGGAAAATAATAACGAATATAATTAATAAAATCTAAAATATTATTATTATACCTAGGAAGGTAAGGAGGCCGAGATAGAATAATAAATTAATAATAATACCTAGGTAAATAGTCCTTTAAGTTTTAAATAACCTCTTAAAAATAATACTCGACTAATTAAATAAAAACCGGCTAGAATTAATACTACTAAATAACTAGGAAATAGATAAGGAATTTATAAATATAATATTAATATATAATAAATTATAATACCTAATTTAAAGTCGTATAATATAATATGAAAAAGAAATCGAAGTTAATAATAAAATTACTCTAAATTAAATAAATTAAAAATATTATAATTATAATTATTTAAAAACCTAGTTAAAACCCTACTATCTAGGTATTATATAATAATAGTATTAATTATTTCTACCTAATATATAAAGGAGGCCTAGAGATTTATATATATTTCTATATAAATAAAAGAATCGATACGGATAGTTAAAAACTAGTCTATTATAGAGATAATTTATACTCTATAAAGATTATATTAAAAGAGCGAAGGAATAAAAAGGAATCTCGGTTAAATAAAGTCGAGGAGAAAGAGGTTACTAGTCGAGGAATCCCTTATTATAAAAAGATATAAATCTATATCAGTAAGTCCGGAAAAATAGTTTTATATTATCGCTATTTAATTAGTACAGAATACGTATTCTATAACTTTAGTAAGTCTTAGTATCAAGATTTTAAAATTAGAGTTAAAGTTTATATAGAAGAGCTAAACTTAATCCTAAAAATAATTTTATAACCCTATAAAGTAGCGCTAGTAAAAATATAATTCAAAATTCGGAATCTAGGTTAAAAATAGATTTAGTAATATATTTATATCCTTATATAGGGGCCCTAGTCTAAATACTATTAAAAATTAAAGTCCAAAAATAAAGTTATAGAATTACTATATTTTCGGTATATTTTCGGTATATAATATACTTAGAATACGGGACATGAGTAGATACGTATTTCTAGTATTTTATATATCTTCGGTATAAAATACGTAGAAATCGGGGTTTCCCAAATTACCGATATATAATATATATAATTTATTATTAATATAGTATACCTCGACTAATAATCCGTTAATATTATTATTATTAGAGGAAGCGCCAACGGAGGAAGGCGAATATATTCTTTTAAAGAATTTTAACCTCTATTACCCTAACTAGAATAATACTAGGCGATATATATATTATATTATAATTAACTATCTTTTAAGGATAAAAGAGTCGAGGGAAATAAAATTAAAAATATTAAAAATATTCGTTATATAAAAAGCCCGAGGATATAAAAATATAATTAATCTATCGTTCTTTATAAAAGAAGTATACTAGGTTATAAATAACTCTATAATCCGCGAAGACTTATACTATAACTCCGATTATAAGTTAATAGTAACGGAATTCGAATAAATATAAAAAGAGGTAATATTATAAATTTATTATATTTAAAAAAAGATTAAGGATAATATTACTTAAAAGGAAATATAATAAAATATAAGATTTCTTTATTTAATATTAAGAAAACTAAAGTTTAAAAATAAAGAAAATATTAATTAATATTTAAATAAAATAATAGGAGATTTCTAAAAAATTATTAAATTTATAATCTTATAGGCCCGCCTATATTAAAGAGCCAAATTTTACTAGAATTCTCGTTATATTAATATTATATTAAAGGTAAAAGAATATATAAAGAAATATAAATAAAATCGAAATACCTAGACGGGGGAGGCCCTAGATATAATAAATAATAAAAGAATATATATAATTCGAAGAATAAAAATATTTTTTTAATAGGAGAGTATATATAAAACCTCGCTAAAGCCGACGGGAGTATAAAAACTTATAAAATAAAATAAAGAGAAGAGTAATTACTTTAAAGAACTCCTTTAATTCTTAATTATTAAAGATAATAGAGGAGGAAAAACTAAAGATTTTAAAAATAAAATAAAAACTTTATAAAGAGTATTTTTTTCCCCTCTACCGATAATAAACTTAGGTAATATTAATAGGATAAAGTATCTAAAACCTATTAAAATAAACTAAAAAATAATTAAGATAAAAATATATAAAATAATATAATACCTAGTTATTAATAAGGCGCTAGGGATAACTAGAATTATAAACCGATTCCTAAAAATTATAATAGAAACGGAAATAATAGATATTATTTTTTATTTATTCTAGGTCTACTTTAAATAAAAATACTATCTAAAGTACTTTAAAAAAACTAATATAATAATTTTTAAAAAATTAAAAAAAGATAATTATTTAGAGCTAAAGTTATATAGGCCTATTATACTCTTTAATATATTTAAAAAAGCGCTTAAAGTAGTTATCTCTAAAAAGTTAAATAATATAACGGAGGAGTATAAACTATTATTACTATAATAAATAAAAACTAGATAAAAGCGTTTAATAAACACCGCGCTAAAGACCCTTATATATATAGTATATACTATATAGAATTATAATAAAAACGGGAGGGGAAAGGTAGTAAACCTATTATTATTAAATATAACGGGAGTATTTAATAATATCTCGTATAAAAGGCTATTATACGACCTACGAATAAAAGGTATACCTAGCCTAATTATTAATTAAATAATAAACTTTCTATCGGATAAAGTTATATCTATATTATTTTAAAAAAAACGAGTATAATAAAGGAGGTAATAATAGGTATTTTATAAAAATCGTTTATTTTACCGGTACTCTTTTTATTCTTTAATATATTATTAATTAAAGAGTATATTAAAATAAATCTATTTATATAAATTAAAGAATTTATAAACGACGTCTATCTACTCGCTTATAATAAAAGTATAAAAAAGAATTATATAAATTTAAAATAAACCTATAATATTTATTTAAAGTAAATAATTATTTATAAAGTATTATTTACCCTCTATAAATATAAACTAGTTTATATATCTCGAACGCCGAAGAAGTTTAATATAGAAATAGCGATAAATTTTAAGAACGTAATTATCGAATTTAAAGCGAGTATTAAAGTTTTAAAACTATATATCGATTTAAAACTAAAATAAAAATTATATCTAGCCTAGATTAAGGTTAGGGCGATTCACTAGAGCCGCGCTATAAAATATTTAATTAATTCGATATAGAGCGCTACCTTCGCGAAGTATAAAATAATATATAATATAATAATTAGACTAATATTAATATTTACGGCTCCGATATAATATTAATTAAAGAGAATAATAGAGGCCATAAAGAGATATATAAAGAAATTAATAATTATTTAGAATAACTACTTTAGGACGGTCCTAGGAGTATTTAAAACTACTCTAATTTTAATATTTAAAATTAAATTAATAATCGCGTTAATTAACCTTTAGTTAAACCGCCTAATAATATAATATTAAACTAGTCGAGGGATTTATTTAGTTATAACTATAAAAAATATACGGATCTAGAATAAACTCTAGTATAGAGGAGGTCGGTAATAATAAATACCTCCGATATTAATAACGGAAAAAAAAGCCTAGGTACTTCGCGTCCTAGGATTTAAAAAATAATATAAAATAACTATAACTATAAAAAGAAGAAAAGACTGGATAAATTTAATCGAAGATATTAAAGAATATTAAGATATTAAGATTATTAATTAAAAAGTAAAAAATTAAACTCGCTAGCGATAATTAAATAAATAAAAAAGTTATAAAATAATAATTCTTATATAGGTTATTAACCCGGCTTAAAAAAAAGATTTATTCGGGGACTAGTTTAATTATTATAATTAATTAAAAAAGACCGAGAGCTCTATAATAATATAGTTAAAATATAATAAAATCGGATTAAATAAATTTCTATACCGAATAAAAATATTTATAATTTATAGCGTTAATTACTAGTATAGATAAAGGAAATAAAATATAAAGTATATATTATTATTTTATCTAGAACTAGCTAGGGATAAGACGGAGTTTATAAAATAAATATATATATATAATTTTAAGAAGATATTAATATAGGCCTAAAATATATATATAACCACGCGGTAGATAATAAAAACGGGATAACTCGGCTAATTCTTTTTTATTAAAGAATAATTAATATAATCTAAACTACCGCTAGGACCTAGCGATATATTTAGGCCTATAAAGAAAGAGAAGAAAAAAAAGAAACCGCCGGCCGAAGGGCCGTAAATAATAATTATTTAATAAATTTATAATAAAGCGGCCTATAGGTTTATGAGATAAATAAATAAAATCTAAAATTAAAATAAAAGAGAAACGGAGAGAAGGATAAATAATATTTTAAAATAATTATAATTATCGGCTATTAACTAGTAAAAAGAGGAAATAAATTATTAATAAATTAGAGTTTTTAACCGATAAGGTTTCTTTAATAATTAGTAGGCGCCGCTAATAACTTTATTAAAAGAATATTCGCGGAACTTCTTTATTAATAAAATAGTTTTACTAGAGTAAATATATAAATTAATTAATTAATTAATATTACGAGTAATTATATTAAGAATTAGAAACCGAGGGGCGATATTATAGTAAGGTTATATTATAATAGAAATATTAATTAATTAACTAAGTCTTTATCGAAAACGAACTAGAAAAGTAAATTTTAATATTAAAGAAACCGAGTCTTAATAACCGAGCTACTTAATACGACTAAATCGTAATAATATTTATATAAAAGCGAAAAGATAGCGCCCTCGTTATTATTATATTAATAGTAAGAAATATAATATAGTAATAAAAGTAAATTAATATCTTTATTAAAACGAAATATCTTTATCCCTCCGAAGTTTTCGGTAAATCTTATCTAGTAACTATACTCTCCTAGGCCTACTACGACCTCGATTAGAGTATTTTATAATAGATATAACGGCTACTCTTTTATTAAACTCCTCTATAAACTTTAAACTATCATCGAGTATATATAAAAAATACTAGGTATTAATTTCGTTATCGTAACCCTTTTATTTTATAAGGTATCTAGGGTTACTTTATATTATTTATTTATTTAATAAATACTCGATCTCGAATAAAGAAGTTATCTACGGCTTAGTTTTAACCTTATTCTCTTTAATAAAAGATAATAACTTTCTAGTATATTAATAGAGATTTTCGGACGGGTTAAATACTAGTTCTAATTAAATAATAATAACGATAGAGTGAATTTTTATATTAGGCGGTAGCTCGAGATAATAAATTAATTTACTAATTTTCTTAATTACCTTAAAAGATCCTACGCGCTAATTAAAATACTTTTAATATATACCGGGGATATAATAACCGTAATAAAACTTTAAATATATTAAAGAGTTTTTTTTTAAATATAAAATCTTATATTTATTATCGTAGCGAGTTTTTATAACGATATTCGCGAATATTATAATATTATTTATTTCCTTATATTTTATACTACGGAGGTATACTAGATCTTTTTTAAATAGATTTAATTATAGTAAATTAATACTTTCCCTAATATAGAAGTCGTAGATTAAGTCGTTAAATACGAATCTAGTTATAATAATAATATTATTAAATAAACTTTATAGATATAGTAGAATAACGATCTAATTAATATTAGAGTTATCGGTATTAAAATAGAAATATAACGTTATTTCTATAATCTAGTTAGTATATTTAGACTAGTTATTTATTTAGGGGTACTATATTATAAAAATAAATAAATCGATATTTATTTTATAAAATACGTGACGCTAGAATAAACTCATGAACTTAGAGTCCCGATTACTAATAATCGCGCTAGGTATACCCTAGTTATAACTAATTAGAGTCGTTATAAAAGTATTAATATATATTTCAATATTATCTATATTCTTTCCCGAGATAAGAAGTACGCGCTTAATAGATTTATATATAATAATTATAAAAGTATTAAACCCCCCGTATTCTAGTAGAGCTATAATGATGTCGATAACTATTATATAGAATAATATTATTAGGGCGGCGATAGGGTTTAATTCGTTATAAATTAAATAACGTTTTATCTAATTTAATTAATAACTAGGATAGTAGTTAATATACTCGCGAAGATACTTTAATAAACCTCGAATAAATAGAGACGATATTATCCTATTATAGGTTCGATAAAATCCTCTATAAAAGTTTCCGTTATAGGTAAATTTAAAAATCTTTTATTATAAAGCCTTAGGGATATATAAACGTTTACGACCTTCTTTATTTATAAAATAAATTAAATTAAATTATTCTCTAAAGCGGAAGCTTTCTAGTAAATTATTTTTATTTTACTTTAATAAATCTAGGGCCTTATTCTATTATAAATCGTCGGTATAAACTTATTTAAAACACTATTTAAATTTATTATTTATCTTAACTAATATATAGTAATAAGCGAAGATCTTTAGTAATATAATTTACTACTTTATTTTATTAAATATTATAGTACTTTCGTAGAGGTTATTAAATACCTCGGTCTTTATATTAGTTAATATATTTATTTATAAACGAGATAATATATCTAGTATAATATTAAATATCCTCGAATTATATTTAATAACGAGGTTAAAATTAAATAAATACTATAAGGCCCGTACTAGCCTAAAGTTAAATTTATCGGTCGATAATATATTAAGAATCGTTTATCTCGAAATAAGTACCGCGGTAGAGTAATTAATATAAATAACTATAAATAGTTTTTCTAATAACTCGATTATATAATATACTTTACGAGTTATTTATACGATATTTATTACTTTTAATTTAATAGGTTAGTAATTCTTTTCCGCTATACCGAGGCTTCTATTAAAAAATATAATTAGTTATACCGCGATATATATAGGCTTTTTAGTATTATTCTCGGTATAATAAACTATAATAACGAATCTCTATTTCTTAAATATATTAGGATTAACGAATAATTTCCGTAAAGTATTATAATAAACTAGGAAAGTAGGCGATTAGAATATATTTTATAAATTTATAAAAGTATTTAATTCTTTAGGTATTAGTTAATAGTAAAGTTTTATTAATACTCTCTTCTTAACTAAACCTAATAGTTAAAGATTCGGTATTACGAAAGGTTTCGGTAAACTTTACTTCGATAATAATAAAAATTTCGATAATACTAAAGTCTTTAATAGGGTTTAATTCGGTAGTGACTAGTTTTAATAAAATTACTATTTTAATAGTATTTTATAAATAAATAAAATATTACGTTCCTATAGCGGCTAAATATACTATATATACCGAGGAATAAATAAACGTAATTATCCCGTTAATTCTAGAAAGATTTTAAGATCCCGTAGTATAGTAGAGAAATATAATACGGTAATAATTTTATTTTTATTTTCTAAAATAGATATTCCGAGGCTATTAACTCTTTATTTTAATAATATTATTAATAAATAACTTAAATAAAATTTACTAGATAGAAAAAATATACGTTTACTTCGTAGTAATAAAAATAACTACTATAAATATTTAATATACTCTAATAGGGTATAACTAAAGATAATAATATCGTCTATAAATACCTTAACGAAGGCGCGTAGCGGGCGAAGTATTATATTCGTCTAGTATTATATATATCGGTAAATCTCAAAAACTCCTACTAAAACCTGAGTTACCGCCCGCGCGGATAGGGCTAGTAGCGTCCTATTAGTAACTTTTATTAAGAAAAGTTATTAATAAGATACTACTAGTAGCCCTAATTTACGGATAAAGCTACTAGCGTCTTATAAGTAGGTTTAGTAAATTAGGGGTCCGGGTAGGTAATTTTTAATAAATTTAATAAATCGGGGTTCCGGGTAATATCCTATTAATAACTCTAAGTTAATTTTAGTAGGATTAATAACTTTAGTAATTTATATATACCGTTAGTATACTAATAATAGCCAGCCCTATTATAGGGCTGAAATAAATAAAGTTTTATAATCGTCGCTATCGACGGTAGCGACCCCTAGCGACGACTATTAACGCCAGCGACCTACCGGGCCCGGAATAATAAATTTTAATTAAAGTTCTCGTAGGGGCGTCACGTAGGCATATCCGGGGAAAATATATATATATATTCCATATTATAGCGTATACCTTTACGTATACTATTCCGTATACTATAATTACGTATATTATAATTACGTATACCATTATTCATACTATTATTCATACTATTACGTATATAATTACGTATATATTTATTTATATTATAGCTCATATTATAACGTATATTATAACGTATACTATATATATACTATTAAGTATATAATAAGGGCTTTCGTCCGTTATTTAAAATATTAACGGTTTACCGAGTTACTGAACCTACTAATAATAAATATTATTTATTAATAGGACCCTACCCGGGCCCCCGATTTATTAATCCTACTAAACCTCGGCTCGGTATTTAATATAGAGTTTTAGCGTAAACCCGTAAACAGCTTTCTAATAGGGTTAATAGTGTTTAGAGTATATTAATATTTACTTTTAAAATTTACCGATATATATAATAATAAATCTTTATAGTTTATTAAAGTAATATTAAATTCCTTTTATCCGCGATAATTAATAATAGTTAATTTATAGTGGTTTTATAGTTAAACTATAAATTATAAAAACTACCCAATAGTATTAATTATAAAGATATAACGAAAATTTATAATTAATACTATAATATCTACCTATAACGATAGCGGGTAATTATTATCTTCTATAATAATATTTAACTCTTTAATATTTATAATAACGCGGGTTTTCTTTCCGTTAAGGGTAGTATATTAAATAACGAAATATAACTAACTAAATTAAATAAATTAATTAATATACCGAAACTTATTTTATATTTATATTTTATCGAATATTTTATCGACTATTTATTTATTTTTTATATCGAGTACGTAGATTTTAGAAACCTTCGGTATAATATTTAACTTTAATTTAATTAATATTTATTACTCTTTTAATATATCGATAATATTCCTTAAATTCGTAAAGATATTAGTAAATTCCTCGACTAGATAGGCGAGAAAATTAATAATAACTTTAAGACTATAAACTATTACTTTATTAACGAGAGTATTTTTAAAGAATAAATTAATCGTAATAAACGAAGGCTTCGACGACTATAAAATTAAAAATTTTTATAAAATAAAATCTTTAGTTTAATTAGGCCTAAAGTATTTTATTATTTATAAATAATTAAATTTATAATTTCTAGCGAGACTTAATAGTATTCCGCGTTATTAAAATTTATTAATATATTTAATCTAGTACGTTAGGGTAGTTTAATTAAACGAAAGAAGAAATTTCGGACCTAAATAAAAAATTTAAATATATCAATAATATAAATATATACTCCTCCTTCGTAATTTAGCCGATAGTTTATAACTAGCTCCGGCTCGAATAAAAAATCTTTATCTAATAAATTTCCTAAATACGAAATTAATACCGATATCGTAGATTAAGATAATATAGTAATAAACTATTTTATTTTAATAACTCGTTTAAATTTAGTAAAAAACTTCGCGATTAAATTAATAAAAATCCTAATAACTTAATAGTTATTAATTATAACGGATTAAGTATTAAAGTTAATAGAGAATATATATAATATTAAAATATTAATACTAATAAGGAGGTTCGCTTTAAGATTTTCTATAATATAAATCTTTATAGTTATTTTAATAAAGATATCGCCGTCTAAATTCCCCTTTATATAAATATTTATTAGGATATAATTTATTATCTAAATAATTTTATTTCCTAAATTATATATTAAAATAAATATTATTATTATCTTAACGAGTTTATCGAAGTTAGGGACGTATTTCCGTAAAAATACTCGATTTCTTATAATAATAAAATAATTTAAGTCTAAATAAATATCTAGTTTTACTTCGTCTATTTTATTAAAATAAAGTTTTATTATAGTATATTAAAACCCTCGGAAAGTATAACCCGGTATAATAGACTTTTATACTTTATTAGACTCGATAATAAATATAAATATAATTTAGTAAATTTATAGGGTAAGAAAATCGGAGTCCGTATTATAAAAGTTCTTTTTTAATAATAAGTTTTATATTTTATTATTTATTTTATTAATTAGGTTTTTTTTCTTTATTAAAATTATCTTCCCTTTTATTTAAAAATCGGGCCCGGAAAACCTTTACTTCGCGGAAGGCTTTTATTAATAGTCCTATTATATATAAGAAAATAATTTATTACGAGATAAAAATACTCTTTTATAATCTCTATATACGTAGTTAAATTATTATAGCGCTAAAATAAAATTAATATCCGTAATAACTATTAAATTATATAGATCTTCGGTTTTATAGTAGTCGTAATTATAATCTAAATCCTACGATTACTCTTCCTAGTAATTATAAATATCCGCTTCGTTATAAAAGGAATTAATATTATTATAAATACTAACGTCGCTATTACGATAATCGCTATTAAGAGAGATTTCCGAATACTCGTAATTATAATCTAGGTTATTTATTATATTAATTTAGTCTACTCTTTACTCCCTAAATTATTATAGTTTATTAATACTAATAAATTAATAAAAGATATTACTATAAAATATATTAGGGTTATTAATATTAACTTTAAATAAAAGTCGCGAATCGAAGTTATTTAATTATATATTCTAATTCGGCCCTATAGTAATTTAATATTAAAATAATAAAGCTAGAAATTAAAGCTAGTTATTTTAATAATTTAAATTAATACTTTTATAAAGCGGATTTATATACTAGTTTCTATACTAATAACGTAAATTCTTATAACGAGGAGGTTAGGGCTAATATTAATTCTAGTAAATATAATTATCTTTCCGATATAAAGTCGAAGTCTACTACTAGCCCTAATTCTAGTATATAGAATTTATTAACCGAAACTATATATCCTTCTAGTAATTATATTTATTTTTATTTTTATTAAATTGAATTTATTTAAATAAAGTTAAATTATTAAATCGAAGACGTATTATTTTTATTTATTTTTAATACTTTCTCTTATCTAGTAATATAAGGAATTAATTAAAAATAATATTAATATTAAATACTTCGATATTAAATTAAAACTCTATATTTAAGTTATTTTATATAATATTAAACTAGTTATAAATATCGCCTATTTTTATTATATAAGTAGCTCGAACGATTACTATAGTATATTCTCGTAGTTTACGATAACGTACTATATTAGCGAGGGTATATTATTCTTTAATAAACTATATTATATTAATAACTTTAACTAGAATTATTCTAATAAAAATAAATTCTATTTATCTAGATTCTAGTTATATATTATAAGTTTTTTTTTTATTATCCGTAAATTATAAAGTATATTATTCTAGAGCTTCGCCTCTTAAATAAAGTTAAAAATTATTCTATATTAATTTAATATCTTTAACGCGAGCGATATCTTTTATTCTATTATTAAAGGCGAGTATATTACGGAAGTAGGTATCTTTTCTAATATATTCTATAATAGGGCCGGTATCGTAGGATTTATTATTATAAAAAGAATTAAAGAAGCCGATATTTCTAGGATTCAATTATATTATAATAGAATTACTATTATTATCGTTATTTATTTTATTTATTTTATTATAATTTAGATCCCTTTAAGGTCCTAGATTACTCTATAAATTTTAAAAACTAAATTACAGAGGATTTTCGCGGAGATAATATATAATAATATTAATAATTAATACTTTAGCGTTAATAGTAGTTATATTAATTTCAGGTTATTTATTAAATTAATAGTTTTCGTATTTACTACTCTTATTAATATCTTCGGTATTTTAGGAAGTAGTATAAGAAGATTAAAAATATTTACTACGATTTATTTCGTTTATATTAAATAACTCTACTATAGAACTAGAATACTACTACTAGTATGATTTGGGTATTATTTATTTAAATTCTTTAATAATCTTTTATAATAGACTCTTATTAATAGTCTACTTTTATAACTAGGTTTATTTAAATAGTTTTTATAAACCGGCTTTTTAATCTCTAATAAATAGAGGTAGATAAATAAACGGAGGTTAGAAAATATTATTATAATATCGTCTTACCTACTTTAACCTAGCCTAATCTATTTTAGATTTAATTTAAATTTAAACTAGTTTCCTTATTTCTATCCTAATATAATCGGGATAAGAAATAAATAAATAATTTATATATTAACTCTTATTTAGATAGTAATTAGTTTTATTTTAATTCTTATTCTTTATTTTTTATCTTAACCTATTCCTATACTATAATTAAATTATAATTTAATAAATCTAATTTATAATTTAATAAATATCTAGATATAAATCCCGTTCCTTAATATTATAAAAGATTAATTATTTAGTTAGTACTCTTTAATATTAAAATAATTATTATAAAGGATTAACTCTTTAACCCCGAAGACCGCGTATAATAATTCCTCGCTAAAGTTTAGAATAACTCTATTAGTCTTTTAAATACCTTCGACTATTTATATATTTAGGTCGAGAGTAATTTTTTATTTAATATTTTATTTTTATTTACGCCTCCTCCTCCTCCTACGCTAGATACGTAATCTTTAATTTATACTATTATTTAAGTAATAGCCTAGGTTATATTTATTATAGTTTAAATTATATTTTAACCCCCGTTCTAAATATTCGATAAAAATACTCTTAATAATAATATTATTATAGGCCTACGCTCGTTTTTCTCTTTAAATATCTAATAATTTATCTTTTTATAATCTCGAATACTTTTTAGATCCGAAAAACTCCTAGATATCTCGGAATATAAAAAGGATTAAAATAAATTAGATATTTAAAAGTAAATATTAATATAGTAGATATATATTAATTATAATTATCGGTAAATCTTAAAAACTCCTATTAAAACCCTAATTACCGACCGCGCGGATAAGGCTAGTAACGTCCTACTAGTAATTTTTACTAAGAAAAATTATTAATAAGATACTACTAGTAGCCCTAATTTACGGATAAAGTTACTAGTATTCTATTAATAGGTTTAGTAAATTAAAGGTCCGGGTAGATAACTTTTAATAAATTTAATAAATCGGGGGTCTAGGTAGTATCTTATTAATAACTCTAAATTAATTTTAGTAAAATTAATAACTTTAGTAATTTATATATATTATTAATATACTAATAGTAGCCAGCCCTATTATAGGGCTGAAATAAATAAAGTTCTATAATCGTCGCTATTAACGGTAGCGACCTCTAGCGACGATTATTAACGCTAGCGACCTACCGGGCCCGGAATAATAAATTTTAATAAAAGTTCTCGCGAGGGCGTTACCCGGGTATATCCGGGGAGTATATATATATAAATACTATACTATTTCGTATATCATGGCGTATACCTTAGTGTATACTATAATTGCGTATACTATAGAGGGCTTTCGTCTAATGTTTTAGAGGCTACTACTAGGGGCGTATATCGTATACTATTTAAAATACCTTTACGCATACTATTCGTATACTATTCGTATACTATAAGGTATACTATAGCCTATACTATAACCTATACTATAACCTATACTAATACGTATATAAATACGTATATTATAGGGTATATAATGGGCCTATTTATTTAATATTTAAATTATTAATTATTTATCGAGTTATTGAACCTATTAATAGTAAATATTATTTATTAATAGGACCTTACCCGGACCCCTAATTTACTAATCCTATTAAACCTCGGGTCGGTATTTAATATAGAGTTTTAGTATAAATTTATAAACGGCTTTCTAATAATACTAATAATATTTAGAGTATATTAATATTTACTTTTAAGATTTACCGATAACCGCTACTTTATCGATAATAATAAGATCGTTTATATAAAGTTTAAATTAATTATTAATAAAAAGGGTTTTAATTAATAAATCGTTATTTAAAAAAGAGTCTTTATACTTTAACTAGTTTTATTAATTAATGAAAAAAGCTACGAGAAATATATAATAACCCGTTTAAATAAAAGAATACTCGGAACTATATCCGAGAACTTAAATAAGACTTTATATTTTTTAATAAATACTTTAACTTTATTATTTAAAAGAAGGAATATTCTCGAATAAAGAACGAATTCTTAATTAATATTATAAAATATACTCTTAATTATATTATTTAATAGGTCTTTATCTCCTAGAGGAAGATTTAATAATTAATAATTATATATCTTCGATAAATATATCCGTATATACTCTAAAATCGATTAAGAACTTTAATAGATTAAATATTATTTATCTCGCTAGAGTATTACTCCCGCTAGAATAAAATAAATTTTAAAGAGGTTTATTATATTTTTATTAATTTCTACCTCTATAACTCACTCTAGTATAATAAATACTTTTATTTATATTTTTATATTAACTCCTACTTTTTTATTTAGAGAGTTAATAAACGTCGATTCGGTCTAAACTATTATTAAAAGTAAATTAACGAGAACCCCGGTTATTAAAATTATCTATAAGAAGTAAAGATTTTATTTTTATTATAAATCGCCTAAATATAATATAAGGGTTTATTTAATTAAGTTAGCTAGCCTCCGACCTAGTATTATAATTATAATTAACGACGACGAGAGTATTATAAAAGGAGTTATTTTAAATACGGAAAAAGAATAATCCCGGTATAAAGTTATATATTAGGATTATAGGTACCTAGAATCTTATATATATCTTTTTATTTATTAACTATATCGTTTAATTTACTAATTAAATTTTTATTTTAATTTATTATATAATTTTTTAAGTCCGACCCTATATTTTATAATAAATATATAATTATTTTTTATTAACTACGGAATAACTAGTCCCGAATTTAAATTAAAATCTTAATTAATACTAGTATATTAGGTTACTTTTTTATTAATTATAATTTTATATATATTTAATATCTACTCCTTCGCTTTCTTTATTATTTTTATATTATCCGACCCTTTAATAACGTACCTATCGTTATAGGACGTATTATTTATATCGTAGAAATAATTTTAAATATTTATAATTATTAAGAATAAATAGTTTTCTTTATTATTAAATTTAGTTAATACCCCGTTGTAATCGGTTTATTATACCTTTATTATTATAAAATTATTATTAATTTCTCCGATAATTTCTTAACCTTCGCTTTATATTTTTATTTAAGAAATTATACCCTTAATTTTATAAAAGCTTTCGTAGAAAATAAACTCTTTTTTATACCCTAAAAAAGTTTTTAGATTTAAGAATCCTAATCTTTAATTTTATCTAATATTTATATAAAGTAATCCCTAATTTAAAAGAAATCGTTTATATATAAAGAGTCGTTATTATTTATAAATAATAATATTATTATTAAATAACTAATTCCTATTTAAGAAAAATGATTTTAATTTTAAATTTATTAATAATATACTTAATCCTAAATTTATAAAAAATAAACCTCGATTTAAAAAGAGTTAATTTAGTTTTAAATTTATTAGAAGTAAATTTAATTTTTAGCCTAGTCTAGTATTTATATAAAAAAATTTAAAATTTAAAAGAAGTTATTTTAATTCTAGGTTTATTAATAATAAATTTAAATTTAAAAGAAGTCTTCCCCGTCCTAGTCTTAATTATTTATTCTTATAGGAACTAGTTATAATAACGAATATAATTATATCGTTACTATTATTAAATAAAAAAAGATATTTAAAATTAAGTATTATAGCCTAGCCTCGTTTCGTTCTAAATTTTAATATTTATCTACTCTTAATATATATAAGATAGGATCTCGATTATTTACTCGTCTCGTTAAACTTAACGAGTAAATTACATTTAATCTTTTATTTATAAAAATCGATTAATTTTCAAATATTTTAAAAGAAATCTCGACCTTAAATATATAATTTTATTAATAATCTAAATATTATAAATTTAAGCCCCGCTTTAATTAAAATCTTAAATTAAGTATTTATAATTAAATCTAGAATCGAGTTATAAATAAAATAAATAAGGAGCTTTACCTCGCCTCCGTTATTATTTAAAAAAAGTTCTAAATTTATTAAAATAATAAGAATATTAACCTAACTATAATTTTATTTATATAATATTATAAATTCTTAGATATTTTTTTAAGAAAAGACGCTAATATTTTATATTTATATTAATTATATAATTATATTATTAAATTTAAAGAAGAGTTATAATCTCCGTTATTTAATTTATATAATATAAATTATAACGAGATTCTAGAACTCCGTCGTTACCTAGATAAAAACTTTAATAAAGATTTTATTCGGGTTCATTATTTTTATACTATATTTTTTATTTTATTCGTAAAGAAACTTAATAGAGGTTTATATTTTTATATTAATTATTAAAGGCTAAATATTATTATTATAAAAAATAAATACTTTTTACTTTTAATCTTAAAAATCTTAAATCGATTAAACCGTATTAAGGTATTTTCTAAATTAAATATTATATTTATTTTTAATCGCCTCCGCGTTAAAGAGGGCGATAAAGAATTTTTAATATTCTATACCCGATTCGGCCTATTTAAATATTATATTATATTATTTAGATTATATAATAACCCTACCTTATTCCAGTATTATATTAATAATATTTTTCATAAATTTTTTAACGAGACCTATATTATTTATCTCGACGATATTCTAATCTATAACGATATTAAGGAAGAATATAAAATCTATATTAAATATATTCTTTAGAAACTCCGTAAAGCGGGGCTCTAAATAAATATTACTAAATATAATTTTTATATTAAGAAAATTATATATATAGGATTAATTATTATTATTAAAGAGATTAAAATAAATTTAAAAAAAATCGATATTATCCTAAATTAGTTATAGCTAGTTAATATTAAAGATATTTATAATTTCCTAAAATTCGTTAATTTTTATCGGCGCTTTATTTATAAGTTTAATAAATTTATTATATTATTTATAACTTTAATTAAGAAAAGTACCGTTTTTAAATAAAGTATTTAATATTAAATAATTTTTAATACTTTAAAAAAGATTTTTATCTTTAATATTATTTTAATTTATTTCGACCCCGACCGTAAAATTATAATAGAAATAAATATATTTAATTACGTATTTAAAAGCGTCCTATCCTAGTATAATAATTAAAATATTCTTCGTTTTATTATTTACTTTTTAAAAAAGTATAATTTTATTAAATATAATTATAAGATCTATAATAAAGAGTTTATAATAATCGTCCGTATATTCGAGGAATAATATTTTAAACTAGAGGATTTACTCTCCTTATCGAGGTAATATCTAATTATAAAGTTTTTAAATATTTTATTTTATTTAAAGTGTTATCTCGCCGTTAAACGAGATAAAGCGAGTTTTTATTTTATTTTAATTATAAGATTATTTACCGGCCTAATAAAGAAAATAATAAATTTAATATATTAATATATCGATTAAGAGATCTCTTTAAAAAGGGGTATAAATTAAACTTTAAATATTAATATTAATATTAAATTATATTAAAAAAAAAACCTAACTCTAGAAATCCTTAAGGACTATATTTATAATATATTATTAAATATAATAACTCTAGCCTTAGTCCTAGTTACTCTAGTTATAATATATTATTAAATATAATAACTCTAGTCTTAGTCCTAGTTACTCTAGTTATAATATATTATTAAATATAATAACTCTAGCCTTAGTCCTAGTTACTTTAATTATATTAATAATAAATTTAAAAATTCCTTTTTTAGTCTTTTTAATTATATTTTATATTAATTTATATAACCCCGATAAATCTTAATACGGATATCGATCTAGAATTTTAGACTTTATTTATATTTTATAAACCTGAATTAAATAGAAACTAGTTTATTAATTTAAATAAAGACTTATATAATACCCCGATTTATTAATTATAAAATATAATTAATTAAGTCGATTAATTTACCTTTAAAGTCCTAGAAATATTATATTCTAAAACCCGTTATTATAACGGAATTCCCCTCGTTAAATATAAAGATAAGGATAAAGTTCTCTACTTTTAAGGAAAAAGATATATTCTAAATTTTAATAAACTATACCTTCGTTTAATTTAATTAGTTTATAATAATATTATAAATAATTATTTAGGTAGTATTAAATATTATAAATTAATTAATCGGGCCTATTAGTAACTTAACGTTTATATTATTATCTAGTAATTCGTTAGGAATTATTATATATATTAAAGAATTAAACCTTTTTATTAATATATTTAAAAATAACTACGTTTATTACTACCCTTATAATAATATTAAAGAGATATCTCGATAGATTATATAGGTCCTCTATTACTTTATACTTTTATAAATATTATTTATTAATATATTCTAATTTTCATAAACCGCTTAACTAAGATATAGTACCTAGTATTAATTATATTGATAGAAGTAAATAAAGCCTACGACGTTTTTTATTAAAATATATAAAAGCTTTATAAATTACTAGATATCTTTATTTCGGATCGAGGATTTTAATTTATATCGGAGTTTTAAAAGATTATATATAAACGCTTTAAAATCGATTAATATATATTTATCAAATACTATCCTTAGACGAATAATTAAACCGAGTAATTTAATATTATAATAAAATACTACCTCCGTATATATATTAATATTATATAGGATAATTAGATGAAATAATTCCCTAGAGCGGAGTTTTTTAATAATAATATTAATTCTTCTAGTACTTTAACCTCGCCTTTCTTAATTAATTATAATTAATATTTATATATCGGTTTCGAGCCTACCGAATTTTTACTTTAAAATCTTACCGCCTAAACCCGTATTTATTTAATCGTTACTAGTAAATTTATAATATAAATAAAAACCTTAAATAATTATTTTTATAATAAAATATTTATCGCCTAAATTATTTTTAAATCCTCGGTTAATTAATAAACGCGCCTATATCTAATATATTTAATAGACGATTAAATATAACTAAATATTAAGAATTTAAATATTATATACTTTTTAGTTAAACTCGACGATTATAATATCGGCCCTTTCCGAGTCTTTAAAGTTTTCGATAATCTTTTTATAATTTAATTTAATTTTTTATATTTAATAAAAGTTTACCCCGTCTTCTACGCTAGCCTATTATAATTAATAATTAATAATTCTCTATTTAGATAAATCTAGTTTATTCGAGAATTTATAATTACCGAAGATAATTAATATAAATAGTATATTAACGATATCTTGAATTCTAAATATAATCGCCGTTATAGTATACTTTTATTAAAATACTACGTTAATTAAGAAGGTTACGTTATTATATAAAAACCCCTTTATTACTTTACCCGTTATTAATAATTTATTAATAAATATTATATCTCGAATCCTATATCGGTAAATTTTAAAAACTCCTACTAAAACCTAAGTTACCGCCCGCGCGGATAGGGCTGGTAGCGTCCTATTAGTAACTTTTACCAAGAAAAATTACTAATAAGATACTACTAGTAGCCTTAATTTACGGATAGGGCTACTAGCGTCCTATAAATAAATTTAGTAAATTAGGGGTCCGGGTAGGTAACTTTTAATAAATTTAATAAATCGGGGTTCCGGGTAGTATCCTATTAATAACTCTAAGTTAATTTTAGTAAGATTAGTAACTTTAGTAATTTATATATATTATTAATATACTAATAGTAACTAGCCCTATTATAGGGCTAAAATAAATAAAGTTTTATAATCGTCGCTATCGACGGTAGCGACCCCTAGTGATAACTATTAACACTAGCGACCTACCGGGCCCGGAATAATAAATTTTAATTAAAGTTCTCGTAGAGGCGTCATATAGGTATATCCGGGGAAAATATATATATATATTCTATATTATAGTGTATACCTTTACGTATGCTATTCCGTATACTATAATTACGTATACTATAATTACGTATATTATTATTCATACTATTATTTATACTATTACGTATATAATTACGTATGTATTTACTTATATTATAGCTTATATTATAGCGCATACTATGGCGCATATTATATATATACTATTAAGTATATAATAGGGGCTTTCGTCCGTTATTTAAATTACTAACGATTTACCGAGTTACTAAACCTACTAATAATAAGTACTATTTATTAATAGGACCCTACCCGGGCCCCCGACTTACTAATTCTACTAAACCTCGGCTCGGTATTTAATATAGAGTTTTAATATAAACCTGTAAACGGCTTTCTAATAGGGCTGATAGCGCTTAGAGTATATTAATATTTACTTTTAAAATTTACCGATGTAGCGCCGCGGGCCTCTACGAATTATTATATATTATTTAGAGGTATTAATATAAAGAACCTTTATTATCTTTATTTTAATTTAATTTTTAAGAAATCAACCCCCGCCTATATTATAGTTTATTCCTTATCCGTTATTATCCTCTCGGTTATTATTCTATATCGGCTTCGACCGATATTTAATATTATTATATAAATAAATAGTACCCTATAACCTAGCCCCGCCGTTATCGTTTATAAATAATAATATTAACGCCTAGTTTTATTTATATACCGCCGCTTATTCCTTATTTTATTCTTTATCCGTTATTATCGGTAGTTTAAATACTTCGATATATTTTTATTTTAGTTATTTTATAACCCTAAATAAGATTTAGGGTTATAAAATTTAATTAATCGAATTAATTATTTATTTATCTCGTAGGAGCTCGATTTTAAAAAGGGGGGTTTTATTATAATATAACTTTATTTACTTTAACCTAGTTTAATTTATTTTAGATTTAATTTAAATCTAAACTAATTTCCCTATTTTTATCTTAATATAATCGGGATAGGAAATAAATAAATACTCCGTATACTAGTTTTTATTTAGATAGTAGTTAATATTATTTTAATTTTCGTCTTTTAATTTTTATTTTAACCTACTTTTATATTATAATTAAATTATAATTTAATAAACCTAGCCTATAATTTAATAAATATCTAGATATAAATCCTATTCTTTAATAAATATTTTCATTAAATTAAATTACTATTTCTCTTATAGTAAGTTCGATAAAATAGGCGAATAAATATCCCGATTTAACGAAATCTCGTATATACTATACTTATATTATAAGATCTTTAATAAGTAGTATAGTAGTAATTAATTTAAAGAATTTATTTAAATAATAAAATAATAGATTTAATTTCTCGTTAAGGACGAATATAGTATTTATATAATACTATAATAACTACCGTTAGTTTTCTACGGAAGATTTTAAAGTACTAGTAGATATTAAGTTCAGAAATTTAGAAATATTAAAATAAAAGTTTCTTCTAAAGTTTAGCGGGGAAACTCGTATCTTTTAATTTAAATTTACTAGAATTAAAAGTATATTTCTTTATTTTAAAAAAGATATTCCTCGGACTTAAAGATAAATATATATATTAACGAATCTTAATAAATTTCGAGGGAAAGAATAATTTAAAGTAAAAAAAATTAAAGTATTAAATTAATAAAAGTATAATATATAAATAATACTTCTTAATAGTATAGCCGGAGGCGTAATTACTTAATATAAAGTATTTATAGAAAGTTTCTATAAATAATACTTTAGTATTTTAGAAGCGAAGTATTTACTTTAATAAAATATAACTAATTTCGTAATAGAGGTAAATTATTATACTTTTATAAAGTAAAACTTAACGGAAAGCTTTTATAAAAAAGTTATAATTAAGATTATTTTTATAATAAGGTACTAGTAGAGGCTTTTATAACGAAAGATTAATATAAAAAAGTAATTTAAAGGATAAATAGATCGTTAATATTATAAAAATAATATTAATATACTTTTTATTCGTTCGAATAATAAACTAAAGTACGAGCTAGTATAATTAAATCGTTACTATTATTATTATAGTAAGGTTATATTATAATAAAAATATTAATTAATTAATTAAATCTTCGTCGAAAACGAACTAAAAAGATAGGCTTCGGCGCTTCGAGTTATTTAATATAATTAAATCGTAATAAACGAGTTATTTTTATAATATTAAAATATCTTATTCTATAAATTAATTAAAAAACGGTATTAAAAAGATTATTAGAATTTATTAATATTCTTATATTTATAGAACTTATAATCTTCTCTCTCTTTATTACTAGAATCTATATTTAATATTTAAATAAACTTATTATATAAATTATATTTATAAATTTATACGAAATTTAATAATTTACTCGAAGTTAATATATTTATTTAATATTCCTTATACTATTCCTCGAGAGCGGATTAATAAATTAATTATTATAATAATTATTTAATATTAGTTTTTTAATTCGAGGTCTCGAATATTTTTTTATTTTCTATAAAGTTTAATAAGGAAACCTTATTATAAAAATATATTAAATTACTTTTAATATTAATATAATATTAATTTAAATCTTCGGTTATTTAACGTAATATAATCTTTATTTTAAACTTCTACGATTTTTGTTTTAAATTAAAATTATTTTATAATCTTTTCTAAATAATTAAAGAGTTTATTATAAATTATAAAAGTACGGTAACTAGTAATAAACTTCTTTATATTAATAATACTCGTTATTTTCGCGAACTCTTTTATAATATTAATTAGATAAATAATATAACTTTATTCTTTTATTTTTAGTTTAAAGTAAGATATTTTAATTTATATAAAATAATCTTTAATATTATAATATAGTTTAAATATACGGATTATTATATATTTTAGTATATCGAATCCTATTATATATTAATATCTTAAATAAACTTTATTAATCTTAGTTTAATAATTTTAATAATTTTATTCGGTATAATTTTCCCTATAATATCGAGTCTCTTTTATTAAATATCTCGGAACTAGGTTCTACGCTAGTTACTCGTATCAATAAATACTATAATTTTTTATATTTAATAAAGTTAGATTATTATAAAGATTATTAGAATTCTTTTACTTTAAATAATATTAATAGTAAACTCTTTTACGCGTTAATCTAAAAAATTTTAAAATCTTATTATTTATTTTAACCCCTTTAAAATTATTCGTTTATAGGCGAAAAATAAATCGTATTTAATAATATCTTAACGATAAATTAGATTATATATATAAGATACGATATCTATTTAGATAATTATTTAATAAATATTCGTTTAATCTTTTTATTTCTCTATATAAATATAAGAATAATACTATTAAATACTATTTATATTATTACTAGTATTATCGTTTATAATTACGCCGATTCGATACTGGATTTTATATTTTCGGACTACTTTAGTTAAAATATCCGTTACTCTTTTATTAATATATTTCTCTTTAATATATTTAAAGTTAATAATAACTTTATAATATTTCTACTCGATATTAATAAAGTAGGTAATAATAACTATATATAAAGATATATTATAAAGTAATTATTAATCTAAAGTATAAGATATCTTTAATTTATCGTCGGGTAAAATATTAAATAATTTCTTTTTAATCTTCTTAAATCGTTAATTAATTAATTAATTAATATATCTACTTTAGTAAAACTACTTTATTAATAAAAGAGTTCCGCGAATTCTTTTCTAGTAAAGTTATTAGTAGTATTTATTAATCGCTAGAGAAACCTCGTTAATTAAAAACTCTAATTTATTAATAAATTATTCCCTCTCTTTACTAGTTAATAGTCTTTAATTATAATTATTTTAAAATATTATTTATCTCTTCTCTCTATTTCTCTTCCGCTTTAGTATTTTTAATTTTATTTATTTATCTCGGAGGCCCGGCGGCCACTCTATTATAAACTTATTAAATAACCGGTATTTAATATTTTAAAATTTAATTAATAGTTTCTTTTTTTTCTTTTTTTTCTTTATAGGCCTAGGTATTTTACTAGGTCTTAATAATAATTTAAATTATATTAATTATTCTTTAATAAAAGAGAATTAGCCGAGTTATCTCGTTTTTATTATTTACCGCGCGGCTATATATATATTTTAGATTTATATTAATATTTTATTAAAATCGTATATATTTATTTAGTTTATTAGCTCCGTCCTCTCCCTAGCTAATTCCGGGTAATATAATAATATATATTTTATATTTTATATCCTTTATTTATATTAATAACTACCGCTATATATTATAAATTTTTTTTATAATATAGAAACTTATTTAGCTCGATTTTTTTTTTTTTTAATTATATTATTATAAGTTTTTAGTATTCTTTAGTTAATTATAATAATCGAATTAATCCCCGAATAAATCTTTTTTTTTTAGATTAAGTTAATAGTCCTTATAGAAATCGTCGCCTTATAACTTTTTATTTATGTAGTTATTATTAATAGGCCTAGTTTTTTATTTTTTAATCGATAACCTTAATATCCTAATATTTCTTGATATTTATAATAATATTTATTTAGTTTTTTCTTCTTTTTATAATAGTTACTACTTTATATAATTTTTTAAACTTTAGAGTACGAAGTATCTAGGCCTCCTTTTTAAATATTAATATTAAAGATATTTATTATTATTTACTTCTTTTACGCTAGAGTTTATTTTATATTTATTTATTCTTTATAAGGATTCCTAGATAAATTCCCCGAATTATTTAAAATCGTATAACTAGGTAGTTTAACTAAAAGTTAATTAATATAATTATTATTTTAGTTTCGAGTATTAAGATTAAAATAATTTTAGATAATTTTAAAATTATCTTTAAATAATTATTTTAAATAATTATTAATTTCTTTATATATCTTTTTACAGTCTTTATCGTTCTATTTAATTAATATTATATCGGAGCTACGAATATTAATATTAATCTAATTATTATATTATATATTATTTTATACTTCGCGAAGATAGCGCCTTATATTAATTTAATTAAATATTTTATAAAGCGGCTTTAATTAATCGCCCTAATTTTAATATAGGTTAGGTATAATTCTTATTTTAATTTCGTATTAATATATAGTCCTAAAACCCTAATACTCGCTCTAGGTTTAATAATTATATTCCCGAAATTTATCGTTATCTCTATATTAAACTTCTTCGGCGTTTACGATATATAGATTAATTCGTATTTTTAGAGGGTAAACGATACTCTATAAATAATAATTTATTTTAAGTAAATATTATAGGCTTTTTCTAAATTTATATAATTTCTTTTAATACTCTCGTTATAAATAAATAAATAAATATCGTTTATAAACCCTCCGATTTATATTAATAATTCTTAATTAACTTCTTAATTAATAATATATTAAATATTTAGAAGAGCCTTAATAAATAAAATAACCCTTATAATATACTAGTTATTATTTTTTCTACTATATTTACTTTTCCTCTAAATATTATAGATATAACTTTATTTAATAGGAAGTTTATTATCTAATTAATAATTAGGCTCGATATATCTTTTAGTCGAAGATCGTATAATAACTATTTATATAAAACGTTATCGAACGCCGCCGTTATATTTAGTAATAATAGATTTATTTCTTTTCTTTTCCCGTTCCTATTATAGTTCTATATTATATATATTATATTTATAAAGATCTTTAATATAATTCTTATTAAATACTCTCTCTTAACTCTTATTTATTATAGTAGTAAAAGTTTATATTTTTTTATTAAATTATTTAGTTTTTTAGAGATAATTATTTTTAATATTTTATTAAATATATTAAAGAGCGTAATAGGCCTATATAATTTTAATTTTAAATAGTCGCCTTTCTTCGATTTTTTAAAGATTATTATATTAATTACTTTAAAGTATTTTAAGTAATATTTTTATTTAAAATAAACCTAGAATAAATAAATTATTATATTTATTATTTCCGTTTTTATTATAAATTTTAGGAATCGGTTAAGGATTCTATTAATTTCTAGTATTTTATCGGCGGCTAGGTATTATATTATATTATATTATATATTTCTATTTTAATTATCTCCTACTTTATTCTAAATAACTCTAGGTAATTTATTTTATTAATATCGTTTAGGTTTACCGTCGACGGGGGAGAAAATAAGATTTATTATTAAATCTTTATTTTATCCTTAAAGTCTTTAATCTTTCCCTCTTTATTATTTTTAATTATTAAGAATTAAAGAAGTTCTTTAAAATATTTATTTTTCTCTTTTCTTTATTTTACGAGTTTTTATACTTTTATCGATTTTAATAAAATCTTATATATACTCTCTCGTTATAAAAACGTTTTCGCTCTTCGAATTATATATATCCTTTCGTTATTTATTATAGTTAGGGCCTTTTTTATCTAGGTATTTTAATTCTCTTTATACTATTTTATATACTCTTTAGTTTTTAATATAATTTTAATATAATAATAATTTTAATATAATTTAGCCCCTTAATATAAAAGTATCTATAAAATTATAAAATTAATAATTTTTTAGAAACCCTCTATTATTTTATTTAAATATTAATTAATCTTTTCTTTATTATAGAGTTTTAATTTCTTTAATATTTAATAAAGAGACTTTACGTTTTATTATATTTCCTTTTAAATAATTTTATCCTTAATTTTCTTTTATATATAATAAATATATAATATTATCTTTCTTTATATCTACTCGAATTCCGTTATTATTAACCGGTAATTAGAGTTATAATATAGATTCTCGCGGACTATAAAGTTATTTATAACCCGGTATACTCCTTTTATAAAAAATAATAAATTAATTAAATTTTTATATCCTCGGGCTTTTTATATAATAGACGTTTTAAATAACTTTAATTTATTATCTTTAATTTTATTATTCCTAAAAGATTATTAATTATAATATAATATATATATTATTTAATATTATCTTAGTTAGGGTAATAAAGATTAAAATTCTTTAAAAGAATATATTCGCTTTCCTCCGCTAGTATTTCCTTTAATAATAATAATATTTACGGATTATTAATCGAGGTATATTATATTAATAATAGGTTATATATATATTAATTTTATACCTCTTTATAGTAGGAGATTTTTTAATTAAGAATATCCTCCTCCCCGATTTTATCCGACCGAGATTTTATTTTAATTCTTCGTTTTCCTAGTATTATTCTTATAAAATATAAGTCGCTTTTATAATAAACTAGTTCCTAATTATTCGTATCGATTTTCTTATTTATATAAAAGTATATACGGGTCTTTAAGCCTCTTTTATATATTAAATAAAAATAATTAATATTATTATTATATAGCGCCTAAGTAATAGAGTTCTAATTAGGCTTTTAAATAATTATAATATTAATATTTTTATTTTATCTATTTTAAAATAATTTTATTATTAATTTCGATTCTTTTTTAATATTATATTATACGATTTTAAATTAAGTATTATAACTTATCGTATATTAATACTATATTTATAAACTCTTTATTTATTTTTTAATTATTTAATAGTATTAAGTCCGGTCGGTTTTTATCTAGTTAATTAAATACTATTATTAGGAAGCTATTTAGGATTTAAAGAATTATTTATTTAAATATTATTATTAATTTATTAATTTATCTCGGCCTCTCTACTTTCTTAAATATAATAATAACGTTTTAGACTTTATTAATTATATTCGTTATTATTTTCCTTTTCCTCGTACCTTTAGCCGATATTAATATAAATTTATTATTAATTAATTATACCTAGGAGCTTAAGGGTATTATCTTTAATAATATTATAAATTATTTAAATTAAGTTTTAAATCTTTATTAGATTCGATATATTTTATTTAATTTAATTAAATATACTTTATTCTAGAATTTATAATATTCGGAGTAAATTATATAGCGTTTCTCCTTCGGGCTTTTAGTATTATATTTATATAATTAATATAATTCTATATATATTCCGTATTTAGGCTAGTTCTTATATATTAAAGATATATAATTATATCCTTAATATTTAAAATGTTACCTTAAGTTATTAACTCTTTCTTACTTTTTATATAATAATAATTATTTCTTTTTTAAAAAAACTATCCGCTACTAGTTTATTCACCGTATCTAGGTCCGGGATTTCGAGAAAAAGTATTAAATACTTCTTTTCTCGGCTTTATTTATTTATTTTAAAAGCGAATCTCGGTTATTTAATCTTTATAATATTTAAGCCTAGGTATAACCTATAATTAATTATTTTAAATATCTTTATTATTATTTCTTAATTATTTATCTCGACTACCTCTCTCTTTATATTATATATTATTATTATATTAATTTATTTTAGTATTTTTATTAAGGGGTTAATATTTTTTATTTATTTTATTACTTTTTTTAACTCTTATTTTATTTTTATTATTATATAATATTAAATAAAGTCTAGTATAGGCCTTCGAATAAGTTTTTATCTCGTTATTTAATCGTATTAATCTAGTTTTCTTATAATATTTTAACGATATTAAGTTTTAAATAATATATTCACAGGTAAAAAACGGTTAATATATCGTTTAAAATATAATAAAACTATTAATCTTTTTAGTACTAGTTAAAAAACGATTATTTAATTATTCGAAGAAAAACGCTAGTTACTAAATATTAAAATTATTATTATATTATTTATTTATTATACTATATTAAGACTAGCTTTATAATAATTATTAAATATAATATATAAATCCTATAAAGAGAGTATACGGCGTAGTTACGCTATTTATATTATAATATTATATTATAGTTTCCGGTACTTCGGAGTCTTTTTTAATAATAAGAGATTTAGAGCCCTCGCTCTAAATCTTTAAAAATTAATTTTATTATTTAAATATAAAGTTATTTTCTTATTAAGAATTTATTTTTATTTTTATATTATTATAAATACTTTAGGTATTATAATTTAATAATTTTAATCTCTTTTAATTTACTTAAATAATAATCCGTTAAAAATATAAAGAATCTTTTTAAAAATAATTATCCCAAAGGCGAGATATAGGAGATTAAAACTCTAAATTAAAATATAAAAGATTTATTAAAGAATAATAATTTAATAGTAAATTAATAATTTATAAAATTAAAATATAAATAGAAAGTCCTTAAGAAAAAGACCTTTATTTTTATAATTTAAAAGAATATCGAAAACCTACGACGTATTATTATAGGTAAAATAAATAATAAAATCGAAAATAATCCTTAAGAATTAAATATAAAAGACGAGAATAATTTAATAATAAATTATAATTAAATCGGTCTTAATATAAATTAAAATAATTTACGATTATCGAAATTACGAGACTTCTATACGAAGAATCCGTAAAATTATTAAAAATAAATTTATAATACGGGGACTACGTTCCGCTTAATATTTATAAACGTTCGAATAAACGAAAAAAAAAATTTATATATAATACCGTATTTAAACGGGTGAATTAAGAAGTTATAAAATAAATATAAAAAATCTTATTTAGTAAATATATTAATATATAAATTCTTTTCGGATTATTTATTTAATATAATTAAAATCCCTTTAAATCGAGCTATAAATATAAATCTTAAATATTAATATATATATTAAAGAAATAACTAATTAATATAAGATTTCGATATTTATTTTAATACTTTAAAAACCGAACTACCTCTTTATAATAAAGAGTAATAAATAATATATTTAATAATTTATTTAAGACCTAATATTTTAAAAGAAGTTAATTAAACCTAAAAAATTTCTATTAAACGAACCGAATTTATATCGTTTATAATATATTATAAATATAATCTTAATTAAGACTTTAAGATATAAAATAGTAATTAAAATAATTAATTAAAACCTCGGAAAAGGTATAAAAAAGAGTCGAAGAGCGGAGATAATAAAAATAAATATAATATTAAAAAATAAGGTTTTAATAATAATAGTTATAAGAATATTAATAAAATATATACGACTCGCGGGAGTAAAAGGAATTTTAAGGATATTAAAAATTATAAATATTATAAATTCGGCTACTACTCTAATAAATATCTAAAGAAGAAAATAAAAATTATTAATTGTATCGGCGATTATATCGTAGATTTAAAAAATAATAAATCTTTAAAGAAGTCTTTATTTTAAAGAAAGAAAAGAAAATAAGAACCCGACCGAGTATAAATATTAATAAAGAAATTATTACGAATTTAATTAATATTAATATAAAAATTATTATATTTAAATAAATAAAGATCTAGGAGCTAAAATAAATATTATTAATAAAATATTTATATAATAATATAATTTAAAGTATTTTAAAAGCGAGTCGTTACCGATTTTTAAATAAATAAATTATTTATTTATTTATTATTATAATATTTATAATATCGTTTATTAATTAATTAATTTATAAAGATTAATTGAAGAGTATAATAATATCTTTTATTTTATTAATAAAAAAGACTCGCCTATTATTATAAATATTAAATTATAGTATCTAGGGTATTTATAATAATATAAAGGTAAATATAAAGTCTTAACAGGAAAATAATCTTTAAGTTTAAATAATAGAATTAATTTTTAAAGACTTAGAGTAAAAGCTTTATTAAAGTATAGTTACTTTAATAATAAAAATAATAATAGTATAAAAAATATTAATTATTCTATAGAGTTATGGGCTTAATATACTAGAATTAAGTTAAAGCGCTAGTCTTATTATAGAAGTACCGAGGTTTAGTTTAATAATATTTATATTAAAGTCTACCCCGTAATAAATCGCCTTTTTTAAAGAAAGACGTTAACGCCCTCGTTAATATACGGATATAGAGTATCGTGAATATTAACGTAAATAGCGTCTATATATAGAAATAATAGAGTAAATAAATATATATAGTATATCCCTAGCTTTTAAATAGTCGGTATAGAGTAACCGCGGGAGTATTATAAAGTCTTAAAACTTAATATAGAGCCTTAATTCTTAATATACTTTTAGATATTAATTCTAGCGATAGTAAAATAAGGCGATAAGAAGGTATAAAGGTAATATAGGCGAATAATAATAATAATTATAATATTAATAAAATAGGGGCGTATATATTTAGCGTTATAAAAGTATTAATAAAGAAGTATTAAATAGTCGACTTTTTTATATATAAAAATAAGGTCTTAACGTAGTTTTAAAATAACTAGCGATTTTTAAAAATAGTCGTTTATCGTATATTTAAAAATTGAAATTATTTTAATATAAAACTAGTCCGAATCGGGCTAGAGATCTACTTTTAAAGAATATTAATATATATTTTTATCTTTAAAGGTAGGGTTAACTAGGTATATTATATTATATAATTTCTTCGTTTATTATTATTATTATAATTAATAGTATTCCGAATCGTTTTTCTTCTCTTAAATAACGGGGTCTACTACGTAAATAGCTAGTTAATTATTATAATTATAAAGATTATAAAACTTATAGGGTTTATTATTAAATAGTTTATTATTAATTTACTTTTATTAAAATTAAAAATAAAGTAGTTTTTAAGAGGGTATAGGGCCGCGTACTACGAATTCCTCCTAAATTAATAATTTACTATTGATATCTTCTAGGAATTAATTTAGAGTTATATTTACTTTAGGTTTAAAAATATCCCGATATATATTTATATAGAATATATTCTAAATAATTAAAAGCTAGGAGTATATTAAGGTAATATTTATAAATTTAACGAGGTAGAGTATATTTTAAATAAATATACGAGGATAAATACCCTTTCGGATATTTTAGGGTATATATATAAGGATAATAATCTTAACTATTATTATTAATATTAATATTTTAAATCGGTTAATAAGGGTAGTATATTATTATTATAAATCGGAGGCGGTATTATATAGGAGTTTCTTTTTAAACTTTATTAACTCGATTAAATATTATATTAAAATTAAACTACGAAAGTACGCGGGAATAAGGTTTTTAATAACGGTATAAATATTAGATTTTATATTTATTATATCCTTAAATCTATTTATAAAAACGTAAATATTTTAGTAGTATATATATTTACCGGTATTTAGAACTAGGGTATTATTTCTAGGTTTATATTAAAAGTTAAAGAAATTAACGTTTTTAATCTTTAATTTATTATTTTTATTATTAATATTAAAACTAGGTTAAGGTTTAGGTATTTCTCGGATTTTTTATATTAATAACCGAGGTAGAGGTAAAATAGGTTATTATTAAAACTATTATTTAATCTAGTTAAAACGATTTATAAATTACGTATCATTCTTCTATATAAACTACTCTATTATATTAAATAGGCTAGTTATTTAAGTATCGGAAAAGTCGGGGTTTTCTAATATTAAAGTATTCTTTTAAAAACGAGTATTTAATATATTAACGGTTTAGTATTAATAAATAGTACTAGGGTCGAAGTACTATATTTAGGGACTTCTTATTAAGGCTCTCTATTTAATACTTTAATATAACGTCGATAAAACTTAAATTAATACTCGTAAAGAGGAGTATTAAGAATTAAAGAATAATAGGTTTTATATTAATATAAGATAAAGCTAGATAGGTTTAGTAAATTTAATTAATAATTTAATAAATATTTATATTTAGAATTTATAATTAAAAGTCTTAAGGGAAATTAAATACGAACTTTTTATCTATTAAGAAAATATATAATTTATATAATAAAAGGAAATTATATTAAGAATAATATATTTATTTTATTTACTCGGTGAGTATAATAAATAAATTTCTATTTACTCTATTTACTCGGTAATTATAATAAATAATTTTATTAAAGATATCCGTTTAACCCTTAAATAAAGTAAAATTAATATTATATAATATTTATAATATTAGGTCCCCCTCCCGAAACTTTTATCCCGGAAATCGATTTTTTATTATAATTAATATTTAATTTTATCTCGTCTTTATCTTTTTATTATAAATAATAATTTCGTAAATCTCTTTTTAATTTAAAATTAGTTATATAAACCTATTAATATTATATTAATAAACGGTATCTTAAGAAATATAAAATTAGAGGTTATTTAAATAAATATATAAAATATATTTATATTAGGTATAAATATAACCTAGTATTTTTTTCGCCCGTAAAATAATCTCGCCTTTAAAAATTACGCGAGGAGAAATCGAAAGAAGTTAAAATAATATTAATAAAATAAATTTATTTTTAAACCGAAGTCGAGTTATTAGAAAAAAAAGAAAAATAACTCGTTAAAAGCGAGTTAAAAAATATTATTAAATTAAAGAAAAATAAAAAGGTCGACGGTATTAATCCTAAATTTAACGACTTTTTATTTAATATATCCTCCGAGTAACTATAATTTAAGAATAAATTTAATTAATTAGTTATATTTTTTATTTTTAATAGAATCTTTATAGGAGATCTAGGTAGTTTTTAAGATTTATATCTAATTTTTAAATATTCTCCGACTCGTTATATTCTTTTTATTTAATAAGGTAGTTTTAATTTTTTTTATCTAGAATTTTTTTTACTTTAAATTTTATTTTTTCTTTAATCTAGAAATAAAAGGTATTTTATAAAGATATATTAAAATCTACTAGCTCTAGTAAAGATATATAGAATATTAAATACACTTTAATATCGGTTAAAAGATTTAATTTATAATTAACTAGTTCTTTATTCTTCTTAATTAAAAATAATCCGATTTTAATACAATTTAATTTCTTATTTAGTTTTTTACTCTTTATATTTTTTATTGAGAAATATACTTTATCCCCCTTTTTTAATTAAGAATATTTATTTCGATATTTATTTACCGTTTTTTTAATCCGAGTATTCGTTTAATTAATTTAAATTTATATATCCCGGTATAATATCTTTATATTAATTATATAAATTAAGGCCCTTTACGCGTTTAGTCTTTAATTAGGTTCGAGGAATATATTAATATATTTACTATAATTCGCGAAAAATAGTATAAATTTAATAGTATTAGACTAGTTATTATTAAATACTAATTAAGTTATAGGTAAAAGCCTTACTTAATTGTTCTACTTTTTATTATTAAATACTTATTAAGTTATAGGTAAAAGCCTTACTTAATCGTTCTACTTTTTATTAATATAATATTTTAAATATATCTTTATTATCTAGTTCGTCCGCTCCGTTTAAATTCATTTATAAATAATATATAATTAATATTCGTAATTTAGTTTTAATAGTATTAATTAATATCTTCTAATAATTTAAGGTAAATAATTTATTTTAATTAAAAGTAATTAATTTAGGTATCCCGTAATCCTTAATTAATTAATTTAATAATACGAAGGGGATTTATTCCGCTTTATAAATTTCTTTAATTAATATTATTATAATATACTTATTAAGTTTATTATAAATTATTATTATAGAGTTAAAGATTTTTAATATAACGGGGTCCTTTAATCTTAATAATTTAATAACGAAATCTATTATAATATTATCCTATAGTATCTCTAGTATTAAGGCGAACTAGATTTAACTATATTTAATATATTTTATAAATTTATTTTACTAGTATTTAATATATTCTTTAATATATTTTTCGATATATAATTATAATCCCGGCGCGTTATATTCTTTATAGATAAATTTTATAATTTTAATAACTATAAAGTATCCTTAAACTAGATTATTATAATAATCGCGAATAATTTCTTTAAGATATTCTTTAGGAAGGTATATTTTCTTATTATATTTTAATAATTTAATTTATAGTTATTAAGTTTTTAATATTATAGTTAAGGTATTATTTTTATATTCCTTCTAAATACTATTAATAATTCCGGGAATAAAGATATATAGTATTACTATTAATTATTATACTAGGACTAGCGATTTATCCTATTACTAAATAAGAACTAGTTATATTATTATATTCTTTTCCTTTATATAGTCCTCTTATTTATTAAATATATTAATACGATTATTATTCTTCCTTAAGGTATGAAAGATCTTAAATTTATATTATTCTAATAATTTTAATTATTTAACCTATCTTCGATTTAATTATTTCGTTATTATAAAATTAAGAAGATTTTTATAGTCTATAAAAATAATAAGATTTAAATAATTTTCTACGTATACTCTTTATTATTCTAGTAAGGATACTACTACTAGTAATTCCTTATTATAAATATTATAGTTTTATTCCGCTAATAATATTTTCCTAGAATAATATATAATAGGGTATTATTTATTATCTTTTTATTAGAGTATATAAACGCCTATTATTAAATTTAAAATATCGGTTTCGATCCGAGCTAGTTTATTACTTTAAAAGGAATATAGTACCGACGGTTTTTTATAGGCCTCCTTAAGCGCTTTGAAAGATTATTATTATTATTATTTTTATTAGAAAGCGATATCTTTCTTTATAATATCCGTTAATAATAAGGCCTTTTTAAAGTAATCTTTAATAAATCTTTTATTAAAGTTCGTAAATCCTAAGAAACTTTATATCGTTTTAATATTATATAATATAGGTTATTCTTTAATACTTTTAATCTTTTTAAGGCTTATATAAATACCTTTAATATTAATTATAAACTTAAGGAATTTAATTAATTTTTATAAAATTCGTATTTCTTTAATTTAAGGAGAAGTCTAGTTAATAATAAATAAATTAGGATATCCTATATATATTAGATATATTCTTCCTTATTAATAGAGTAAATTAAGATATTATCGAGGTATATAATTATTATTATATTTAGGTATATTTATATAATATTATTAATTAATATTTAGTAGGTTACTAGTATATTAAAAAATCCGAAGAGTATTATTAAATATTCGTAATAATTATATCTAGTTTTAAAAATAGTCTTTTACTCCTCGCTTTTTTTTATTCGAATTAAATTATATATACCTCGGAGATTTAGTTATATAAAGATTTTTATTATTATAAACCGATTTTATAACTCGCTAATATTTAATAAAGAGTATTAACTCTTTACCGTAATATTATTTAACTTTTAATAATTTATATATAATTATAAACTTCCGTCCTTCTTTATTATAAAGAGGATTAGATAATTTATTAATAATTTAGATTCTCGAATAAATTCTTTTTTAAAATTCTCGTCGATATAGCCGCGAAATACTCCGAGTTCTTTTTCTAATAAAGTGTAAATAGGTTTAAATATCGGTTATTTATTTAATTCGAGTTCGATTTTATAATCTTATAATTAATATTTAAATAATATTTTTATAATTTCTTTTTTTTAAAAAAAGTACTTTTATTATTAATATTTTTTAGGGATATTAGGAGGTTTATTTTTATTTTTAAAAATTTTAATTTATTCGCCCTATTAACTTCTTTAATTAATATATTTTAAATCGGATCCTTATATAAAGTTATCTTTATATAAAGATAAAATATTATAAGTTTCGACCGGGTTATAATTTAACTTTTTATTTATAACTATTCTTTATAAATATATAAATATTATACTAGTAATATTTTTAATATACGGAAATATAAATACTCCTCTTTTTTAATTAATTATTAGATTATATTTCTTTAATTAAGTTATTCTTAGAATAATATGATAAATAATTATTTTTATTATATCGAAAGTAATTTCTTTATAATAGCGTTAAATAATAACTAGTAATAAGAATATTTTTTTATTTTATTTTTATTAATAACCTTAACCCGTCGGTTTTTTAAAGTTTATATTATTTCTTTTTTTCTCGAGTTAATAGGTTAATTACCTAAATTATTATTCGAGATATAAAATTATTAATTACTCTTAAATCTATTATTATAATAACTCTATATCCGTAAATTTTACCGGTATTCGTATATATATATTATATTAAATTAAGTATAGATAATATTCTAGGGTTAATATATTAATCTCTTCATATTTTTTTTTAATATAAGGAACTAGTCTTTTCCCGATAAAGATAAGAATTTATAATACTTTTTAAACTCGAAATATCTTTCGTAATCTTCGGTTAAATAATAATATTATTTATTTTGGGTTATAATATTTTATCTCCTTATTATATCTTATCTAATTTCGTAATTATAATTATTATTCTTTATTATAGCCTAGGAAGATTTAGTTCTCCCTTTTTTTAATTAAATACTACGAATAATTATCTCTAATATAATTATTCTATTAATTATAATTATATTTTAATTTTACGATATATTTTCGCTCTCTTAAATTATCGTAATAATATTTATAATATTCGTTTATATATATTAACTAGTATATCTCTTTATATCTTAGGTAATATTTATTATAGGTATAATTAATTTTAAAGAGTTATCTTTTTTCTTTCTTCTTTTCCTCGGGTTTTTTTTTTATTAATAAATTAGGTTTTAAAATTATCGAGGTAGTCTATTACCTAAAATTATCCTTTAAAGTTTATTATATTTTATTTTTATTTTTATCCTTCCTTTAAATTTTCCTTTAAAGTTTTATTATTATTATAATCTAATTCTTCGAGCTTTCGAATTCTTGGAATAATTTTTTCTTTAATCTCCTTTTATTTCTCTAGTAGATTATTAAATATAATATTATTTTATATTAAATCTTTAGGGGACCCGGTTATATTATCCGGTATCTCCTTTTTAAATATATTTAATTATTATCGATTTATTATATTTTTTAAATAATAGTTCCTAGCGATATAGCCCGGTTTATTATAATTTTACCTTTTTATTATTATTTACTCTTTTTTTAAAATCCTTTTATAAATTCTTTCTTAATAAAATCGAGTTCTATTAATATATAATTATATAAGTTAAGTTTTTTATAGCGGTAATAATTAGCCGAATTATATTCGTTATTATAAACTCTTAAATATCTTTATTCGTTAACTCCTCCGTTATAATATTTCTTTATTATATATTTATATAGTTTATTATTAATTTTAATTATTTATTTTATAAATATATCGAGGTTCTTTATAACGGCTCCTATTTATATAAATTCATTTTTTATATTATTTTTTAATCCTTATCGATATATCGTTATAAAAGTAGTATCGTCCTAGTCCGTAAATATTATATAATATTAATATTATACCGAGTAATCGGACGTAGACCTTCGTTATATTAAATATTAAATAATACGAATTATTATATTACTTCCGTTAGATAATTTAAATATATAACGAATCTCGATTTTAAACCTAAAGAAGTTCTTTATCTAAAATTTTATTAATAAATTATCGGTATTATTTACTACTTCTATATAACGCTTTAGGAATAATTTAATTTATTTCTATATATTACTTTTTATATAGGTTATTATAAAGATTATTTATTTAATAATTAATATAATATTCTCGTTAAATATAAAAAATAACTAGAGTTATAATAATTAATTATTAAATTTCTCGCGCTCTTTATAATAATAATTTAGGCGGGTAATTTTAATATAGTCTCTTTCTTTTATAATATTATATCTTTTAATATTAAGTATTTAGAGTTAAGGTCTTTATTAATTCTAAAATATTTATCTTAAAAGTATTTAAAGTATTAAGGCTCTTTATTTAATATTTTAATATAATATCGATAGAACCTAAATTAATATTTATAAAAAAGAGTATTAAGAATTAAAGAATAATAAACTTCGTATTAATATAAAATTAAATTTAGTAAATTTAATAAATTTAATTAATAATTTAATAAACGTTTATATTTAGATTTTATAATTAAAAGTTTTAAAGGAAGTTAAATACGAAGCTTTTATCTACTAGGAAAATATATAATTTATATAATAAAAGAAAATTATATTGAAAGTAATATATTTACTTTATTTACTTGGTAAATATAATAAATAGTCCTATATTTACCCTATTTATTTAGTAATCGTAATAAATAATTTTATTAAGAGTATTCGTTTAACCCTTAAATAAAGTAAAACTAATATTATATAATATTCGTAATACTTTTATTAATAAATAAATAAAATAATAAAATAAAATAATTAACGAAGTAGATATTAATAATATCGAAATATTAGGCGGATAAAGGTCTTAATAAATAATGTGTTAAATAACTACGTATAATAAATATATTAAAAGGTTAATTTCTTTTAAGGTAGAACTTCTAGAAGGGGGTTTCTTTTATAATTTAATAAGTGGTTATAATATTAATTCGAGGGCCTAATAAAGAGTTCGATAACTCGTCGATAAAGAAGGGCCTAAATAAATAATATATTTAATATTATATATAAATAGTTCTCGCGGTAGAGGTATTAAGCTAGTATTAAGGCCTTAGGGGAAAATTAAAAGACTAGTATATAAACGGAAACGTCTTAATAGATAAAGTAATTAATATATATCGTTATTATTATTAATTAAAGTATAGTTACTTTAATAATAAAAATAATAATAATATAAAAGATATTAATTATTCTATAGAGTTATAGGCCTAATATACTAGAATTAGGTTAAGACGCTAATTTTATTATAAAAGTATCGAGGTTTAGTTTAATAATACTTATATTAGAGTCTACCCCGTAATAAACTCCGAGTCTTTTATTTCTAAAAGAGCTCCGGAGTACCGAAAACTATAATATAATACTATAATATAAATAACGTAACTACGCCGTATATTTCCTTTATAGAATTTATATATTATATTTAATAACTACTATAAAGTTAGTCTTAATATAGTATAATAATTACCTCCCCTTCTAGGAGTTTCGCCCTCGAAACTAGTAAATATTAATTTAATACTTCGATATTTTAGATAATAAAGTATAATATAAGAGAGTCTAAATTAAATAGAGTATATATATAACGTCTATACCTCCTACCTAATTTTATTAATCTCTTAACTTTATAATAATAATATATTAATAAAAAACCTCTAAACTTAATAAGAAAAAGAGAGGGAAATAAATTATATTTTAAAATTAATAATATATCGTATATATTTCGCGTATTAGCGTAGTTATATAGTCGTAGATTATATTAAGTATTCAATAACATTTTTAAAACCTAAAGAGAAAAATAAGGGAAAGAATATTATAATTATTATTAAAAATTATAAATCTTTATTATTAATAGAGTTTTAGCGATATCGGCGGTAAAAGTAATTATTCTATTTTATTATTTAGGAAGAACTCTAGTTATAAAAATAAATATATATAAATAACGGTCTTAATATAGATATAAAATCTTTATTAACTTTTTAACTTTTCTTTTTTTATAATATCTTATTATCTTCTATACGTATAAACTTCTATATAGTACTATCGATAATTATACTATATTTAGACTTTTATTAATTTATAATAATCTCGGCCGTATTTTTAATCTCTTTCTTCGAGGTTATAAATATTATATATATATTCCGTAGGTAAGGCTAGAGTTAATATATAATAATTTATATAAATCTTTTTTTTTCTTTTAAATTCTTTATTTAATTTTATAATTATTAAAATAAATAAATAATTTATTCTATCTTTAAATAGAGGTAGTTATTTATATTTTAAAAAAATTAATATTATTATAATATTTATTTTATTTTTAAATTATTAGTTCTATACTTTATTTTATTAGCGATATATATATAACTAGATTATTTTAATATTTAGTATATTAGTTTAATCTCTATAGTATACGATATTAATAATAATATTTAGATTTAATATATCCCCGACTCTCGTTTTTTATAAAATAACCGCCCGCTTTATTTTTACCCCGCCTTTATCCGTATTTTTATATTTTTATTACTCTAAATAAATAGACCTAGATAACTATATCTTATATAATAAAATATTATATATAAAGTATATTTATTACGTAGAGAATAAATATTTATATAATTTTATATATTATTTATATTCTAAAAACTAAATTATATTAATATATCTAAATTCCTCTTAAATTTTCTATCTTTATAAATTTTCTTTTTAATTATTTAAAATATCGAGGCTTTTATAAATATCTTCGTAAACGTAGTATTAAGTATATAAAAAATATTATAGTCTTCCTTCGAAAGATTAATCCTAGAAGTAACGATATTAAAAGAGGGAAAGATATATTATAATTAATATCTCGATTTATTATAAATATCGAGGGTATAAATAATATCTTTCGTACTCTAATAAATTAATATAATTTAAATATAATTTATATATTAATAATTTTTTAGGGAGGGATTATTACCTAGAATATAAATATATTCTAAAATAAAATTATATAATATTAATTTAATAATTTACTCGAATCGACGGATAAAAATAAAATTATATTAATAAAATAAAAAGTAGCTCGATTATAGTTTAAGGCGCTCGACGGGCGCTTTAGGAGTCTTAAATATAATATTTATCTATTAATTTAAAGTACGCCCGAGGTATATAATTAAAGGGCCTAAGATTACTCGGGTATATACTAAGTAAATTTAAAATAACTATTGATAAGTATTAAATTAGAGGTACGTTATTAATTTTAATCTCTATTTATAACTTTTATTTATAATTATAACCTTTATATATAGCCCTATTTATAATTATAGTTATAGTTATAGTTATAGTCTTTATTATAATTATAGTTATTATCGTTATCGCCCCGTTATAATTATTATCGTTATATACTTTAATATATATTTTAATATATAGTCTACGCGTTACTTTTATAAGGATTTCGCCTAAATCGATTAATTCCGGGGATTAAAATTTACTAGTATTAAAAGTAGTTCTAAAAGGTTACTACCGTCGATAAAGACGATTATAGAATATTAAGAATTTTTAAAATTTAAAGCCTTAAATTATATAATCTAACCCCTAAAGCGACCCTTAGAGTAGGTATATATTTAATATTATTTACGCGCGTTAAGCGCCCGAAGCTAGTTATATATTAATTTAATTATTATCGAGTTATTATCGGGTTATTATTAAGCGCCTTAAGTTACCGTCGAGCGTTAGAGGCGCTTTAAGTCTCTTTCGGGTATTTAAAATAATATATTTAAACCCTAAAATACTAAAGCCGGTTTCCGATTTACCGATATAATAATAAAAATAAAAACGAAGTTAAAAACGAAGTTTATATACGACGTATATATAATATCTCTAAATATAACTCTCCTCTCGGCTTTAATCTCGCTATTAATTAATTTATATCGGTAAATCCGGAAAAATAATTTTATATTATTATTATTTGATTAATATAGAATATATATTTTATAATACTAATAAATCTTAGCGCTAAAATTATAAGGTTAAAGTTAAGGTCTACGTGGGAGAGTTAAATTTAATCCTAAAAATAACTTTATAACCCTATAAAGTAGCGTTAATAAAAATCTAATTAAAAATTCGGAATCTAGGCTAAAAATTAATCTAGTAAGATTTCTATATTCCTATATAGGGGCCCTAGTCTAAATATTATTAAAAATTAAAATTAAAAAAAAAGTTATAGAATCGGTATAAAATCGCTATATTTTCGGTATATAATATATTTAGAATACGGGACATAAGTAGATACGTATTTCTAGTATTTTATATATTTTCGGTATAAAATATATAGAAATCGGGGTTTCCGGAGTTATTAATATAATATATTTATTTTTAACGAATTTAATAATATCGATCCTACTCTTTTTTTTAGGTAATATATAACGAGTTATAATATCTAAACGTAAAGTTTTTTTAATTAAAAATATTATTATTTACTCCGATTCTTTTAAACCTCGTCTTGAATACAACGGTATAAAGAATACGAGTTATTATATATTTAATAAATTAATATCTTTTTATAAGACTTTTAAAGAAGAAGTTAAAAATAAAATTAATAATTCTATTTTTATTTTTATTTTTATTTTTTATTTTTATTTTTTAATTTAATCTCCCGGCCGCGCCTTTATTTATAGATAACCGAGTTTTAATATTAAGAAAGTTAATTATTTTAGATATAAATCTATTTTTAAATACCCCGTTAACCGTAGAAATACGTCTTACTCGAAGTTTATTAGTAATTAATAAGACTTTCTCTTCCTACTCTTTACTTTTTATATCTTTTCTATTTATATATTCTCCTCGAATATTTCTCGTAGTTCTAGTATATTATCTAAAGTATTTATATTAATTTATTTATTAAAAATCTTTAGTTATCCTAGTTATTTCATAAAATAAAATACCTCGCTCTTTATTTTCTTTTTCTTTAATAACTTTTTTATTTCTTATTTATTTATATTATTTATTAATTCCGGTAAAAGTATATTAAGAATCGAAATATTATTCTACTATTAATATTACGGCTCTAAAAGCGATATATAAAAAATATTATAAATTCGGTAGTTAATTAATAATACTAGGTGATATACTTATATTCCGATAATATCTAAAATTTTAAATAATTTAATTACTTTATAAAAGAGCTTTTTATTTAATTATTTTTATATTAAATTTTTAATTAATAATAATATAAAGTTATTTATATTAAATAATTTCGGTTTATATTTTTTATTATAGCTACGTTTCTACGCCTCGATCGCGATAATTTATACTTTTATTAAATACTCTCTTAAAGTATTTAATTTTTTAGTTCTTTTTTATATTAATAGTACTTCTCCTTTATATATCTCGCCCTCGAGATACGACTTAAGAGATAAGTTATAATTATATATAACTATAAATAGTATCTATTTTATCATTATATACTATATATTATAATATCCTTATTCTATTATAATTAAAAGTATTATTTTATTATTTTATTTACTTAAATAGAAGGTTCTTAAATAATAGTTTAAAATTTAATTCTAACGTTCTATTTAATTATCCGTCTATAAATAAAATACGATATTTAAATACTTTTTAATTTTTATTAAATAATATACCTCTAACTAAAATATATATATAAAGATAGAATCTTTATTAGAAATAATCTTATTAGGAACTCTAAACTTTAGGATAATTTTTTCGAATATTAATTTTATTAACCCCGTAGAGTCGATCGTTTTAATAATTAAGATATATTATAATATTTTTATATACCTATCTATAATTATAAGAACTATATTATAAATATATTTATATTATTTATTTAGAAGTAGGTTAATAATAAAATTTATTATAATTTCTTTCTACGGTCTTATAGGATATAATAAAGAACTAATCTCGTTATAAAGATAATATTAATATACTTTAACCTATTAATATATATTATATATATTAATATATTCTCGTATATCGGCTTTAAAAATACTTTAGAAATATTTTTTAATAAATAACTTCGTTATTTTCTTAATATTAAAGTACCCCGTTAAAATATTATTATAATATCGTTCTAATAACTCTTCGCGGACTAATTTTTTTTTAAGTATATAGATTTTATTATTATATCTAAAGATTAATATAGAATCTAAAATTTATACTCTAGTAGAATACTAATAATCCGTTTATATAATTTCGGCGATTTTTATTTATAAAAAGGAATTATCCTTTTATAAAGCGCGAATTATTTTAATTATTAATAAACTTTTAACGTTATAAATTTATTTCGTAAAATAATATTAATTTAGTAATAATATATAGAATAAATAATCTATAGTTTATAATTTTAGTAATAAGTTTAAATAATTCCTCTATTATATAGTAATTAATTTAAATAAACGTTTTATTTAAATTCTTTAGAATTTCCCCTCTAGGTATTAACTCTTTAGGCCTAGATAAATATACTATTAAAGAATATATCTTTTTTATAATAAATTTTAAAGACCTTAATAACGCGAGTTTTATATATATTAAGTTTTATATAATATTTACGGATATATTATTTAATATTAGCGAAATATTATTTATATCTAGATCTTCTATATCTATAAATATATTTTATATTATAACGAAAATAGGGCCTTAACTAGTACTTTTTAAATTTAATAACTTTTATTAGAATATAAATAATATATTATTTAATAAATTATTCTAATTTTTATTATTAAAACGACGTAAAGAGTTATTAATTAAATTAACTTTCTTAAAATAATATGAAATTAAGAAATTAAAAGATAAAAATCTTATTACCTAATATACCTAGCGATTTTTTAATTATTTAATATTTATAAAACTCTTTAAGTTATTATAATTAATTAAGATTTTTATTTTATATAAATTATTTTTAAAGTAGTATCGGTATTATTTAAATATTATAATAACTATAAGAAGCTCTTTATTATAAATCTCGTATTAAATTTCTAGATTTTATATTTTATAGGATTAAAAACGATAGGATATTATTCGTTATTATTTTATAATTATATTAAAATCGTAATAATAATAGAATTAGAAATATTTATCTTAATCCGAGTTTTTAATTCTAGATTAAAGTATATATATATAAATATATATATAAATATATCGCGAAGTAGATAAAACGTTTACTCCGCTTTTTTAGGTTATTTAAATAAATTAAATTTTTTATTGTTCTAATTGCTTTTTAATAAACCCGTTAATAAATCTATTATCTACGAATAATAATAAATAAATCGATAATAAAAATTAACGAAGCCTAAAGATATTTATATATTATAAAAGGACTTTAGTTTAGGCTAGGACGAAATCGTCTTAATTTTATATATATTTATTAATATACCTTCGGTATTTATAATAAACTCTAGAAATTTAATTAATCGAGTAAAGAACTTATATTTCTTAAAACTCGCGAATAAGAAATATTTTCGTAGGCGTTTAAATATTTATTATATATAATTAATATACTCCTCTTTTAAATTTAAATAAATTAAGATATTATTTAAATAAATAATATAAAATATATTTATTAAACCCGTTAACGATTTATTAATATAGGTTTAAAAAATAGTAGATATATATATTCGTTAAATTAAAAAGTATTACTATATATTTAAAAAGATTATATTATATATTATATATTATCTTTTATTTATCGCTTTCCTTAATTCTTATTCGATAATAAATATCTTTCGAATTAAGTTTTATAAATTATATAATATTATTTAAGCGGTCTAGCGTTTTATTAATTAAAGGTAACGAATAATAATTCTTAATAATAATCTTATTAAGACCTCGGTAATCGATATATAATTATAATTCGTTATTCTTTTTTAAAATAAAAAGAATAAAATTCCTTATAAGGTTTACGGAGTATTTAATTTCACTCTTTATTAAAATATCGTCTAGGTATTTCTTTAATTCTATTAATTTAAAATTCGGTAGATTATAAAGAGGCTTATATAATAGATTACTCTTTATATTAATAATATAATTATTATCTTTATATAACGATAATCGGCCTACTTCTTTATCTAAAAAAATATTATTAAAATTTATAAATTTATTAAGAAGCGTAGGCGCTATAATAGTATAATTATTAAAAGATATTATATTAACGGTAATATCGCTTTTATTAACTTCGTTTTTATTAATAAAATTTTAATTAAAGAGACTAGTCTTAATATAAATTAATATATAAATAATTAACTACGTCTTTAATAATTTCGTAAAATCCTTAAATAATTCTAATATATATATATTCGGCGCGATAGCGAACCGTTAGGTACGTATATTATAGTCGGTTTAAATCTTTTTCTTTTTTATAACCGGTGTATTTATAATAATAAACGAGCCTTTTTTATTAATAGAATAAAAGATATTATTATACTCCCTAGTTTATCCTTATAAATTAATTAACCGGTAGATAATATTATAAATATTATAGTAATAAATAAATTACCCGTTTATTTATTTAAAATTAAGTAGCGGCCTACTCTTAAGACGCTCTAGGTTATATTACTATATAAATATCTCGTTAATAATATTTATCTCCGCTCCTAGATCTTTATTTATTTTAATACGAATAATTTTTATATTAATATAAATTAGGTTTATAATAACTTTACTATTAATATTTATATTCGGTCGGGTTTTTATTTCTCTTTATTCCTTTAAATTGAAGATTTCTTTATTTAAATTAAAGATTTCTTTATTTAAATTTAAGATTTCTTTATTTAAATTAAAGATTTCTTTAAATATTTATTATTTTTTAATTTTATGATATAATCGCCGATATAATTAATAATCTTTATTTTCTTCTCCGGATATTTATTAAAATAGTAACCGAATTAATAATAATTAAAATATTTAATATCTTTAAAATTCTTATCGCTCCTAGGAGTTATATACGTTTTATTTATACTTTTATAATTATTATTATTAGAACCTTATCTCTTTATATTAGATTTATTTTTATTATCTCCGCTCTTTAAGTCTTTTTAATACCTCTTCCGAGGTTTTAATTAATTATTTTAATTATTATCTTTTATCTTAAAGTCTTAATTAAGATTACGTTTATAATATATCGTTAATAATACGAATTCGGTTCGCTTAATAAGAATATTTTAAACTCGATTAATTTCTTTTAAATTATTAAATCTTAAACGGATTTTAAAAAAAAATTATTTTTATTTTTTATTATAAAAAGATAGTCCGGTTTTTAAGGTATTAAAATAGATATCGAAGTTTTATATTTATTTATTATTTATTTAACGTAAATACTAATACTTAAGATTTATATTTATAACTCGATTTAAAAAGTCTTTAATTATATTAAATAAATAATCCGAAAAGAACTTTTATATTAATATATTTATTAAATAAAATTCTTTATATTTATTTTATAACTTCTTAATTTACCCCTTTAAATAAAATATTATATATAAAATCTTTTTTTCGTTTATTCGAAAGTTTATAAATATTAAACGGAACGTAGTTTTTATATTATAAATTTATTCTCGATAATTTTATAGATTCTTTATATAGAAATCCGGTAATTTCGATAATTATAAATTACTTTAATTTATATTAAGACCGATTTAACTACGATTTACCGTCGGGCTATTTTCGTCTTTTATATTTAATTTTTAAGAATTATTTTCGATTTCTTTATCTCTTTTACCTACGATAATATATTATAGATTTTTAATATTCTTTTAAATTATAATAATAGAGGCCTTTTTCTTAAGGGCTTTTTATTTATAGTTTAATTCTATAAATTATTAATTTACCGTTAAATTAATATTCTTTAGTAAATCTCTTATATTTTTATTTAAAATATTAATTTTATATATCTCGCCTTCGAGACGATTATTTTTAGAGATAATTTTTATATTTTTAACGAATTACTATTTAATAAAGTTAAAAGAGATTAAAATATTTAAGGTATTTATAATAATATAAAAATAAATATAAAGTCTTAATAGGAAAATAATCTTTAGGTTTAAATAATAGAATTAATTTCTAAAGAATTAAAACGAGGGCTCCGAGCCTTTTATTTCTAAAGAAACTTAAACTATAATATAATACTATAATATAAATAGTATAACTACGCCGTATACTTTCTTTATAGGATTTATATATTATATTTAATAACTATTATAAAGCTAGTCTTAATATAGTATAATAATAAATATATTAATTATAAAAAAGAAAAAAATCTAAACCGATTATAATATATATACCTAGCGGTTCGGTATCGCGCCGAATATATATATATTAGAATTATTTAAGGATTTTACGAAATTATTAAAGATATAATTAATTATTTATATATTAATTTATATTAAGGCTAGTTCTTTTAATTAAGATCTTATTAATAGGAACGAGGTTATAAAAAACGATACTACGGTTAATATAATAAATTTTAATAATTATATTATCGTATCGCCGGCGCTTCTCGATAAATTTATAAATTATAATAATATCTTTTTAAATAAAGAAATAAATCGATTACTATTATATAAAGACGGCGATTATATAATTAATATAAAAATAATCCGTTATACGGGCCCCTTTATAATTTATTAAATTTAGAATTAATAAAATTAAAGAGATACCTAGACGATATTTTAATAAAGAATTAAATTAAATATTTTCTTAATCTCGTTAAGGCTCTTATCCTTTTTATTTTAAAAAAGAATAATAAATTATAATTATATATCGATTACCGAGGTCTTAATAAGATTATTATTAAAAATCGTTATTTATTACTTTTAATTAACGAGACGCTAGATCGCCTAAATAATATTATAGAATTCACGAAACTTAATTTAAAAAATATTAATTATTAAATAAAAATTAAGGAAGGCGATAAATAAAAAATAATATTTCGTTTATAATATAATCTTTTTAAATATATAATAATATTATTTAGTTTAATAAATATATAATAATATTATTTAGTTTAATAAATATATCTACTACTTTCTAGATTTATATTAATAAATTATTAACGAGTTTAATAAATATATATTATATTATTTATTTAAATAATATCCTAATTTATTTAAATTCGAAAGAGGAGTATATTAGTTATATATAATAAATACTCGAATACTTATAAAAATATTCTTTATTTATAAATTTTAAGAAATACGAGTCCTTTATTTAATTAATTAAATTTCTAGGATTTATTATAAATACCGAAGGTATATCGATATATATATATAGAATTAAGGTAATTTAGTCTTAATTAAAATTAAAATCCTTCTATAATATATAAGTATTTTTAGGCTTCGTTAATTTTTATCGTCGATTTATTTATTATTATTCGTAGATAATAAATTTATTAACGGGTCTATTAAAAAGTAATTAAGATAATAAGAAATTTAATTTATTTAAATAATCTAAAAAAGCGGAGTAAACGTTTTATCTATTTCGCGATATATTTATATATATATTTATTTTTATATACTTTAAGCTAGAATTAAAAATTCGGATTAAGATAAATATTTCTAATTTCATTATTATTACGATTTTAATATAATTATAAGATAATAACGAATAATATCCCGTTATTTTTTAGTCCCGTAAGATATAGGGTTTAGAAATTCGATATAAAACTTATAATTAAAACTCCTCGTAATCGTTATAATATTTAAATAATAACGATATTACCTCGAGGGTAGTTTATATAAAATAAAAATCTTAAATAATTATAATAACTTAAAGGGTTTTATAAATATTAAATAATTAAATAATCGTTAAATATATTAAATAATAAGACTCTTATCTTTTAATTTCTTAATTTTATATTATATTAAAAAAAAAAATCTAGCCGATAACTTTTTATATCGTTTTAATTATAAAAGTTAAGATGATTTTTTAAGTAATATATTATTTATATTATAATAAAAGTTATCAAATTTAAAAGGTATTAATTAAGGCTATATTTTTATTATAATATAAAATATATTCGTAAATATAAAAGATTTCAATATAAATATTATTTCGCCGGCGTTAAGTAATATATTCGTAGATATTATATAAAACCTAGTATATATAAGATTCACGTTATTAAGGTTATTAAGATTTACCCTAAAAATAATATTTTTTTAATAATATATACATCTCGGCCTAGGGAGTTAATATCTAGACGGGAAATTATACGGAATTTAAATAAAAAGTTTATTTAACTCGATTATAATATAATAAAGAATTTATTTTATTTTATTTTTAGAATTATAAATTATAAATTATTGATTCTATATATTATTATTAAATTAATAATACTTTATAAAATAGTTTAAAATATTAAGAGTTTATTAATTAATTTAAATAATTCGTATTTTATAAAAGGATGATTCCTTTTTATAAATAAAAATTACCGAGATTATATAGGCGGATTATTAACGTTTCGTTAAAATATAAATTTTAGATTCTATATTAATTCTTAAATATAATAATAAGATTTATATATTTAAAAAAAGATTAATCCGCGAAGATTTTTTAAAACGATATTATAACGATATTTTAATAGGATATTTAAGTATTAAGAAAATAACGGAGTTATTTATTAAAAAATATTTCTAAAATACTTTTAAGGCCGATATATAATAATATATATAATATATATTAGTAAATTAAAGTATATCGATATTATCTTTATAATAAGATTAATTCTTTATTATATTCTATAAGTCCGTAAAAAGAGATTATAATAAATTTTATTATTAATTTACCTTTAAATAAATAATACGGATATATTTATAATACGATCTTTATTATAATAAATAAATATTTTAAGATATTACGATATTTCTTAATTATTAAAATAATCGAGTTTATAGGATTAATAAAGTTAATATTTAAAGAAATAATCCTGAAATTTAAAATTCCTAATAAAATTATTTCGAATAAAAGTTTTATCTTTACGAGTATATTTTAATTAAAAGTATATTATTTAATAAAAATTAAGAGGTACCTAAATACCGTATTTTATTTATAAACGAATAATTAGATAAAACGCTAGAATTAGTTATTAAAATACTTCGTAAGAATCTTTTATTTAAGCGAATAAAATAACTAGGTAATACTTTTATCTATAATAAAATAAATATATTATAATATATAGTATATAATAATAAAATAGATATAATTTATAATTATATATAATTATAATTTATCTTTTAAACCGCGTCTCGAGGGCGAGACGTATAACGAAGAAATATTATCGGTATAAAAAAGAATTAAAGAATTAAATATTCTAAAAGAGTATTTAATAAGAGTTTAAATTATCGCGGTCGATATATAAAAGCGTAATTATAATAGAAGATATAAATTAAAATTATTTAATATAAATAACCTTATATTATTATTAACTAAAAACCTAATATAGAAATAACTAAATAAATAACTCTTTTATAAAATAATTAAACTATTTAAGATTTTAGATATTATCGGAATATAAGTATACCGCCTAATATTATTAATTTATTACCATATTTATAATATCTTCTATATATCGCTTTAAAGTCGTATCGTTAATAGTAAAGTAATATTTCGATTCTTAATATACCTCTACCGGAATTAATAAATAATACGAACGAATAAAAAATAGAAAAGATACTAAAAAAAAAGAAAATAAAGAGCGAGGTATTTTACTTTATAAAATAATTAAAATAATTAAAGACCTTTAATAAATAAATTAATATAAATATTTTAGAGAATATACTAGAACTATAAAAAGTATTCGAAGAGAATACAAAGATAAAAAATATATAAAAAATAAAAAATAAAAAGAAAAAATATTATTAATTATTTTTAATTAATAAACTTCGAGTAAAACGTATTTTTATAATTAATAAAGCGCTCGCGGGTAGGTTTATATTTAAAATAATTAATTTTCTTAATATTAAGACTCGGTTATTTATAAATAAAGTTATAACCGATAAATTAAATTAAAAAACGAGGACTAGAAATAAAATTAAAAATAAAATTATTAATTTTATCTTTAACTTCTTCCTTAAAAATAGTTTAAGAATATATTAATCTTTTTAATATATAACGATTTATATTCTTTATATCGTCGTATTAAAGGCGAGGTTTTTAGAAATTAAAGCGAGTAATAATATTCTTAATTAAAAAAATTAAATTTAGAGATTATAACTTTTTATATATTATTAAAGAGAAGAGTAAGATTAATAATATTAAAATTATTAAAAATAAATATATTAAATTAATCGATAACGAGATTAAAACCGAAAGGAGAATTATATTAAAAAATATTTTATATATAACGCGTATATACTTCGTCTTTAACTTTATAATCGATTTTATTATTAATTTATCTTTATTCGTCGATTTAAATAAAATATCTAATTAATTTTATATAATTATATTTTAAAGTATATTTATATCCTAAATAATAGTTCCTCTTTAGAAAATTATTAATATACGAATTATATCGGAGTTATATTAATTTATTAAAGTATAAAAAATATTATTTATTCTTTTTATATTTATAATAAATCGAGATATTAATTATAATATATCTTTCTCTTTTTTAATATCGCTACCTTTAGATTTAATCTTTTAAGAGAAAATTATAATATCTTTTATATATTTAATAATACGTTAACGAAGATATTTATTAGGGCCTTAATATTATAAACGATTAAAAAAAGAATTTATAAAGATATAAAATTTTAAAGGAATTTAAATATATTAATATAATTTAGGTTCGGCTCGTAGGCGATATATAAAATTATATAAATATTTATTCTTTACGTAATAAATATACTTTATATTCGGTATTT